>Ga0224558_1001248_pt1 | contig 27141 bp, 19 predicted proteins | sample 714S32024metaG_FD_180682 | JGI IMG/M metagenome (GOLD analysis project Ga0224558, IMG submission 180682) | Peat soil microbial communities from Stordalen Mire, Sweden - 717 S3 20-24 | ecosystem: Environmental > Terrestrial > Soil > Wetlands > Peat | place: Sweden: Norrbotten County, Stordalen... | reverse complement strand
TCGGCCAGAAGTTCATCACGAACAACCTCACAGCGGCGTACGACCTTACGGATCGCACCATGTTCACGCTCACCTATCACCACCAGGAGCACACCATCGGCGAAGGTGCCGCGAACACCACGGGATACCTGTCCGGTATCTCCAACTACACCATCAACGAGAACGGCGGTACCTTCGGCGTCGCTGTGCAGCCGACGAACAACTGGAACATCAACGGTTCGATCGAGGTTCTGTACGCCGACAATGTCCTCACCCCGGTCGCACCCCGCGAGCTTCAGCATTACAGAATTCACACCAAATACCGGCCGAAGACCTGGGCGACGTTCTCCGGCGCGTACAATGACCTCGAGCGCCACAACAATACGAACAATACAGGCACAGCGTCCGTTGATGGCCCGCTCCAGCACGTCGATCATATCCGCACTTTGAGTTTGAACGCCGACTTGATGCCGAACGAGCACTACGGGTTCGACATCAGCTATGCCTACAGCGGCGTGTACACGGCGACCAACATCTGCTTCCAGGGCACGGCCGCAAGCACCACCATACCGGGCGCCGCGACGCCCACCGGCGCGGCCTGCCCGTCTCCGACTCCCCGCGTGGCGGGGACTCCTTATACTTTTGGTCCGGCTAAGGACTTCATGAACGCTCCAACGCAGTACGCGTCAGTGGCCTTGGCTCTTTCGCCGATCGACAAGTTCCACGCCAACATCGGCTACCGAATAAGCTCGGTCAACGGCAGCCGCTTTTTCAACGATCCGCGCGATGTGAACGGATCGCTGGTCTCTACCTACCAGACGCCTTTTGTGAATCTCTCCTATGCGATGCGAAAGAATCTGATCTGGAAGGGCGAGTATAACTACTTCGGCTACGGCGAGGGTGGTCCTTCGGGAGCACAGTATTGCAATCCCTCCAGCACGCTCCCGACGCTGACTATCCCGGCTCCGGTCGTGCCCTGCAGCACGCTGCCAAATACTGCGATGAGCGGTCCGGCCTACGGGTTCACCGCTCCTCGGAACTTCCATGCAAACAACGTAACCCTTGGAGTGCATTACGAGTTCTAAAACATCCGTTAGCCTTCAGCTTTTCGTGTGGAGTGCGCAGTTGCTGGCTTCCACAAGAACAAGCCAGATAGTCTCTGCCGGACATACGCGGAACCTGCGACAATTGGACAATGAATTCCCGCAAAGACGGGGCTTGCCCGTCTCCGCGTGAGACGCGGCCAGCCGCGTCTCTACCTTAAATTTTGGAGAGAACACTTGAACGAATATCTTTTGTCCGTGCTGCTGGGAATTGTCGAAGGCCTCACCGAGTTCCTGCCCGTCAGTTCCACCGCCCATCTCCGCATTTCCGAAGTCCTACTGCACGTGCCGCTGTCGAGCGGCTACTGGAAGATGTACTCCATCGTCATCCAGCTAGGCGCGATCCTGGTCCTGCCAATTTATTTCCGCAAGCACATCGCCAAGCTCATTTCAACCTTTCCGGAGGGTGAGCAGAAAGACTGCGATTACCTGACTCATCCGTTGAGCCTGGTCATGATCGCATTCGTCGTCACCGCGATCCCGTCTTTTCTGCTGACCAAAGTGATCGGTAAGAACCTCGAGAGTCTCTACGTGATGGGCACGGCCCTGCTGATCGGCGGCATCGTGATGTGGATCATCGACGCCATGAAGGCGCCCTGGGAAAAGGCCGGGCCGGGAGCCGCTGGTTCGCCCACCCAAGGTTCGCCCATCCACACTTGGAGGATGGACGACATCCACGGCGGCCAAGCCATCTGGATCGGCGCGTGCCAGATTCTCTCCGCCGTTTTCCCCGGCACCTCGCGCTCCATGTCCACGATTGCCGCCGGACAGCTGGTGGGAATGTCGCGCCCCGCCGCGCTCGAGTTCTCTTTCTTCCTCTCCATACCAACCATGACGGTGGCCACGCTTTACACGCTCTTCAAATCGCTTTCCGGCAAAGATGAAAATCCCATCGGCGTCGCCGCAATCACGCCTCATCAATGGGTCATCCTCGCCATCGGCTTCGTCGTCTCCTTCATCGTCGCCTACGGAGCCGTCGCTTGGTTCATGAGCTATGTCCGCAGGCGCGGCTTCGCACCATTTGCGATGTATCGCATCGTGCTTGGAATCGCCGTGCTGGCTTGGGCGGCGGGGATGATCGGACGGTAGCGTGGAATCCTGCTCCACTTCACTCTGGGCGCTGGATCAAAGGGCCGGGAGAAGAATTTCTGTCTGCAATGCGTAAGCGCCCGTACCCAACTCGCCACCCCGTCCCTTTTCCCGCATTGTAGGAACCGCCGCTTCTTGCCATAATTATTAAGCTCTGGCCTTGTTACGGCGCTGCGGAGGAGGTTCGTCCCAGCATCGCCGTCGCTGCCACATGACATTCTTTTCGAAGATTTTTGCGCCAACCAAGAACCGGCGTCTGAACGAGCTCGCCGGATTCGTGTTGTGCGTCTCCGCGCTCCTCCTTTTCCTCGCGCTGGCATCCTATTCGCCGCTCGATCCCTCGCTGAACAGCGCCTCCATCCTCACCAAATCGCACGCTGCCCGCAACTGGATCGGCATCTTCGGAGCCTATCTTGCCGACCTCATCCTGCAATTCTGGGGAGTCGGATCGTTTCTGCTGCCCATCTTCATGGCCATGCTCGGAGCGCGCTGGTTCCGTTCGCGACCCGTGCAAACTCCGATCGCGAAGACCCTCGGCGGAATCTGGCTGCTCATGTTCGTGCCCGCGCTCTTCGCCATCCTGCCCGGGCACCTTCGCTGGATGGGTGCCATCCCGATCGAAGGCCTGGCTGGCCGCATCGTTGGCGACGTCTTAATCCGTTACCTTAACGTTGCCGGCGCATACATTGTCTGCACTACGGTTCTGGCCGTCGCGCTTTATCTCACCACCGCGTTCTCGTTCGCGGCGATTGAACTCTGGGCGCCCACGCGCTTCGCCTTCGTCCTGGCGCTCAGAGATCGCTTTAAAGACTGGCAGAACGAGCGCGAGCGCAAGCGTCAACAAAAAGAACTCGAAAAGCGCCGCGCCGAAAAACCAACCGTCACGGCGCAGCTCGTCCCCGCGCGTCTCGCTCCAGCTCGTTCTGAAGCCCCGCGTCAGGAGCAGGAAATCCCCGGCGTGCGGTCCTCAGCTCCGACCCCACGCACCGGCATCGAACGAATGATGGCCGAGGAGAGCGAAGACAGCTCCGTCGCCACCGCGCCGCCCCAGAATTCGCCCGCTGCCTCTGCCGAAATCGGGGTCGAAGTCAAGGTCAATGAGCGCGCCGACACCGAGCACAAGGCGAAAACGATCCTGCCCAAAATCGCGGGCAGTTACAAGCTCCCGCCGTCGAGCCTGCTGCACCGTCCCGACGAGCAGCAATCCGTCCACGAAGACGAACTGAAAGTCATCGCCCAGGTTCTGACCGCGAAGTATGCGGAATTCGAAGTCTTCGGCCAAGTCACGCAGATCAACCCCGGCCCGGTCGTCACCACCTTCGAATTCAAGCCCGAAGCCGGCATCAAGTACAGCCGCATTGTCAGCCTCACCGACGATCTCTGCCTCGCGCTGCGCGCGGAAAGCATCCTCGTCGAGCGTATGCCCGGCAAGAGCACCGTCGGCATTCAGGTGCCGAACCGCGAGCGCGAAATCATCTGGCTGCGCGAGAACATCGAGTCGCCGGAATTTCTCGGCTCCAAATCCAAGCTTACGGTCGCCATGGGCAAGGACATCAACGGACGCATCGCCGCCGCCGACTTAGTCGGCATGCCCCACCTGCTCATCGCCGGCTCTACGGGCACGGGCAAGAGCGTGGCCATCAACGCCATGATCATGTCGATCCTGTATAAGTCGACGCCCGATGAAGTGCGGCTCGTGCTCGTGGACCCGAAGCGGCTTGAACTGGGAGTTTACGAAGGCGTCCCGCACCTCTACACGCCCATCATCACCGAGGCCAAGCTCGCCGCCAACGCGCTGCGCAATGCCGTCCGCGAAATGGAGCGTCGCCTCAAACTGCTCGCCTCGAAAGGCGTCCGCAACATCGACAGCTATAACCGCCTGTTCGACGACACGCCGAGCCTGTTCAGCGAGGAATCGAGCGACGACGAGGGTCCCATTCCAAAAATCGTCATCGTCATCGACGAGTTGGCCGACCTGATGATGCTCGACGGCCATAACGTGGAAGAATCCGTCACGCGCCTCGCGCAGATGGCCCGCGCCGTAGGTATCCACTTAGTGCTTGCCACGCAGCGGCCGTCGGTCGATGTTATAACTGGACTGATCAAAGCAAACTTCCCCGCCCGCGTCTCGTTCCGTGTCGCCACCAAAGTCGACTCGCGCACCATTCTCGACGCGAACGGCGCCGAATCGCTTCTCGGACGCGGCGACATGCTCTACCTGCCTGCCGGCTCCGCGCGCGTCCACCGCCTCCATGCTCCATACGTAACCGAAAAAGAAATCGCAGCCGTGGTGGAATTCTGGAAAGCCCAAGGCCAGGCGCAGTACCAGGAGAAATTCCTCGAAACTCCAATAGAAGATAGCGAGTCGTCAGGCAGCGACGGCGATTCCGGAGAACTTTCCGCCGACGATAACGATCCGCTCTTTAACGATGCCGTGCGCCTCGTGGTCGAGTTCGGCAAAGCCTCCACATCGCTCCTGCAGCGCCGCCTGCGCATCGGCTACGGCCGAGCCGCCCACCTAATCGACTTAATGGAGCGAGACGGCATAGTAGGAGCCGCCGACGGCCCCAAGCCCCGCGAAGTGCTAAAGCGCCCCAACTGGATCACCGAAGTCGAAGAGTCGATGCGCTAGTGTGGGGACGGGCGCCCTCGCTCGTCCAAACCGAGCGCAGCTCGGCAGCCGCCCGGGGCTAAAGCCCGCGTTGATTTTGCGGGATTTACGCGGTCCTGAAGGGCCGCTCTTCCACTTAGATTCACACTTCGTGAGTTTTTCCGCAGCCTGTGAGGCCGTGCCCGTCCCCAAGAGCGATTCAGGAGACCCGATCTAGTTCCGGGATAACTCAGGCGGTCACTTCTCGGCAGGCGTGCCGCTGGTAAGACCCTTCAAGGCAAGCATGGCAAGCACCACCACGGCCAGCAGCATTGCTCCCCACAAAACCCACTTATGCCGCTCGGACCACGGGCGCTCGTCGGGACGGCCCGTGTAATTGGGATTCTGATTCTCGGCTCCCATGACAGCCTGCGTTGCATCTGCCTCTTTGTGGAAGAACCTGGCGTAGTCGTATTCGGGAGCGGGCAACTTTTCGTCGCCGTAATAGAAGTTGATCGCGGTCTTGCCCGCGGGATCGAAATAGATCCTCCGCTCCAGCGACTGCGGTTCGGACTTCTCCACCGTCAGCGGCGCGTTGTCGCCATTGTCAATCTCGATCAGAACTTGGTGTTCCTTCCTGGTGCAGAAGCTGAGCGCGAGATCCTCCGTCACCACTTCCTTGCCGCCGCTCTTCATGCGGATACGGCTGATACTGCCGCTGCAGAGCTCGGTCCCTTGCGGATCATTCACGCTGACGGCACGCCGGAAGTTGACGATGCCCGCCGGAACCGTGAGCAGGATGCGTCCTACCGGAACACCGGGATCGAGATCGCAAGCAATCCGGGTCGTGCGCCGAACTTGCTCGGCAGAGTGGCAGCGGCCCGCGGAAATCCACATGGCCTGGGCCTCACGCTGCGCCGACGTACTGGCGCCGGTAATATCGCGGGGAGAAATAGCGGGTGTAATGCTCACATGCAGATAGCGGAAAGTTGCCAGCGGTATGCGCAACGCGAAGTTATTGCCCAGGCCTTCGCGAGAAAAATCATACAGAGTCGATGTGGAAAGCTTGCGGCCTGAGCTTCCACCGAGGGCATCGCGCCCCTCCGCCGTGGCCGACGCTACGAAGTTAGTGGCCCTTAGATGAAGCTGCACACGGTTGTACTCGGTGCCGTCTCCCATGTCGAGATCGAACTCGGTGCGTCCGCCACGAACTCCGAGATTCAGGATGCGCGCTACCCGCTCTTCGGTCGAAGACGCCGCTTGTTCTTCGCTGAGCGCGTAAGGAACCTGAACATCGCGATCATATAGACGCACATCGGAGAGATCGGCGCGGGCGTGCGCCCAGATGGCGGCATCGATCGAAAGATAGTTCTGCTTGGCGGGCTGCGAGATCGCCACGTCGCGCGTGTATCGGAAATATTCGCGCGCCGGAGCAGCCGCGATGGATTGCGCGAAAGCGAAGCCACCGAGGACAAGAACACAAGGGGCCAAAACGGCGCGCCGTTTGATCAACTCCGTCCGCCTCCTTCTTGACTTTTACCTTGCGGAGACGACAGTTTCAGCCAATCTTTCTGGTACACGAACGATACCGCCAGTAGAAGCGCGCCGAGGATCATAAAACTCAGGATGCGGTAACCGCGGTCGAGTTGCGAAACGTCATAAATAAAGACCTTCACAATCGTGGCCGCGATCAGAAACAACGCCTGCCAGCGGAAAAAGGCCGACTTGCGCCAGAAGCCGATCGCCATGAGCAGCGCGCCGTATGCCATCCACAAAGCGGAATAGGTGAAACCTTCGGCGATCAGGAGCCGGTGCCGGTTTGCCGCAATCGCCGCCGACCACGAGATAACTCGGTTCGGACCGGCATAGATCTGCCGCCCGTAGTAATCCCCGATCTCGCGGCTCAAACCAACCAGCGCCAGCACGCTCACGGCCAGCACGGCAAACGCGGCAAGTTGACGGTCGAATTCGCCCTCGCGCTTTACGCTGAACCACGCCAGCAGCGCCAGCATCGCTATGGCGAGCAGATAAGTCGCCATCCGCGAATTCAGCAGCAATGTGCTCACCATGAAGTCATCGAAGGCCAACAGCCGCACTACGCCGAGGGCGAGCGCACTGGCCGCCAGATAATGCAGGAAACGCGCGTCAATCCGGTCCGCGACCCACAGCAGCACTCCGGCTTCGACCAGCCAGCCCACCGTAATCCAGTGCCCGTCCAGCCGGATGGGAATGGCAATGGTGATCAAGGCGACGGCCAGCGCCAGATGCAGCAACCGCAGCGCCTCGGCATGGGCCGGCTGTCGACGGCTGACGATGCGGCCCAGTCCGATGTGCACGGCCGCCAAGGCGAGCGCAAACCAAGCCATGGCCAGTTTATCGATCTCCTCGACCATGGCGTAGGCTTGGAGAAAATACACGCCGGTGTTGATGAAAGTGAGTAGGCCCGGCAGATACGGCAGGGAAACTGTCCCTTCTGGAGCCTTCGATACCAACGGCACCACGGCAAAGATGGCGAAAAATATGGTAGCGAAGGCAAAGGTAGCCGCGAATTCATAGCGGCGATAGTATTGCGCGTACCAGGCGATATAGAGCACCAGCGTGCCGGCGTAACTGAGCACGAGTAATCGCCGCCACGGCTTGAAGACAACTAGAGCCACCGACGCAGCGCTGAGCAGCGTCACGTAGGAGAACAGCTGTATCTCACGGTTCTGTCCGGTTGAGAGCAGCAGCGGCGTAACGAAACCGCCGGTCAAGGCAATGGCGGCCAGTATCTCGGCATCCTGTTTGATGGCCAGCATCGCGGTCGAACCGGTCACGATCACCATGGCAAGAAACGCAACGCCGCTTGGAATCAGACCATACACCTGGAACGCAGCCCACAAGGAGAGATACAACACTCCCACGCCAACCGCTTTCAGCGAGTAGGAAAATACCTTGTAACCACGCGTGCGGAAACTCTCGCTCCAAACAATGACGGCAATCCCGGCCAGTAATCCGATGGACACGCGTCCCGTGGGACCAATCCAGTTATTGTCGAAGGCAAACTTGAGGAAGTACGACACACCGATCAGCACCGCCGAGATGCCAATCCGGTTTAACCAGTGCGAACCGATGCGGGATTCGAGGTCGATCTCAGGCGTGGCCGCAGCAATCTGCGAAGTGGGGCTCGGCGGCAATGGAAGCACCGGCAACGTGTTCGTGACCGGTTGCGGCGGCGGGGCCGGAGATGGCTGAGTTTCCGTACTCGGCACGTGTTCTGCCGCGAAACCCTCGGCCCCTGTTCTGCGTTCCAACCGCTCAACGCGGGTAGCAAGGTCACGAAGCAGCGCACGTAAGGCTTGTAAGTCGCTCTCTTGTGAGTTCAAGGTCTATTCCAATGGCAAAAATCCCATCCACTATAAGTGAAGCCACGGGCGATTGCATCATTTTATTTGCTTCGGTAGTCGTGCAAGATTTCCGCTGTGTTCCTCTGTGTCTCCTGTGGTTAGATTTGCGTCGTGTGTGTTTAGATAATATCTATGAAACTCCACACCGAATACCTGACCCTGCACACGAAAACGAAGCGCGCCTACGTCCACCTGACCCCGCAAGTCGAGAGCGCGCTCAAAAAGTCCGGGATCAAAGACGGCATGATCCTGGTCTCCGCCATGCACATCACCGCCGGGGTGTACGTCAACGACAACGAGAGCGGCCTCATCAAGGACATCGACCAGTGGTTGGAAACGCTCGCCCCGTTCAACCCCAACTACCAGCACCACCAGACCGGCGAGGACAACGGAGACGCGCACCTCAAATCGTTGATCATTCACCACGAAGTCATCGTGCCGGTCACCAACGGGAAACTTGACTTCGGCCCCTGGCAGCAGATTTTCTACGCCGAATTCGACGGCCAGCGCGACAAGAGAGTGATCATTAAAGTGATGGGAGAATAGGCAGTTTGATTTATCCTCATAGATCGTCGCTAGCGTAACCAGTTTTGCGGTGGAGCGACGGGCTTCTCGCCCGTCCAGCAGTATGGCGGCCGGGCGGAGACGCCCGGCTCTCCACCAGCAAGTTTAGACAGGAGCCCGACACCATGCCCGAAGAGATCAACGAATTGCACGAGCAAGCCGAACGCGCCCGGGAGCATCCCGATCTCGCGCCCATCACGCTCACCATGGCGGTGCTGGCCGTCCTGGTGGCAGCTGTGTCGCTGCTCGGCCACCGCACCCACACCGAAGAAATCATTTTGCAGAACAAGGTCACCGACCAGTGGGCCTACTACCAGGCCAAGAATATCCGCCGCCATACCGACGAATTGTTCGCCGATCTGACCACCGTGGTCGCCAGCAAAGACGCGGAAGGCGTTGCTAAACTGCAGGAAAAATACCGGGCCGAAGCGGACCGTTATAAGGACGAACAGAAGGAACTCGACAAAGAGGCCCGCGCAACGGAAAGGGAAACCGAACTCGCCCGCCGCAAGGCCGACCGCTTCGATCTCAGCGAAGTCTTCCTGGAGATCGCGCTGGTGATCACCTCGATCACCCTGCTCTCAGGCCGCCGAATGTTCTGGCATCTTGGCCTGTTTATGGCGGCCGCTGGCGTTCTTGTCGCCGCCTCTGCCTGGATCGTGCGCTAGAAGCTGGCTCATGAATGGCCATTCGTGACGGTTGGTCTAAGTCGCAATTTCACCAGCAATTCTCAGCTTAAGCTCGAACCCGCAGGCTTTCCAATTTTCCTGAACTCAGTGTATGATCCTCCAGCCGTTAACTCACCCAGTTTAGGAGATTGACTATGAAGAAACTCTACGGGTTCGTCGTTTTCCTGTTGTTGCTTGCGCCTGCGTTGTTCGCGCAGGAGCACTACACCGAGGGCCCCATCTGGCGCATTCAGTTGGTTCGCGTGAAACCCACTCACATGGATGAATACCTCACCAGCCTGCGCCAGTCCACCAAGCCGCTGATCGAGGAAGAGAAGCGGCAGGGGTTGATCCTGGACTACAAAGTTTTCTTCAAGGAGACCAAGAACAGTCCGGAGGATTGGGACATCTGTTTGGCCGTCGAATTCAAGAACTACGCTGCCATGGACGGACTGGCGGCAAAAGGCGAGGCGGTTCGCGACAAGATCATGGGCGGGAAAGCTCCGGCGCAGCAGCTTAGCGAGAAGCGCGCAGAGATTCGGGAGATCGTCAGCTCGGAACTTTTGCAAGAAGTTTTCCTAAAATAGCGGGAGCGATTCCGCGATTTGCAGGGCCGCGTCAAAGACACGGCCCTGGTTCTGCTGCCATTTGTTTTTCGCCGTGACTCCGTCAACCTGTATGGGAGTGACGGCCATCCGTCGGCAGAGACTGCTCTCCATCAGCACAGTTCAGCGCCGGGTGATCTTGACAACTTCTCCACCAAGGGTGCTCTCTCCCGCCTAACCTCTTACTTCCAAAGGGTGTTATCTCCAATCCCACTTTTGGGACAGGAACCGAAGTTAGGCCCTGCCGGCGCTATTGGCCTGAGCCGCCCGATCCATTGCATCGCCTGACCGATCACCCTTGGCGTGAATGGGCCAAAGGCTGTGACCCCGATCACTGTTTCCGACTGTGCACGGCAGCAGACTGGTTATGGTCGTCCGGCGCACTGCAATGCCATTTACGAGCTGGACCGTGGAGGCGCCTCCGGCCGCAAACGAAACATCCAGGAGAGACTCATGTCGTTCACCAAACAGCAAGCACTCGACTACCATTCTGGCTCGCGCCCGGGAAAAATTGAGGTCACCCCGACAAAACCGTGCCGGACGCAACGCGATCTGAGCTTGGCCTATACGCCGGGCGTGGCTGTGCCATGCCTGGAAATTCAAAAGAATCCGCATGACGCGTTTAAGTACACGGGACGCGGAAATCTGGTCGCCGTGGTGACCAACGGAACCGCCGTTCTCGGGCTGGGCGACATCGGCGCCCTCGCCGGCAAGCCCGTCATGGAGGGCAAGGCCGTCCTCTTTAAGCGCTTCGCGGACGTGGATGTCTTCGATATCGAGGTCAACAGCCATAATCCCGACGACGTCATTAAAGTATGCCAACTTCTGGAGCTGACTTTCGGCGGTATCAACCTCGAAGACATCAAGGCCCCGGAATGTTTCTATATTGAAGAGACCTTGAAGAAGACCATGCACATCCCGGTCTTCCACGACGACCAACACGGCACCGCCATTATTTCCGGGGCTGCGTTATTGAACGCTCTGGAAGTGGCGGGCAAGGACATCGGCAAAATACGTCTCGTCATCAACGGCGCCGGTGCGTCGGGCGTGGCCACTGCCGAGCACTACATTCGTCTGGGCATGAAGCGGGAGAACATCATGCTGTGCGACACCAAGGGAGTGGTTTACAAGGGCCGCACGGAAGGCATGAATCCTTACAAGGAGCGCTTCGCGCAAGACACCAAGCTGCGCACGCTGGCGGAGGCTATGACAGGCGCCGATATGTTCCTCGGACTCTCCGTCGGTGGCGTGGTCACGCAGGACATGGTGCGCTCGATGGCGGCCCGTCCGATTGTCATCGCCATGGCGAATCCCGATCCGGAGATTACTTACGAGGACGCCAAAGCCTGCCGCGCCGACGTCATCATGTGCACCGGCCGCTCGGACTATCCCAACATGGTGAATAACGTTCTGGGCTTCCCCTTCATCTTCCGTGGGGCGCTCGATGTGCACGCGACCGCGATCAACGATGAGATGAAGCTGGCCGCGACGCGAGCCCTGGCCGACTTAGCCAAGGAGGACGTACCCGACTCGGTCTGCCGCGCCTATGGAGTGGAGCGGTTGAAGTTCGGTCCCGATTACCTGATTCCGAAGCCGTTCGACCCACGCGTGCTGATCTGGGAGTCCTCCGCCGTGGCCGAAGCTGCCATGCGCAGCGGTGTAGCGCAGGAGCCGGTCGACCTCGAAGAGTACCGCGAGCAACTCGAGCGCCGTCTGGGGAAAGCCCGCGAGATCTCGCGGGTAATGATTCACAAAGCGCAGGCCAAGCCTAAGTGTGTGGTCTTTCCGGAGGGAGAGAATGAGAAAATCCTGCGCGCTTGTTACAGGTTGATGGAGGAGAAAATCGCTGTGCCCATCCTATTGGGCAGCACCTCGGTGATACGGGCAAAGTCACTCGATCTGGGGTTGGATCTGAAGGACGCGCGCGTCGTCGATCCATCCGAGTCTACGCTGCGCGAAGGCTACATTCAGGAACTCTTCCGGCTGCGGCAGCGCCGGGGTGTAACGCCGAGCGAAGCCCGCACGCTGATCAACGACCGCAATGTTTTTGGTTCCATGATGGTGCACATGGGCGATGCCGATGCCCTGGTCTCCGGCGTCACGCAGCACTTCCCCGATGTGATCCGCCCGGCGCTGCAAATCGTGCGCATGCGCGAAGGGCTGGACACAGTGGCGGGTTGCTATGCCATGATCCCACGCAAGGGAGACATTTACTTCCTGGCTGACACCAGCGTAAATATCGATCCCACGGCGGAACATCTGGCGGAGATTGCCCTCTGCGCAGCCGAGGCGGCCCGGCGTTTCGACGTCGTGCCACGGGTCGCGATGCTCTCGTTTTCCAGCTTCGGGAGCACCAAACACCCGCTTTGTGAGAAAGTTCGCAAAGCTGTGGATCTACTGCACAAGGCGGACCCGACCCTGGTGGTGGATGGCGAGGTGATGGCCGACGTTGCCCTTTCCCCGGAGATGCTGGAGGAAATGTATCCTTTCAGCTCGCTCAAAGGTGGCGCCAACGTGCTGATCTGCCCCGACCTCAATTCCGCCAACATCGCTTACAAGCTGCTGGCCAAGATCGGCGGCGCCGAAACGGTTGGTCCCATTCTCATGGGGATGAGCAAGCCGGTGCATTTGCTGCCGCGAGGCTCGGAGGTGGAAGAGATCGTCAACATCGCTGCTATCGCGGTCGTCGATGCGCAGGAAATGGAACTCTCGGGGCCGCTGGCAGAGGTCTCAAAACCGGTCGCAGTGGCCGACTGAGAGAGGAGGGGAAATTGGTTGTGTTGACATGTCAACACAACCAATTTCTTAACTCTTGATTTTGCGCAGGGCACCCCTGTGACCAGCTTCATTTTTTCTTGCCGGGCGGCGCGAATCGTTTCAACCTAAGGCTTGCAACTGGCTGAAAGGATTCTGGGTGGCCAGAGGCACCTGCGGTCGCTGTCCGTGACGACAACCCAGCACACGAATCGCTCGGAATGCTGCATCGCAGCATAGACAATCACATCATCAACCCGCGCTAGAAACCGGGCAAACAGTTCGGTGGAGCGGAGCGCATCCGGAACGTGCGCGACACCAGCTATGTGCATACCGGTTACCCCGACTGGGGTGCTCGGTGACCCGTGCGGCCACACGGAGATTTTTCTCTGGTTGTGGGTTGCTGCAGCCCCAGCGACCTGTGCGTCGGTATTTTGCTCCGGCCACTTACGCCCCGCGGCGAAAGCGGCGAGCGTGACCATCCCCGATGGGCATCGGTGGAGTCTGCATAATCTCCGCCACAGCCTGTCGAACTGGCTGGTCAACAAAGCCAAGGAGAATCCGAAGACCGTGCAAGGAATCTTGAGGCACTCGCGGATTCGGACCACGCTTGTCCTGTATACGGATGAAGACCTTGACGAGATGATCGCGGCTCAAGAAAAGTTCCTTGACGCCGTGGGATTCGAAGCAGAGACCGTCCACTGCGGAATGTGGGTACGTCTGTGGGTCAGAGTTATCGGTGTCAGATCCGATAACTCCATGAGAAGAGTGGCGGGGACGACGAGACTCGAACTCGCGACCTCTGCCGTGACAGAGTCACTCGCCGATGTAACTTATTGGAACTTAACGGTACCGACAGCCCGTTCTTATTCCTCTAAGGGAACTCAAGGGAACTCTTTGGCCGGCTTATTGGACCCAGATCGGACCCGGATTGGCCGATCCGGAATGAAGCCGCCGCCCTTTCGGTTATGAGTTCAAAGGGAAACTGATACAGAACAACTTACAAGCGCACGGATGACACCTAAGCACCTGTAAGTTCCCGCAAGAAATACATCGCAGTCCCCCGTTTAGTCCCTTGTTTTCCATACGGCCCGTTGCGGTCAGCGTCCGACCGTCCATTCGCCACCCGTTGTGAGCGAAAATTGTTCAGTTGCCAGCGCAGGCAGGGGATTCAGCGAACTGGCTCGCTGACGCGGGAGTCTGGAGAGCCAGTCGCAAGCTCCGGGTTGGTTTTTGATGTGATCGAGCCATCGAAGTAGCTCTGCGCCTTCTGCCACGCCTCTGTAGCGACCGAACTTCCCAGCAACCTTCCAGCTAAGTCGGCAGCCCGGAAATGAATTCCCCCATAGCGGCGGGACATACCGGCCTCGTTTGCTGCATCTGTAAAGGTCGGCCAACTCAACAGTATTTCGTGTGCAGGTGTCATGCCTGGCTCGATCTTCGAACTGCCTGCTGGTAGCGTCACGGAATCGCCGAATCGGTCGCTGCCCGTCCACAGCGTCAGAATTCGTGCCGCTGCCGCGCTGTACGTGCTGTGGCCCGAAACGAAGTCTGGAAACGGCGGCGTGGGAAAGGTCGCTGCCTGATAGGGAATCCAGCGCGAGCCGTCCATCTCGACTGTGCCCTTGCCGGGACCTCCCCAGGACCGAATCGTTTTGCCTTTGTACAGCAGTGCGATGGCAGTAACCGGCCGCACGGAATCGTAGGTTCGCTTCGCGTCCCACGCCGCAATGCCAGCGTCGAATATCGCATTGCTTAGGACGAAGAACATCTTCACATCGTCGTCGAGCGTGTGACGATCTCGCTCGGACACCCACTGCACGAACAGAGCCCAGTGGCCGGGCGGCTGCTCTGAGTTGGGGCCATCGGACCAGTATTCGGAAATCATTTTTTGTTGGTCGGTCAACCCGGCGCTGATCGTAACTAACTCCTCCGCCTGGTCCTGATATTCTTTCGATCCGTACTTCGCCGGGCCTAGCCGCTGCACCAGCCAGCGGAACTCATCTCCGCTGGAGAGCGCGAACGGGGTTACGTAGCACCACTGTGCGCCAACGAATCTTTGGATGACCAGGTCTCCGGTGGAGTTCACGTAGGTCAGCGGCTGCCAATGGTTCGGATCAGCGAGATTGGTTCGGGCCGGGACGGTACTCGGAGAGTTCACCGGCGCGTAGCCGCTCCAGTCCGAGTAAGCTCCCTGGGCGAGATCGCCTAATTGGTTTGACTTGTCGTGGCGACGGAATTCCAGGACGGCGGCACATGCGACGTTGCCGATGCCGGTCGGTGTCTCGATGTCGGTGGAATCATCGGTTGGATCGTAACCAAGCTGCTTCATCAGCGGGATGTAAACCGAATTCGTGTCGACAGGCAGGACGTCCGCCAGCGCGCGGTAGGCGGCATAGCTGATGGCTTGCTCTTTGTTGGCCGTTGTTTGTTCGGAAACCGGGCGCCGCAAAGCACCTCCGAGCTGAGTGCCGACGGCACGCTCATCGTAGGCGGCCCACGCGTCGTACATACAGGTGTGAACGACGGCCAACGCGCGTGCGACCACGGGTGCGCCGAGCTTGGCGTCGCGGATGCCTTGTAGGGTGGCGTTGTTCCATTGGATGGTGACGCCTGCCCGAGGTGGCGATGGCAAATTATGCGGAAGCTGCGCCGTGACGGGGACGGTGCCCGCGACTATGAGAACCCCCATCGATGCCTTAGATGCGAGACGCGCGACTTCTGGCTTGAGGCGGTATCTAAATGTGATTCCCATTCGGGCGGCTCGCCTTCTATCGGTTCGGCGCCCGTGTTGCGGAGGCGTTGGTCGTCCCCGTAATCACTGCCAAATGTTTCTCTGCAGTCGTGAGGATCTGCCGGGTATTATCGAGCGCCAGCCGGATTCCGCCCTCTCTGTATTTCGTGAGTATCTGCCTGAAGGGCGCGGTTGCCGAAAAGGGGGACTGTTCTTTTAGCTTGGCGGCAAAGCCCTGCTCTCCAAGTTCTGCGTAAGACTGAGTCAGGTCTCGCAAGCCACGGAGGATCGTCTCCCGCATTGCGAGGGCGTCTCGTGCCTCGGCTGGATCGCCGAAGGTTGAGCCGTCGGCGAACTGTGCGAAGCGCAAATAGTACTCCGCGGTCGGATCGCTGTTCTCGGCCAATGGGTTGATGCAGCATGCTACGTCTGGGGATCCCGGCTCTGTGTCGCGGAGCGTCAGCGATTCGCCCGGCCGAACTAGGTTCTCGCTGAAGAACCTGTCGTCCTCGAGTAGGTAGGTTGGACCGTCCCCCGGGGCGGTGTGCTGCCCCTTAGGGTGGCGGCCGATTTCCGTAAGGGTTGCTACAAATAGCAGAACGGGTTTGCCTGAAACGTTCTTAACGGCGACCTTTTGCCCCCACGACCATTCCAACTGGTTGCCATGGACGGCCTCCTGGAGCAGGAGTCTGCCGCTTACCTGGAAGGGACTGGCTGCTCCGGTCTTGTCGATCAGGGGTACAGTTATGACTTCCATCTGCGCGGCCGAGGATCGGGACAGGCAGAGAGCGCATAGCAAGAGAGTAAAGCGCAGCCTCATATACGTGCTCCTATAGCTCGGAAATCTTCTCCACTCAGTTTCGGACTGAGCTAGCTTCGAAAGCCATTCTTTGCTCCGCAGCCCAGCAACCCCTTACATTCTCTTTTTTTCTGGTGCTCCTTACATAGCGTTCGTCCTGCGACACTCTACTGTGGACATTCTACCGTGGCGTTGTCTGTTTGCGACACGGATGTCCCGTTAAATACGAGATTGAATGTCATGCTGATGGTGCCTGCGTTGCCATTCGGCAGCGCAGGCCCAGCAAAATAGGTCACTGTGGCTGACGGATTCCCCAAGTTGAAAACGCAACTAGGACTTCCAACGACAAAATCGATGTTGCCACTGCTCTTCTCGCTACAAGTGGATTTCGTCTGGTCAGCTATGCAGTAGTTCCCCGCGGGCGTTATGGTCGTATTGAAATTGTTACTATTTTGGCTTTTTCCCGTACAACTATTCGCTAGAATATTGGCCGGAGTTATCGAAAAATCGCACACTCCACCCGGCGATGTCCCGGTAAACTGTACGGTGGCAATGCATTGCGGGGCCATCGAGCAGACCTCGACCGTTTCTGCCACGACTTCAAACGCCGTGATAGTCACTTCCCCCGCGCTGACTCCGTGCACCAGACCTGTTGCCACAGTCGCATTCCCGCTGTTGCTCGACCAGGTTGCCGTGCTGGTGTCGTTGGACTGTGTGCCGCTGGAGTATTGCACGGTGAACGTAAGTTGGTTTTGCCCGCTCACCGCCACCGCAAACGGATTGGCGTCGATCCACGCGTCATCGGCACCGCTGCAATCAATGCAGATGGTGTGGCAGGTCGCCTTGCGCACATTGTAGATACCGGCGTCCACCGTAATCAGGATGTGCTCGTTTTCGGCTTGACTGCCTGAGAGCATAGCACTCCCCTCGTGCACTGTTATGGGAATCGTGTTGCCTTCCGCGTCCGGAATCTGAGCCGCAACGATCTCCGATATATTGAACGTGCGGGTCGCTCTGGCATCAAGATCGAGCGGCAGTTTGTAATGGCCGCCCGAGAATAACAGGGTGAAGGCCAAATGCTGAGGTTCGTCAGCCGGGTTCCAGACGGTGATCATCGTGTCATCGCCGTTGGCCGTGCTCCAACCGCCAACGGCCCTTGCCGTGCTCTCTACGACGCCCTGCGGCTTGACCTCAAACACATAATTATGGCTGTCGTCTACGCTTCCGCTCGCCAGGAGCAGCGCAGGAGATTCACCCGGGACGTACAGCTCCAGATTGACGACCCCATTCAGGCTCTTTACCCCCGCCCTTGCCATCGAGGACACAACATCGAAGCTTAGCGTTGCGTTGGGAGGGACTGTGAACCGTTGCAACTGAGCAGAATGGGTGACGCCCCCTTCCATCCAGTAGAGGGCAGGCGTCATCGTTACAGGTTTGTCTGAGGGATTGCGTAGCACGGAATAAGGGGTGAACGATGTTCCGGCGGGGAACGACATCATCGGGTCAGCAGCGCCGACCATCAAACCGACCTCGGCATAAGTAATCGCTGCGTGATGCGCCTTCATGGAATCGGCAGGATGAAAAGGCATCGCCGCGGAATAACCCGTGGATTGATCTTCCAACCCTCCAGTAACCATCAAGCCTCTCTGTGGGCCGTTGTAGGTAACGTGCACTCCTCCTTCGGAACTCGCCATCGAGCCCAGTTCCCGCAAGTGCAAGAGTTTCGTGCCGTGAGGAGAAACGATGACCGCGTGCTGTCCGACGGCAGCACCCTGGTTATCGGTGACCTGCACATCTGCGGCGACCTCCTGTGATGATACGTTTGACAAGGCCACGAAACCGCTTACTTCATTTTCTTGCTTCCACCATATGCCCTCAACAGTTTGGGATTGGTTCGCAGTTCCAGCATCCGCCTGTTGGCCCAACGGCGCGAGAGCGTACGTAAATATGATACTGTGAACGATATCTACGTTGCTTACCGTCACGCAGAGGGCATTCCACGGCCACGCGTAATCCACTTCGACATAGCCGCTCAGCGTCGACCAGGGAGAGATACCCTGCCGCTGCAAAGCGTCGTTGACACTCACCGTTGCAACTCCTGCAGGTTCCAGCTTCACTTGATCCAGTGTGTATTTCCGCCCATTGCTCAGGTACAGAACGGGAGTGACGATGATTGGGTCGGCCATAAGGTAATTACGCAGTGAGATGGTCGACTTGAAGTTCGCATCGATCATCCAGAATCCTCCCACGACAGAGCGGGGAACTGAGGGCTTGTGCCACTGCTTCGGACGCGCCAAAAGCGGCGTGAGGGGACGGTGCGGGGCCAGCACTTTGGGTTGCTGTGCGAAGGATGCGATAGTCATGAGCAACGCGAAAATGCTTGCACTGAAAATTCGGGTATGGACTGCCCCTCGGCCCATTTTGAGCTCCTGAACTTGGATTGAATTGCCCCTGGGTCTCTTACAGGTAGTGCCTTCAACTACTCAATGGTTCAACAGTTTCACAAGTATGTGACGACGTTGGGAAAGAAGAAAATAAAGTAGGGGCAATATACGCTCCTCCATTTTCGGATGTCAAGTCGCAGCAAAGTGTGAAGGTGGAATTGATCACGTCACCTTAAGCATTTATTTGGTTCTCTTACCTGCCCCGGAATAGTGGGAAGATTTCTGCCCAGCGTGTCCGCATGTCAAGGCTGCCGAAGGCACCGCGCTAGCGGCTGCGGCCTTGACATGCGGACACGTTGGGCTACGCTCTCACCATCCGGGGCAGATGGACTACATACTGATCCCCAAGCCCAGCCCGCGTTCCTGTTGTGGCCCGATTTCCCGCTGTGGCGCTATGGATTGCTCCGGCTTCACATCCGGCGAATGCGCGCTGCGGTGGGAAACATCATGGCCGAGTGACGTTGCCAACTTTTCGCGGTCGTTGGTGAAGAGCTGCGCGTTGTAAGCACCGCGCGAGACGGCGACGTAGGCCATGCGGCTATTGAGCAGGTCTTTTGCGTCTAACTCAGTATCGACGTGAATCAACACACGGTCGGCGGTCTGTCCCTGGCTGGAATAACTCGTCACAGCATAGCCGTGATCGAGATGCGGATGCTTGCGCGGATCGAGTTCGACCGTGCGGCCTCCATCCATCTTAAGACTCAGCCGCCCGTCGTCGTTCTGGCCGATGCCCTCCACCGTGCCCAGCTCTCGGTTCGCCAACTTCAACCCGCGCGAGGGCGCGGTAAGCTGCACGCGGTCTCCGATGGAAAACACCCGTTCCTCGTCACGATAGACTGACACACCCTGTTGACGGCGTGGATCGTAATTCCTCTCCGTGCCGTCCTTGAGCTCGACGGTTAGCCGGTTGCTGGGAGCGTCAATGCTTTTCACACGGGCGTACTCGCCTTTTCCGATGCCGGTCTCTTTCGATGTGCGCGAGTAACGCAACACATCGCCGACGTTGTACCGCTCGGCCCAGGCGCGGTCCGCGCCGGTAAGATCCTGTCGCGGCACAAGCACGTGAGTGCAACGCTCGTCGCTTGCGACCACTCCCTTCGCCTGCAATGCCGTGTGGATGGCCTGATTGATCTCCGCGCGGGAACGATTGTCGGGTGAGACGACCAGCGTGTTCTCGGGTGATTTCGCATACTCCTTTGCGATGGCCGCAATGCGTTCGTCAGGGTCTTTAACCTCATGGATGCGACCCTGCCGCGCCAACCCGGCAACGGCGTCTCCCACCTCGCCCCGCGCCAGCTGTTCGACCACCTGTTTCAGTTCCGGGTCTTTCTGGCGTACAATTTCGTCGAGCTGCACCGTCTTCATGCCCGCTTCTTGAAGCTGCGCGAAGATGCGACCGGCTTCCACCGATTCATGCTGGCGCGTGTCGCCCACCAACAGAACACGGTCGTTCGGATGTAGGCGGCTGACAAACTCGTGCATCTGTTTTGTGGATGCAAGCGAACTCTCGTCTACCACATAAAGCCGGAGTTCTCTTGTATCCTCACTCTGGCCTCGGGTGAGATGGGCCTGCAAGGTCATGGTTTCAATCCCGGCGTCTCCTAGCGTTTGCGCCGCACGGGACGTGGGCGCAAACCCTTCCACCTTGTACCCGGCCCATTCCGCGCCCTCGCGCACCACAGTCAGCGTCGTCGTTTTGCCCGCGCCCGCGACTCCATCCAAGCCAACGATTTTCTCGCGTGAGAGAAAAATCTTGTCAACCGCCTGAAGTTGCCCCGCATTCAGCTCCGGGTGCCGTTGTTCGGTTTCGATACGAATTCTCCCCGGAACCAGCATCGGATCGTCATAACCCCGCCGGTTGCCCGCTTGCATATGGGCAATGGTCTCGCGCTCCATGCGCAACATCGTGGCGGTCGTGAACGGCTGGCCCGCTCCGTCGTGCTTGACAACGTGTTCGACGGCGCGAAACTCACCCGCCTGCACTCTGCACTCGAACTCCTGCCGCACCTGAGCAAATGTAGTCTGCCCCATTCCACGGTTGAGCGCCGATTCCAGAATGTCGCGCCGGTCTGCAACCGCCGACCGCTCGAAAATATGATCGCGGGCGTGAGTCACGGCCCGCTGCGCCGCCTGCTCGGGCGAGTAGTCGTGCTGCTGGCGTTGTTGTTGTCCATGCCCCCGCGCCTCGGCCACTATCTTGTCAGCTTGATGCCCATGCTGTGCGGACAGCTCACGGTGCCGCCGTAAGACTTCTTCTGGCGACAACAGTTCCTTGTGGTCGCGTGTATGGTGGGCGGCGATCTGAGCCGCTGCCGCTCCGTCGATTCCTTGCTCCCGCAAATGATCTTTGATCTGCTCCCGGCGCGGGCTGGAAGCCTCCAAATATTCCTTCGTATAGCCCCGAATTTCCGGTTGTCCATGCTTGCCGCGCTCCAGTTCGTAGCCCAGCTTATCCAAACGTAATGCCAGCTCCGAACGGTAAACGGCTGTTGCGTAGCGTTGTGACACAAACATTTCGTGCGGCTGCAAAGCGCGGTGTTGACCGTTGTCGCGTTCGGTCACGTTGAAGATCACAGCATGAGTATGGAGCTGCGGGGCAGCGTAGCCATCGACGGGCCGCGCGGTGTCGTGCTCGAAGGTCGCGGCGATGAATTTTCCGGTTGTCTCCGGGGCGTGGACATTGCCGATCCGCGCCTGCGTGTATCGTTCAAGTTCCCGCAGCGCAACGCGGACGCTCTCCCGGTGCGCCTCCCGCACTCGGTCATCGCCGCCCACAAGCGCAGTCAGGGAAACCGATTTGGGCGCGGAAAACGTGGCGTCCCATCCGGCGCGGTGCTCGGCGCTGGTCACCTCTCTGCCGAATTTTCCTTCATAGGTTCTCGAAACCTGATGCCGGACAAGTTGCTCTTCGGTGTGCGGATGCTGGCCTTCGCTCAACCGCGCGAAATGTTCGGAGCCGACTGGACCATGCAAGCCCCATTGCTCGGTGAGCCTGCCCTGCCATTCGCTGTGGCCTTGCTGGTCGCGGCTCCAATAGTTCTGCTCATGCGCGGCAAACTCCCGCGCATGGTAAGTACGCGCCTGACTGGCTGACAGGGGTTTCGAGATCGTAAGCATGAGCGCTCCTCAACTGTGCGGGGAACCGTCATCGCGCCAATGGCGAATGCGGTGAGAACGTGTTCTCGGCAATTTGCCTGTCATTCGATTCTCTTCGTCTCCTTCGAGGTAAACCGCTCTTTGGGTTTGTCATCGGCGGCAGCGATGGTCGAACCGAAGAGTGGAAGCACCGGCTGGATCGGCTTCTTCAACGACTCGGCGTGAATGCTGGCCTGTGTTTCGGGCGTTGACTTCCGCGCAATCTCTGGTATCTTCCGCCTCGCAAATCCCGGCAGGCCGAATCGCATTCTGTCGATCTTTTTTCTCCATCTCTGCGGCCAACTTGTCGGAGGTTCGCCCCATTTGATCCTCTCCAAATCCCACTGGTCATATGCGTTCAGGCTCCGCAATATACTTCCCCCCGCCAGTAGAAAAAAGAACATCGCCGCTCCCCAAAGCAGCAGCGTCAACAACAATCTCCAGAAGCTCTTTCCGCCATAGAACTGCGCCTCAAGAAACGGTTGGAGTCTGACTGTTTGGAGCCATTCATCCGGCCCCTGTAGCAGGCCGGTCCAACCGGCCTGCCGCGCCGCTGGCGAAAGCTGCATCGGGATTCCACGGTCGTCGCCCGCAGTTGCCGGAACCACGTCGGCATCCGTAGCCAATTCCTGTTGCTTGTGCGGTGCGGTCTTGTACAACCATCGGACTTCGGTACTCGAAGCCGGGTCAGTTCCGAGCAAAGCGCACCTCAAATAGGTTCCAAGGTAGTAGCGTTGCATGGGCGTCCACACCAGCCAATTACACAGAAACAACGCCCCGGAAAAGGCCAGTATTGCCATCGCAGGCAGCCACGGAAAACGTCTGGGAAACGGCATGTCATTCATTGTTTCCATCCTCGTTTCATGCCCTGCGGTGCGAGAAAATCGTCGAGCAATTTACGAGCCTGTTGGACCTTGCGCGCATCGGCTTCGTCGCGGATTTTGAGGATGGAATCAGGCATCAATTGCCTGCCTTCCGATGCCGCTTGAGCGCCCACATGGAAGAAATTCAGCAGCGCGTAACGCACCGCCCAAACCTCGGCCAACACCAGTTCCGCAGGGTCGGCGGGACGCTGCCGCGCCGTGCGCAAAGCGGTCGCGCGTAGCCATTCGGAGAGCGCCTGCCCCGCGCCTTCGGCGGCAGTTTCGATCTCGGAAAGCTCGTCGGGAGTCAGCCGCGTGGCGGCTGTTTTTGTGCGGAATCCGGGCTTCGCCTCTTCGCCAAATGGCAGACTAAACTGTGGAGCGACCTGAATGCGGCGAATACTCCTTGAGGAAACCGCCTTGTTGCTCATAGCGCGTCCTGCTCTGCCGCCGTCAAGCGGCGAAATGCTGGTTCACAGAAAGTTCTTTTGCTTCAACGCGTTTACGTGATCGATGCCAGAAGCAATTTGTTGCAAAATCCAGTCATCGCTCGCTACCACGAACATTTTCAAGAACTGATCCAATCTGCTGACACCGTGCACGTTAACCTGCGTAAACATCAAACCGCCAATCTGTCGCTCCGCAGTTCCCGTTTGGGGGTGACGTGTCGAAGCGTCAACCCGGTGCAAAGCACCGAACCACCGATTGCAGTACCAGTACACATTGGAGGTCACGATGCCGTAAGCACCGAAAAGCCGTTGAGATGTAGCGAATGAAAGAGTCGTACGGCGAAGGCCTAGCAAGCCGCGCCGGCTCCGAGTCTTGCGGGCACGGCCGTAAGGCCGGATACGAAGCGTAGACAGGAGGAACTACGGGCCAGGTTATTGAGCCGCGAAATACCCCTAACTTCAGGACGCCGACGCCCTGACACAACGCGGAAGGCAACATCCTGCCAAGCGCCATTGCGAGCTTGGTAGGAGTCCTGCGCGGTCTGTGACCCTGGCACGTGGGGACACATCTTGCACGGAAGTTGAGAGATCCCGGGTTCGCCCGAAGGCCAGCGTTTTCGGGACGCATCGGGAAGTCCAAGGACACGAGACGATGATGAACGAACACGGGAAGTCGGACAGACCCATAATACCGGGGAAGTCTCCGAACAAAACCAGAGCATCGGCGGCGGAGGAGATGGAGGGAAGGGGTCTGGCCAAGGGGAATCCGAGCCAGCAAAACGCGTCCCGGACTCAGAGCCGGATCGACGCGCCCAGTGCGCTGGAACGGGTACGACAAACGGCAACAGAGAACAAGGATGCAAAGTTCACGGCTCTGCTGCATCACATCTACCACATCGACACTCTGCGGTTCGCCTACTTCCAGTTGAAGAGGCACGCTGCGGCCGGCGTCGATGGGGAGACGTGGCGGCACTACGGCGAGGCTCTTGAGGACAATCTCCAGGACCTTTCCCATAGGCTGAAGCGCGGAGCGTACCGGGCGAAGCCGGTGCGTAGGGTGTACATTCCCAAGGCGGACGGGCGGCAACGACCGCTCGGCGTCACGGCGCTCGAAGACAAGCTTGTTCAGCGAGCGACGGTGGAAGTACTCAACGCCATTTACGAAACCGACTTCCTCGGCTTCTCTTATGGGTTCCGGCCAGGACGCAGCCAGCATAAAGCGCTGGATGCCCTGTTCTGTGGACTTCATCAGAGACGTGTGAATTGGGTGCTGGACCTGGACGTGCGCAGCTTTTTTGATCGGCTGTCGCACGAGTGGCTGGTCCGGTTTCTCCAGCATCGAATAGCGGACCGGCGCGTCGTGCGGCTCATCCAGAAATGGTTGAACGCGGGCGTGCTCGAAAAGGGTACGCGAACGTTTGTAGATGCAGGCTCGCCGCAGGGCGGAAGTGCATCGCCACTGCTGGCGAACATCTACCTTCATTACGTCTTTGATCTTTGGGCCCAAGCATGGCGTAAAAAGCGGGCGCAAGGCGATGTAATCGTGGTGCGCTACGCCGACGACATCGTGGTTGGATTCGAGTTCAAAGGCGAGGCCGAAATGTTCTGGGCGGAACTGAAAGAACGAATGCAGAAGTTCCAACTGGAACTGCACCCGGAAAAGACGCGACTGTTCGAGTTCGGACGCCACGCGGCGGCGAACCGAAAGCGCGCTGGTCTGGGCAAGCCGGAGACCTTCGATTTTCTCGGCTTCAAGCATATTTGCGGGAAGACGAAGAAGGGACGGTTTCTGGTGCTTCGGCAGACGATTCGCAAACGAATGCAAGCCAAACTGCAGCAGGTGAAGATCGAGTTGCGGCGGCGCATGCATGACCCTATTCCGGAAGTCGGCGAGTGGTTGAAGTCCGTGGTGGGCGGGCATATCCGATACTTCGGAGTGCCGGGCAACCGGTACGCTCTGGCTCACTTTCGTTTCACTGTGAGCAACCTCTGGTACCGCGTCTTGCGACGCCGGAGCCAGAACGGTCGCGTTCTGTGGGAACGAATGCAACGGCTCATCCGCCGCTGGCTGCCTCCGGCCCATGTCTGCCATCCTTATCCTTCGCGCCGTCTGCGCGTCACCACCTGAGGCAAGAGCCGTATGCGGGAAACCCGCTCGTACGGATCCGCGCGGGGGGTACGGAGCAATCCGTATCCCTACCGCGACCACCCTTCTTCCGGTGCGAAGCACCGCGCTCTTACAGCTCGCCATACTCCAGCACCTGAGCACCCCACGTATGGATCACTTCGGGGGCCTGCCATGCGCGTCGAAACAGATTCCGGATCGACTGCCAGTGCGCCATCGGGAATCGGAAAGTGATTCCGTTCTCCCGCGCAAAGAAAAACACTCCCCGTTCCTCGTTCTCCAGGATCGCCGTGTGAGCATAGAAGTAGTACCCTTGCCATTGGCGAAGATCCCGCTCCAAATCTAGCTCTTCCAGCATCCTTCGGAACTCCGCAATCCTCGGGTATCCACACACCGGATACTGCGGGGCAAGCATTCCAGGAAACTGCAAACGAGGGGAGAACTCATTCCCCTCTTCCCGCACCAGATCGAGGCGGTATCCGCCTTCTTCCAAGGACGGCAATGCCGACTGGACCGCAAGCTCAAAATCCTCGTCATTTGTCTCCGCAGGCACCTTCTCTCGCAGGGGCTTTCGGTGAAGGGAATAGTGGCCGCGCGCGCACACCCGCCACAGGGCTGGCCAGTGCGGCCAAAGCACCTCGTTGAGCTTCTCAATATTTGAGAACTTTTCCTCATCGAGAAGTCGGTAGAGATTCCGGACGGCGAGGATCGGTTTTCGCCGCTTTTGAGCCGAGTTCCTGAGCATTTGAATGGTGCGCGTCACCACCCGGTGAACGTCATCGCTTCCAATATCCTCAGCCTTTGCCTCGACCTGTTTGTCCCCTGGAAGAGTCATCAGATATACAAAGTCCAGTGGGGACTTCTTCGGTCTGCGTGCGATGGCGTAAGCGGCAAGGAATGCCTCCAGGATTTCGGCCAGGATCTCGTATGAAATCTGGCCTTGTGCGGTATTCATAAACGACTCTGCTCCCACCGCACAGTAATGGGCCACCATTGTCCATTCTGCCTGCGAAAGCGAGAGTCCTGAGTCTGCCTTCCCACGAATTCTTAGCAGGGAATCTGTCGGCTCAGTGAGCAGGTCTACCAACTCAAGGCGGTCGTCTCGGGCAGACTCAAGAAGCTGCTTTGCAGCTTCCGATGTCGAGACCGTTTGGCCGCTCTTGAGGAACATGATTTTCTTCAGGGTTTCAAGCCTTAAGCGCAGCGCCTCCGAAATGCGGATGGAGATCACTGGCTGCTGCGGCGTCGCGGCATTCTCTGCCATGAAGCTCCCTTCGATGGTTACACTGAATAAATAAGTAACGTTACGCCTTGACTATATGTGTACATCTGCGATATTGTCAAGCGCGATGCTTGGTACAGCTGGATGGCGTATGTCAGCTCAGCAGGCAGCGTAGTTGATGGTGGGAGATGCTCCACCAAAGCAGTTCTTCCAGCGAGGTGTAAATCCAATGCAACCGCATGTCGATCCGCCAACTCTCGAAATCAGGTCAGCGGACAAGAAGCAAGCGCGGCGAGCCCAAGGCGAATCCAATTTTGAGTCATTGTTGGATGTAGCGGAAGCAGCCAAGCTCCTGAGAATTCATCCTAAGACGCTGCGTAACAAAGCACGCCGAGGAATCATTCCCGGCGTTCAGGTAGGCAGACTTTGGCGATTTCGGGCCTCAGCACTCAACGAATGGCTGGATGAGATCGCAAGTTGAGGAGCGGGTGTGCTGGCAAATGTTTCTGTTGTTAACAAGTTAAAATGTCCGGTTTTTGTAGCAAGTGAAATGTCCGGTTTTGTTAATCTCCCGTAGCCGAGGCGGTGGAAAAGTGGGAATCCCGCGTACTTGGCGGGATTTCCAAGCGCGG
>Ga0224558_1001246_pt1 | contig 27210 bp, 23 predicted proteins | sample 714S32024metaG_FD_180682 | JGI IMG/M metagenome (GOLD analysis project Ga0224558, IMG submission 180682) | Peat soil microbial communities from Stordalen Mire, Sweden - 717 S3 20-24 | ecosystem: Environmental > Terrestrial > Soil > Wetlands > Peat | place: Sweden: Norrbotten County, Stordalen... | reverse complement strand
GTAATAGAATCAAGGACTTGCTGAACCGTACCCGATCCTCTCCGCCAGAGCACGTCCATGATCCGCAGCTCGGCTTCGGTCAAAGTTCCTGATTGTCTCGGCGGCACCGGACGCCCTCCTGCACCTTAGACGCCCCACACGGCGAAAGGTAACTAATTGTTTAGTTGCAGGGCGAAGGCCGAGGGTTGCTTGCCTGGTGGAGAGCCGGGCGTCCCCGCCCGGCAGGAGGAGATACGTCCGACTTCGCGGATTTGTTGTTGGACAAACGGGGGATTCCTGGGACAGACGGGGGCAATTCCTATCGTGGATGTGACATGCGACCGCAACTCCCCTTGACTTGAAGTGCCTTCCGCTCGCAAACTCAAGGAATCCAAGACAAGCCGCTAGCTGCGCAAGATTCGTATCCGGGTATCGCTTTAGCGATACCATATAGTTCTTCGACGTAAAACGCCCCTTCAGGGGCTGGGCATCAAGGAAGCCATCCCAGGAGAAGCATATGACGATCACAAAACTCGGAAAGATGGTGGCGATGTGGGCCGTGCTCGCGGCGGCATTTCTGGTAGTCTCGGCGTCGGGCGAGTCGAAGGCGCGCATCGTCCGCTTGAGCGACGTTCAGGGCACCGTGCGGTTCGACCGCGCCGCCGGAAACGGTTTCGATAAAGCGTTTATCAACTTGCCGGTGATCGAAAGCTCCCGGCTGATGACGGGCAAAGATGGCCGCGCGGAAGTGGAATTCGAAGACGGCAGCACGCTGCGCCTTGCGCCCAACAGTGAAGTGGACTTCGTTCGTCTTGCGCTCGGCGACGATGGCCAGAAGCTCAGCACCGCGCAACTGGTCTCCGGCACCGTCTACGCGAATCTTCACCCGAAAAACGCTGGCCAGAAAACGGGCGACGAGTTCCTGCTGAATTTCGCCCGCGAGTCCGTCACCGTAACTCGGGCCGCGCACTTCCGCGTGCAACTCGCCGATGCCCGGGCGACTTTGGCCGTGTTCAAAGGCAAATTGAGCGCGACTTCGCCTGCCGGACAAATTGACGTTGCCGAGAAGCACAGCGCAACCATCGATCTTGCGAAGGACGATCTTAAGAATGACGATCCCGCCAAGAAGAGCACTTTCGTGATCGCCAGGAATTACAAAGACGATCCCTCTGACGACTGGGATCGCCAGCAGACCGACTATCACGATCGCTATACTTCCGCTGCCGGCTCCGCCCTGTCGTCGCCCTATGGTTACGGCATGAGCGATTTGAGTTACTACGGCAACTTCACGACCGTACCCGGTTTCGGTTTTGTCTGGCAGCCCTACTTCATCGACGCTAGTTGGAGCCCGTTCCAGGATGGCGCCTGGGCCTTCTACCCCGGCGCCGGCTACACGTGGGTGTCCGGCTATCCCTGGGGATGGATGCCCTACAATTACGGCAACTGGGCCCTCGCTCCCGGCTATGGATACGTTTGGCAACCGGGGAATTGGAATACGTGGAATGCGTTTCCGCTGGTGGTGAATGCCCCGGCCAAGATGATCGTGCCGACCGCGCCTGCAATCGGGCATCAGACGGTGATGGTGGGACTCGGCCTCGGAGCAAACCCGGCCGGGGAAGCGCCGCGTCGCCTGACCATCAATCCCGGCTCCGCCAGCTTTGGCGTGCCGCGCGGATCGGTCAGCCACCTCAATCGCCTCGCGAAAACCATGGAGCGGACTTCTCGTCCCGTCGTAGCCTCGACGGTTCAGCCAGTTTCGGCCATGCCATCGGCACCCGGCCTCGGTGCGGCTTCAGGCCCACGTTCAGGTCCAATTCCAATGAGAGGCGGGATTTCCACTGGAGCGGCTTCGACGGCGCCCGGGCATACGTCGACCGCTTCGCCGCATCACTAAGAGCAAGAATTGTCTTTGAAAAAAGGCGGCCAAAAAATGGCCGCCTTTCTTCTTCACCGCACTCTTCTTCCTGCTCCACTTCCTACTCCACAATAATGCCCGCGTAGCCAACGACTGACTCGTAATCGCCAGAGACCTCGCCCGATGTTGCATACTTGACCAGCGTGGCCGCAGTCGCTCCCAGAAGCTTAGCCGCAGTGAGCATGACAATCGTCGGCCCGAACCCGCACATGCTGATGTCTTCATTCATCACCACCTCCCAGAGCCCACGCGCGTCCATGGCCAGCACGCGTTCGATTGCCTTGTGGTCTTTGACGCGAGTGACCGCGTCGGACTCGTAGTGGTTCATGTCGCTGGAGGCGACGATTAGAACTTTCACGTCTCGACCGTCAATCACATCCCCAAGTGCTTCGCCCAATCCGCGGAGCACATTAAAGTCGCTGGTGCCGACGGCGATCGGGACTATATTCAATCCCGGCTGTCGCGTCTGCAGGAAAGGAAGCTGAACTTCGATGGCGTGTTCGGCGCGGTGCGCGGCGCTGTCCTCTTCGAGCGCAGCAAAGCGACGCAGCAACCGGGCGCCCATTTCCGCGTCGGCCGCAACCTCGCCCAGCGGAGTCTGCCACGTAGTGTTGGCCATAATCGAAAGCGGACGTCCCTTGCCCGTGTGATTGGGGCACAGAATCACGCAGTGCTCAGGGATTTCCAGCCGCGCATACACAGCGCCCGCAACGCCGCCGGAGTACATATATCCCGCATGGGGAGCGACGCATCCGATGGCGGCAATGCGGCCGGCCTCGACCGGAGTCTTGCCCGGAGAAGTATATTCCCGAACGTCGCGCAGCAATTCGTCAGCCCGGCCCGGATAAAATCTGCCGGCGACAGCGGGAGTTCGTAAAGCGGAAGTCATAAGCAGCCTCCTGGCGGAGACAAGGTTCGTGTGGCCGCGGGCATTTGCCCGCGAAAAGTAGGCTCGCGAAAGTAAAGCCAGCGAGAATTAAGAACTGCCGTCGCCGAGCGCGCGGAACAAAGCGGCGGTTCTTTCGAGCGGCAGAGCTTCGGCCCGGATCGCAGGTTTCACCCCGCTTTTCGCCATTGCCGCGCGCAGCGCATCTTCATCGTACGCCGTCTTCAGATTATTCCAGAGAGTTTTCCGTTTCTGCCCAAAGCAAAGTTTGAGAAACTGAATAAACGCGGCCTCCGGAACCCGCAGCGACTCCAGCCGAGGCCTGATGGTAATGCGAACCACGCTCGAATGAACCTTGGGCGGCGGAGCAAACGCCGCTGGCGGAAGCGTGAAGAGCTGCTCGATCCGCCCGTACAGTTGCGCCGTCGCCGAAAGCAAGCCATAGTCACGGCTTCCCGCCGAAGCCGCCAGACGGTCGGCAACTTCCTTCTGCACCATGATGACAATGGTCGAAAAGTAACGGTGATATTCCAAGAGGCGCAGCAGAATATCGGAGGTAATGTAATACGGCAGGTTGCCGACAACGCGGGCCGGTTCGGGCGCGAAGTTCAAGCCGGTGCGAAGGCTGCCCGGCTTCGCCCCGAAGACGGTATCCAGTTCGATGGTCAGAATATCGCCTTCGATGATTTCAACATTGGGTTGCATGGAGAATTTCATCCGCAGCTGCGCCGAAAGGACACGGTCCAATTCCACCGCAATCAGCCGCCGCGCCTTCCCTGCCAGCAGATCGGTGATGGCGCCGCGGCCCGGGCCGATCTCCAGCACCGTGGCCTCGGAAATATCGCCCAGGGCCTCTACAATGCGCAGCGCCGCCGCTTCGCTCGCCAGGAAATGCTGCCCCAGTTTGGGCTTGCGCGAACTCGTTTGTACGCTAGCGCCCTTCGTCACGTTGACCCTCTTTCTTTCCGGCCTTAGACTGAACTGAATTTGTAATTGGCGATTTGTAATTTGCAATTGAAAAGAAACGACTCAACGATTTTCAATTACAAATTGCAAATTACAAATGTCCCAGGGGCGTCTCTACAGAAACTTAATCATAACGTGAGCGAGGCTCATCGAGTTCTCGCTCAGGAGGGTCTTTCGCAATGCATATCGCCTTCGCAGCATCCGAGTGCGTTCCCTTTTCGAAAACCGGCGGATTGGCCGACGTGGTCGGCGCCTTGCCGCGCGCCCTGGCCGCTCTGGGACATCAGGTCAGCGTGTATCTTCCGCGCTATCGCCAAACCAAGCTGGCCGATCCGCAGACGGTCGTCCGCAGCATCACCATCCCCTTCGACGACAAGTATCGCTTCTGCTCGGTGGTCGCGGCGGGCGCGAATACGCCCGCCGGGATCAAGTTTTATTTTGTGGATTATCCGCCCTACTTCGACCGCGAGGCCCTCTACGGAAGTCCGGCCGGCGACTATCCCGACAACGCCGAGCGCTTCGCTCTGTTTTCGCGCGCCGTGCTTGAAGCCTCCAAGGTGCTGGGCGTGCCCCATGTGTTCCACTGCCACGACTGGCAGTCCGCGCTCGTGCCGGTGATGCTGCGCACGCTCTATGCCGAGGATCCCGCGTTTCGCGAAGTCGCCACCGTCTTCACCATCCACAACATGGGATACCAGGGCCTGTTCTCGCCCGATACGTTGCCGCTCCTGATGCTGCCCTGGGACCTGCTCACGATGTCGAAGATGGAGTTTTTCGGCCAGGTAAATTTTCTGAAGGGCGCGCTCGTACTTTCCGACTACGTCACCACCGTCAGCAGGAAATACAGTCAGGAGATCCAGACCACGGAATACGGATTTGGCCTGGAAGGCGTGCTGCGCGATCGCGCCGCAACCGTAACCGGCATCCTGAACGGCGTGGACTACGACGAGTGGAGCCCGCAGACCGACAAATTCATCACCGCGAAATATTCGCCGCAGGATCTGAGCGGCAAGCTGCAATGCAAACACGACCTGCTGCACGCCTTCGGAGTGACCAGCGCCGATTCCAAAGTGCCGGTCATTGGCATCGTTTCGCGATTCGCCGCGCAGAAGGGTTTCGACCTGATCGCCCAGATCATGGACCGCCTGGCGCGCGAAGAGATGATCGTGGTCGCGCTCGGTGCGGGCGACAAGACCTACGAAGAAATGTTCCAGCGTCTCAACAAGCAGTTTCCCAACAAAATTGCCACGAAGGTAGCGTACGACAACGCCATCGCCCACAAAATTGAAGCGGGCGCGGACATGTTCCTCATGCCTTCCCGCTACGAGCCCTGCGGCTTGAACCAGATTTACAGCCTGAAGTACGGCACGGTTCCCATCGTGCGGGCGACCGGCGGTCTCGATGACACCATAGAGCCTTGGGACGCGCGCACCGGCAAGGGCACGGGCTTCAAGTTCACCGACTACACGGGCGAGGCGCTGCTCGCAACCATCAAGCAAGCATTACTCTCCTATCGCGATGCGTCGTCGTGGCAGACGTTAATGCGTAACGGAATGACTCGCGATTTCTCCTGGGGAGCGTCGGCGCGCGAGTACGGCAAGGTCTACGATCGCGCGCGACAGGTGCGGGCCGCCGCGAACGCGGTCCCAGTAGTCGCGGACTTGAAGAAGGAGCCGGTTCTCGGGTAGCGTCGCGCCCAGTCAGTTCGTTGACACAAAATCATTTTGTCATCCTGAGCGAAGCGAAGGACCTATGGATTTTGCTGGCGCGGGTGAAATGGATCCATTGCGCCACGTTAATATAGGGTCCGCAGACTTGCTACCGGGACCCCATTTTGAACGGCGGCCGACGCTCCTCTACTTTGGCACACTGAAAATGGCGATGCGTTTAACGCCGAGATTGTACGTCGTCAGCAGCGTACCAGCGAACACTCGCTTGCGCCCGGTCTCTTTTGTGAGCCTCCATCCGCTACCCATTGTCATTCTCTTGCCACGCCTAGCCTTCTGGCCCATGATTCTTATTTGACCTGCCATTTGTGATTCCTCCGTAAAGTATTTTGTCGGGACCTTTCTCCAATCAGAGCTAGCCCCGATTCTTGTTCATTCTCTATATACAGATTCTGAGGTTCTATTTATTGGTCGCTCCGCCGCAGATGCTCTAAGGCGACTAACCGGTGGGCCGGACGCGTGTTTGTCGCGCAAAGGGCCCAACTTGAAACGTTCCACCGCCAGAATCAGTTTCCACTTCTAATTTTCGACCTCAACTCTCTAATTCGCGCATCCTTAACCCTCAACTCACCCTGATATTTCTCTTTCTGGGCCCGGTTTTCTGCCTTTAAGGCTTCAATCCGGGCTTTCAGTGTTTGTTCTCGTGGCGACAAATTCTTGTCACCTTTTACACGCATAATCTCCCTCCTTCCCTACCGCAATCTATTTCCAATTATATTATAGATATTGAAATAGATTTAGAAGCAGCTGCAGGCGTACCTTGTTTCCCGGCATAAAAGCGAGGATACCTGGATGGAGCTAGAATGGTGCGGAGGGCCGGAATATGAGACCTCTGATCGGCGCTGTTCTTTTTCTCGCTATGAGCTACGCCCAAGGGCAAACGACTTGGCAAGGGCTTTCGTTCGGCATGAAGCACGAACAAGTACGAGACGCGCTTTCGGCAAAGGGCTTCTCCCTACATGGCAGCGATGAGGCCACAACGTCTACAGCGGAGCCAGATTTGGAGGTGAAGACCAATAGTGCGACGCTGTCTTCGAACCTGAAACCGCCCGTTGCGAACGCTTCCATGTTCTTCAAGCCGGAACTCAGCTTTGATGCTCAGGGTGGACTGCAGTCTGTAAAGCTCGATTTGGATCAGGCGAAGGTTTTCCAGTCCACCCCAGCCCTACAGCCAATGGCGCTGCTCCCCTATATCGCCGGGACGTCGGTTTACGAGCAGCTAACGGGAAAATATGGGCCGCCGACTGCCAAACGCGGCCCCTGTGACAACATCAGTCTGGCATCGCTGGTCGGCTCCGCCCAAGAGTGCAGTGCCAAGTGGAATGGCGCCGGCCAAACAATTGAACTGTTTTGGAACTGGACTGGACTGATAGGCCGCCCTGAAAAGTTATCATTTTTTGTTTCGTACTCTAGAATTGGGGCAGTGTGCGAGTGCGTCCGTCCAAGACGATCCTCGAACCTGCCCCAAACTCATTTTTCAGCGCTCTTTGACAACCTAAGTCCTTATTCCGGAGTACCTTCCATATAAGTCTTTATTTTGGAATACTTTGCGGGGGCTCATCCGCTAAAGCCTTGATTCCAAAATACATAAGAAGGGGGTGGGGGGGTAGGGGGACCACCACTCGGACGCAGGAACCAACGGGTTCTCGCGGTACACTTCTGCAAGGCACGACGGAACTCCGATGAGCACCTCCCCCCCGCGCACCATCTTTCACCTCGATATGGACGCCTTCTTCGTGTCGGTCGAGGAATTGTTTGACCCGTCGTTGAAAGGCAAGCCGGTTGTTGTCGGCGGACAGCGCGACGAACGCGGAGTGGTCTCGGCCGCATCCTACGCGGCGCGAAAGTTTGGCGTGCATTCGGCCATGCCGCTGCGGACGGCGGCGAAACTCTGTCCGCAGGCGATTTTTGTGAATGGGCATCCCGAGCGTTATCGCGAATATTCCGCGAAGGTGCACGAGGTGCTCGGCCACTTTTCTCCGCTGGTCGAGATGGCTTCGGTGGACGAAGCGTATCTCGACATGACGGGCACCGAGCGCCTCCACGGCCGGCCGCTCCATTCTGCTCATCGGCTGCATGACGCAATGAAGTCGGCTACACAACTGAACTGCTCAATTGGGATCGGCACATCGCGGCTCGTCGCGAAAGTCTCCTCCGCCAAAGCCAAACCGAACGGCGTGCTCTGGGTTCTCCCCGGAGAAGAGGCGAAGTTTCTGGCGCCGCTCGCCGTCGGCGACATTCCCGGCGTGGGCAAAGTGATGGAGCAGAAACTGCACGCCATCGGCATTCAGAGAGTCGGCGACCTCGCGCGCCTCGACGACCGCGATCTCGAACATCGCTTCGGGAAATGGGGCCTCGCGCTGGCGGGCAAGTCGCGGGGCGAGGATGCGGGTGGATGGTTCGACAACGAAGTGGGAGAACACGTCGATCCCAAATCGATCGGCCACGAGCATACGTTCGACGAGGATACGGGCGACGCCGAGCGCTTGCAGTCCACGCTGATGCGTCTCAGCGAGATGGTGGGACGGCGGCTGCGCGAGGGCGGATATTTTGCGCGCACGCTCCAGTTGAAATTGCGCTACCAAGATTTCTCGACCATCACGCGAGCGCAATCGCTGGAGCAGCCGACGCAGATGGATAACCAGATTTTCGATCATGCGCGGCGTCTGTTTTTCGCCAACTGGAAGCCGGGCGCGCCGGTGCGATTGCTGGGAGTGCAAGCGTCGAATTTCGAATCGGGTTCCACTCAGCTCGATCTGCTGGAGCCTGCGCAGAACGAGCGTTGGCAGAAGGCGCTGGCGGCTGCGGACCATGTGCGCGACAAATTTGGCGAAGCGTCAATCGGACTGGCCCGAGGGATGAAAGGCGGATTCCGCGAGCGCACCCACGAGAATCCGGCAGCGTTGCCGGGCAAGGGCGGCGGAAAAGCGAGCGACGCAAAGAAAGCGTGAAACTTCCGCTCCTACCTGGTAATCCAATTTTGTAGAATGCTTGTGGGGTGATGGCATGACAAAGTGGGTTGTGGCGTTGGTGTTTGCTACGGCGCTGGCGATGGTTTTGCCCGCGCATGCGGCGGAGAATCTCAAACTCAATCAGCATCTCGACTACAAGAGCGACAGCCAGGATGGGCCGCTGATCACCGGCGACCATCTCGAAGACGGGCCGGTCGCCGGCAAGCCGACGTACGCGATCATTTATCAGGAGGGCTGTTTCAATTCCAAACGGCAGGCGCAGCGCACGGTCGATCTCTACGAGAAATACAAGGGCACGGTGCAGTTCGTCGTGGTCGACCTCGATCGCCACGACTCCCGGGCGCAGAAAGAATTGGTGAAGAAGTTCTACAAAGGAACCATTCCGCACGTGGTGGTGCTCGATCGCGACGGCCAGCCCGCGTACAACGCTCCCGGTGAAGTGGACGAAGGCGAAATCTCGAAGGTGCTGGACAGGACTTTGGCGCAGTAATAGCAAGACTGGATGATCAACGGCGTGGCTGGAACCATGCCCCTTCACAACTACGAAATGTATTCGCGAATATATTCGTCGCGCGAAGTGGCGAGGTCGCGAGCATCGCCATCGAAGATGACTTTGCCGTCGCGCAGAATCAGAAAGCTCATGGGCACGTCGCCACGCTGGCCTTTGGGCAGGACGACCATCCGGTTGGTGGCCTTATCGAACTGGTGAGTTGCCATGGTGAAGGCATCCTGCAGGCGGTGAGTCACCATGAGGGCGCTGGTTTTGTAGACGTCACGTTGTTTGACGATAAGTTCGACGATGGTGTTCGAAGTCACCGGATCGAGTCCGCCGGTAGGCGAGTCGTAGAGCAGCACCTCGGGCTCGGTGATGATGGCGCGGGCGATGGCCACACGCCGCCGCATGCCACCCGAAAGTTCGGAGGGAAACATGTCGTAGGTTTCTTCCAACTCCACGAAGCGCAGCGCCTCGCGCACCCGCCGCTCGACTTCCTCCGCGGAGATCCGCTCTTCCATCAGGCGGAAAGCGACGTTTTCGTAGACTTTGAGCGAGTCGAAGAGCGCGCTTTCCTGGAACACGATGCCCACGCGCCGGCGCAGCTCGAACAGTTCCTGTTCCGACATGCGCGTGACTTCCTCTCCCAACACGAAGATGCGGCCGCTATCGGGCCGCAGCAGCCCCATGGCCAACTTGAGCAGAGTGCTCTTGCCCGAACCAGCGACGCCAAACAGCGCCTTGGTTTCGCCATGGGGAAGCTGGAACGAAACGCCGTCAAGCACGACGTTTTCATCGAACGCGATTGCCACCTTGTCGAACTCGATGGCGTAGCCGGACACGCTGGCCACCGCGGCCGCCGGATTTTCGCTGGGCAGAGTGGGAGCCGGCATGGCTTACCTGTAACCGAAAATTGCGAAGATCAGCTTGGTGACAAAGAAATCCGTTATCAGAATCAAGACCGAAGCAGCGACCACGGCCTGAGTGGTGGAACGGCCCACGCCCTGCGTGCCGCCCCGCGTGGACATGCCGTAATAGCAGCCTATGGTGGCGATGATGAACCCAAACAGCACGGGCTTGATGAGGCCGGTGAAGACGTCGCGGAAGACAAGGACTTGCCAGACGGAGGTCCAATACTGCTGCGTGTCGAGCCCGAACAGCAGGTGCGCAACCCCAAAGCCGCCGATCAGCCCGAGCAGGTCGGCGATGATGGTCAGGAAAAACAGCATGAAGGCAGTGGCCCCCACTCGCGGCGTAACCAGCTTCTTGGTGGGGTCGGTGCCCAGCGCACGCATGGCGTCAATCTGTTCGGTCACGACCATCGAGCCCAGTTCGCTGGCCATGCCGGAGGCGTTGCGTCCGGCCACCATCAACCCGGTGATGAGCGGTCCCAGTTCGGTGACCATGCCGAGCGAGACGAGTTGTCCGATGAGCGTGACCCCGCCGAATCGCTGCAATGTGCTGGCTGAGTTCAGCGCCAGAAGCGCACCGACGGAGAGTCCCGTCAGAACCACGATGGGCAGGGAGCCGACGCCGATCAGGTCGGCCTGCTGCAGCATATCGCCCATGTACAGAGGACGGCGGAAGAGGTTCGCGAGGGATTGCGCCGAGAGCAGGGTGTATTCCTGAACCGCCAGCACATACCCCTTGGCGACGTCAACGGGCGAAATCAGTTCGAGTTCGAACGCCATGTCGGATCGAAAAACGCGTGGTCGGGGAACTTCTGCTCAGGGAACTATAGCAGAGAGAGAAATCATCTGGTGATCGGGTCATCGGGCGATCTAAAACCTTAGAGACCTCACGGGCTTCAGATGACCCAATGACCCGATGACCCGATCTACTCGCGGTTGTTCTTCTTCTTGATCTCGATGGCCAGCCGCTTGATTTTCTGATTCAGCGTGGAGAGCGGTACGTGGAAGCGTTCCGCCGCTTCGGTCTGGTTCCAGCCGCACTTCTCCAGCATGTCAATGATGATGCGCCGCTCGCAGTCCTCCATGATGCTGAACAGCGTGGCCCCCGCGCTCGCATCCAAAGCCGGAACCGAGCTGCCCTGGCCCACGATGTGGTCGGGAAGCAGATCGATTCCGATGTCGCTGTCGGAAGAGAGCACCACGGCGCGTTCGATCGTGTTCTCCAGTTCGCGGACATTGCCTGGCCAGGCGTAGGTCACCAGCGGGCGCAAGGCCTCGGTGGTAATGCGGCGCCGGGGCCGCTCATTTTCCTCGGAATACTTCTGGAGGAAGTGCTGCACCAGGAGCGGAATATCTTCGCGGCGCTGCCGCAGCGGCGGAAGGTCGACGCTGATTACGTTGAGGCGGTAGAAAAGGTCCTCGCGGAAGCGGCCTTCGCGCACCATCTGGCGAAGATCCACGTTGGTCGCGGCGATGACGCGCACGTCCACTTGAATTTCCTGCACTCCTCCCAGATGCATGAACTTACGGTCCTGCAACACGCGCAGAATCTTGCTCTGCGTGTCCATGCTCATGGTGCCGATCTCGTCGAGGAAGATCGTGCCGCGGTCGGCGACTTCGAACAGCCCCTTCTTCGACGCAACCGCGCTGGTGAAGGCGCCTTTGACATGCCCGAAGAGCGTGGATTCGAGCAGGTCGGGCGGCGTTGACCCGGAGTTGACGGGCACGAAGGGCCGGTCGCGGCGCGTGGAATGCAGATGAATCGCCTTGGCGATCAGTTCCTTGCCCGTCCCGCTTTCGCCTTGCAGAAGCACGGTTGAGCGGCTGGGCGCCACCTGCGCGACCAGATCGAAAATCTTCAGCATAGGCTCGCTCTTGCCCACGATGTTTTCAAAGTTGTAGCGCTGCTTGAGCGCGCGCTTCAGTTGAATGTTTTCTTCTTCCGCCTTCTGGCGGGCGACCGCGGCACGCACGTCGGCCAGCAGTTTCTCGTTGTCCCACGGTTTCTGGATGAAGTTGGTGGCGCCGGATTGCATGGCACGGACCGCGTTCTCCACCGTTCCGTAGGCGGTGATCATGATCACTGCCTGCTGCGGATGGAGCAGGCGAATCTCCGAGAGCACATCCATCCCATTCTTGTCGGGCAGCGCCAGGTCGAGCAAAACCACGTCAAAAGCGCGCTGTCCGATCTGCGCCAGACCTTCCCCTCCGCTTCCCGCAGCCACGACGGTGTAGCCCTCGAGCTGAAGAAGCGTCTCCAACGACTCGCGAATTTCCGCTTCGTCGTCAATGATGAGGATTCTGCCCGCACTTGGGGGCGGGCTTTCCGGCGGGTTCCGGCGCGACACAGCCGCGGCTTCAGGCGTGGCAACTTCAGACGTCGTTACTGCAGACGTTGTTACGTCAGACATGGATTGCCTTCCTCATCAACGGAAAATCCAGGGTGAAGGTGGTGCCTTCGCCCGGGCGGCTCTCCACGCGGATATTGCCCGCGTGTTCCTGGATGATGCCGTAGGTAATGGAAAGTCCAAGACCGGTGCCGCGATTCTGACCGTCCGCGGGCGACGTCTTGGTGGTGAAAAATGGATCGTAGATACGGTGAATGTTTTCCTGCGCAATGCCCGAGCCGGTATCCGAGATGCGCACGCTCACGAATTCGCCGTTGAGCGTGGATACGCTCAGGACTCCGCCCCCGTTCATCGCGTCCTTGGCATTCAAGAACAAATTCAGAAACACTTGCTGCAGGCGCCCGGCGTTGCCCTGAATCGAAGGAAGGTTTTCAGTGAGCTCGGTCTGCACCTGGATGTGAGCCACCTTGAGTTGGTGGTCGAGCAACGCCAGCGTATCCGCGATCACCTTGTTCAAACTGATTTCCGTCAATTCCGTACCCGTGGTGCGGGAAAAGTTCAGCAGATTATTGACAATCTCCGAAGCGCGGAAGGTCTGCTTGGTGATTTTCTCGAGCAGCCCCGCTTTCTGCGGATCCGACTTCAACTGCTTGGCCAGCATCTGGGTGTAGGAGGAGATGACCGCTAACGGCGTATTCACTTCGTGCGCCACGCCCGCAGCCAGCAGTCCGATCGAAGAAAGCTTGTCGGCTTGGGTAAGCTGAACTTCCAGTTCGATCCTCTCCGTGATGTCGTCCATGATCACCAGCCGTCCCACCACGCTGAACTTGCGGGTTATCAGCGGCGCCATCGCAACATTCACGATGCGCGCTTCGCCGGTGGGAGTCGCCAGCCGGAACTTGTAAAGATTGTGGATGCCAGGATTCTGCCGGACACGGTAGAACTCCTCGACGAAGGCCGCAGGAAAAACCTCGCTCAACGAACGCCCCACCACCTGGAAACGCGGCTGGGCATACATGACTTCCATCTGCGAGTTCCAGCTCTCGATGCGATCTTGCAAGTCCACGGCCATCACGCCGACGTTGATGGATTCAACAATATTCTCGTTGAAATCCTTGAGCCGCTCGTACTCGCTGACCTTTTGCTCGAGCGAGGCATAGAGCCGCCCGTTCTGGATGGCGATGCCGATGTATCCCGCCAGAACTTCGAGCAACTCGACGTCTTCGCTGGAGAGGAAGTCGCCTTGCATAGTCTTGCCCAGTCCGAGGAAGGCGATGGTTTTTTGGCGCGCGTGGCAGGGAATGTAGTAGTTCAGATCCAGGCGTGCGATGGCTTCTTGCGCGGCGGCATTTTCACGGGGTAACTGGTGCGTATTTTCGAAGAAGATATGCCCGGCAGCTTCCTCGATTCGCGGTTTCGCGAGGAACGACAAGTCGAGGCCGGTGACGTGGGCAATGCCAAACGATTTCGACAGTTCAAAGCGCGAAGAGTCGCTGTTGCCGAGGAAGATAGCGATGCGATCCACCAGCAGCGTGCGTGCCACCCGGTCGACCAGGGAGGAAAGCATTTTGTCGAGGTCGGTTTCCGAACTCAACTCGCGTCCGAACTCGATCAGCGTGCGCCGGTAGTCGTAGCCTGTGCGGAAGAAGAATTGGTCAAGCTTTTCTTGAATCCATTTCCGTACCGGATCAAACAGCAGCGCGGTGACCACGACGGCCACCATCAACCCGTAAGGTCCGGAACTGGGGACGCGGGTATGCACCAACTCTGCAATCGCAGCCACGCCGGCGAAGTAAACCCCCACGATGGCCGCCGCCGCCAGCGTATACGCCATGCCGCGCTTGAAGATCAGATCCACGTCCATCAAGCGGTAGCGGAAGATGGCGTACCCAAAAGTCAGCGGCAGCAATCCAAGCGACAGCACCGACACCTTCATGAGGGGTGAAGGCATCACTCCGAGCAGATACGGCAGAACATAGAAAAGAGTAAACGGCGATATGGCGAGGATAGTGCCACGCGTGATCCACTTGAGTTGCTGCCGCAGGATCGGAGTGGTGGCCTGGCGGTAGTTTTTAAACAGAATCCCCGCCGCTGAGAAGAAGAAAATCGTCAGATAGGCCCAGTGCACCCGGTTCAGATTGAAGAGCAGCGAGTTGCTAGCTTTCAAATACTGAAGAACCAGTAATTGGATTCCGAGCAGTACCGCTCCCGGCAAGTAGAGCAGCGGAATCGACCAGCGATGCTTGGTGACGAACTCTCGCCGTTCCGGGAAGGTCAATGCAAAGTGCAGAAAGAGCGCCGGTTGCAGCAGCCACGCGACTTCATTGGCCCACAGGACGATCCAGTCAAAAGCGTTGAACTTGCCGGTGTAGTGCAGCGCGTAGAAAACGAACGACACCAGGCAGAAAATATAAAAATGTGTGGAACCGACCGCCGTCCAGCGGCGCAGCAATACATAAAGCCCTATGCCCAGGTAAATGAGCGCGATCAGCCGCAGCCAATCGTTCATCGAGCGCTCCGCCGGAGCCAGCACCACTTGCACGTCCAGTGGAACCGAGCCGCGGGTCAGCGAGTAGGTTGCCTTCGACCAGACGCCGGAATAGTAGATTTGCCGCGTTACCGCCGCTGAGGTGTCAACCGCGTGCCCGTTGACGCTGACGACAGTGTCTCCACGGCGGATTCCGGCCCGCTCTGCCGGACCGTTCGGCTCCAGTCGGTCGGCCACAAGGCGGCCGTTCCGCTCCATCCACCACGCGCCGTCGTCGGGAACCGCAAACTGGTGCTCGATTTTGTAGTTGAAACCGGCGAACAGCACCGCGGCTGCCGTGAGCAGAGTCAGCAGGATGGCGGTAAACCGGGCCTCAAATTCGCGGTTCATATTTCGCGACTCAGTTCGCGATTCACAGACTGGGACGGTGGCGACGACGCCGCGACCAGACATTCGACGCCCATCCGATATAAGCAACTTCACTGCCACCCTCCAATCTTGCCCAGTGCTATAAGTCGCTTACTTAGAGAGACTTCCATAATTATAGATGGGATTCGGAATGGCGGCTATGAATTATGGAAGGTAGCGTCTGCTTTTTGGGATGCCGAGCGCGAGCAACTTGGCGGCGGGAAGAGGGGTCTGGGTGCTGGGTAACCCAAGGCGCTAGTTTCCGCCTAAGAACTCCGATGGGACCCGTTTTGGGGGACTGAAAACTGAGAACTGAAAGCTGACAGCCTTCTCGTGCCTCGGGTTCGTTCTACAATGAAGCCATGTCCCGCCTCGATCAGATTGCCGATCTTGAAAAGCGCTTTCTTCTCCCCACCTACAACCGCTATCCCGTGGGCTTTGAGCGCGGCAAAGGGGTCTTTCTCTATGACTTCGAGGGCAAGAAGTATCTCGACTTCGTGGCCGGGCTGGGAGTGAACGCCCTCGGGCATGCGCATCCTCGCATCGTGAAGACCATCCGCGAGCAGGCCGCCCGGGTCATTCACCTTTCGAATCTCTATTACAACGAATACCAGGGACAACTGGCCGAGCGCCTCTGCCAGCTATCGGGCCTTGATTTTGACCGCGTCTTCTTTTCGAACAGCGGAACCGAGGCGATGGAAGGCGCCATCAAGCTGGCGCGGCTCGCCGGGCACAAGGCGGGCGGCGAGGCCAAGTCTCAACTGGTGGCGCTGCAGGGTTCGTATCACGGCCGTACGTTTGGCGCCATGTCCCTGACCGGCCAGGAAAAGTACCGCAAAGGCTTTGAGCCTCTGCTCGAGAACGTAAGCTTTGTGGCGCAGAACGACGTCGGAGCGCTGCAAGCTGCCGTCAATGCCAACACCTGCGCCATTGTGCTGGAGCCCATCTTTGGCGAAGGCGGCATCCTGGAATGTTCGGAAGATTTCCTGCGCGCATGCCGAACCCTTGCCGACCAGTACCAGGCCGCGCTCGTCTTCGACGAGATCCAGTGCGGCCTTGGCCGCACCGGCCACATGTTCGCCTTCCAGGGATTCGGTGTTGTTCCCGACATCGTCACCATCGCCAAGCCGATCGCCGCGGGAGTGCCGCTCGGCGCATTCCTGTCCAAAGAGCACTTCGCCTCCGCGATTTCGCCCGGACAGCACGGCACCACCTTTGGCGGCGGTCCGCTGGCGTGCCGCGTCGGGCTCGAATATCTGGCGATCGTCGAAGAAGAGCATCTGCTCGAAAACGTCTTGAAAGTTGGCGGATACCTGCATCAGCAGCTCCAGGAACTGGTCGACAAGTACGCCGCGACCCGCGAAGCGCGCGGCCGCGGGTTCATTCAGGGCCTCGTGCTCGACATTCCTGCACGGCCTTTGGTGGAGCAGGCTCTGGCGGAGGGCGTGCTTTTCAACTCGACCCAGGACACGGTCCTGCGCTTCCTGCCGCCGTTCCTGCTGGAGGAGAAGCACGTGGATAAAGGCATCAGAGTGCTGAAGAAGCTGCTGGGCAAGAAACGGAAGAAAGCGCAGAGCGCGGCCTCAGTGGCTGCTGCATCGAGTTAGCAACGTTTTTCCGCTCCGTAGAGACGGGGCTTGCCCCGTCTCCCGCCCGCGATGACCCGGGGTTCGGAGCAAAAAAGGAGGGGAGCCAGGAGGCGGCTCCCCGAAAGCGATAGAGGCGATATCACTTAATAAGACGCAGCCTATGAGGATTTCGTTGCCCGTCGAAACGAAAAATTCCGGAGAAAAATTGACCCCTGCCGCCGAACTCGAAACCAGCCCCGGCACGGCCGGGCTTGGAGTTGCAATTGAAGAGCACTGGCTCGAACTCGCCGACGGGCGCATGCGCTACCTCGAGGCCGGGTCGGGCCCGGCGCTTATCCTGATTCATGGGCTGATGGGATATTCGTTTTCCTGGAGATTCACTATCCCCGCGCTGGCGCCCCATGCGACCGTTTATGCCATCGACAATCTGGGCGCCGGGTTGTCGACGGCGAATGAGGGTATGGACTGCACCGCGCGCGCCACCGCCGATCGCGTCCTCGAGTTCGCGGACGCTCTCGGCATCAAAGATTTCGACCTGCTGGGCACCTCGCACGGTGGCGGCGTCGCCATCATGGTGGCATCGGTTTGTGCGGAAACAAACGATCCCCGCCTGCGGCGCCTGGTGCTGGTGGCGCCCGTCAATCCCTGGTCGCCTCATGGCAAGCGGCTTGCGCCGTTTCTGGGTAGTGCTTTTGGCTCCCTGCTCTTCCGCAATACCATCGAGCGCTGGCGCTCCCTTGACTACCTCTGGCTACGCCGTCTGTTCGGCGACGGCGCAAAAATTCCGCCCGATTCGCTCGCGGGCTATCGCATACCCGTACAAGAGAATCACGGGTTCCGTCACGCCTCGCACATCATCAGAAATTGGACGGCAGACCTCGCGGAACTGGAAAGAGCGCTCCCCAAGATTCGCGATTACCCCACGCTCGTCGTCTGGGGAACGAAGGACCGCGCGGTTGATTTTCATTCCGCCGAGCCCTTGCGCCGGAATTTCCGCGATGCCCGTTTGGTGGCATTCGAGGGCGTAGGCCACCTGCCCTACGAAGAAGCGCGCGAGGACTTTAACCGCGCGCTGATTGATTTTCTCACCAGTTCTCAGTTCCCAGTTCTCAGTTCTCAGAAGACCGGTTTTGACTGAGAACCGGCAACTGGCAACTCGTTCTTCATGCACCCCACGATTTTTCACTCACTGCGCGCGTTCGTTGCCGACTACGGCTACTGGGCCGTGGCTCTGGCATTGCTGTCGGAGAGCGCCGGTATCCCGGTTCCCGGTGAGATCACGCTCCTGGTGGCGAGTTTTCTGGCCTATTCCGAACACCAACTCACTCTCGGCGGGATCATCGTGGTTGCCACCGCTGCCGCCACGCTCGGCGGTTATCTCGGTTACGCCTTCGGCCACTATGGCGGACGTCCGCTGCTCGATCGCTATCAAAGCGTCTTTCGAATTCCGCCGGCCACGCTGAAACGCGGCGAGGAAATGTTTGCCCGCTACGGGGCAGCCGCCATTTTCTTTGCCCGCTTCGTCTTCGGCATGCGGACTTTCGCCGGACCTCTGGCCGGCGTGCTGCGCATGCGCTGGCGAACATTTGCTCTTTTCAACTTTCTGGGTGCGGCGGTTTGGGCCAGCTTCATGGCCAGTGCCGGATACCTGTTCGGGCATCATTGGCACACCCTGCTGCGAACCCTGCGGCGCTTCAATATCGCGGCGTTGATTGTCGCCGGGGTCGTGATCCTGTATTGGTGGTGGAGACATCGCCGCCAGATCCCACCGGAAAATGATTGAAACGTGTGGGGACGGGGCTTTGCCCCGTCCAAGCGGGGGCGTAGCCCCGCTGCCACACGATTCTGGAATGGGCCTTAAGGCTATTTGCGCTCAAAATATCTTCCGTCACTTCCACTCGCCCCTCCTTCGTCATATGCTGGCAGAAGCATCGCCCGAACCGGAGAGCCCCGTGATTCCCCAAGGCACGCAAACGAGCCCGCAATCCTCAAAAGCGTCCCGCTTTCCGCAGTTGGGACTTTCGCAGGTCTGGGTGCGATTCCTGCTGGCCATCTTCGGCCTGATGCTGGCTTTCGCTGCGGCGCTGTTTTCCACGGTCGCGGGCGAGGCGGGCAACATCTGGGGAATGATCATTCTGGCGTCGGGGGCACTGTTGCTGGCCACCTTCGTCGGACTGACCACGGTGCCCTACCTGGCGCGGCGGGTCGTCGCGACCCGTGTCCGCGAAGCCATGGACTACGACGTCACGCGCGCTGGCTTGATCTACATCCTGATCAGCGTCGTGATCGGAATCGCCGCCATCAACACCGGGAACAACCTGCTTTACGTTATCGTCGCCGCGCTGCTCTCCGCCATTCTGGTTTCCGGCATCGCCTCGGCGCTGGTGCTCCGTAGTCTCACGCTGGATGTCCATTTGCCCGAACACGTTTTTGCCTCGCGGCCGATGCTGGCGCGCCTGCTCCTCAGCAACGCCAGTTCGTGGCTGCCATCTTTCTCCGTGCGCGTGGTTCCCGCCAAGCGCAAAAATAAAGACCGCTGGGATTGGGAAGCCTCGACCTTCGGCTTGCCCCGCAACCGCGCGCCTCAGGACCAGTGGCTCCGCCTGCCCGACCGCCGCTTGCGCCGCGTGCACGAGGAAGCAGCGAAGCCGATCCTGCAAGAATCCGTTTATTTTCCTTTTCTCGCTCCCGAACAGGAACTGCGCGCCGACCTGGAGATTAACTTCCCAGTTCGAGGACGCTATTGCGAAAAAAACTTCGGCGTGGCCACACGCTTTCCCTTTGCCTTCCTGATGAAAACCCGGCGGATTAACCTGGCTCGCGAAGTGATCGTCTATCCCGCCGTCGAGCCCACCGAACAGTTCCGCGAAGTTCTTCCCATGGTCACCGGCGAGTTCGAGTCTTTTGTGAGGGGACGCGGCAACGATCTCTATCTCATCCGCGACTACATGCCGGACGATTCCGCCCGTCACGTGGACTGGAAAGCCACGGCCCGCACGGGCGCACTCAAAGTGCGCGAGTTCAGCCGCGAAGATGAGCGTAAGCTCCGGATCGTGTTTGACAACCCGGCACCCGGAGTCCTGCAGCCCGCGGTGTACGAGCAAGCGGTGCGCCTGGCGGCCTCTCTGGGATGGCACTTCCACCACGAAGATGTCGAAGTCTCTTTCGTCGCACCGGGGTTGGCGCCCACCGAGGACGTCTTCACTTTCCTGCGATACCTGGCGCTGGTCGAGCCGCAGGAGGCGACCCCGGTGTTCAGTCGTCTTCGGGCCAGTGACGATTACAACCTGATCGTCACCGCCCGCGCCGCCGCCGAAATGCCCGCCGCTTTGGCCGCCAGATCCTACGTCATTTCGTTGGGCGTGCGGGGACGCGGCTCGGCCCCATCCCGGCGGGGCGAAGCCCCGCCGACACATGGTTCGGTCACAAAGCAAGCTTAGGCCATCTACAGGTCTTCATATTTTTCTTCCCCCCATGCGATTTTCGACATATACTCTTACTCCGCCGCGGGTCCAGACATAAAACGGTTTTGCTTCCTTCGTCCAATACAGATTTGACGCTGTTCGCCGGGTAACTCGCTTTCCGGCACAAGTCCTATGGGAGGTGCAAATGTTGATCTGTGATCTGCTCGGAAATCAGGTCCCTATATCCGCCGAGGCCCACCAGACCGTGCTCGAAGTCGCCACCCTGATGGCGCAGCACAACATCGGCGCCGTACCAGTTCTGCAAGAAGGCCGACTGACCGGCATTTTCTCCGAGCGCGACCTGATGAGCCGGGTGGTGGTCGCAGGCAAGGATCCCGCCCGCACCCCGGTCAACCAGGTCATGACCGAAGATCCTCTGACCGTCGCTCCGAACGATCCCCTGGAGACCTGCATGACCCTGATGAAGCGGCATGGCTTCCGGCACCTGCCGGTCTGCGCGGGACGCGAACTGAAGGGCGTCGTTTCCTTGCGCGATGTTCTTCTCCACGACCTCGACGAAAAAGACTATGAAGTGCGCATGATGCGCGCCTACCTGCACTCCGCCCCCGACGCCGGATAAGGCTTGCCAGCCCTTGCCCGGTGGCTGGCCGTAAGGTGGCCGGCCAAGGGGGGAGGGGTAATGGTTACTCCGCCCAGTGGTAAGGGGTAATGGTTACTAAGGTTACCTACTGTAGGTTGACCCGCAAGTCTTCGTGCCTGAGTATGTGGAAGAGGGCGAGACGCGGCGGTCACGGTTGGTCGCGCTTTCCCGCTGCATCCATGACGTGGCACAGCCATACCGTCGTCCTTTGTTTGTGGTGCGCGCAACCGACCCTGCAATCGATGGTAGCGGCGATCCTGTGGCACCGTAAGCTGCACAAGCAGTTTCCCGTATTTTTTTTGTTTCTCCTGGCGCAAGTTGCGAATTTTGCCATCATGTTTCCGCTTTGGCTCACCGGCGTTGGCCCGACGTATTTCTGGCTTTTCTGGCTGGGTGAGGCAGTCAACGCGGTTCTCGGCTTCAAGGTCATTCATGAGATTTTCCTCGACGTGTTCCGCCCCTATCACACTCTGAAGGACCTGGGCACTCTACTGTTTAAGTGGGCGGGCGTGGTGATGTTGCTGGTTTCGGTGGTGGTGGCCTTTTCGGGTTCTTCCGACCAGAATCCGGTGATGAACGCCATTACTACCCTGCAGCTCTCGGTGCGCATCGTGCAGGTTGGTCTTATCCTCTTTTTGTTGCTGTTTTCGCACTTTCTGGGAGTGTCCTGGAAGCAGATCAGTTTTGGGATCTCTCTCGGCTTTGGGCTCTTCGCCGGTATGGAATTGATGCTGTGGGCGCTGAATTCGGGAGGATTTGTCAGGCACGATAGTTTCGACCTGATCAACATGTTCACTTACAATTTTGCAGTTGTGGTTTGGCTTGGCTACTCGTTCTCGAGCCAAGCGGGGCGCGCTGGCGCCGTTAACCGCCTGCAGACCCAGCGGTGGGAGCAGGGTTTGGCGGATCTTCAACACCCAGTTCCTTCCGATTCGCTGATCCCGATGTTTGAGGGCATGGTGGAGCGCGCGTTCTCGCGCAGCTCGAATTTAGAGCAAACGGCAGATCATTTGCCGCTCAACGACCCCGGTAAGCCGGCCAGAGCCAACTCGGCGGCAGCCGGCTCCAACAGACGAGCATAGCGCTCGCGGTCCCCAAGAAGGCCTCTTGCAAAAACCTTGTCAAGAGGAATTTTTGGCGCGCCGCAATCCTCCTCCGGGAGCCGGAACCGAAGCGATTCTTTTTCAAACCATTACCTTAAGAAATCAACATAAACGCCGTTTATATTGCCTGCCGGACGACACCGCCAATTCTCGGCATGCCCGCCAATTTGTCACATCGTTCGGTGCGCTTGAAGTAACCCCCAATGAATCACAAAGTTGCAGGGCTGTGTATAATTCGCCAACGCCGAAGAGCTAGCCTTTTGAAACTAGTCTCTTGGGCAGACCCTAAGGAGAAAGAAAATGAAACGTTCGCTCAGAGCGATAATTCTGTTGGTAGGTCTGGTAGGTACGTTGGCATATGCTGCAGCTCCGGGAGTTCCCACTCCCTCGGGGCCGATTCCTTGGTGCCCAAAGTACTGCAGCAGGTAGTCGCAACACTTACATAACGGCATTAGCAGCCAATCCGGGCTGGCCTTGTTTGGGCCAGCCTTTTTTACTGCTCGTCTTTCTTACCCCTGTTTTCGGAGTCCGGCCGCGCGACTGCGGCTGACGGTTTTGCCTCTCCCGATTCTTTCCCATCCTTAAGCGAAGGTTCCGCTTCGTTGGTGTTGTTGCTGAGGTATTGCACGATGATCGAAACGCGCCGGTTCGACGGGTCCAGCGGATCCTTTGCGGTGCGCAGGCGTTGGTCGGCAAAGCCCCGCACCTGCGAGACCTGATCGCCGCGCAATCCCGACTGCTGCATCAATCGCCGCGCCGCGTTCGCCCGGTCCGCCGAGAGTTCCCAGTTGCTATAGCTGCCCTTGCCGGTATAGGGCTTGGCGTCGGTGTGTCCCTCGACCGAAACATGGTTGGGAACTTTCCTCAATTCCACCGCCAGCAGCGTTACCAACTCCCGCCCACTCTGGTTGAGCGTCGCGCTGCCGCTGTCGAAAAACGTTCCCCCCGCCGATTCCATCAACTCGATGCGCAGACCTTCCTGGGTCACGGTCATCTCGATATTTTTTTTCAGCTTATCCAAATCGGTGATACTGCGGATGCTGTTTTGCAGTTGGTCTTTGAGCTTTCCCATGTTCTGCTTGGTCAGTTGAAAATTCTCGCCCGATCCGGCCAGGTTGTTTCCGCTCTCCTTCGATCCGTCCAGACTGCTTCCGGTCTGCGTCCCGGTTCCGCTGGGATCTTTGAAGTAGCCGCTAATGGCCACCTGAATCGGTTTGCTGGTGTTCATCAGCCACAACACGATGAACAGTGCCATCATGGCCGTGACGAAGTCGGCATAGGCGACCTTCCAGGCGCCGCCATGATGACCACCATGGCCGCCTTTTTTCCGGATGACGATGATGGGTGGCGTCGGCATGAGAATGGCTATCCTGCGGACGCAGCCTGTGCCTCTGCCTCTGGCGCCGGCGCGGCGGCATCTTTCGCGCCGCGGCAAGCCTCTTCCACCTCCTGGAACGAAGGACGCACATGCCCCGGCACCGTCCGCCGCCCAATCTCAACCGCCATGATGGGGGCCACACCTTTCAGGAAAGCAATCATGGTCACGCGCAACACCAGCAGGTACGCGTGTTCCTCATCCGCCATCTTGCCCATGCGCGACGCCAGCGGTCCGACCAGCCCGTAGCACAGCAGAATGCCCAGAAAAGTCCCCACCAATGCCGCCGCCACCTTGCGTCCAATTTCTTCCGGAGGTCCGCCCAGCGCGCCCATCGTGATTACTACCCCGAGCACCGCCGCCACAATGCCCAGCCCGGGTAGCGAGTCCGCCATGGTGGTCAATGCCGACACCGGTGCGCTCGCCTCCTGATGATGGACCTCCATGTCCGCTTCCAGCATCTGATCCAAATCGAATACTTCCACCCCTCCGCTCACCGCCATCCGCATCGTGTCGCAGACGAAAGCCACAGCATGGTGATTCTTCGCAAAGTCTTCGTATTTCGAGAAGAGCGGGCTCTTGTCCGGCTCCTCGATATCATTTTCGAGTGCCACCAGGCCTTCCTTGCGCGCCTTTTGCAACAGTTCATAAATCATTTTCAAGGAATCGATGTAGCGCTGGGTGCCATACTTCGAAGACCCAAATGCACCAATGAGCCCGCTCATCATCTGCTTCAGAATGTGTATTGGATTGGAGATCAGCAACGTGCCCAACGCCGCCCCGCCGATGATGATCAGTTCCGCCGGCTGGAGCAGCACCTTGATGTTGCCGTGCTCCATCAGGTAGCCCGCCACGATGCAGCCGAAAACAACCACGATCCCAATGATCGAAAACATGGAACATCATCCTCGCATTGGCCCAGAATTGTTGGCCCTGCCCGCCGCTGCCGCCTTCGCCGTCTTGCTCGAGTGCGAAGGTTTCATTTCTCGCAGAAGCGATTCCAGGTCCTTGCCCGCGGTGGCCACCGTGTAGGCGACCTCTGCCTCAATCAGGAAACGGTCGCCCCACCACAAGACTTCCGAATGGCCCAGCAGGTTCCACAAGATGTCCGCCGTCATTGCCACCATCATTGGACTCGCCGAGGTCAGGACGGCCAGGAACTCGTTCTCTTCCCAGCAGCCCAAAAAGTTTTCCGCATCCAGGCTGTTGCGCAAGGTATGCGCCGCGGTGCGCAGAAAAGGCTCGACCGACTGCGGACCGTGTTTGGCGCGAAACTGCTCCATCCCCAGCACCCGTATCCGCAGCAACCCGAAGCCGATATGCGATTCCTCCATGCCCGCCATGCATTCCTTCAGCACCGCGCGCGTCAGCCGGCGCGCAGGAATTCCCGTCGCCGCGTCCCGACATCCGCACATCGGCGCCCCCGACGCTTCCTCGCGGCACACATACGCTTCTTCGAATAGAACCGTCACACCGCCGATCGCGTCCCCGTGTTCCCCGTGTTCAACCATCGGCCGGGTGCGGATCCTCACCGCTACCCGGTGTCCATTTTTGTGCAGGTAGAAAGCGGTGCATTGCTGGGGCGTCCGCTGGGCGAGAGTCATGGTCACCGGACGATCCGCGCCACTCAAGCGGTTGCCCCGCCGGTCGCAGGCCTGCACCACATCTTCCGGAAGATGTCCTACTACGTCGTGCGACAGATGTCCGGTGATGGATTCCGCGCCCCGGTTCCAAAAACGGATCCGCCGTTCCCGGTCCACGATATAAATTCCCACGGGCAAGTCTTCGACCAAGTGCCGGAACAGCTTCGGGTTATCGAGAAGGTTAGAAGACACTTTTGGCTGCGCCTCCTCCTAGTTTCATCGGCAGTCGAGGCATGGAACTTAAGGGGCCAGAAGGGGAGCACGGCAGGGCGCCAGGTATTGCGCAATGTCTGCCGAGTGCCCGCAATGCCATCGTATATATCGGCATGGGTGGGCAGACCTTCACACCTTGTTCCACTGCGTTAGAATTGGGGCGGCAACTCTGGGAGCTTCTCCGTTCATGCCGGATCCTGGCGACAGAGTCAAAACTCCTCCCGTGGTCAACGACCTGGCAGGCCGCCGGATCGGCCGATTCCTGGTACAAGACCGGATCGGCGCCGGTGGCATGGGGCACGTCTATCGGGCTGAGGACACCATCCTGAAGCGGGTCGTTGCCATCAAGCGGATGGCGCCGCGGCTCCAGTTTGATGAGCGTGACCACGAACGATTTCTGAAGGAAGCGCAGCGCGCTTCCGCCCTCAATCACCCCAACATTGCTGCCATCCACGACGTGATCGAAGATAAGGGAGAGATTCTTCTGGTCATGGAGTATATCGAGGGGCAGACACTGCGGGAACGGATGCGGTCACCGATCAGCATGGCGGAGTTTGTGGCGATCGGGATGCAGTGCACCGAAGGTTTGAGCGCGGCGCACGATCACCACATCGTGCATGGGGATATCAAGCCGGAGAACATCATGTTGACCGGCGGGCAGCGAGTAAAGATTCTCGACTTCGGTGTAGCCAAGCGGTTCGCCGGCTCCGATGCGAAGGAAGCGACCCAGAGTCTGGCGAGCATGACATTTTCGACGAGCGGGACGCCGGGTTACATGGCTCCGGAGGTCTTGCAACAAAAAGTCTACGACGGACGGGCGGATCTTTTTTCTCTGGGCCTCGTTTTCTACGAGATGCTGGGTGGGCAGCATCCGTTCCTGACCGACAGCTTTGCCGGGACCGTCGGTCGTGTACTGCACCTGGAGCCACCTTCGCTGCGCGAGATCAACCACAGCGTACCGGTTACGCTGGCGGGAATCGTCGAGCACATGCTGGCCAAGGACGCGGCTTCCCGTTATCCAACGGCGCACGACTTGCTCGCGGATCTGCAGGCCGTGCAGCGCGGAGATAAGCCGGTATTCGGCGGCCTCCCATCAAGGCCGATACGCAGTCGCCACAAGCTTTGGAGTCTGTCTGGCGTGTGGAAGCGAGCGCTGATCGCTGCGGGGGCGGTATCCCTCCTGGCTGTGCTCGTCTTCCTCTTTGGGTTTGGGGCTCGATTCCGCCATGCCTCCAATCTGCCCGTGAACTCGAGTCGTGCGGCTCTGCCTCAAAACGTAAGTCTGGCGATTCTTCCGCTGGAGGTGCCGGAAGGAGATCTCCAGTTTGCCGCGCTCGCCAACGGGTTGGTGGCCACGCTTGCGGCCAAGTTGACTCAGCTCGGCGAGAACCACGCGGTGCAGGTGGTCCCAGCCAGCGAGATGCGCGGCAAGCACGTAACTACACTGGACCAGGCACGGCAGGAATTCGGCGTCAATCTCGGCCTGCGCGTCGATCTGCAGCGCTCCGGAGATGTGCTGCGGGTCACGTCCACCTTGTTGGACGCCAAGACCGGGCGCGTGCTGGCGGCGAGAAGCTTCGACGCCCCCGTCAGCGATCCTTTCAAGATAGAAGACGAGGTTGCCGACGGCGCGGCCGCCGCCCTTGGAGTTACACTTCGCCCCGAAGAGCGCCGTGAATTGGTGGAGCACGGCACCAGTCTTCCCGAGGCTTACAACTACTACCTGCAGGCGCGTGGCTATCTGGACGTTCCCTTCAAGCCGGAGAACGCCAACAGCGCGATCGCGCTCCTGAGCGAGGCGCTGAAACTGGACCCAAACTACGGAACCGCTCGGGCAGAACTCGGCATGGCTTATTGGTGGAAATACGATTCCACTAAGGATAAGCGGGCGGTCGCGTTGGCGAGGGAAGCGTGCGCGAAGGCGGTGGAATCGGCCAACGCCGGCGCCGAAGGGCACATTTGTGTTGGCGTGGTTGCGAATGGAACAGGGCAGTACGAATTGGCCGCGGGCGAGTTTCAAAAGGCGGTGCAACAGTCTTTTCCAATCGAAGGATGAGCCTGAGGGAAGGGGCTGGGCGGTAGCGGAGGAAGCTCCTTTCGGGGTTGGATTTTGACCAAGTGTAGCAGCC
>Ga0224558_1001243_pt1 | contig 27273 bp, 22 predicted proteins | sample 714S32024metaG_FD_180682 | JGI IMG/M metagenome (GOLD analysis project Ga0224558, IMG submission 180682) | Peat soil microbial communities from Stordalen Mire, Sweden - 717 S3 20-24 | ecosystem: Environmental > Terrestrial > Soil > Wetlands > Peat | place: Sweden: Norrbotten County, Stordalen... | reverse complement strand
TCCGCCAGCTCCAGGCTGAGGCCGACTCGTGGCTCGTGACCTACCACCACCGCCGACGGAACCACGGGGACTACATGCGCGGCAAGACCCCTCACGAAGTGCTCGACAAGTATCGGAAGAACAAGGCAGCATGACCATCAACCAGAGAGTCCATCTGTCACCTCGACCCTCGGTCCGGAAGCCCTAGGAGGTACGACCCCGCGGACCCGCCGACCGGTCACCTCCGGGACCTCCGGGCCCGGCGGGGCCCCGGCCGGAGCGGCCGCCGGCGCGCTTGTCGGGACCGCTTCGGTCGTGCAACAATGTCCCCATCATGCGTATCAGCCCGTCGTCCGCCGCCGTCACCCTGGTACTCGTTTCGTAGCGCACGCGACGCCTTCTCGCCGTGTGCGCTTTCCGACCTCCCAGATGGGAGGTCGTTTTCATGTCCCGCCACGGTCCGGCGGGGGCGCAAGCCGACCATCCATCCGACCACCGACCATCGCCGACAAGGGAGCACCCGATGGAACTCACAGGAGCACAAGCGCTCATCAAGAGCCTGGAGATGCAGCAGGTGGAGGTCATGTTCGGCCTTCCCGGGGGCGCCATCCTGCCGGTGTACGACCCGATCATCGACTCGTCGATCCGCCACATCCTGGTCCGCCACGAGCAGGGTGCCGGCCACATGGCCGAGGGGTACGCCCAGGTCACCGGCCGCCCCGGTGTGGCCATGGTCACCAGCGGCCCCGGGGCCACCAACGTCGTGACCCCGCTGGCCGACGCCTACATGGACTCCATTCCCCTGGTGGTGGTCACCGGCCAGGTCGCCACGACGGCGATCGGGACCGACGCCTTCCAGGAGAGCGACATCACCGGCATCACCATGGGCATCACCAAGCACAACTGGTTGATCACCGACGTCAACGACATCCCCCGGGTGGTGGCCGAGGCGTTCCACGTGGCCACCACCGGCCGACCGGGACCGGTGCTGATCGACGTCCCGAAGGACATCGCCAACCAGACGATGGAGTGGTACTGGCCGGAGGCCTCCGACCTCGACCTACCGGGCTACCGCCCGATGACCGAAGGTGACCCTGCACAGGTGCGGGCCGCCGCCGAGCTCCTCCTCGCCGCCGAGCGCCCGGTCATCTACGCCGGGGGCGGCATCCTGAAGGCGAGGGCCACCGACGGTCTGCGGGAGCTGGCCGAGCGGACCGGCATCCCGGTGGTGACCACCCTGATGGCCCGGGGGGCCTTCCCCGACTCCCACCCGCTCTGCCTGGGCATGCCTGGCATGCACGGCAACTACACCTCGGTCACCGCCATGCAGCGCTCCGACCTGTTGATCGCCCTCGGGAGCCGGTTCGACGACCGGGTGACCGGGCGGGTCGACACCTTCGCCCCGGAGGCCAAGGTCGTCCATGTCGACATCGACCCGGCCGAGCACAACAAGGTGCGCCACGCCGACGTGGCCATCGCTGGCGACTGCCGCCTGGTCATCGACGAGCTGCTAGTGGCGCTGGACTCGCTCGGACTGCCCCACTCCGACGCCACCCGGGGTGGCTCCGGTGGGGCGCCGAGCGACGCGGTGCCCGGCGCGCCGGCCGCCTCCGGATCCCCGGCGGCCACATTCCCCCGCGAGCGGCTCACCCCGTGGCGGTCCCAGCTCGGCGAGTGGCAGCGGCGGTTCCCGCTGGTGTACGACCAGCAGCCCGGCTCCGGTGCGCTCAAGCCCCAGTTCGTGCTGGAGGCACTCCGTGACGCCACACCGGACGACACCATCGTCGCCTCCGGCGTGGGGCAGCACCAGATGTTCGCCTCCCAGTGGTGGCAGTTCGACTACCCCTACACCTGGGTGAACTCGGGGGGCCTCGGCACCATGGGCTTCGCCGTGCCCGCGGCCATCGGGGCCAAGGTCGGCCGGCCCGACCGGATGGTGTGGGCGGTGGATGGCGACGGGTGCTTCCAGATGACGGCCCAGGAGCTGGTCACCGCCAGCTCCGAGCGCATCCCGGTGAAGATCGCCATCCTCAACAACGCCTATCTGGGCATGGTGCGCCAGTGGCAGGAGATGTTCTACGAGGAGCGGTACTCGGAGGTCTACCTCTCGCCCGACCTGCCCGACTACGTGGGGTGGGCCGAGGCGATGGGGTGCGTGGGCATCCGGGTCGACTCGACCGAGGAGGTGGCCTCCGCCATCGACAAGGCCAACGACATCGACGACCGCCCGGTGGTCATCGACTTCCGGACCGACGCCTTCGAGAAGGTGTTCCCGATGGTGGCCGCCGGGGCCTCCAACGACGACATCATGGTCGACCCGTCGCTCCTCGGGGGCGAGGGACGGTGAGCGTCTACGGCACCGACAAGCGGCACCACACCCTCACCGTCCTGGTCGAGAACAAGTCAGGGGTGCTGGCCCGGGTGGCCGGTCTGTTCTCGCGCCGGGGCTACAACATCTTCAGTCTGGCGGTCGCCCCGTCCGACAACGAGCGCTTCAGCCGGATCACCATCGTGGTGGACGTGGAGTCCGCTCCCCTTGAGCAGATCATCAAGCAGCTGGACAAGCTCATTCCCGTGGTGTCCATCACCGAGCTCGACCCGGCCGTCGCCCGGGAGCGGGAGCTCCTGCTGGCCACCGTCGAGGCCGGACCCGACACTCGGGGGCAGGTGATCCAGCTGGTGGGGGTATTCGAGGGAAAGATCGTCGACGTCGGGCACGACCGCCTGACCGTGATGCTGGCCGGCGCCCCGACCAAGCTCGACGACTTCGAGGACCTGATCCGCGGCTACGGGATCGTCGAGATGCAGCGGACCGGCCGGGTGGCCTTGCCTATGCTTGACCGGTCCGGAGGGCGCGCCCGGCAGCCCGTGGCCGACTCCCCGATCGCACACACCATAGAGAAGGCAGGTTGAACACGATGGCCACGCTGTACTACGAGAAGGACGCCGACCCGAGCCTCATCGGGAACCGCAAGGTGGCGGTCATCGGCTACGGGTCCCAGGGCCATGCCCACGCACTGAATCTCTCCGAGAGCGGCGTCGACGTGCGGGTCGGCCTGCGGGACGGGTCCTCGTCCAGGCAGAAGGCCGAGGAGGCCGGACTGAAGGTGGGGTCGGTGGCCGAGGCCGCGGCTGAGGCGGACGTGATCATGATCCTGCTCCCCGACACCGAACAGGCTGCGGTGTACGAGGCGGAGATCGCCCCGCACCTCAACCCGGGCGACGCCCTGTTCTTCGCCCACGGGTTCAACATCCGGTTCGGGCTGATCACCCCTCCCGCCGATGTCGACGTGGCCATGGTCGCACCCAAGGGCCCGGGCCACCTGGTCCGCCGCACCTACACCGAGGGCGGTGGCGTGCCGTCGCTGGTGGCGGTCTCAGCCGACCCGTCGGGCAAGGCCCACGACCTGGCACTGTCCTACGCCCACGCCATCGGTGCCACCCGGGCCGGAGTCCTCGACACCACCTTCGCCGAGGAGACCGAGACCGACCTGTTCGGCGAGCAGGTGGTGCTCTGTGGCGGGATGACCGCCTTGGTGCAGGCCGGGTACGAGACGCTGGTGGCCGCCGGCTACCAGCCCGAATCGGCCTACTTCGAGTGCCTCCACGAGCTCAAGCTCATCGTCGACCTGATGTACGAGCAGGGGATCAGTGGCATGCGGTTCTCGATCTCGGACACCGCCGAGTACGGCGACCTGACCCGGGGTCCCCGGGTGATCAACCAGGCTGTGCGCGACGAGATGGGCCGGATCCTGGGCGAGATCCAGGACGGAACCTTCGCGAAGGAATGGGTGGCCGAGAACGCCAACGGGCGGCCCAACTACAAGGCACTGCGCCAGGCCGGCCTCGACCACCCGATCGAGAAGGTCGGTGCCGAGCTCCGCTCGATGATGCCGTTCGTCACCGCAGGGAAGCAGAAGATCCAGGATGTCTCCGGGGGCTGATCCCCCGGCGCCCGAGTCACCGGTTCCCGAGGTCAGGGTCCCGGGGCTCGGACCCACCTTCCGCCACCTCGATGACCCGGGCGTTCCCTGGCAGCAGGTCAAGAGGGTCCGCAACGCCGACGGGACCACCTCGTCGGTGTGGGAGAAGTGGCTGGCCTTCTCGCCGGAGCCCCAGTACCTCTCGCTCTACGCGCGGTGGGACCCGGGGATGGTCGTCCGCCGCCACGGTCACTACAGCCCCCACGTGATCTTCGTGATCGAGGGGGAGATGTGGTGCGGCGGCCGGCACTGCCCGGCCGGCACCCACGTCGAGCTCCCACTCGGAGCGGCCTTCGGGCCGTTCGTGGCCGGGCCGGAGGGTACCGTCCTCCTCGAGGTGATGATGGGTGACCCGCGCTCGTGGGGTGACGACCCCGGTGCCTTCCTCGACGCACTTCGCGAGCGCGGGGCCGAGGCGCTCCCCGACCCGGCGATCGACCTTCCTGCCTGGCTCGAGGACCTCCGGGACCGCTGGGTGGTCGACGGCGAACAGCCCGCCGACTGACTGCCTGGCGCCGACATCGGCGGTCGGGCCGGCCCCGCCCGGTCGGCGGACCTACTCGGTCATGGCCCCCACCACGTGGTTGATGCAGGCGCACAGGGCGGCGACGTCCTCGGGGTCGATGGCCGGGAACATGGCGATGCGCAGCTGATTGCGGCCCAGCTTCCGGTAGGGCTCGGTGTCGAGGATGCCGTTGGCCCGGAGCACCCCCGCCACCGCTGCGGCGTCGATGGAGGCGTCGAGGTCGATGGTCCCGACCACATGGCTCCGGTCCTGCTCGCGGGTGACGAAGGGCGTGGCGAAGTCCGAGTTGTCGGCCCAGGTGTAGAGGATCTCGGAGGACTGGTCGCACCGTCCGGCGGAGAACGGCAGCCCCCCGTTCTCATTGAACCAGGCGACCTGGTAGTCGAAGAGGAACAGGGTGGCCAGCGCCGGGGTGTTGTAGGTCTGGTCGAGCTTCGAGTTGTCGAGGGCGATGGTCAGGTCCAGCGAGGCCGGCACCCACCGCTCGGTGGCGGCGATGCGGGCGATCCGGTCCTGGGCGGCGGGGGACAGGAGGGCGACCCACAGGCCGCCGTCGGAGCCGAAGCACTTCTGGGGGGCGAAGTAGTAGGCGTCGAAGTTGGCCGGGTCCACCTGCAGGCCACCGGCGCCCGAGGTGGCGTCCACCGCCACCAGGCCGCCGCCGTCGGTGGGCAGCGGTGCCCCCCCGGGCCGGGTGATCGGCATCATCACCCCGGTGGAGGTCTCGTTGTGGGTGAGGGCGTAGAGGTCGACGTCGTCCCGGGCCTCGGCCTCGGGGTGGGTCCCGACCGGCGCCGAGATGATCTCCGGCTGGTCGAGGTGGGGGGCGTCCGACGCAGCGGTGGCGAACTTGGACGAGAACTCGCCGAAGCTGAGGTGCTGGCTCTTGCGTTCGATGAGGCCGAACGTGGCCGCGTCCCAGAAGGAGGTAGTGCCGCCGTTGCCCAGGGCCACCTCGTACCCGTCGGGGAGCGAGAACAGGTCGGCCAGGCCCTTCCGGAGGCTCCCGACCACCGACTTCACCGTCTTCTGGCGGTGGCTGGTCCCGAGGTACCGCTCGGCAGCATCGGCCAGGGCCTCCACGGCCTCCGGCCGCACCTTGGAGGGGCCCGACCCGAACCGTCCGTCGGAAGGGAGGAGGTGGGCGGGGATGGCGATGTCAGGGGTGTCGGTCACGTATGGAATCATGGCACCATGGCTCACCAGACAGAAACCGGACCTGTTCCGGGCACGGGGACGCCATGACCGGGCAACGCATCTCCACCCGGATCGCAGCCGTCTCACCGTCCGCCACCCTCGCCGTCGACTCCAAGGCCAAGGCGCTGCAGGCCCAGGGCGAGAACGTCATCGGGTTCGGGGCCGGCGAGCCCGACTTCCCCACGCCCGACCACATCGTGGAGGCCGCCGTCGTGGCCTGTCGCGACCCTCGGAACCACAAGTACAGCCCCACCGCGGGCCTGCCCGAGCTGCGGGAGGCGGTGGCCGCCAAGACCAAGCGTGACTCAGGGCTCGAGGTGGCCGCCTCGCAGGTCCTGGTGACCAACGGGGGCAAGCAGGCCATCGCCCACTCGTTCGCGGTGCTGTGCGACCCGGGCGACGAGGTGCTGGTGCTGGCCCCCTACTGGACCACCTATCCCGAGGTCATCGCCCTGGCCGGAGGCGTCCCCGTGGTGGTCTCCACCGACGTGGACAGCGGGTTCCGAGCCACCGTCGACCAGCTCGAGGCAGCCCTGACGTCCCGGACCAAGGTGCTCCTGTTCGTCTCACCGTCCAACCCCACCGGTGCCGTCTACCCCCGGGACGAGATCGAGGCGATCGGCCGGTGGGCCGTGGAGCACGGTCTGTGGGTGCTGACCGACGAGATCTACGAGCACCTGGTGTACGGCGACGCCGAGCACCACTCGATGCCGGTCCTGGTCCCCGAATTGGAAGACCGGTGCATCGTGGTCAACGGAGTGGCCAAGACGTACGCCATGACCGGCTGGCGGGTCGGGTGGATGATCGGTCCGGCCGACGTGGTGACGGCGGCCACCAACCTCCAGTCGCACGAGACCTCCAACGTGGCCAACGTCTCCCAACGGGCGGCGCTGTCCGCGGTGGACGGGGACCTCGGGGCGGTGGCCCAGATGCGCGCCGCCTTCGACCGCCGCCGGATCACCATCCACTCGATGCTCAACCAGATCGACGGGGTGGCCTGCATCCTGCCCGAGGGGGCGTTCTACGCGTTCCCCTCGGTGGAGGGGCTCCTCGGCAGGGAGATCCGCGGCCGGCGGTCGTCCTCCAGCACGGAGCTGGCCGACCTGGCCATCGAGGAGGCCAAGGTGGCCGTGGTCCCGGGCGAGGCCTTCGGCGCTCCGGGGTACTTCCGCATGTCCTACGCGTTGGGCGACGACGACCTGGTCGAGGGAGTGTCCCGTCTGGCCGAGGTGTTCGGCGACGCCTCGTGACGAGAGGATCCGCCGCCGGCCTGCCTGGTGCAGCCACGGCGTCCGACAAGCGTACGGTCGCGTCGTCCGCCGAGAGAAAGGAACACCATGGGTAGGGTGCTCGTCACCGAGAAGCTGGCCCAGCCGGGCCTCGACCTGATGACCGAGGCAGGTCACGACGTCGACGTCCAACTCGGGCTCTCGCCCGAGGAGCTGGTGTCAGCCGTCGTCGGCGCGGAGGCACTGGTCATCCGGTCCGCTACCACGGTGACCGCCGAGGTGCTCGCTGCGGGAACCGACCTGGTCGTGGTGGGCCGTGCCGGCATCGGCTTGGACAACGTCGACGTGGCGGCCGCCACCGAGCTGGGCGTGATGGTGGTCAACGCCCCGCAGTCGAACATCCTCTCCGCGGCCGAGCAGGCCATGGCCCTCCTGCTGGCCCAGGCCCGCAACATCCCCCAGGCCCACGCCGCGCTGGTGGCGGGCAAGTGGGAGCGCTCCAAGTGGGAGGGCGTGGAGCTGCACGGGAAGACTCTCGGCGTGATCGGCCTGGGACGGGTCGGCGCGCTGGTGGCCCAGCGGGCCTTGGCCTTCGGTATGCGCCTGGTGGCCTACGACCCCTTCGTGTCGGCCGACCGGGCCCGGCACATGGGCGTCGAGCTCATGGGGCTTGACGAGCTCATGGGCGTCTCGGACTTCGTGACCGTCCATCTGCCGAAGAACGCCGAGACCCTCGGCCTCATCGGCAAGGACCTGCTGGCCAAGTCCAAGCCCGGGCTCCGGCTCATCAACACGGCCCGGGGAGGGATCGTCGACGAGGACGCGTTGGCCGAGGCCATCCGGTCCGGCCAGGTGCAGGGGGCCGGCCTCGACGTGTTCGCCAAGGAGCCGACCACCGAGTCGCCACTGTTCGAGCTTCCGTCCGTGGTGGTCGCACCCCACCTCGGGGCGTCGACGGCGGAGGCCCAGGACAAGGCCGGCGTCACCATCGCCGAGCAGGTCATCCTGGCCCTCAACGGTGACTTCGTGCCCTTCGCGGTCAACGTGGCGGCCACCGACGTCTCCGAGACGGTCCGGCCCTTCATGGGCCTGGCCGAGCAGCTGGGCAAGATCCTGTCCTGCCTCAACGACGGGCTGCCCGACACGCTCGAGATCGAGTACCAGGGTGGCCTGGCCGGGGCCGGCACCGGCATCCTCACCTTGTCCATCCTGAAGGGGCTGTTCGCGGCGGCGACCGAGGAGCCGGTGAGCTATGTGAACGCGCCGCAACTGGCCGCCGAGCGCGGCCTCGAGGTCCGGGAGACCTCCACGGTCACCGCCCACGACTTCGTCAACCTGATCACCGTCCGGTGCGGTGGCCACTCGGTGGCCGGCACCCTGGCCGGACCGCGCACCGAGCCCCGACTGGTGATGATGGACGACCACACGGTGGAGGTCCCCCCGGCCCCCCACATGGTGGTGGTGCGCAACGACGACCGGGCCGGGATGATCGGCGTGGTCGGCACCATCGTCGGCGAGGCCCAGGTGTCGATCTCGTCGATGGCGGTGGGCCCGTCGGCCACCAGCCACACCGCCCTGATGGTGCTGTCGACTGACCAGAGGGTGCCCGACGAGGCATTGGCCCGGCTCCGGTCGGCGCCGGGCATCAGCGACGTGCACACCGTCGAGTCCTGATCGTGTGCCCGAACTGACCGACGGGAGCAGTGCGCACCGGCCCTTCGCCGAGGGCCAGGTGGTCACCGTGTTCCGGTCCCGGCGTCGCCACGGGACCGAGGCCGACTACCGGGCGGTGTCCGGAGAGATGCTGGCCGCGGCCGAGTCGACCCCCGGGTTCGTCGACTTCAAGACGTTCACCGGTGAGGACGGCGAGAGGGTGTCGTTGGTGACGTTCGCCACCGCGGAGGCGCACCGCTCGTGGCGGGACGATCCCCGGCACCGGCGGGCCCAGCGGCGCGGTCGCGACGACTTCTACCTCGAGTACTCGGTCCAGGTGGGCACCTGCAGCCACGTCTCGCAGTGGGAGCGGGTCGACCCCGGCGACTGACCGGTCGGCCGGCCCCCCCGGGTCAGTCGGTGCGACCCGGGTTCGGCGGCACCGGTGGCCAGGTGTCTCCCCCGATGACGGGAGCGTCGCCGGCCCCGCCCCAGTCCGACGCCTCGAGCACCTTGGCCAGCACGGTGGCCACCACCGCCAGCAGGGCCAGCCGGATCACCCATCGGAGCAGATTCCTCGCCATGGCCCCAGACTAGGACCAGACACCCCAGCTCCGCGGCCCGGTGAACGTCCGGTCACAGATCGGTTATCCCGCCGTGATTTTTCGGTGATCTGGGCCGAACTGCTTTGACACCGGCGACGTGCCGTGCCAGAACTTGCCGTGCCACCACACGGCCCGAGCCCGGGCCGCCCCGTCGACACAGCGAGGGCAGACGCAGATGAGACGGCAGCAACCGAACCGCCCCCGCCGGACCGGGGCCCAGCGCCTCTCGGTAGTGGCCGTCGTCAGCGTGGCCGCCGCGGTGGTGGCGGCCTGCGGGAGCGGCGCCGGCTCACCCGGGTCGACCACCGGGCCGTCGGCATCGGCCGCCGCCGTGGTGACGCCGCCCGACGTCACCCTGCAGGGCTGCACCTACGTACTCGACGGCAAGGTCCCGAACGGCGAGCCCCCGGGTGTGAAGCCGAGCTTCCCGCCGTTCTCCCCCGACCAGTCGGCCGCCGCGGCGCTGGGGGAGATCAAGGCGAGGGGGGGGAAGGCCATGGTGGACAGCGTGACGCTGACCTCGGGTACCGACCTCTATGCCGGCCCCGACACCGGGGGGACGAAGGTCGGGACCGTCCCCTCCGGCCGGTCGATCCTGGCCGCCGAGCCGGTCGTGTGGACAGACGCGACGGGCGGGACATGGCTGGCCTTCTTCCTCTCGTGCGGAGGGGACAGCCTGTACTGGGTCAGCGTCGGCCAGGCGGATCGCCAGGGCTCCACGGTGGGTGGCAGCATCGCCGCGCAGATCGCCCAATTGCAGGGAGCGGCCCCCTACACGCAGACGGGCCAGGCCTCGCTGCTCCCGATCGTCGTCAGCGCCCACGGACAGCTGGTCTTCGGCGATCCCAGGATGACCTTCTCCGTGGGCCGCGGTGAGCTCATCGGGACGGAGTGACCGGGCCCCCGAACGGGTCCGCCGACGATCACACAATGATCATCGGGGCATCGCGAAACGTTAGCGATCCGTTCACCTTGGCTGGCTACCGTTCTGACCGGCGCCCGCACTCCTGGGCGCGCCCGGAGCCCCCCGGGCCACGCCGGTACCGGATCTGCGCAGCCAGAAAGGCCTCAGGACATGTCAGACACCATCGATCTGCCACGGGTCGTGTCAGACGAAGCGGTGCCGCAGCCCCTGGTGCTGCCCGAGGACGTCAGCGCCGAGGACCAGGTCTTCCGCTGGGGCGTCCGGCTGGCCGGCTACGGCGTCCTGGTGCTCCTCTTCCTGATCGGCCTCTTCCTCTTCCTCCAGGGCCTCCCGGCGTTCCGGAGGATCGGGTTCCGCTTCTTCACCTCGTCGGGGTTCGACACCCTGGGCCGGCACCCGGTCTACGGCGTGGCAGCCTCACTGGTCGGGACGATCGAGGTGGCGTCCGTGGCCATCGTGGTCGGGGCGCCGGTGGCCATCGCCACCGCCCTGTTCCTCAGCGAGTACGCCCCGGCCTGGAGCCGCCGATCGCTGATCGCCCTGGTCGACCTGGCGGCGGCCATCCCCAGCATCATCTACGGGCTCTGGGCCGTCTTCGAGCTGCAGGACAACGTGGTCGGATTCAGCACCTGGCTCTCGCGCCACCTGGCGTTCGTCCCGTTCTTCAAGGTGACCAGCCCACCGCTCAACGCATCGCTGTTCATCGCCGGCCTGGTGGTCGGGCTGATGATCGTCCCCATCGTCGCCTCCATCTGCCGGGAGGTGTTCTCGCTGGCCCCGGCGGGCGAGCGGGAGGCGGCCCTGGCCCTCGGGGCCAGCCGCTGGCAGATGATCCGTTCGGTGGTGCTCCCCTTCGGCCGGGGCGGCATGATCGGCGCGGTCATGCTCGGCCTGGGGAGGGCCCTCGAGGAGACCATCGCCGTCGCCATCATCCTCGGTGGAGCGTTCACCATCTCGCCCCACATCCTCCAGCACGGTGGATCGACCATCTCCCAGCTGATCGCCGTCAACTTCGGCTCCGGGGGCCAGCTTGGCCTGCAGGACCTGCTGTTCTGCGGGTTCGTGCTGTTCGTGCTGACCCTGGTGATCAACCTGGCCGCCTCGGCCATCGTCAACCGCTCGCGCAGTGGCGCCGGAGTCGACCTGTGAGCACCGACACCGACATGCCCACGGCACCTCCGGGGGTCCTCATCCCCACTACCTCGGCCTCCACCGGCACGGCCCGGACCGGGCCGGTCACCGGCAGCGCCGCCGCAGGACCGCCGAGTCCGCCGAAGCCGCGACGCCTCCCCACACCGATACGACCGGGCGACTTCGGGGCGACGGACATCACCCTGCTGGCGGCGGCGGCCCTGTCTTCGTTGGCTCTGGTGTGGGTGGTGTTCTACCAGCTGACCCTGCTCTCGGGCGGGCTGGGCTTCCTGGTCTGCTGGTACCTGACCTTCTTGGCGCTCACCTGGATCGGGATGTCCCAGGTGATCGAACGTCAGGTGGCCACCGACCGGGTGGTGGGGGTGCTGGTGGTCAGCGCCGCCCTGCTGGTGGTGGGACTGGTGGTCTTCATCGTGCTGTGGGTGGCGTTCAAGGCGGTTCCGCACATCCACTGGGGCTCACTCTTCACCAAGGACCAGAAGAGCCTGGAGCTGGCCGACCCGAACATCCTCAATCATGTGGGGATCCTCCACGCCATCATCGGGACCCTCGAGCAGGTGCTGGTGGCCGCCCTGCTCGGCGTGCCGGTGGCCATCGCCACCGCGGTGTTCCTCAACGAGGTCGGCGGGCGCGGGGTCAAGCTGGTCCGGACCGTGGTCACCGCCATGAGCGGCACCCCCTCGGTGGTGGCGGGCATCTTCATCTACTCGATGCTGATCCTCACCCACGTGCTCACCTACTCGGGTTTCGCCGCCTCGCTGGCCCTGATCGTGATCCTCCTCCCCTCGGTGACCAGGGTGGTCGAGGAGGTCCTGCGGGTGGTGCCCGGAGGCCTGCGCGAGGCGGCCCTGGCCCTCGGCGCCCCCCAGTGGCGCACGGTGTGGTCGGTGGTGCTGCCCACGGCCCGTTCGGGGGTGGTCACCGCGGTCCTGCTCGGTGTGGCCCGCATCGTGGGGGAGACCGCACCGCTCCTGTTCACCGCGTTCGGATCCCAGATCATCAACGTCAACGAGTTCGCCCATCCCCAGGGGGCCCTACCCCTGGCCATCTGGGTGGAGAGCCGCGAGGCCAATTCCATCGCCATCTCCCTGGCCTTCCAGGCCGCGTTCGTCCTGATGTCCATCGTGCTCATCCTCTTCGTGGCGGCCCGGATCTTCGGCCGCACCAAGGGGAAGAAGAGCAAGTCGGCCCAGAGGCAGAGCGAGGACGACTTCATGGCCCGGATCTTCATGCCCATCCCGATGGAGAAAGTAGGCGACGAACAGTGACTGCCCAGATGACCGTCGAGGGTGACACCGCGGCCAGGCACACCATCGGCCGAGGGGAGTCGCCCCTCGGAGGGGCCGGCCAGATCGACGCCGAGGGAGTGTGTGCCTGGTTCGGCGGGCGACTGGTGCTCGAGCTGGTCACGCTGCCGATGGACCGCTCGAAGGTGACCGCACTGATCGGTCCCTCCGGGTGCGGGAAGTCGACCTTCCTGCGGATCCTCAACCGGATGCACGAGGTCGTCCCCGGCGCCCAGCTGGCCGGGTCGGTGCGGCTCGACGGCACGGACATCTACGGCTCGGGTCAGCGCGCCGTCGACACCCGCCGCCACATCGGCATGGTCTTCCAGAAGCCGAATCCCTTCCCGGCCATGTCCATCGCCGACAACGTCCTGTCCGGCCTCAGGTTCTCCCGGGTCTCGCCGGCCAACCGGGGCGACCTGGTCGAGGAGATGCTGACCAAGGCCGGCCTGTGGAACGAGGTCAAGGACCGCCTCGGTGAGCTGGGCGGGGCGCTCTCGGGCGGCCAGCAGCAACGACTGTGCATCGCCCGCTCCCTGGCCGTCCGGCCCCGGGTGCTCCTGATGGACGAGCCGTGCTCCGCACTGGACCCGACCTCCACCCTCCGTATCGAGCAGACCATCAAGGAGATCGCCGACGAGGTGACCGTGGTCATCGTCACCCACAACATGCAACAGGCCCAGCGGGTGTCGGACACCTGCGCCTTCTTCCTGGCTGCGGAGAACCAGCCGGGCCGGGTCATCGAATGGGGACCCACCGACACGATCTTCACCGAGCCCTCCGATCAAAGGACTGCCGACTATGTCAACGGCCAGTTCGGGTAGCCGGCGTACGTCGGGCGCCCGTCGTTTCCGACGTCGACACCTCGGGGCCATCGGCGCGCTCTCGCTGCTGGCATCGGTCGGTGGGCTGTTCGCCGGTCAGCTGCCGGCTGCGGCCAGCCCGTCGCTGCAGTCGACCGGCTCGAGCTTCGCCAGCATCGCCATCCAGCAGTGGGTGGGCCAGGCCAGCACACTCTACGGCCTCAACATCAACTGGCAGGTGCAGTCGTCGGTGATCGGGCTCGACGACTTCGCCCAGAACCAGGTGGACCTCGGGGCGTCGGACATCCCGTACAGCTCGATGCAGGCCACCTCCAACCCCGACGTCCCGTATCAGTACCTGCCCGACGTGGCCGGTGGCCTCGCCTTCATGTACAACCTCACCGGAAACGACGGCCAGCGTATCTCCAACCTCAACCTGAACCCCCAGGTGTCCGACGCCATCTTCCTCGGCAAGGTCGACACCTGGAACAGTCCGGCGATCGCGGCGATCAATCCCCAGCTGGCCGGCGACCTGCCGCCCACCAAGATCATCCCCGTCTACCGCTCGGACGCCTCCGGGGAGAACTACCTGCTCTCCGACTACATGCTCCACGAGGACCCGTCGAGCTTCCTCGCCGCCCAGAACGCCTTCCAGAGCCCGCTGCCCGGCCAGCCCAACGCCAACTGGCCCACGCCCTCCAGCTCGGTCAACGTCGGCAGCCCCCCGTTCTCGACCACCTACCCGGGGTGGGCGCAGAGCAACCTGATCGGGCAGAACGGCTCGGACAACGCGGCCAACTACGTGTCCGCCGTGTCCAGCGTGGGCTCCATCACCTACGTGGAGACCGCCTATGCCAAGGTCCACAACCTCCCGGTGGCCTCGGTCGTCAACCAGAGCGGGAGCGCCGTCCAGCCGACCTCGGTCAACGTGGCCACCGCCCTGGAGGCGGCCGTCCTCCACCCCGACCTCACCCAGGACCTGTCCCAGGTCTACGTCAACCCGCTGCCCAACGCCTACCCCCTGTCGGCGTACAGCTACCTGGTCAGTCAGTGCTCGCCCGCCCTGGCCGTGGCCCAGCACGCCAGCTGCGCCGCCGATCCGAACGGCGCCTCGTCCAACCTCCCCGCCTCGAAGGGCCAGGCGTTGGGGCAGTTCGTCTCCTACCTGGCCTGCGGCGGCCAGGAGAAGATGGCTCTCCTCGGGTACTCACCGCTCCCCCCCAACCTGGTCCAGGAGGACTTCTACGCCGTGGGTCGGCTCCCGGGGGGCCAGGAGCCGCCGCCGGTGTCGGCGGCCGACTGCAAGAACCCCTACGTCGACGGTGAGATCCCCCTGCCCGGCGAGCCGGCGATCGTCGGCCAGGCCGGAGGCGGGCTCCAGGCCGCGGCCGCCGCACAGGCGGCCGCCACTGCCGCCGCTGCCGCGGCAGCCGCTAAAGGGAACGCGGTCGGAGGGCACTCGGGCTCGGGCTCGGGCTCCGGGTCGCACGGTGGCTCGGGCTCGGGCTCGGGCTCGGGCACCGGGGCGGGATCGGGCTCCGGCACCGCCGGGTTGTCGGCGGCCCAGATCGCCGAGGGCTACCGGCTGGTCAACGGGCAGGTGGTCAAGACCTCGCCCTGCGAAGGGTCGGAACGCTTCGCCTGTGCCACCGCCCTGGTGGACGCCACCAGCAAGGTGGACGGGCTGCCCGTGGCCGACCTCGTCGGCTGGCTGCTGGTGGCGGTGGTGCTGTTCGCCGGGATACCGCTCATCGCGGTGCTCCGGAGACGGCGGGCTGCCGGGGCCGACATGACGGACCTGGCGGAGCACGGATGAGACGGGGCCACCGCCGGTCGGACCGGGGACGGAACGGGCGGCGAGATCGCCGCGAGGGAATTGGCACCGTGAGACCACGCACTGACCGACCCACCAGCGGTGGCACCCCCGGCGCACCGTCTCGTCGCCGGGTCCTCTGCGTCTGCCTGGCCATGGTGCTGGCCGTGGCCACCCTCACCGCGGTCGGGACCAGCTCGTGGTCGCCGTTGCACAGCGCCACCACGGCGGGAGCGTCACCGGCGTGCCAGAGCGACGGCAGCTCCGGGTGCACGGCGACCTTGCCGTGTCCCGGCGGGCAGTCGTGCCCCACGGTCGACGTGGCTCCGGCGACGAGCCTCAGCGACGGCCAGTACGTCTTCATCAAGGCCTCCGACTTCCCCAGCGGGGACACCATCCGCATCGCGGTGTGCTCCACCCTCACCTCGGCCGGCGATCCCTCGTGCCTGGACGGGCAGTGGGAGTCGAACCAGTGGGGGCCGGTCCAGGTCCCGATCACGGTCAACGCCGCGCAGGGCAATCTGACCCAGGCGGCCGTCCCGATCTTCTTCGACCAGTCGGGGGAGGGCAACTCCCCGCTCCCGGCCCACGACATCACCAACACCCGCGGGATCGTTCCCGGCTTCTACTGCGACGACTCGTCCGACCCGTGTGCCATCGAGGTCACCGAGGAGACCGGGGTCGGCAACGTCGTGGGCAACGGCCCCGCCGACTCGAGCTCGAACACCACCGTGCTCCCGCTGAGCTTCGCAGCGCAGAACGGAGGCTGCCCGACATCCGACACCCAGATCCAGACCGACTCGTCGTTCAGCCTCGAGCACTTCTTGCCAGCCGCCGTCGACTCGACCTGTACCGGGTCCAAGGGCGAGGTCGCCCTCAACACGGCCACCGACACCGAGACGGTGGCCTCCGACTTCGCCAGCGGGGGAGTCCAGCTCGGGTTCGTCGACGATCCCGCAGATGCCAGCCAGGAGGCGACCCTGCAGGGGAAGGGCTTCGCATACATCCCCGTAGCGGTGTCGGGGACCGCCGTCGCCATGCTGGCAGGCGAGTCCGACGGCGAGACCGCGTTCCCGGTGTCGCACTACAACCTGACCCCCAACATGGTGGCCGGCCTGCTCACATCCGAGTACCAGACCGATCAGGGCTCGGTGAGTGCCGTGTCCCCGTATCCGTTCCAACACGCGGACAACCTGGTGCCTCCGCTGAACTGCGCGTCCCTGGTGGGCTGCCCGGCGGCCCCGAAGAAGAAGCAGATCCTGGCCCAGCGCACCTACGAGCTCCGCTACAACTCCTTCGACCTGCTCAATCCGGTGTCCGCCGGCATCTACCCGCCGAACGAGTTCGGTTCATACAACTCCAACGTGCCCAACGGTTCGAGCTACCAGGCGACCGACTGGCTCTGCAACGCTCCCGACGTCGCCTTTCCGGTGAGCATCGACGAGGTGGGTCAGAGCACTCCGGTCACGGTGTCCGTCGCCGATCCCACCAGCGCCCCGGCGACGCTGACCACGGCGCCGACCGGCTCCAGCGTGTGGCCCCCCGGCAGCGATCCCGGGGCGGCCTGGGTCTACCCGACCTGCCATGCCTACTCGACCCTGCCGGCGCTGGCCGGCGTGTCGAACGACTACGGGGAGGCCCAGTCGCCGGCGCTCCAGGCCAAGTCGATGAGGACCTACGCCTACGGGGGGAACTCCGTCCCCTCCGTGTCGGACTACCAGAACGCCAGCTCACCGCAGGCCGCCTTCGGGGTCATGGACTCCTCCGAGGCATCGTTCTACGGGCTGAACACGGCCAGTGTGCAGAACGCGGCCGGGAACTTCGAGGCACCGACGGCGGAGAGCCTCGAGGCCGCAGAGAACAACCTGTCCCCCTGTCCCAGCACCGATCTCTCGTGCCCGACAGGCACCTACCAGGTGGACTACACCAGCACCGCCAATCCCACCGCCTATCCCATGCCGGACCTCACCTACGCGGTCGTCCCCACCGGGCCTCAGCCGGCGGCCCAGGCCACCGCCGAGGCCGACCTCCTGACCAATCTGGTGACGTTCTCCCACAACGGTGGGGGATCGCTCGCCCTCCCCAGCGGGTACGCGCCGCTGTCCGACGCCCTCTATCAGGCTGCGCTGACCGACATCGCCAACGACATCGTGGCCGAGCCGACGTCGACGGTGAAGTCATCGTCCAACGGCGCCACCTCAACGGCTCCGTCGTCGACCGGATCGTCCAGCGGTGCGTCGTCGACGGGTCTCGGTGAGTCAGGCAGCACCGACCTCGGACTCGGCACCTCACCCACCTCGAGCGCGCTGCCACTGTCGACGGCCTCCCCCTCGTCCGGGTCGGGCTCCGACAGCGGATCCGGACAGAACACCGCCGTCGCCGCCAGCACCGTCCCGACCAACTTCATCCTGGTCAGTCTGGACAGCGCTGCCCGGCTCCTGTTGCCGGCCATCGTGGCACTGGCCCTCGGCTGTCTGATCGTCGGACCGATGCTGTTGTTCGCTCCGGCCCTGCGACGACGGCGACGCGGTACGGGAGGTGCGCCGTGACCGACACCCGGGCATCGATCGCCACCCAGGCACCCGCCGACGAGCGCGAGGCTTCCGAGGAGTGGGGCTACGGCCCACCCGGCATCGCCGACTCGCCTCCGTCGCCGTCCTACGGCTTCGACGCGGGAGAGGACGACCGTGGTGCCGGGTCGCCGGTGGACGGGCCCGGCGGGAGGACCATCCGCATTCCCGACGTGCCGTACCTGCGGCTGGCCGGGCTGGCGCTGATCGGCATCGGGCTCCTGGCCCTGCTCTTCCTGGTCTACCTGTTCGCCTTCACCCCGCTGAGCGCCAGCCGGGACCAGCAACGCCTGGCCCAGTCGGTGGTCGGGCAGCCTCTGTTCCGCTACAGCCTGGTGGCCGGCCACGTGCCCCCCGACGGCTCCGCAGTGGGGGTGTTGGAGATCCCCGCCCTCCACCTCAACCAGGTGGTGGTCCAGGGCACCAGTGCGGCCGACCTGATGAAAGGTCCCGGCCTGCTCCCGGGATCGGCACTCCCCGGCACGCCGGGAAACGCGGTCATCGCCGGCCGCCGGGTCACCTTCGGCGCCCCGTTCGGCAACCTCTCCCACCTGCGGACGGGGGACCGGATCCGAGCCGTCGACGGCGCCGGCACGTTCACCTACCGGGTCACCAGGACCCGGGTGGTGACCGCCGGCCAGCGGGACGTGGTCACGCCGACCACCGACGACCGGATCACCCTGGTCACGTCGGACTCGACCCTGGTGCCCAACGGGCGGCTGGTGGTGGTGGGGAAGCTGGTCGGCCACCCGGTGGCCGTGCCCGGCGGTGTGGTCGCCCTCCCCGGCTACGAGCTCGGGTTGAGCGGCGACCCGGTGGCCGGAGGCCTGGCCGTCATGTGGGCACTGCTCACCATCCTGGTCCTGATCGGTGCCGGCCTGGCCGTCTGGCGGTGGCGCCGTCCCTGGCTCATCTACCTGTTCGCCGCGCCGGTCGTGGTGGCCTGCGGGCTGTTCGCCTGCGAGAGCGTGGCCAGGGCCCTACCGGCCACGCTCTGACCACCGGTGGCGGCGGCAGGACCTCGCACCGTCGCGGCACCGGTGGCGTCACCAAGAGTTCATTGCGACGGGACCCATCCGTGACGTGCCGATTACTTGGGTTTCCTACGGTACGGATGAAGGACTCGCCAGGGGGTCACCGATCTCCGAGCCTTCGTTCCCAGCCACTACAGAGGAGACATATTCATGTTCCATAAGCTGTTTACCCGACGAGGGGGCATGGCCATCGCCAGCGTCGCCCTCGGTGTCTCGGGGATGTCCCTGGCATTTGCCGGAACGGCCGGTGCCACCACCTACCTGAACCCCCCTGCGGTCATTCTCGGTAGCGGATCGAACACCACGTACAATGTGATGTCGAGTCTGAGCACCCTGTTCAACCAGTCGCCGGGTACCGACCTCACCACCGGCTCCGCCGACAACGGCACCCTGCAGGGCGCGACGGGCAGCTACGTGCCCGGTGGTGACGGAGAGAACGGTCTGGCCGCAGCGTCGGAGAACCCGTACAACGATGTCACCGTCCAGTACGCGGCGGTCGGTTCGGGCAACGGCGTGAAGCAGCTCTACACCTCGGGTGACGCCGCCATCAACTACGCGCGGTCGTCGGCCACGCCGGCCAACAGCCACGGCACCGCCGCCCAGAACTACGTCGAGTTCGCCATCGACGGTGTCTCGTGGACCCACTTCACCAGTGTCAACAGTCATGCCACGGTTTCGGCGAAGATCAAGAACATCAGCGAGGCCGATCTCACGTCCATCTACGAGGGCACCCAGGGTTGCACCGTCAAGGGTGTCGCGTACACGATGAACTGGATCTGCGAGGGCGCCAAGACCCCGGCCCCGATCGACTGCTATGTCGCACAGACCGGCTCGGGCACCGAGAAGACCTGGGCCGCCGACATCGTCGGTGGTGCGGACGCCGCCGGCTGCCTCTCCGATGAGAGCGTCGGCACGTCGGCCAGCCACGCCGGCCTGTTCGAGAACGAGGTGAACGCCATGTTCACCCCGAGCGGTACGTGGAACAACGGCGACGAGGCCGATGCCATCTACTACTTCTCGTACGGCAAGTTCGCCCAGGTGTCCACCAAGGGCATCCTGACCGTGCCGACCTCGGTGACCGGGACCTCGGGCAAGACCACGGCTGTCCTCGGCGAGATCAACAACATCGCCCCCAGCCAGACGACCATCCAGGGCACGGTCGGTGACGGCACGCCTGGGACCTTCCCGGTCATCCGGTACCTGTCGAACGTGTACAACAACACCTCGTCCGGCACCAACGGGGTCGCCACCCAGCCGACGCTGAACCTGGTCGGCGAGTACGGGTTCCTGTGCAAGCCCAGCACCCACACCGACATCGATCCCATCACTGGCGTCAACTACCGGGCCGAGATCGAGGCCGACATCGATGCGTCGGGCTTCTTCCCGATCGACACCCACATCGCCACGACCTTCTCCGAGGGCTCGCTGACGACCAGGGGCCTGATCACCGATCCCCTCTACCAGGAGATCGACCCCACCTACACGTCGACCAATCCGTCGGGCTACTGCCTGTCGGTCAACGGCTGACGTACCGCGCCACCCAGTAGGCAGTACCAGTCCAGTAGGCAGTACCAGTACGGTGCACCCCTTCGGGTGCGTTCGGAGAGGGCCCGGCTCAGCCGGGCCCTCTCGCCGTGTCCGGGCCCGGCGCCGGCCGGCCCGGCGCCGGCCCGGTGCGCCCGTCCGACGCAGAGGTGGGGCGCACACCCACCCTCGGTGGTCGCCGGACGGCGTCGTGGCCGGCCGGTGGGATTGCCGGCCGGAAATGATTGACCCGGTGTGCGGGCGGGCCTACCATGACGCCAGCATCGCAGTAACCCGTCGAGACGGTGGACGGTAGCGTGGTAGTCCGGCGGGCCACTTTGGGGGAGATCCACTGTTGCGATGGTACGGGGAGCAGACCGAAGCCGACGGGGTGGCCCGATGATGGACGCCCCGGTCCGGCCGACGGCCGACGGTACCCGTGTGACGGCTCCTCTTCGTGTACCGTACGGAACAGTGGAAGCGCTGGTTGCCGACACCGTGCGCCTCCCCTCAGGAGGCGGAGCACCAAGTTCGAAGCTGCGAGAGAGGTAGGGGCACTCGCAGCTCTTCATCTACCGGGTCCCCCGACGTCGGCTGCCCCCCTGCCCCTCGTGGTAGTCGGCGCCGGGGACCCGGTGGACTCTCACCGATGCGCCGGTCCCGCAGACGCGCCGTCGGCCGTCAGGACCGGGTCCTGTCTCGTCAGCGGGTGGTGGGGAGCCATGTCGGACGGGAGGCCTCGTAGGCCTCGATCTCGTCCTCGTACCGCAGCGTGAGCCCGATGTCGTCCCAGCCGTTGAGCAGACGGGCCCGGGTGAACTCGTCGAGCGGGAAGGTCGTCTCGATCCCGGCCGACGGCGCCTCGAGCCATCCCCGTTCGATGTCGATGGTGATCTGCATGGTCGGCTCGGCGATGACCGCGTCGAGGAGCATCCGCCCGGTCAGCGCGTCGACCTGCACCGGCACCAGGCCCGCCTTGGTGCAGTTGGTGCGGAAGATGTCGCCGAACCGGGGGGAGACGACCGCGTCGAACCCGTAGTCCTGCAGCGCCCAGACCGCGTGCTCGCGGGACGACCCGGTGCCGAAGTTGGGTCCGGCCACCAGGATGGTGGCACCGGCGTACTCCTCCTGGTTGAGGACGAATTCGCGGTCGTCACGCCACTCGGCGAACAGCCCGGCACCGAATCCGGTGCGCTCCACCCGCTTCAGCCAGTCGGACGGGATGATCTGGTCAGTGTCCACGTCGGACCGGTCCAGGGGGACGGCCGTTCCGCTCACCAGCTGCATGGCTCGCATCAGTCGAGCTCCCCGGGAGCGGCGAAATGGCCGGCCACCGCGGTGGCGGCAGCCACCGCCGGCGACACCAGGTGGGTGCGGCCCCCCCGGCCCTGGCGTCCCTCGAAGTTCCGGTTGGAGGTCGAGGCGGCCCGCTCGCCCGGGGCCAGCTTGTCGGGGTTCATGGCCAGGCACATCGAGCATCCCGGCTCCCGCCAGTCGAAGCCGGCCGACCTGAAGACCGCGTCGAGCCCTTCCGACTCGGCCTGGGCCTTGACCCGGTGCGAGCCGGGCACGACCAGGGCCCGGAGGCCCGAGCGCACCTTCCTCCCCCGGAGCACGTCCGCTGCGGCCCGGAGGTCCTCGATGCGCCCGTTGGTGCACGAGCCGATGAACACGGTGTCGACGGCGATGTCGTGGATGGGCGTGCCGGCGGTCAGTCCCATGTACTCGAGGGCCCGGTCGGCCGCCTCCCCGTCGTGGTCATCGGGGTAGGAGGACGGGTCCGGGACGGTGCCGTCGATGCGGGTCACCTGCGCCGGATTCGTGCCCCAGGAGACGTAGGGGGCCAGTGAGGCCGCATCGAGCCGGACCTCCTGGTCGAAGGTGGCCCCGGCGTCGGTGGGGAGGGTGCGCCACTCGTCCAGGGCCGCCTCCCAGTCCGCACCCTTCGGGGCGTGGTCCCGTCCCTCGAGGTAGGCGAAGGTGGTGTCGTCGGGGGCGATCATGCCGGCCCTGGCCCCCGCTTCGATCGACATGTTGCACACGGTCATCCGGCCCTCCATCGACAGCGCCCGGACAGCCCGGCCCCGGTACTCGACGATGTGGCCGCTGCCCCCTCCGGTCCCGATCTGGCCGATGATGGCGAGTACCAGGTCCTTGGCGGTGACGCCGGCGGGCAGGTCCCCCTCGACGTCGACCGCCATCGACGCCGGCCGGAGCTGGGGGAGGGTCTGGGTGGCCAGGACGTGCTCGACCTCGCTGGTGCCGATCCCGAAGGCCAGGGCGCCGAAGGCGCCGTGGGTGGAGGTGTGGCTGTCCCCGCAGACGACGGTCATGCCTGGCTGGGTGAGCCCCTGCTCCGGGCCGATGATGTGGACGATGCCCTGGTTGGCATGGCCCATGGGGTAGCAGGTGATCCCGAACTCCGTGCAGTTGGACGCCAGCACGGCCAGCTGCTTGGCCGAGATGGGGTCGGACACCGGTCGGTCGATGTCGGCGGTGGGCACGTTGTGGTCGGCCGTGGCGATGGTCAGGTCCGGCCGGTGCACCCCGCGACCGGCCAGGCGCAGGCCGTCGAAGGCCTGGGGAGAGGTCACCTCGTGGATCAGGTGGAGGTCGATGAAGAGGATGTCGGGCTCGTCGTCGGTGCCCCGGTGGACGACGTGGCGGTCCCAGGCCTTCTCGGACAGGGTGCGGGCGGCGTCGGTCATCGGTCTCAGGTCCCCACGTTGACGATCTCTACCCGCAGGGTACCCCCGGGGGCGGCGTACTCCACCACGTCCCCGGCCGTGTGACCGAGCAGGGCCTGGCCCAGGGGCGAGCCGGGGGACACCACGGTGAGGTCGCCCTGGCGCTCCTCGATCGACCCCACGAAGTAGTCGGTGGTCTCGTTCTCGTCGTCCCCCTCGTAGCGCAGGGTCACCACCACCCCGTGGTCCACGGTGCCGTCCGAGGCCTGCCCCGAATCCACCACGGTGGCCGTCTTGAGCAGCCGTTGGAGCTGGCGGATCCTCGACTCCATCTTCCCCTGGGCATCCTTGGCCGCGTGGTAGTCGCCGTTCTCGGACAGGTCGCCGAGCGCCCGTGCCGACTCGATGGCCGCGGCGATCTCCACCCGGCCCCGGGTGGTCAAGTCCTCGAGCTCGGCCTGCAGCCGGTCGTAGGTGTCGCGGGTCAGCTGGGCGTCGGTGGTGTTGCTCACGGCTCACCAGGCTAACGGGTGGGGATCCGGGTTCGGGACGGCCCCGGGCCCGGAGCCCTTTGGACATGCCCTCGATCGGTCGGCCGTGGAATGATCGGTGTCGTCGGATGCGAACGGGAGGTGAGGGGAGTGGCTGACGTCGAGGGGACCTGGGACACACGGTTCGGGGGCGTGGTCGCCTCGTTGGCCGCCAGCCTCGATGCCGGGACCGACGTGGGAGCGTCGGTGGCTGTGTTCCTCGAGGGCGAGCCGGTGGTCGACGTGTGGGGCGGATTCGTCGACGAGTCCCACTCGGCGCCGTGGGACGAGCAGACGCTCACCAACGTCTGGTCCACCACCAAGACGATGACCTTCCTGTGCGCGCTCATGCTCGCCGACCGGGGCGAGCTCGACTTCCACGCGCCGGTGGCCACCTACTGGCCGGAGTTCGCCGCCGCCGGCAAGGGGGCGGTCGAGGTCCGCCACCTGATGGGCCACACGGCCGGGCTGCCCGGATGGACCGAGCACCTCGAGCCGGAGTGGCAGGCCGACTGGGAACGGTGCACCTCGATGCTGGCGGCCCAGGAGCCGTGGTGGGAGCCGGGCACTGCGTCGGGGTACCACGCGGTGACCCAGGGTTACCTGATCGGCGAGGTGGTGCGCCGGATCACCGGCACCACCATCGGCAGGTGGTTCGCCGAGGAGGTGGCTGCACCCCTCGGGGCCGACTTCTTCATCGGCCTTCCCGAGTCCGAGGACCACCGGGTCTCGATGGTGATCCCGCCGCCACCCTCGGACACCGACTCGCTCGGCCCGTCGAAGATCGCCCTGCGGGCGCTGTCGAACCCCCCGCTCGACCCGACCTATCCGCAGTACGAGTGGTGGCGCCGAGCGGAGATCCCCGCGGCCAACGGGCACGGGAACGCCCGGTCGGTGGCGCTGATCCAGTCGGTCATCGCCGGGCGCGGCGAAGCCCGTGGCATCCGCCTCCTGTCCGCCGAGGGGTGCGATGCCATCTTCGAAGAGCAGTCCGACGGCATCGACCTGGTCCTCGGAATGCCCTGCCGGTTCGGGATGGGCTACGGGCTGAGCACCGAGACGATGGCCATCGGACCCCGCGCGTGCTTCTGGGGCGGCTTCGGGGGGTCGCTCATCGTGATCGACCAGGAGTCCCAACTCACCGTGTGCTACGTGATGAACCGCATGGAGGGCGGTCTCCAGGGCGACCTCCGAGGGGCCGACATCCTGGCCGCAGCCACGGCGGCCCTGGCGGAGGGCTGACCGACCGGACCGATGAGGGCATCCGAGGCGGTCGGCCGGGACCCGGCCACGTGAGTGGGCCGAGGCGCTCCGACGGGGACCCGAGGTCCCGGTCGTTCGAGGCGCAGTTCGAGCAGCAGCAGCAGCAGCTGTTCCCGTGGAAGGTTCTGGTCAAGCGCTCGATCGTCGTGCTCGTGGCCGGGGTGGCCCTCTACCTGGTCCTGCCCGAGCTCATCGCCGTCTTCCACTCGTGGCCGAAGCTGGCCACCCTCAGCCTGCTCTGGTTCATCCCCGCCCTACTGGCGGAGCTGGCCCACTTCGCCTGCACCTTCTCGCTCCAGCGGATCGCCCTGCGGACCAAGGCGTGGTTCTCGGTGGTCACCGCCCAGCTGGCCGGAAACGCCATCTCCCTCATCGTGCCCGGCGGGGCCGCCGCCGGAGCCGCCGTGCAGTTCCGGATGCTGGCGGTCAGCGGGATGGACCCCACCGAGGCGGTCGGCGGCCTCACCGCGTTCTCCTTCCTGGGCATCGGTGGCCTGCTGGCACTGCCGGTCTTCGTGCTTCCGGTGGTCCTCTTCGGCTCCCCGGTCAGCCAGGGCCTGGTGGATGCGGCCATCATCGGCGCCATCGGGTTCTTCCTGTTCGTGGGCCTGGGCGCCTGGGTGATGGCCGCCGACGCACCGCTCCGTTGGGCCGGCCGGGGGGCGCAGGCCGTCCGCAACCGGCTGCTGGCCAAGCGGGAGCCGATCAGCGGGCTCGCCGACCGGCTGCTGGAGCAGCGGGACCTCATCCGGATGGTGCTCGGGCAGCAGTGGTGGCAGGCCACTCTGCTGTCCGCCGGGCGACTGGCCTTCGACTTCCTGTGCCTGCTCTTTTCGGTGCGGGCGGTCGGCGCCCACCCGCGTCCCTCGCTCATCCTGCTGGCCTACGCCGTCGCCGGCGTCATCGGCCTGGTGCCCATCACCCCCGGGGGTCTCGGGATCGTCGAGGCCAGCCTCAGCGGTCTGCTCGTGCTGGCCGGGCTGACCGGTGCCGAGGCGGTGCTGGCCACGCTGGCCTACCGGCTGGCCTCCTACTGGCTGCCCCTGATGTCGGGGCCCTTCGCTTATGCGGCGTTCAAGCGTCGTTTCCGGGAGCCGAAGGCGCCTCCGCCGATCGCCGCCCGCCCGTCGCCGATCTGAGCGGCGGGCAGCGCGGCGCCCCCTCAGCGGAGGTCGACCTGGCCGTCGGGACCGAGGGTGCCCAGCCGCCCGCACCCCTCCTCGGTGACCAGGAGGGCCAGGTGGTCGGGGTCGGTGACCTCGGCCCACGCCCGGCGCCCCTCGGGGGTACGGCAGGCGACCACCCCCCGCACCGGTACACCGGCCCGGTCGCAGGAGACCGAGTAGGTCTCGACGGTGACCTCGCCCTCCGCGTCGGCATCGGGCGGGCACTGGGGGAGCGAGCCCACCGCCGGCTGGGGGTCGGCCCAGGTGAAGCCGCCCGCCGACTCCACCGCTGTCCCCTCGGGCAGTGATTCCACCTCGGCCCCCGATCGGTGGTCCGGCCGGGGGTCGGTGCCGTAGAGGCCCACGCTGTGCTTGGTCAGGTACCAGCCGAGCCCGGTCACCAGGCCGAGCGAGCCAGGATCCGCCCGGAGGGTGGCCACCATCGAGGCCACCGCGTGGGTGCCGTAGTCGTTGCCCGGGCCACCGCCGAAGGTCAGGCCGCCGGTTACCGTGAGCGGCCGCGCGGGGTCGTCGTCGGGCAGGCCGAGCTCGGCGGCGGCGATCTCGACGGCGGAGGGGAAGCACGAGTAGAGGTCGATGTGGGCGACGTCGTCGACGGTGGCCCCGGCCGCCGCCAGTGTGGAGGCGCCGGCCAGCCGGATGGCCGGGGACGAGTGGAAGTCGAACCGGTGGGAGAGGAACCAGTGGTCGTCGGCGTCGGCCCCGGCCAGCGGGAACACCCAGCGGTCCTCGGGCACGCCGGCCGCCCGGGCCGCGGCCACCGAGCAGATGAGCAACGCCGCTCCCTGGTCCACCTGCATGTTGGCGGTCAGCAGCTTGGTGTACGGGTAGGCGATCATCCGGTTGGCGTCCGACGCGGTGATGATCTCCTCGGCGGTCCGGGGTTCGCGTAGCCAGGCGTAGGGGTTGGCGGCAGCCACCTCGGAGAAGCGCGACCAGAGGGCGCCGATGCGGAGACGGTGCTCGTCGAGGGGCCGCCCCGCCTGCGCCCGGAGTGCGTTCTCGAACAGCGGGAAGACGTGGATCGGCAGGTCGAGGCCCCGCTCCTCCTCGGCGTCGGTGGTGCCCCGCCGGTCGGTGCCGAACATCGACGGGCGCTCCGTGTCGGCCGCCTGGACGGTCCAGGGCAGGGTCGGGCGATCGGGGTGTCGGCGGGCCGCCTCCTGTGTGTAGACGCAGTCGGCCCCGACCAGCACGGCCACGTCCAACTGCCCACGGCCGATGGCCAGGGCGGTGGCGTTGACCATGGCCTGGGGGTTGTTGCCCCCGGTGGTGGTGACCATCAGCTCGGTCGGCTCAAGCCCCAGGGCCTCGGCCACGGCGCCCG
>Ga0224558_1001240_pt1 | contig 27285 bp, 19 predicted proteins | sample 714S32024metaG_FD_180682 | JGI IMG/M metagenome (GOLD analysis project Ga0224558, IMG submission 180682) | Peat soil microbial communities from Stordalen Mire, Sweden - 717 S3 20-24 | ecosystem: Environmental > Terrestrial > Soil > Wetlands > Peat | place: Sweden: Norrbotten County, Stordalen... | reverse complement strand
CGCCAAAGACTCCGTTCCACCGAACGGGGAGCAATCATGACAAAGACAAAAACATGAAAGAATTTACCCAGGCTACCGGAAAGAAATAGTTGTCGCTGGTGGAAAGGAATAATTGTCGTTGACCACGACAAACGCCACGGCAAGTTTCAACCGGGGTTTCAATCCGCGCCCCCCCCGCTTGGAGGGGGCGACCCATGGGATACGGAGCGCGCTCGTCGGTTTCAACGTTTCAATCCGCGCCCCCCCCGCTTGGAGGGGGCGACACCATTATGTGGGGGTTCGGTTGGTGGGGGTCTGGTTTCAATCCGCGCCCCCCCCGCTTGGAGGGGGCGACTGTTTGTGACATCAAATCGCGCCAGACAACAAAAGTTTCAATCCGCGCCCCCCCCGCTTGGAGGGGGCGACAAGAGGATTGTGGCCATGGGGCGTGAAGCGGACGTGTTTCAATCCGCGCCCCCCCCGCTTGGAGGGGGCGACCTTTCCTCGACGGTCGGAAACTCGCAAATTACCTGGTTTCAATCCGCGCCCCCCCCGCTTGGAGGGGGCGACCGGTGCGCTGATGCCCTGGAAAAAGACATCGGTAAGTTTCAATCCGCGCCCCCCCCGCTTGGAGGGGGCGACGGGGCGACCGAGGCGACACATTCATGCGCCAACAGTTTCAATCCGCGCCCCCCCCGCTTGGAGGGGGCGACTTCCTAAACCTCTGTCCATTCTTCCTAAACCTCGCGTTTCAATCCGCGCCCCCCCCGCTTGGAGGGGGCGACAACGCCATGATCGTGGCCATCCTTTTTTACCTTTGTTTCAATCCGCGCCCCCCCCGCTTGGAGGGGGCGACTTGTCATTTCCTTTACGGAAGCACCAAGGTCGAAGTTTCAATCCGCGCCCCCCCCGCTTGGAGGGGGCGACCCCTTGTGCGCGCATCGCGTCAATGGTTTTGTTGGTTTCAATCCGCGCCCCCCCCGCTTGGAGGGGGCGACTGGAGCAGCGTCAAATGCAGGGTGTTTCGGGTGGGTTTCAATCCGCGCCCCCCCCGCTTGGAGGGGGCGACTTGATGCGATGAGGGTTCGGGCTGCTTTTAGTCAGTTTCAATCCGCGCCCCCCCCGCTTGGAGGGGGCGACCTTTTAGTCAGGCGTCGTTAGAGTCGGAGTATTTGTTTCAATCCGCGCCCCCCCCGCTTGGAGGGGGCGACACGCAGCGCGGGCTGGATGTTATGTCACATAACATGTTTCAATCCGCGCCCCCCCCGCTTGGAGGGGGCGACAGCTGGAGGCGGTCATCGCGGAGATGGGGGAGCCGTTTCAATCCGCGCCCCCCCCGCTTGGAGGGGGCGACTTGCCATGATGCAGCGGCATTCTCTTGATCGGTGTGTTTCAATCCGCGCCCCCCCCGCTTGGAGGGGGCGACATTCATTTACGGGAAGGGGTTCACGCTGACAGGGGGTTTCAATCCGCGCCCCCCCCGCTTGGAGGGGGCGACAGGTCTTCCCTAGGCCGGCGGGGCCGGTGATAATGTTTCAATCCGCGCCCCCCCCGCTTGGAGGGGGCGACTCCTTGACCTCTTTATAGAGCAGGCCCACCAGATCGTTTCAATCCGCGCCCCCCCCGCTTGGAGGGGGCGACTGAAGTTCGGTTTGGTTGCTTACGTTTGACTTTATGTTTCAATCCGCGCCCCCCCCGCTTGGAGGGGGCGACCTTCCTGGCCGCTGATGGCTTTGGCCATGAGCAGGTTTCAATCCGCGCCCCCCCCGCTTGGAGGGGGCGACCGATCTCGCCATTCAGAGAGGTCGCCTTAAAGTTGTTTCAATCCGCGCCCCCCCCGCTTGGAGGGGGCGACCCCACGCCGCCGTGATGAAGGCCCACCCAGCGCTGTTTCAATCCGCGCCCCCCCCGCTTGGAGGGGGCGACCCAGGATATCTGAGGCCGAGGTCATGATGTGGATGTTTCAATCCGCGCCCCCCCCGCTTGGAGGGGGCGACTTGGACCGCGACCAACTTGACGAGAACCCCAACTGTTTCAATCCGCGCCCCCCCCGCTTGGAGGGGGCGACTCCTTACCACGGCGTGGGAGCCAGCGACGGCGTTGTTTCAATCCGCGCCCCCCCCGCTTGGAGGGGGCGACCTCAGGATTGGTTTTGCCGGCTGTCTCCAGTAAGTTTCAATCCGCGCCCCCCCCGCTTGGAGGGGGCGACACGGTGCCGTGGATTTTGCGGCAGCGTTCGCTGTGTTTCAATCCGCGCCCCCCCCGCTTGGAGGGGGCGACCCCGGGCGCTGACCAACGGGAGTTCACCTGAACATGTTTCAATCCGCGCCCCCCCCGCTTGGAGGGGGCGACCGCTCTCGCGAATGAATTGGCCAGCCGCGAACACGTTTCAATCCGCGCCCCCCCCGCTTGGAGGGGGCGACTCCGTCCTATGACACCGCGGGCGGCACAGGCACGTTTCAATCCGCGCCCCCCCCGCTTGGAGGGGGCGACATCCGTCCTATGACACCGCGGGCGGCACAGGCACGTTTCAATCCGCGCCCCCCCCGCTTGGAGGGGGCGACCACGACCCTGCCAACAGGCAGAGCCATAACACTTTACTACCACACTTCCGCGAATAGGGCGAGTCCGTCCACCCAGATGAAACTTTTGATTTCAAAGAACAATTGAAAGTGTCTGTCAGCCGCGATGTTCCCGACGCCCGCGAAGGTCCCGGGGCCAAGCCCGCGCTTGTGGTTCGCGGAAGCCGGTTCATAGAATCAGAGGCTCCGTCAAATCAATCGGTTTGTCTTTCCCGTGGTGTTCGGTTCGCCGCGCGGCGTCTTCATCCAAAAAGTAAAACCGGAGCGAGTCCTCGCCGGTTTTAATTTCGTGCAGCAGGCGGTCGCGCAACGACGCCCATTCCTTTTGCCCCACCTGACATTCAAAAACCGATTTCTGAACCCTCGTTCCGTAATCCTCGCAAGCTCTGGCCACGCGGCGCAAGCGCCGGCATCCGGCTTTCTCGACCGTCGAGACATCATAAGTTACCAGGATCAACATGGCGATGAATTATTTCGGGACCAGCGGCAGGTAGTCGGGCACATCGGCGCGAAGGTGGCGGGCCAGGAGGCGCGCCTGAATGAAGGGCAACTGCGCTATGCGCAGGTTCTGTTCCAGCAGCGGATGGTTGAGGCTCTCCTGCTTGCGTTCCTGATAGGCTTTGATGACAAGCTTGCGCCCGACATCCGTAAACTCCACGGCCCCGCCCTCGCGCGAGTTGAAATGGCCGGGTTGAATTTGCTGCCGGTTGATGAGCGTGACGGCGATCCGGTCAGCAAGCCAGGGACGGAATTCTTCCATGAGGTCCAGGGCCAGTGAGGGACGATTGGGCCGGTCAACATGAAGAAAGCCAACGAACGGGTCGAGGCCGATGCTGGTCAGCGCCGCAATGCAATCGTGCCGCACAAGGGCGTAAAGGAACGATAGCAGGCAGTTGATGCGGTCACGCGGCGGACGGCGGCTGCGGGTGGTGAAAGAGAATTCATCGCGTTGTTGTTTGAGGAGCAAACCGAAGACGGAAAAGTAGGTCTGCGCCGCCATGCCCTCAATTCCCCGCACTTGATCCAGCGGCGGATGGGTCTTTCCCAGATCAAAAACTTGTTGAGCGAGCGCGTCGCCGGCTTTCGCAAGTTGCGCTTGTTCGCCGGCGTCATCCGTTTCGCGTCCGGTGCGCAACAGGCTGTTGCGGGAGTTTTGAATTTTGCCCGCGACAATTTGCCGGCCAATGGCGGCGGCGCGGACCGGGTCATCCGCGGCGCGGAACTGGGCGCGGCGCAAGGTGACGCTGGTATCGGCCACGCCGGTGACGCGGGCCTGGAAATAGCCGTTCTCAGAAAGGAAATTGACGGCGACGCCGTGTTCCCAGCAAAGGTCCATCGCTGGCGGGCTGATGGTGGAAGCGCCGAAAATGCAAACGGATTCCAGGTGGTGGATCGGGACGGAGAGCTTCCGGGTTGAGGTGGCCGATTCCCGGTGGCGCTTTTCCGGCGGCAGGTCGGGTGGATAGACGGGCACTTCGATCTGGAGGGTCAGATGGTCGCGGGCCACATAGGCGCCGGGCGTTGTGAGGTAGAGTGTGTTTTGTTGGATGTCCAAGCGAGTGGAGGGTTGATGATTGAGATTTGAGATTTCAAATTTGAGATTTGAGATGTCAGAGTTGGAAATTCATTTGAGATTTCAAATTTGAGATTTGAGATTCGATTCCCGCTCGCGCTCCTCGGCGGCCTTGCGCAGCGGATGACCCGGCGGCAGCTTCGAGAGAAGCTCCTTCTGGAACGCCGCCGCCCGCTTCTTCTGTTCCCCCTCCTGGCGGGTTTTGTCAGTCAGATGCCGCTGGCCTTTGATGTCCGAATTTTGCAGCGAGTCCGCCCAGGCGCGCAACTGGCGCGAACAGGACTCCGCCAACTGGATCAGCTTGGCAAGGCGGCACTTCTCATCCGGCCCGCAGGCCCGGCGCTGTTTGACGATGAGCATGGAACGCACTTCGCCGGCGGACCCGCGGGCAATGTAGAGAAACTGGAGCAATTCGTTGGTCGTGCCCCGCTCGAATCCTTCGGCAATGTTGTTGGACACCGAAAGGGCGGCGCGATCCAGTTGGTCACGGTAGCCCCGGCTGGCGTGAAAGGATTCGTTTTCCAAAAGGTCCTCCGTGGCATCATAGAGGCGGGCCGCCTCCTGCCAGACCGGAACCTCTTCGAATCGCGCGTAGGTCATGTGTTGGCTTGGGGTTGGATTTTAGATTTCAAAAAGAGCGCGCGCTGCGCGCGCCAAGCCGGGCGGGCCGCACGTAATCTCCGGCAGGCAGATGCCATGGAGCGAACATTCCTCGCAAGCCGGCTTGAATTGGGCGGGCGGCGCCTGCTCCGCTTCCACGATCCGGTGGAGTTCGCCGACCGCCCGCTCTGTCAAGGCGCGCAGTTCAGGGGTGAACACCACGTCTCGACGGCGTTTGCTCTCGGCATGGAACACCGCGCCCCGTTGGACCGGAATGTCGAACATTTCCTCCAGGCAGAGCGCCTGCGCGCAAAGCTGGGCGTCGTCATTTTCGAATTGACGTCGTTTGCCCTTCTTGTATTCCACCGGCACAAGCGCTCCGTCCGCGTGCCGCTCGACGATGTCGCATTTGCCGGACAAACCCAGCCGGTCGGAGAAGACGGGCAACGCGCGAAGCAGCGTGACGTTTTTGGCGACTTCGTAACCGGGCAGGTCGGCGTGTTCATGGACAATGTCGCCGCGAACGGTGTGCTCGTTTTCGGCGCGCCAGCCTTCAATGATTTTGAGGGCCGCCCGGCGCGGGCAGAAGATGTAGTCGTTGAGGAGGGAGAGCGGCAACATCTCCTTGCCCGTCAGCGTTGCCATTTTAGATTCGAGATTCTCGATTGGGGTCACAGGATTTCAAAACCTGACTGACCAGCCTCCAGCAATCGCAATACGCCAGCCATGTAGCCAAGACACGGATCATATTCCAGATTCCAGCGATAAACACCGGGCAACCCACGCAGTTCCGGCAACGCGAACTCCCTTTCTTTTCCCGTCCACAACTGCACACTGCCCAGCATCAACTCTCGCCAATCCGGCCATTGGCTGCGATCAGAATTCTCCAGCCGCTGAACCAATCCCGGTTCAACCACAACCGTATGAGTTGTCGCATTAATAATGCGGCACAGTCTGGCGACTTCGGGATAATCCGCGTCCTTCTCCGCCTGGAAAATCTCCTCCATGCGCGAAGCCTCTTCGCCGTGGTCTTGCATGATTTCACGATGGAGCGCATCCGTGCAATCGTCCGGGCCGGGCTGACGATTCTTGCCCGCGCACTCGGTGAATACTTGTTCCAAGATGCGCCGCGCAAGTTTTGCCTGCGGATGGAGCGAAAACCCATTGTCCGCGTCGTGCCGGAAATCCCAAACCTCTGCGCCATCGTGTTCGCCCGAACGACTGGCGCGACCGGCAATTTGCAGCAAGTTCACCAATCCCCAGCTTTCGCGGAACGCGGTGCGGAACGAAAAGTCCACGCCCGCTTCCACGCAACTGGTGGCAACCAACGTCCAATCCTTCTCTTTCGAAGCGAGACGTTCCTTCACCCGCGCCACGGTCTGGGAACGGTGGCGCGGTGTCAGCGCGGTGGAAATGTGTTCAACATTCAGGCCGAGTTTGCAATCTTCCCGAAGATGATGCGCAAACACGGCTGCCGATTGAACTGTGTTAAAAATAACCAGTCTCGGGCCGGGCTTGTTGTGAACGAAATCAGCGAGACGTTCAACGGACATGGCTTGCGGCTCTCTGCAAATAGACACACGCCTATTTTCAAATGTCATCGTTTCCGCCCTGACTTCTGACGTGATGAGATCGGGGATTTCGCAGCGTTCGCTTTCCTGAAGAAAGCCGGGGCGATTCCAGAAACGCGGCAGTGTGCCGGAGGCCAAAACAAGATGGCAGCCCCAATCTTTGCAAAGTTCCGTCAGCCAGCGCCACATCTGCGGCCAAAGCGCGGGAGGCACGGCGGCGTGCGCCTCGTCCACAAAGATGGCGCTGCCGGCAACTTGGTGGAGCTTTCGCAACGAGGCCGTATCGCAAGCCGCAAGCGTCTCGAAGAATTGAACCGCGGTAGTGACGACGATGGGAGAATCCCATCGCGCGGCAAGACATCGCGCCTCATAGCTGGAGAAGTCCACGCGATGATGATGGGCGGCTACCACATTATCCATTGCTTCCTTGGACTCACCAGCCATACGCAAGGCGCGGCGATAAACATCCACCGACTGATCAATGATATTGGTGAAGGGCAACACGACGAACACGCGGCGCAACTTGCGCTCCGCCGCCACCCGCAACAGATGCGCCATGACTGCGGTGGTTTTGCCCGTGCCAACCGGACTGTCGCAAGCAAGGATTCGTTCGTCCGGTTTGACTTCTCGCTCACGGCAGGCGCGATAAACGTCCTGCCGCAACTTCAACCGCTGCTCTTCCCGGACATTTGCTGGCAGATTCTTTGCAGACAACCCGGCCACGTATTCATCCAAACTCGCCAATCGCTCCGTTGCGCGCAAATCCGGCGTGGGCACTTCGCGTTCATTCCGATAATGCCGTGCCGTGTCCGAGTGGTCGGCGTCCACGAGGCAGGACAGAAGCAATCGACGGCGCAAGCCACCTTTGTCCCGTCCAAACCCCGGTGCTTTCTTCTCCAGAGGCGGGAAAATTGCATTGTGGCGGGTTAGATATTCCGTCAGGCGATTGTTGCTTCGCTGCCAAAGCGACTCGCCAACGACATCACGATCTATCTCACGCAAACGGAGGTCGAGTCCGTTGGCACGTTTGGCGTTTTCTTCCGGGAGCGACGGCAGTCCCTTGTGATGGGAATAGGCCGCTACCGCTGCTTCTGGACACGACAGCAGCAAATGAGCCGCCGCCGCATCCCAGTGCAACAAACCGCGATTGCTCTGACGGTTGTGAGCCAGCACATCCTGAAAAACGTCGTCCAACTTGCCAAGGTCGTGATAATGCGCGGCCATCTCCAGCACGTCGAGAAAGCCATCCCGCCACTTGGGGCAGTGCGTCGTGGTTTGCCGACCAAAGCGCATGGCCTGCGAAATGACATTGCCGACGTGACCGCGATAGCTTTGCTCCGGCGCGCCATCACGGGCACTATGGGCGAGCAGTTCGCTCACAGCAAGGCGTAGTCGGTGTGAATGCCAACATCATCCCAAGTTAAAGCCTTCTCGCCTTGTTTTCGCACGACGTTGCCTTTGATCTCATCCCAAGTCGGAATCTGGTAATCCGCGCGGGACGTGCTCGGTTTCTTCTCGGCGTCATCTTTTGGCAAACGAATCGGCTTCAAGGCATCCAGTAGAGCGAAGTCGGAGAACGATCCGAGCACATCTTTGTGTTCGATGGCATGGGCATGGACGATCTCAACTTGAGTCCTACCTGTGGACGGATTGTCTCTGTAGACGTGCTTGAGCAAATGAAGCATCAGGCGCACATCCTCACCAGTGCAGCCGGTTTTCCGGGCCTGGGTTGGATTGACGAAGAACGGCATTGCGTAAAGCCCGTGCTCTACATATTTGAGCGCCTGCGGAGCAAAACCGCGATCCTTTCCTTCTTGGACGCCCGACTTGTTGGTCCAAGTCTCGAAACGAATCCGGACCGGGGCAATGGAAACTCCAACGCCAAAGTGAGCGACCCCGGCGCGGATGGTGTCCGGGCCGTCCTTCTCAAGGAAGGTGTTGCCAAACAGACGCGCGTCCCAATACATCGCCTTGAATTTGGCAAAGTCTTTTTCGAGCAGCTTTGTGATTTCTTCCCGTTTCCGCCCGCGCCCTTCGAGAATTTGAAAGCGATTGTTGGCGTCTTCCCCGAGTTTCAAACGCTCCTTTAACTGCGACCATACAAGGCTTTCTCCTTCATTAATCTCTACCAAATCGCGCATTTTGCGCTTAATGGACACGGGTGAAATCTCACCACGATCATCCGGACGCTGACGCGGAAAGCCGGCGTTGTCCGGGTCGCCGTTTGGATTTGAGTCGCGGACTTCAATGATGAGAAGTCCAGTGATGCGAGGCACTTTGGAGTCGAGCATGGTTTGTTGTTCGTTCGTGTTCATAATTGTTTTTCGTTGTTGGTTTCAGTGGTCGTTGTTTCCTCGTCACCGGACACATCGGCCAGGTAACCGAGCAAGAGTTGGGCTTTGGAAATATCGTCGAGATGTTCCCGCGTGCTCACTTGCTCCAAATTGCTGGTGATGCTGCGCTCGCAGTCCGACATGCGCCCGAGAAGCCAGCGTGCTGTCCCGGCACTCTCACCGCAATAAGTCGTGGCCCAACCTTTGTAGGGTTGGATGCGTGTAGCGAGCCGGGCGAGCGCACGCACCGGATTGTCCAATGCCGCGTTAAAGAGGGCGTTGCCCAGCAGTTCTGTTGGCGCACTGATCTGGCCCTTTTCTCGATCCTTCAGTGACGTCCGAACCCATTTGCAGTAGTGAAAATGCAACTTGTCGGCGAGCGCCAGCAGTTGCCCGATCTGGTAGAGCGTGTCTTTCATAAAGTTTTCATGGTGTTGGTTCAGTATCCGAAGGAAAATGCCGGTGAGTGCAACCGCTTTGAGGGCGTCCCGGCGTGCGCGCTCGCTCAAAGGCCGACGTTTTTCGAGCCACGCGAGTTCGTCGGCACGTCGCGTGACTTTGAATATCCCAGCGCGCGCAAAAACTGGCCGCATTCGCAGCAGAAGTGTGGTCAAACCGAATTGAGCCTTCCGGATTTGGAGTGGCGGCCCGGCAAGGAAAACATCCAGAGCGTCATTCCGCGCGAGCGATTCTAAGAAGTAGGCTGACAAGCCTTCCTTGGCGTCTGTTTTCCATGCTTGATTCAAGACGAGCACCGCATCCATCGGTCCTGGAACAATACGAAATTTCTCGATCCGTCGCTTACTCTCCCTGTCCCAGGTCGTCAGTCTGACTGGCGGACAATTTTTTGCTCCCGCCTGCCACGCTTTGGCGGCAGCGTTGAGTTCGTGAACGGTGAGGCTGCGGTTGAGCCTCAGTTGTTTGTTGGCAGCGTCCACTTCAGCGATGGCAAACAGCCGGACACGAGCGTTTGGATTCTTGGCTTCACGAGCATCAAGCGTTTCGAGGATCGGCCTTGTTTTCTCCCCGTAGTCTGCGCCGACAAAGCTCTCGGCAGTCTCGCCGAACACGTCCACGTAAGGGTCAGGCGCGCTCGGTTCGTCTTCAAGGTAGGCCACAAGGAGTTGCTTGCTGTCGCCAGGCATCGGGCGGCAAGTCTTGCCAGAAGCTTCTCGTCCACCCAAAGCAACCAATGCGGCGTCATCGCCAGCCAGAGTGAAGATGGCGGCAGACAGGCGATGGACATTCTCCGGGGAGACGACGAAAGTGCGCGTGTCTCCCAGCCCGTAACGAAAAAAACACTTTGCTTCGCCGGTGTTGTTGGAAAACAACTTGGTGTTTCCAAGCACGGACAGTTTTGGTTCGGGGAACTTCGGAGGCAACGAGCACTCGTTCCCGGTGTAGGCATCGCGCACGAGAGTGGGCGGCTCGGGTGAAACGGCCTTCTTCTTACGCTTCGCCGGCGAAGTCTTGCCGCGAGTCTCCCTGTCGTATGCCGGCGGGTCGGTCTCCAGAAAAAACTTGTTCAACGCCCGACTGGTGCGCGAATCAGCAACCGGAAATGTGCTTAAATCCGCAACGGCGAGATCAAAATAAACAGGCAGTTTGCGGTCGGTAAAAAGCCATTCGGCGAACAAAACCGCATCGGCTGAGGTGATGTCTCCGTCTTGTTTTACGAGCAGGTTTACGAGTTGCTCGGTCAATGCTTGCGGTTCAAGTCGCGCAGCCGAGACAACCTCGACCAGCTTTTTGAACGCAGCCAGTTCATCCCCTGCTTGCGCAAGATCCCCTTGAAGCCATCCGACCAATTCATGAAGGGATCGTTTTGCTTGCTGCTTCTGTTTGTCCAACAATTCAACCGGCTTGGAACGGGCAAATCGTTTTTTTGTGAAACGCTTGAGTGAAGCAACGTCTGGCAACTTGCGACGCAGCGTTTTGAATTGCTCAGTCAATTTCTTTTCCCACTTTTCGACCCCGGTAAATCGGAATCGCCGCAAGGGCGTAGGCAGATTGAAACCGGGGAACGCCGCGCCTTCCGAACCGTGACATACACGCAAAAGACTCCCTGCGTCTTTTTCACGGATAACGGAAAGCCTTGTCGGCATCCCGTCCGCGTTCAGTTGTATGAGCAGCACCTGATTGTTCTTGCCCATCGGATCGAGATGGGGATGGAGTTCGATTGTCGTTGCGCCACACCGCTCCAGCGCGGTCGCCGCTTGGTAGAGTTCATTGAGCATGGTTGCGCCTCCCTTCCTGATATTCGAGGACGCCGCTGCGAACGATCTGCGGGTAATACACCTCACGCCCGCGCTGGCCCTGTTGAGGCCGGTCGAACACCGTCCAAAGCATCGCAGGGATTTCGTGGTATTCCGACTCGCACGGGCGAGTGCCGTCCCGGAACGAGCCGAAGTAATCCGGAACAAATTCCTTCCAGCCCAAGCAAGGCGTGTGAAACCAGCGGCCTCGTTCCAAGCGGCGGCTAAAGGCGTCAACGTAAGCGTGCGGCGCGCACTGGCCATCGGGAGATTCCGCCAACTCGCCGTTTGGCCCACGATTCCAGTCCACCTGCGCGTAAAGGCGATAGCGCACGTTTATCAGCACTTGAGCGAAGATTTGGAGCGAGGTGCCGTCCTTCATCTGACCGCTTTTGCGCAGTGGTCCGCCGTAGTTGAAGGCGTAGCGGTGGAATTGCACTGGGGCGCAAATCTCGACCTTTGTGGGCCGCACGTTCACCGATTTCCAGCGGAGGATGGACTCAAAAATGCCCTTCACGGCGCTGAAAGTCGGCGCGACGTAGGAGACAGGATTCGGCATGGTATCCGGGCGCGCCCAGAGAGCAATCGGGCCGGAAATCTCCAATTGGATGGGATACGGTTTCATAAATCATGCAGCAGTTCGGCCAGCTCCGCTTCATCGGCAAGGCCCAGCGGGGTCGCAAATTCTTTCGCCAGGCCCGCCACGTTGCGAAGATGCGCGGACAGGGGCTGCCATTCTTTCTCTGGCAAGCGGTTGCCTTGGGCGTCTTGAGCCGTGTGCGCGAAGAATTTCATGCTCGTTTCCAAACGATGCTCCCACCGGGGCGTGGCTGATTCTTTACCCCCGGCGGGGGGACGATGACAAGATAAATTTTGTTCCATTTCCCATGCACTTTACCTAAGCCGGTTGGACAACGGCTGGGTAACCGAATTTTATGTTAGCGCCCCGTGGAACATGTTTCCGTTGGCCGACAACAGCGCGCCCCCGCGTGCTCCCATGTATGCCCCATCCCCAACCCTTCGCGCAAGACTGCGAGCTTTCGATTCCCCTTGAAAGACTACGCCTCGAAACTCACAGACTTGCGCTCCCCCGTTGGCGCTCCCTTGGCAAATTTCCAAATCCGACGCTTCACTCCGCTTTTTGGTCTGGCCGCTTTTCCGCGGCCCATTTCCCCCACGCGGGCGGCCAGCCCAAACGCTCCATTGCACTCACGGCTTCAGAAATTTCCAAGCGAACCGGTTGACGCGCCTCCGTCATGCTTCATGCCAGCCCTTGGTCCCGGCATGAACCCCGCCAGCCGCGCCGTTCCGCGAAAGTGTGAGGCAATTACCTGAACGCGCTTAAATTCATATATGGAAAACCCAACACAAAAAATTCTTCGCATTGCCCGCACCTTTCCTTCCCTAAATCGAAAGTTGGCTGGCTGGAACCCACCAGCGTTCGATCCGCATAAATTCTTTCAAATGATGAGTGGCGCTTCCCATGGGAATCCTTTATCCGTGTGTCCATCCTTGTCGCGCAGGAGCCGCGCGAAGGCGGACGTGGTTAAAGAATCACGGCAATTCACGCCAAAGTGCCAACTGTTGGCAGGCGGACAGGGCATTGCCTTGGAAGAATTCCTTTCCAAACCGGGCTTCAATGGCTACATTGAAAGGATCACCAAGAGGAATTGGATTATGAGAAAGAACTCGATATTGACAATTATTGTTTGCGCCATGTCATGCTCAATCGCGGCATATATCGCGCAGGCGCAGACAAATAGCGCGGCCCCCGCGGGCGCTGCCCGAAATGGCGCTGGAGGCGGAGGACGCGGCGGTTTTGGAGGTGGAGCACGCGGTGGAGCGCCCGCCCCGTGGGTTGAGGCGGGATATGACGACCATCAGAACATGATGAACCAACTCGGCATCAGGGCGCTTCGCCCTGGCAAGAGCGGCAATAACCAAACCGGCCCGGGCTTCGATGAAGCGACCGCCAATGACTGGATGCCAACCATGCCCGATGCGCTTAAATTGAAGGATGGAACGAAGGTCACCACCACGGAGCAATGGGCCATGCGGCGAGCCGAAATCCTTGAAGACTTTGAGCGTGAGGTCTATGGCCGCATCCCGTCCACTGTGCCCAAGGTCACTTGGGAGGTTATCAGGACGAACGAGGGCAACGTTGGCGGCGTTCCGGTTATCAGCAAGACGCTGGTCGGGCACGTGGACAATAGCGGGTTCACGAACATCACCGTCAATATTCAAGCCAGCTTCACCGTCCCGGCCAACCCACCGGGGCCGGTTCCGGTCCTGATTCAATTCGGCGGCGGCATGGGCGGGGGCATGGGCGGCGGTGTTTCCCAGCAGGCCCTTGGCAAGGGATGGGGTTATGGTTCCATCAATCCCGGCAGCATTCAGCCAGACAGCGGCGGCAATGCGTTGCGTCAGGGGATTATCGGTCTGGCCAACAAGGGCCAGCCGCGCAAGCCCGATGATTGGGGCGCCCTGCGCGCCTGGGGATGGGGTGTCAGCAAGCTGATAGACTACTTTGAGGCCAATCCAGACGCGAAGGTTGATCCAAAGAAAGTGGGTGTCGAAGGCGTATCGCGTTACGGCAAGGCCGCTATTGTAACCGAGGCGTTCGACCCGCGTGTCGCCGCCGCGCTGGTGGCCTCTTCCGGCGAAGGCGGGGCCAAACTTCATCGCCACGATTTTGGTGAAGCCGTCGAAAATCTCACCGGCGGCGAGTATTACTGGATGGCGGGCAACTTCCTCAAGTACGGCGCCTCGGATATCAACGGCAAGTCTATGAACGCCTCGGACATTCCCGTCGATTCCCATGAACTCATCGCCCTGTGCGCCCCACGCCCCTGCTTCCTCAGCCAGGGTGTGGAGTCCGCTGGTGATCCCAAGTGGATCGACGCTCCCGGTACTTACCGCGCCGGCATTCTGGCTTCACGGGTCTATGCGGTATTAGGCAGGAAAGGGTATGGTGGCGATATTCAGGACTGGGTCCATGCGCCGTTGCCCGCCGTGGGCACACTGATGGGGGGAGAACTGGCCTTCCGCCAGCACGAAGGCGGCCACACTTCCGCGCCGAATATCCCGGTCTTTTTTGAATGGGTCGGCAGTTATATTAAATCGCCGGCAGCCGCCGCGGCCTCACCCGCGCAGCGCTGACCCACCGATTCACACTCGGTGGGGTGAACACCTAATAGCCAATGGCCCAGCCGGAGCGTATTGTGTCCTATATGTTATACACAATCGCGGTAGTATTAGTCGTCCTTTGGCTGCTCGGCATGGTGAGCAGCTACACGATGGGGGGATTCATTCACGTTCTGTTGGTTCTGGCCGTCATCATGATTCTGGTCAACCTCATTTCCGGCCGCCGAGCGGTTTAAGAGGCCGTTAAATCGCAGCAGAAAGGCTTGAGATTCGGCATGGGCCTTGGGCCATGGCGGATGGGGGGAACACCCCATATCGTCTCGCCGGGGACAAGGTTATCTTCATCAAGGTAGCTGTCGCCAACGCGGATGAATTCCTGCAAGGAGGTTGGCGAGAGGAATCGCGATTACAAGCACGAACAACATGCAGAATCCGCCATTGCTGTTTCAAAATTGGAGGGCTGGACACGCGCGTTCTCGCCCCTGCGCGAACGAGGCGCCGTTGCGGGCGGAGTTGTTTAGTGTTGAACAGTTGGCGCGCCATGCGAAAGCACTGGCAGGACATCATCAAGTGGTCACCCGGCGCGGGTCCAATCGTCTGCTGGCCCGGCTGGCCCAAAACGAGGACATCCTCCGAGCCTTCAATCGCGCCACAATGGCGGTCAATCCAGGGCGGCGCATCACCCCCGCCGCCGAATGGCTGCTGGACAATTTTTACCTGATCGAGGAGCAGATTCAACTGGCCAGAAGGCACTTGCCCCGCGGCTATAGCCGGGAGTTGCCGCGCCTCTTGAACAGCCCATCCGCCGGACTTCCGCGCGTCTATGACATCGTGCTGGAACTGATTTCGCACGTGGATGCGCAGATTGACGCGGAACCGCTCCACGCCTTCATCGCGGCATACCAAACGGCCGGTCCCTTGAAGCTGGGCGAATTGTGGGCCATTCCCATTATGCTGCGGCTGGGGTTGATTGAAAACCTCCAGCGCATCGCCACCCGGCTGACCGGGGCAAGGCATGATCGCGATCTGGCTGATACGTGGGTGGATCGTTTGCAGGAGATGGCGGAGAGAAACCCGTCGCATCTCGTGGTGGTGGTGGCGGACATGGCCAAATCCGACCTGCCCATCTCCAGCTCCTTTGTGGCGGAGTTTTGCCAGCGTTTATCGCGTCAAAGTCCGGTGTTGCATCTGGCGCGCACATGGCTCGAACAGAACCTGGTTGAACAGGGCTTGTCCATCGAACAGCTTGTCCATCAGGACAGTCAGAATCAGGCCGCTGATCAAGTGTCGGTCAGCCATAGCATTGCCAGCCTTCGTTCTCTGAGCGCCATGGATTGGAAGGAGTTTGTGGAAACCTTGAGCCGGGTCGAGGAAACGTTGTGCTCCGACCCCTCCGGCGTTTACGGCAAGATGGATTTTGCGACCCGCGACCGCTACCGCCATTCGGTCGAATTCCTGGCCCGGCACAGCGGCATCCCGGAATCGGACGTCGCGCGGCGCGCCATTGAACTGGCCTTGGACAGCGCCCGGCAACATGGGCGCGAGGACCGAACCGCCCACGTGGGCTTTTATCTGATTGACAAAGGCCGGTCCATCCTGGGGCGCGAGGTGAAGGCGCGATGGCCCTGGAGATCGGTCATCGAACGGAGCATCCATCGCCGCCCGCTGACGTTTTACGCGGGTGGGATTTGGGCGCTCACGTTACTTGCCGGGTTCGGGTTTTGGCGGCAGGCGCGGGTGCTCGAAGTGGAGGGATGGAAGCTTGTTTTCTTCACCGTGGTTTTCCTCCTCTGCGCCAGCCAACTGGCCGTGGCGTTGATGAACTGGCTCTGTATGCTCCTGCTCAAGCCCCGCCTGCTTCCCCGCCTTGATTATTCCTCCGGCATCGCCGCGGAATGCCGCACCATGGTGGCCGTTCCGACGATGCTCACAAGTTTGGAGGGCGTTGACGGCCTCATCGAGACATTGGAGATTCATCATCTGGCAAACCGGGATGAACACCTCCACTTCGCTTTGCTAACGGACTTCCGCGACGCGCCGACGGAGATGCTCCCGGGAGATTCCGTGTTGCTGCAGCGGGCGCGGGAGGGCGTGGAAATGCTCAACCGGAAGTATCCATCCAAGAACCAGACCCTCTTTTTCTTGTTTCATCGCCCGCGCCGCTGGAACGCGGGGGAAGGGTTGTGGATGGGTTACGAACGCAAACGGGGAAAGCTCACCGAGTTCAACGCGCTCCTGCGCGGCGGTTCCCGCGCGTGCTTTGCCGAAGTGGTGGGGGACGCGGCCATCTTGCCGGCCATCAAATATGTCATCACGCTCGACACCGACACCCAGCTCCCACGCGATGCCGCGCGCACGCTGGTCGGAACAATGGCGCATCCATTGAACCGTCCGCGGTTCGACGTCGCGCGCGGGATTGTGGCCGAGGGTTACAGCATTATGCAGCCGCGCGTCGGAGTGAGTCTGCCCAGCGCCCGGAGATCGTGGTTCGTGCGGCTTTTTGCGGGTGATGCGGGCATTGATCCATACACGAGGGAGGTGTCCGACGTGTATCAGGATGTATTCCTGGAAGGCTCGTTTATCGGGAAAGGAATTTACGATGTGGACGCCTTCCGCAAGGCGATGGATGGACGCTTCCCGGAGAACACCGTTCTCAGCCATGACTTGCTGGAAGCGTGCCATGCGCGGTCCGCGCTGGTGAACGACGTGGAGTTTTACGAGGAGCATCCTTCCCGTTACAATGTGGACATTGACCGGCGTCACCGGTGGATTCGCGGCGATTGGCAGATCACGCAATGGCTGCTGCCGCGGGTTCCCGGATCGGACGCCCGGCGCATAGCCAATCCGCTTTCCGCGCTTTCCCAGTGGAAGATTCTGGACAACTTGAGGCGCAGTCTGGTTCCCATTGCCTTGCTGCTTCTGATTTTGGGCAATTGGCTGCTCCTGCCGGAACTGGGCGCCCTGGGATTGCTGGTGGTTGTTTCGATCATCGTGCTCCCTGGATTATTGTCAGCGTTCGTCAATGTGTTTCGCAAGCCGGCTGAATTGCCGGGGATCATACATCTGCGGGGATTGGCCGGGTCGTACGGCCGGCAGCTTGGCCAGGCCTTTCTCACCGTCGCATTTTTACCCTATGACGCCTTCATCAGCCTGGACGCCATTGGAAGGACGCTGCTGCGCTTGTTGGTGACGCACAAACGACTGCTTGAATGGCAAACGTCCGGCGACGCGGAGACCAAGACCCGCACGGATCTTCCCGGCTTTTATGCCACGATGTGGATCGCGCCGGTTGTCGCGCTGGCGGCCGGGCTTATCCTGGCCGTGATGCAGCGGGATCAAATGTCATTGGCGCTGCCCGCGATTGGCCTGTGGCTCGCCGCGCCATGGATCGCCTGGCGCATCAGCCAGCCCATAGAATGCCCGGCACCCGATTTGACTGCGGAGCAAATGATGTTTCTGAGACGCGCCGCCCGCAAGACGTGGCATTTCTTTGAAACCTTTGTCACCGCGCGGGAGAATTGGCTGCCGCCTGACAATTTTCAGGAAGTTCCCGCCCCGGTGACCGCTTCGCGGACCTCCCCCACGAATATGGGCCTGGCGCTGCTGGCCAATTTGGGCGCCTGGGATATGGGGTATCTTTCGATGGGCGCCCTGATTGAGCGCACCCAGGATGCCTTGGCCACCATGCAACGACTGGACCGGTATCGCGGGCACTTCTTCAATTGGTATGAAACTCGTTCCCTCCAACCACTCCAGCCGCTTTATGTGTCGAGCGTGGACAGCGGCAACCTTGCGGGACATTTGCTGACGCTCGGCTCCGGCCTCAGGGAACTGGCTGATGAAAAACTTCTCACGCCGCTGATTTTTGCCGGCTTGGGCGACACCGTGAGAGTTCTCAGGAGTTTGGCCCGCGAGAATCCCGCGCTGGCACAGATCGAGGTGGAATTGGAGAATCCTCCGTCCACTCCGCGCGCGGCGTTTGCCTTGCTGGCCAAGGTGGCCGGACAAGCGGACGAGAATGCGGCTTCGCTCACCACGGAAGAGGAAGAATTCAAAGGCTGGGTCCAAACGCTGCAGCGTCATTGCGCGGAGCATCTGGAAGACTTGCTTTTCCTGGCGCCCTGGCTGACATTGCCAGACCCAATTGTCAACAATAACCTGGACTCTTTGACCTCCCATTTCGCAATGAACCGGAGTTCCCTCACTCCCGCCCATGCAAGGCTCCGGGAGAAACTCGCCTTACTGGATCAGCCCCCCACCTTGCGCGAAGCGGCGACGTTCGCCGAATCGCTCTGTCCCCTGATCGAAGCCGCCTTGCGGGAACTGCCGGAGGAACCGGCCGACTCCCCCCAGGACGAGAAGAAACATCTCCTGGACCTTTCGCGCTGCCTGCGCGAAGCCGGCGATCACGCCAGCCAGCGCCTGATTGCTCTGGAAACCCTGGCGGCGCAATGTGACTCACTGGCCGCGATGGATTTTACTTTTTTGTTCGACCCGTCGAGGGATTTATTCTCCATCGGATTCAATGTGACCACGCGCCGGTGTGACAACAGCTTTTATGACCTTCTGGCGTCGGAAGCGCGCTTGTGCAGCTACGTTGGCATCGCGCTGGGGCAGATTCCTCAGAAGCACTGGTTTTCGATGGGCCGCCTGCTGGTTGCCCCGCGGGGCGAGCCGATCCTTGTTTCGTGGAGCGGCTCCATGTTCGAGTATCTGATGCCGCTGCTGGTCATGCCAAATTATGAGAACACGCTGCTTGATCACACTTGCAAAGCGGCTGTCCGCCAGCAAATCGAGTATGGGAAATCGCGCGGTGTGCCGTGGGGCATTTCCGAATCGGGCTATAACCGGACCGACGCTCACCTGAACTACCAATACCGCGCCTTCGGCGTGCCGGGGCTGGGCTTGAAACGGGGATTGGCCGAGAATTTGGTGATCGCGCCATACGCCACCATGCTGGCCCTGATGGTCGCGCCGAGGGAGGCGTGTGAGAACTTGCAAAAACTTTCGGACGAAGGTCGCGAAGGGGCCTTCGGCTTTTACGAAGCGGTGGATTACACGCCCTCGCGCCTGCCGCCGGATGAAACCAGCGCCACGATCCGATCGTTTATGGCGCACCATCAAGGGATGAGCTTGCTGGCGCTGGTCAATCTCTTGCGCGACGACCCCATGCAACGCCGCTTTGTGGCTTGTCCGTCGCTCCAGGCGGCAGATTTGCTGTTGCAGGAACGTGTGCCCAATGCCGTTGCAAGCGTGCTTTCCGAAGATTTGAAATTGGAGGAGTCGCGGCGGCCTTCCGGCTGCGGCGAAGCCGTCATGCGCGTTTTCACCAACCCCGCCTCGCCCGCTCCGGAGGTTCATCTTTTGTCCAATGGCCGCTATCATGTCGTTATCAGCAGCGCCGGTGGCGGTTATAGTCGCTGGCGCGATTTGGCCGTCACCCGCTGGCGCGAGGATTCCACTCGGGATTGTTGGGGGGCTTTTGTCTATTTGCGCGATCTGGCGACGGGCGATTTTTGGTCCGCCGCGCATCAACCCACCTTGCGCGCGACCAAAGACTACGAAGCCATCTTCACGCAGGCGCGCGCCGAGTTCCGGCAATCTCACGCCGGCCTCGAAACCCACGCGGAAATCAGCGTGTCGCCGGAGGACGACGTGGAATTGCGGCGCATAACAATCACCAATCGTTCCCACGTAACTCGCATGATTGAAGTTACCAGCTACGCGGAAGTGGTGCTGGCGCCTCCGGCCGCGGACGCGGCGCATCCGGCATTCAGCAATCTCTTCGTGGAGACGGAATTCGCGCAAAAATCCTCCGCCATTCTTTGCACCCGCCGCGCCCGTTCGCAGGAGGAAAAGCCGCCGTGGCTGCTGCATCTGATGGTGGGGCAGGGGGGCGAGCAGGGGGAAATCTCCTGCGAAACCGATCGCTCAAAATTTGTCGGACGCGGCGGAACCCTGGCCAACCCCGCCGCGATTCAGGGCATTTCGCCCTTGTCCAACACGATCGGTCCCGTGTTGGATCCCATTATTTCGCTGCGGCGCACCGTCACCTTGCCGCCCCATGAAACGGCCATCATTGATCTGGTGACAGGCGTGACCGAAAGCCGGGAAGCCGCCCTGGCGCTCACGGAAAAATATCAAAGTTCGCGCATGGCCGACCGCACCTTTGATCTGGCGTGGACTCACAGCCAGGTGACGTTGTACCATCTCAACGTCACGGAGGGCGATGCCCAACTCTACGGCCGGCTGGCCGGCGCTTTGATTTATGCCGACCCCGCCCGCCGCGCCAACCCCGGCGTCCTGCTCAACAACCGGCGCGGACAAAACGGCCTCTGGAGCTACGGCATTTCGGGCGACGCGCCGATCGTCCTGCTCCGCATCAGCGACGCGGAGAAAATCGAGATCGTCCGGCAACTGATTCAGGCGCACTCTTATTGGCGCATGAAGGGACTCACGGTTGATCTGGTCATCCTGAACGAGGATGTCTCGGTTTACCGCCAGTCCTTGCAAGATCAGATCACAAATCTGATTTCCTCCGGCATTGAGGCGCAAATGCTGGACAAACCGGGCGGCATCTTCGTCCGGCGCCTCGAACAGATTCCCAACGATGACCGCGTGCTGCTGCAATCCGCGGCGCGAATTGTTCTGGACGATGAGAAGGGAAGCTTGGAGGAACAACTGGCGCATCGCAGCGTATTGGAGCCGCTGGTTCCGGCCCTGACACCCACGCATTGCGGGTTCCCTGACTCTGGAACTCCGCTTCCGCCGCGCGATCTGATTTTTTCCAACGGCTTGGGCGGGTTCAGCCGGGACGGCCATGAATATATCATTACTCTTCAGCCCGGCCAAATGACGCCGGCGCCGTGGGTCAATGTGCTGGCCAATCCCTGGTTCGGAACGGTTGTTTCCGAGAGCGGCGCGGCTTACACATGGGTGGAGAACTCCCATGAGTTTCGACTGACGCCCTGGAGCGACGATCCGGTTCAGGACACCACGGGCGAGGCTCTCTATATTCGAGACGAGCAGACCGGACAGTTTTGGTCTCCCACGCCATTGCCCGCGCGTGGCGCAACGCCCCACGTTGTTCGCCATGGCTTTGGCTACACCGTGTTCGAACACACCGAAAACGGCATCGCCTCCGAGTTGTGGGTCTATGTGGCAATGGACGCCCCGGTGAAATTCATGGTCTTGAAATTGCGCAACATCTCAGGACGTCCGCGCCGCGTCTCGGTCACGGGATACTGGGAGTTGGTGATGGGCGACTTGCGGCATAAGAACCTGCTGCACGTGCAAACCGAGATGGACCTTAAGACCGGCGTATTGCTGGCGCGCAATTATTACAACACCGAATTCCCCGATCGCCTGGTGTTCGTTGACGTAAACGATCCGGCTCGCACTTTTACCGGAGATCGCAAGGAGTTTATTGGCCGAAACGGCAGTTTGGCCCAGCCGGCGGCGCTGAAGCGCGCGCGCCTGTCCGGCAAGGTCGGCGCTGGTCTTGATCCGTGCGCCGCGGTGCAAGTGGCTTTCAATCTGGCGGAGGGACAGGAACGGGAAACGAGCTTCCGCTTCGGGGTTGGCCTCAATGCGGCTGATGTGCAGAATCTGATCCGGCGCTTCCGCAGGACCGGCTCCTGCCGCGCGGCGTTGGAAGGCGTCTGGGAGTATTGGAGTCGGACCCTCGGCGCGGTCAACGTCGATACGCCCGATCCCGCCGTCAACGTGATGGCAAACGGCTGGCTCTTGTATCAGACCTTGAGTTGCCGGCTCTGGGGCCGAACCGGGTTTTATCAGTCCGGCGGCGCCTACGGATTCCGCGACCAGTTGCAGGACGTGATGGCCTTGGTGCATGCCGAACCGGCCCTGACCCGCGAGCATTTGCTCCGCGCCGCAGCGCGTCAATTCCGCGAAGGCGATGTGCAGCATTGGTGGCATCCACCGTCCGGACGCGGTGTGCGAACGCATTTTTCCGACGACTTCCTATGGTTGCCTTACGTGACATGCCGTTACGTTGCGTGTGTCGCGGACACCGGCGTTCTGGACGAGAAGATTGCCTTCCTTGAAGCCCGCCCGGCCAAACCGGAGGAAGAATCCTACTATGATCTGCCAAATCGCTCCGAAGAATCGGCCACGCTTTACCAACATTGCGTGCGCGCCATCGAGCGCGGACTCAGATTCGGCGAACATGGTCTGCCCCTGATGGGGTGTGGTGACTGGAATGATGGCATGAATCGCGTGGGAAACCAGGGACGCGGTGAAAGTGTCTGGCTGGCTTTCTTTCTTTACGATGTGCTGACCCAGTTTGCCCCGCTGGCCCGCGCGCGCCGCGATCCCGCCTTTGCCGAACGCTGCCTGGCCGAGGCGCGGCAATTGCGGCAAAACATCGAGCTGCACGCCTGGGACGGCCAATGGTATCGCCGGGCCTACTTCGACAACGGCGAACCGCTCGGCTCCGATGCTAATCCGGAATGTCAGATTGATTCCCTGCCACAGAGTTGGTCGGTGATCAGCGGCGCCGGCGATCCGCAGCGTTCACGGCTCGCGCTGGAGTCCGTCGATGAGCGTCTGGTCCGCCGCGACGCCGGATTGATTCAATTATTTGATCCGCCCTTTGACAAATCACCCCTCAATCCCGGATACATCAAAGGCTATATTCCCGGTGTCCGTGAGAATGGCGGCCAATACACCCATGCGGCGATCTGGACCGCCATGGCCTTTGCTCTCATGGGGGAAAGCGAACGCGCGTGGGAGCTTTTCGCGCTGCTCAATCCCATCCTTCACGGGAGCACGCCCAAACAAATCGCCACCTACAAAGTGGAGCCTTACGTCGTCGCCGCGGACGTCTATGCCGCGGCGCCGCACATGGGCCGCGGCGGATGGACGTGGTACACCGGTTCAGCAGCGTGGATGTACCGGCTGCTCATTGAGACGTTGCTCGGCCTGAACCTGGAAGGCGACAAACTGAGCTTGACACCCCGGCTTCCGAAAAGTTGGGCCTCCTGCAAAATTCACTATCGCTACCGGCAAACCGTGTATCACATCGCCATCACCCGGCTCGTTGCTGATTCGGCCGGCGCGGACCAACTCTTTCTCGACGGAAAGGAACTTGCCGCGCAAAAAATCCCCCTGGTGGACGACCGCCGCGAACACTCCGTGGAATTGAAGGTCTGGAATCCGGTGGGCACGCCTGAAAATCGAAGCGTCCTGGCGCTTGCGTAGGATCAACACCCGAGGTGTTGCGGGACCTTGTGCAGACCGTTTTTCAATCAGACTGCAAGACGTGGAAATCATCGAGCGCCGATGAAGCCCAGGATGAGGTCCGAAGAAGGACCGCGCAGTCGTGACGAAGGTTCGATTCCCTTCACCCGCCCCATTGGAAAAATTTGGTTTTTCAGCGCGGGCTTCAAGAAAATAATTTTTGGGTTCGATTTACCTTGACTGATCTTGACTGACCTTGACTGGACTGGCTCTTTTTGAGCAGCGACCAAACGATCCTGACTGCGCCAGGCACGCCGTTGAATCGACGATGGACTTGCCGGGGAAGGCTTCCGGGAAGCGGGGCGATTTTGGATTCAGCCATGGATGGGAGGGGTTCAATGGCAACGGCTCTGCCGGCGTCGCCTGCCGGCGCGCCGGGAAGTCCACCGCTTCTGATGCGTGTGTATCGCATACTCATTGAAGAATACATCAGCGGTTATAAATTGCAACATTTATTTTGCGGAACATTTTCGAATGGATTTCTCACCGCGGATTTCCCGGAGCGGCCAGCCGAAACAAAAACGATTTGGACAGGATGAACAGGATTTACAGGATGGAATCCTTCGGAGGTTGCCTTTCACGACAGGTCCGGCTCTTGTGTTTTTATTCGAAACATGTCCCAATCCTGTCCATCCTGTTCATCCTGTTCATCCTGTTCATCCTGTTCATCCTGTTCATCCTGTTCATCCTGTTCATCCTGTTCATCCTGTTCATCCTGTTCATCCTGTTCATCCTGTTCATCCTGTCAAACCTCTTTTCTCGGCGCGATCTGGCGGCGTCAAAAGACATTCAGGAGAATCTTGTCGGAAATGCGCGATTTTTGTTTATAGTGGGGTGTGGGGAATGGCTATGCGCCATGTTGATCTTGAACGTGTGGGACCCCGGCGGTGCCAAACTCAAGGAGGAGTGGCGTTTTGAGTTTTTCGATTTCGCCGGAATAGCGGATTCTGGAAACCGCCGCGCGCTACTGAACTGGTTAGCCAACCCGGAATGGCCTTAAAATCCGGCCCGCCGCAAGCCGCGCATCAGGGCCTTGCCGAAACTTCCGCCCTCACCGCGCCCCCAAAATCAGTCCGACCTCTGCCGCTCCGGGCAAGCCGCTGGCCTCACGCCTGCCCGCCACCCACCAGGCGACGGCCACCATCTCACCGGACCATAGCCATCGCCGCCAACTCTACTGCCACCATCGCCCCGCCGACGCCGCCAATCCACCCACTGCCACTAACCCCGCCGTCATCATCAGACGCCGCCACTATCCCTCGCCCCCGGCACCGACGCCGCCGGTTGGGCAGCAGTCAGGGCGGGGAGGGGGAAAACGGGGCCAACCAAAGATTTCCAAAGCCAACACACACCTACGGTGGCGGCCGTATGGCCGTACAGCCAGCAATGGGGGCCTCTCGATTTTCAGCATTGTCTGTGCCCGGCACCGGACTTACGCTCCCTTGCAATGCCGACGTTCGCCGAATACCTAGAAAAGTGGCTGAAACAGTCCACCGCACAGGGATTGACCAACCCCTTGGTCAAAATGCCCGTGAAGCGATTTCGGCGCTTACAGCAAAGTGAATTCGATTCTCTGGCCAACGTCCCCACCCACCCACACCCGGAGGGGGGAACTTCGCCGGGCGGGTGTTTAGAGGAGTCCCGGCTCTTGAGGGAAGGGCATTTCTTGACATTCTACGTCATTGGCGTATCTTGGTATCAATGGTTTTTGAAGAATTTGCACCGTTCACCCGTCGCGTGATGGTTTTGCTGGACGATGACGATCTGGCACGGGTGCAAGGGTTGCTGTTGGTGCGGCCTGACGCGGGCAAGGTGATTCCCAAGTCCGGCGGGTTGCGGAAATTGCGGGTGGCGGCCAAAGGGCATGGCAAACGCGGCGGAGCGCGCATGATTTATTACTGGGTGGTTGCCCGCGACCGGATTCTGATGCTGGACATTTACGCAAAGAACGAGAAGGAAGATTTGAGCGCGGGCGAACTGAAACAACTGCGAACATTGGTTGAGGATTACAAAACATGAACAAAGAACGTTTTGAAGAATTGAGCGAGGCACTCCGGCAGGCGAAAACCGTGCGCCGGGGTGAAACAGCCCCGTCCCGCGTGTGGAGTGTGACACGGGGCAGCAATGGACACCTCCACCGCCGCCAGCTTGATCCGAAGGAGTATCAGCGCGGACAACAGGCGGAATGGGAAAACAAGATTGCAGCCACGCGGACGCGGTTGCGGCTGTCGCAAATCAAGTTTGCGCAACTGCTGGGCATTTCCGTCAAGACGCTGCACAACTGGGAACAAGGGCGGCGCAAGCCGACGGGCGCGGCGCGGGTGTTGTTGCGCGTGGCGGCGCGGCATCCCGAAGTGGTTTTGGAAGAGGCGATGGCGTGAGTGACGGGCATTGGGTTCCACTTTCGCGAACAAAGCGAGCATTGACGCGGCTTGATGGAATTTTCTGCCAACAAGGAATCTCTTTTTTTCGCGGGCGACCCGTCCCCGCAGGGTGGCGGGGGGAGGGGGAAATTGCGTCCGCTGTTCTCGCATGGAGTCCCGCCTTTTAACGAATGGTGATTTTAGGAAACTTCACCCGCCGGCTTTGGCTTCCTTGCGCGTCGGCACTTTATTAACCTGGGAAAACTCCCCGGCACTGGCGCGGCGGTGAAATTCGTCAATCGCTTCCTGGGTGAGATACTGGCGTCCGGCGATGTTGATGGTTTTGAGCCAGCCCTTCTTTCGCCACCGCCAGGCAGTGCATGTCGTCACCCCCACCTGCTCCAGCCATCGCGACAGGCTGACGACTGCCGGGCCGGGGTTCAGATACGTTTTGCCGTTCGATTCAACTTTCACACGCCACATCTTGCCGCGCGCCCGGCAGACGTTGGTGTGGCACACACACAGGATTTGAATTGGGAAACCGTATGCTGTTGAAATTCAATTTAAACGTTGTCATCCGTCGGGCTATCGGCTGGATTACATCCGGTGTGCGGGGGTGTCCAAGCGGTGTGATATGGGGCGTAAAGTGTGGCCGCTATACGGCACCCGCCTCGGGAGGCTCACGGCTTTTCCCTCATGTAACTGGCAGATAGCCGGTTCCACCGCATCGGTCGCAAGTCTTGTTTTTTCCATTGCAGCTACAGCTCCTAAATTTGCCGTAATCTTTCAAACGAATATCCTCACTTATCGTCTCCTCCAGCCAATTTCGTCGGTCTATTGGCTCTGCATCATAAGGCACGTCCAGGAGACAACTGGTCGCCCCAAGGGAGGTAGCGAGCCGCTTGAGACCTGATTCGGTGGAGGCCCAGGGATACAGGCCGGTTTTTAACTGGCCGTTCACCTGTCCAGGATTTTCCAAATCAACATCCGGCGTGGACCTTGAACCCTCGCGGTCTATCCGGCGATTCAGAATTCCTGCCAGTCGTTTGATGCAACTACCACCGCCCGAAAGCATGATCCATTCGGGTTTATGGTCTGCCACCGCCTTGGCGATCAATGGCCATAATCCGGCGACAAACCGGTCAAGGTGGCGGGAAACTATTTCCTGATGAGCTGAGGTTCCGATTTCCACACTGGCGCTGGTTGTAAAATAATTTTTCCCCGCATAAACCGCTTCCTTGATCAATTCGATTTCTTCCGTTTTGGAAGAAGTGCGGTCAAATGCGACCAGTGAAAACAACTCGCCGAGGAGCGGCCCATCCAGTTCGGATGAAATACCGTAGCGAACGCTGAAATTATTGATCGCCTCAATCCCGTCACCGTATTGATCCATTTCTTTTTCCAAATCTATGATCAGGGGTGCAACGTCCGTGGTGTAGGCACCGATGTCCAGAATCATCCCTTTCAAAAAGCGCGATCTGGTCCGGTTGGAATAAAGCATCTGGTTGAGATTCAACATTCCGTGTTAGCGCCGGTTTGAAAATGCGGTGAAAACGCCGGTTTGAAAATGCAGATGGATTAGACGGGCGCAGTCCAGGGGAGTGAAGTTTGGTGTTTCAATAAC
>Ga0224558_1001236_pt1 | contig 27342 bp, 26 predicted proteins | sample 714S32024metaG_FD_180682 | JGI IMG/M metagenome (GOLD analysis project Ga0224558, IMG submission 180682) | Peat soil microbial communities from Stordalen Mire, Sweden - 717 S3 20-24 | ecosystem: Environmental > Terrestrial > Soil > Wetlands > Peat | place: Sweden: Norrbotten County, Stordalen... | reverse complement strand
CGGTGAGGACGCCGCAGCCGATGAGGCACGCCGAGGTCATCGGGACGTCCTTGGAGATCTTGACCGCCTGCACCTCCTTCACCACGGTCGACTCGGCGAACACCGAGGTGCCGGCGAAGTTGGATGCCGGCTCGCCCTTGAAGGTGAAGGGCTGGGACACGTTGCCCAGGGTCTTCACGCACCAGGTGGGATGGCCGGTGCTGCAGGCCCGGCAGGTGCCGCAGCTCTGCAGGGTGGCGATGACCACATGGTCGCCGGGCTTGACCGAGCGCACCTCCGAGCCCACCGCCTCCACCACGCCGGCGCCCTCATGACCGAGCACCGACGGCGCCTTCCAGGGGATGGTGCCGTTGATCACCGACAGGTCGCTGTGGCAGACGCCGGCGGCGCCGATGGCCACCCGGACCTCGGTGGGCCCGGGGTCACCGACGCTCAACTGGTCGGTGACCTCCACGTCACCACCGGTGTAGACGATTCCTCGCATGGCACCCCTCCCTCTCTTCTCGTTCACGTTCGTGTTGCACCTGTGGTGCGACCCGGCTGTCGGCGCGACCCGGCGGGGCCGGCGCGGTCAGCCCCCGGTCGACCCGTACCGCTCCCGCAGCTCCCGCTTGAGGACCTTTCCGCTGGCGTTGAGGGGCAGCGAGTCGACCACCTGGACCCGCGCCGGGACCTTGTAGTTGGCCAGCCGCTCCCGAGACCAGACCGACAGCGCACCGCCGAGGTCGTCCGGGCCGTCGCCGCCGGTCGGCACGACCAGGGCCATGCCGACCTCGCCCATGCGCCGGTCCGGGACGCCGATCACCGACACCTGCCCGACGTCGGGGTGTTGGCGCAGGACGGCCTCGACCTCGGCCGGGTAGACGTTGAACCCGCCGCTCACGTACATGTCCTTCAGGCGGTCGGTGACGGTCACGTTGCCGGCGCCGTCCATCACCCCGATGTCGCCGGTGTGGAGCCAGCCGTTGGGGTCGATGGCTTCGTCGGTGGCCTCGGGGTCGTTGAAGTACCCACGCATGACGTTGTAGCCCCGCACCACGATCTCCCCTGGCTCCCCACGGGGCACCTCGACGCGGTCGACGTTGACGATCCGCACGTCGATGTCGGGGATGGCCCGGCCCGACGTCCCGGAGATCACCTCGGCGGTGTCCCCGCGGCGGCACATCGTCACCGTCCCGGTGGCCTCGGTGAGGCCGTAGGCGGTGAGCACGGTCTCGATGCCCAGATCGGACCAGAGGCGCCGGACCATCTCGACGGGCACGACCGCGGCGCCGGTCACCACCAGGCGCAACGATCCGAGGTCGAAGCCCTTCCGGTCGGGGTGGTCGAGGATGGACTGGAAGATGGTCGGCGGGCCGGGCAGCACGGAGATCCGCTCCTGGTCGACGCGCCGGACCACCCCGTCGACGTCGAACACCGGCTCGGGCACCATGGTGGCCCCGGTCATCAGGCAGGCCAGGATCCCCGCCTTGTACCCGAAGGTGTGGAAGAACGGGTTGACGATCAGGTAGCGGTCGCCCTGGTGCAGGCCGACGACCTCGGACCAGGTGGCAAAGGTCCGCAGGGTCTGACCGTGGGTGGTCATCGCCCCCTTGGGGTGGCCGGTGGTCCCCGAGGTGAAGACGAGGTCGGAGAGGTCGCCGGGGGTGATCGAGGCGGTCCGACCGGCGGCCACGTCGGCGGAGCACAGGCCTCCCTCACGCAGGAAGACCTCCCACTCGACGACCGGGTCGCCCTTGGCGGTCGTCCGCCGCGACGAGCCGTCACCGGAGCGCAGCACGACCACCCGCTCGAGGTCGGGCACCTTGGCGCCGGAAGCCACCGCCTCGTCGAGCAACCGCGGGTAGTCGTTGCCGAGGAACCCCTCCACGGTGAAGAGCATCCTCGCCCCCGACTCGGCCAGGATGTACGCCGCCTCCGCTCCCTTGAACCGGGTGTTGAGGGGCACCAGGAGGGCGCCCGCCCCCACCGCCCCGAGGGCGGCGATGACCCACTCGGCGCAGTTGGGCGCCCAGATCGCCACCCGGTCGCCGCGGTCGATCCCGTTGGCCACGATGGCCCGGGTGGCGGCCGCCACCTCGTCGGCCAGCTGGTCGAAGGTCAGCCGGGTGGTGGTCCCGCCGGGCCCGTACGCGTCGACCAGTGCCTCGGCGCCGCCGAAGCGCGCCGCGGCATCCTCCACCAGTCCGGGGATGGTCCCCCACTGGAGGTCCCCGCGTGGATCGGTGATGTCCGGAGCGGCATCTGACACCCCGTCAGGGTAGTGCATCGACCCGAGGCCGACGCCGGGGTCACCCGTCTCCTGGTGGGCTCCTACCGCCCCGTCGGCCCACCGTGGACGATCCGGGCGGGATTGCCCACCGCCACGACGTCGGCGGGGAGGCTCGTGGTGACGACGGCGCCGGCGCCGACAACGGTGTTCTCTCCGATGGAGACACCGGGGAGCAGGATGACTCCCCCGCCGAGCCACACGTTGCCGGCCACGTCGATCGGCTCGGCTGACTCCCACTTGACCCGTCGCAGCTCGGGATCGACGGGGTGGGTGGCCGCCAGGAGCTGGACGTTCGGGCCGATCTGCGCGTCGTCGCCGATGGTGATCGGTGCCGCGTCCAGGGCCACCAGGCCGAAATTGACGAACACTCGGGCACCGACGCGGAGGAACGAGCCGTAGTCACAGTACAGCGGTGGGCGGATCTGGCTATGGGGTCCGAAGGACCCGAGGAGCTCGTCGAGGATGTGACGTTGCCCGGCCGTGTCGTCGGCCGGGGTCCTGTTGAAACGGTCGGTCAGGCCACGCGCCCGGAGGTGTGCGGTCACCAGCTCGGGTTCGTCGGCGCGGTAGAGCGCTCCGGCGAGCATCCGGGTGCGCTGGGAGCGCTCGTCGCCGGGGTCCTGAGGCTCCTTCATCGCACCGAGTGCCGCCGGAGACGGACGGATCCGTCCTCGGAGGATCCGCCGGGGGAGCCGAGCTCCTGGCGGAGGGTCGCGGGCGGTACCCGATGGTCCATCGTTGGAGCATCGCACAGCGCCCCGGCATCGCCGCTCGAGATCGCACCGGCAGGCGGCTCGGGCTCCTCTCCGCCGACGGCGATCGAGTGTTGCCTCAGGTCGGACTTCTGACCTGCCGATACCGCCAGGGTGGCATCAGAACCGACGGGCGCGGACCGTCAGCCCGTCACCGACGCGCCGGGATGGGCCCTGACGACGGTGACGGCAGGTGGACCTTGCCCCACCGCTGGCGCCCGTCGGCTGTCCGGAGGGGGCCGGGTACCGTGTCCGGTGCTGCGGTAGACCGACCGGTTCGCCGGCTGGCCGCTGCCTCCGCCGCCGCCGCCGCCTTCCTCCTGCTGGTGGTGGTGAAGCCGGGCGGGGCGACGGCCACCCGCGACGTCGACGACCTCGCCCAGGCGCTGTCCCCGCTGCTGGTAGCCGTTCCCGCCTGCTGGTGGGCGGCGTGGAGAGCGACGGGCCCACTCCGCCGCTCCTGGCTGTTCTTCGGCTGCTTCGCCGCATCGTGGGGTGTCGGTCAGCTCACCTGGTGCTACCTCGAGATCGTGCGCCACCAGCCGGGGACGACGGGCTCGTGGTCCGACATCGGCTTTCTGGCCGCCCCGGCCTTCGCCGCGGTGGCAATCCTCAGCTATCCGGGCCCACCCCTGCACTGGGCCGGTCGGTTCCGAGCACTGGTCGACGGCTTCCTCGTCGTCACGACACTGCTGTTCGCCAGCTGGACCGCCGCCGTCGACACCGGAGCGCTCGAGCGATCAGGGGCGCAATTCACCCAGCGGGTGACGGTGGTGACCTTCCCCGCAGCGGACATCGTGTTGCTGGCCCTGCTCCTCACGCTCATCGCCCGGAGCGCTCGGAGCTGGCGGGACCCCCTGCTGCCGGTGGCCGGCTGCATCGCCGCGCTCTTCCTCGGCGATTCGATGAGCATCTACGTCGGGCTGTCCGGCAAGTACCAGACAGGGAGCATCGTCGACGTCTTCTGGTTCGCGGCGTTCCTGTTGCTCGCAGTCGCCGCCCTGTCGCCGTGGCCGGCGGCCTCCGACACGGTGCCCGCTCTCGGTGCACCGCCGGTGTGGACCGAGTTCTTCGCGTACGTGCCGCTGTGCATCGCCCTGGCCATGGCGTTGGTGCAGCTGGTTCGGGGAAAGGGCTTCGACAACGTCGAGGATTCCTTCGCCTTCGGCGTCGTCGTGCTGCTGGTGGCGCGTGGCTTCCTGTTCGTCACCGAGAACCGGGCACTCATGTCGCGGTTGGAGGCGTCCGTCGGAGAGCTGGAATGGCTCACCCTCCACGACCCCTTGACCGGCCTGGCAAACCGGGTGCTGTTCGAAGATCGGCTCAGGCATTCGCTCCTCACGCAACAGCGCGAGCACGGCACGTTCGCAGTGGCCTATGTCGACCTGGACGACTTCAAGTCGATCAACGACATCTTCGGGCACGACGCCGGCGACGACCTGCTCGTTGAAGTGGGTCGCCGGCTCACCGGCGCGGTCCGGGACGAAGACACGGTGGCCCGCCTCGGCGACGACGAGTTCGCGATCCTGATGAGGGGCTCCGAGTCCATCGGGCAGACCGCGTCGGTCCTCCGGCGTTTCGTGGCGGACCTCGACGAGCCGTTTCCGATACAGGGCCGGCTCGTCGAGATGCATGCAAGCATCGGCTTCGCCACCTCCGACGGGGCGTGCACCGCGGAGGAGCTGCTCCGGAACGCCGACATGGCCATGTACGCCGCCAAAGGCGAGGGGAAGGACCGCGTGCACGGGTACGACCCGGATCGGGACCGGAAAGGCACGACAGATGCGCCGACGGCGCCCGAGATCCCCGTCCGCCTGTCCCCGACCCTCGGAACGGAGTCGATCAGGCTCTCATGAGCCGGCCGTTCGCCTCCCACCCTCACCGGCTGCGGCTGCGGCTGCGGCTGCGGCTGCGGTGTCCCGGTTAGCCTGGGTCCATGTGCCGAAACATCACCATGCTCAGAGGGCTGGAGCCCGGGGTGACCGCTGAGGAGATCGAGTCTGCCGCCCGTCAGTACGTGCGGAAGGTCAGTGGCGTGCAGTCCACGTCGGCCTCCACGGAGCGCGCCTTCGAGGCGGCGGTCCGCAGGATCGCCGAGGCCACGGCCGACCTGCTCGTCGACCTGCCGCCGCGCCGGCAACCCCCTCCGACGCTGCCGCCGTTGCGACGGACCACCGTCGCAACGGCGTGACCGGGCCAGCACGCTCCTCCGTCCCGGAGGCGGCGCTCCGGCGCCGGGCCACCCGGAGGGGCCTACTCGACCGTGCCGGTCAGGAGCGCGAACCCCCGCCAGCGCCAGATGCAACCGACACCCGTCATGCCGGCGTCCTTCATCCAGCGGAGCTGGGACTCGACGTCGGCAAGCCGATCCTCGGGATCGTCGTCGGCCCGACCGATCAGTTCCAGGAACTCGCGGTGCAGCTCGGGCGTCGCTGAGGCCACGACCTCCAGGTTGGAGAAGAGCCCACCCGGATGGAGCTGCCGGACGACCTCCCGGAACAACGTCCTCTTGCGTGCGTCGTCCAGATGATGGATGGCGAAGCCCGAGACGACCACGTCGAACGTCCCCAGTGGCGTGAGCGGGGCCTCGAGGTCCCAGTGCGCGACCCTGACCCGTCGGTCCCCGGCGAACCGTCGACGGGCGCGGTCGAGCATCGGAGGAGAGGAGTCCACCGCGAGCACCGTCTCGAGGTCCGGACAGGCGTCGAGCGCCAGTGCGGCCAGTCGACCGTCTCCGCAGCCGAGGTCGAGGTCGAGGTCGAGGAGGGAGCGGGTCCCACCCGGAAGGGCGCCCGCAGGACATCCTCGCCGGCGGTCCGTGGCTCCAGGCCGCCGATCCGGGCCAGGTAGCCGATCACCCGCTCCGGGTCGGACCAGACGTCGGTACCACCATCCTCGGACCGGAGGGAAGCGGCCATCACTCCATGGTGGCCGATGCGCCACCGCGCGCCGGGATCGGGCGTGGCCCCCGGAACCCTCTGGCCCTGGCACTGCGTGGGACCGGTCCCTCAGGGGTGCTGGCTGCTCACGGAGACGACCTCACCGGTCATGAACGTGGCATAGCCGCTGGCCAGGAAGGCGATCACGTTGGCCACCTCCCACACCTCGGCGCCCCGGCCGAAGACCTCCCGCCGACCGAGCTCGGCCAGTTCCTCGTCGGCCATCACCTTGTTGAGAAAGGGATGGACGGCCAGGCTGGGCGCCACCGCGTTGATGCGCACGTTGTGGGGCGCGGCCTCCACCGCGCTGCAACGGGTGAGGGCCATCACCCCGGCCTTGGCCGCCGCGTAGTGCGACTGGCCGGCCTGGGCCCGCCAGCCGAGCACCGACGCATTGTTGACGATCACCCCGCCCTCCCCCCGGGCGTAGAAGTGCCGGAGCGCGGCCCGGGTGCACCGGAAGGTACCGGTCAGCGTGACGTCGAGGACCAAGGACCACTGGTCGTCGGACATGTCCACCACGTCGACCTGGCCGCCCAGCCCTGCGTTGTTGACCGCCACGTCGAACCGGCCGTGGCGCTCCACGGCCGCGTCGTACAGCCGTCGCACCTGGGACTCGTCGGTCACGTCGCACGGAAGGGCCAGTGGGCGCTCCCCGCCTGCCTCCGGCAGCTGGGCCAGGGCGTCCGCCGCCTCGCCGAGACGGCGCTCGTGGGCGTCGGACACGACCACCGTGGCCCCTTCCTCCACACACCGCTTGGCCGTGGCGAACCCGATGCCGGTGCCGGCGGCAGCGGTGATCACCACGACCTTGCCGGTCAGCAGGCCGTGGCCGGGTGGTGGCTGGGGGGGTCCGGCCACGGTCGGCTCCTGCCCGCCTGCGGCTCCTTCGGTCATCGGGTGGCTCCCTTGGGTTCGGGCGGCAGTCCGAGGACCCGCTCGCCGATGATGTTCTTCTGGATCTCGTTGGAGCCGCCGTAGATGGTTTCGGACCGGCTGAACAGGAAGGTGCGCTGGAACTCGTCGAGCTCGTAGGGGAACCCCTCGGCGACCACGCCGGCCGGCCCGCGGATGTCGAGGGCGAGCTCGCCGAGCCGGCGGTGCCAGGTCGCCCAGAACAGCTTGATGATCGACGCCTCCGGCGGGGCCACCGGGCCATCGAAGCCGGACAGGCTGCGCAGGGTGTCGTACCGGAGGATCTCGAGCTCGGCGTAGGAACGGGCCAGGCGCTGGCGGATCACCGGGTCGGACGCCGTGCCGTTCTCCCGGGCCACGTCGATCAGCCGGTCGAGTTCGCGCCGGAAGGAGACCTGATGCCCCAGCAGGCCCACGCCACGTTCGAAGGCGAGAGTGGCGAGCGCCACCCGCCAGCCGTCGCCGACCTCCCCCACCACGTTGGCGCGGCTGGTGCGGGCACCGTCGAAGAACACCTCGTTGAACTCCGAGGTCCGGGTGAGTTGGGTGATCGGACGGACGTCGACCCCGGGCTGGTCCATGGGCACGAGCAGGTAGGAGAGCCCCTTGTGACGGATCGAACCGGGCTCGGTGCGACAGACCACGAAGCACCAGTCGGCCTGGTGGGCGAGGGAGGTCCACACCTTCTGGCCGGTGACCACCCACTGGTCCCCGTCCAGTTCGGCCCTGGTCTGGACGTTGGCCAGGTCGCTCCCGGCGTTGGGCTCGGAGTAGCCCTGGCACCACAGCTCGGTCCCGGCCAGGATCGGGGGCAGGAAGCGGGCCCGCTGTGCGGGGGTGCCGTACTGGATGAGGGTCGGGCCGATCAGCCCCTCGCCCAGGACACTGACCCGACCCGGGGCGCGTGCCCGGACGTACTCCTCGTTGAAGATGACCTGGTGGGCGATGGACGCCCCCCGGCCCCCGTGCTCGACCGGCCAGCCGATGCCGGTCCACCCGTCGGCGGCCAGCACGTGCTCCCACTGGAGGCGGGCCTCGAACCCGAACGTCTCGTCGCCCGACCCGCCCCGCCCACCCAGCGCGGCGAACTCGCCGACCACGTGATCGGCCAGCCAGGTCCGGACCTCCTCGCGGAAGGCTTCGTCCTCAGGTCGATCTCGGAGGTCCATAGCAGCGGGGGCTCCTGTGACGTCGTGCGGCTGGCGGGGCGGGCTCGAGTGCCGAGCCGGGCGGCACCGGCCAGGTGCGGTCCCGATGGGCTCCGGCCGAATCTGACGCGACGTTAGCAAACCGGTTCCGGGGCGCCCGGACCGCAGCCACCGGGCCGACGGACACCCGGGAGCCGGTGGCCGGGGCGGGAACAGGGATGCCACTCCCGACGTTTCCCCCAGTGATCGTGGCCGGACCAGGACCGGAGGGCGTCGCCCACGGCCGCCCGCCAGAAGGAGGCAGTGCAGTGAGCAAGAGCAACGACACCGACACCGGCGGACCGGTGGAGCTGACCGAGGACGAGTGGAAGGAGCGCCTCTCGCCCGAGCGCTACGCGGTCCTCCGCCAGAAGGGCACCGAGCCGGCCTGGTCGGGCGAGCTCCTCCACATCGACGGGAGCGGCATGTTCACCTGCGCCGGATGCGGGGCGGCACTGTTCCCCAGCGACACCAAGTTCGAGTCCGGTTCGGGCTGGCCCAGCTTCTACCGCGCCCTCGACGACGGGGCCATCGACGAGCACGACGACTCGACCTTCGGCATGCGGCGGACCGAGATCACCTGCGCCCGGTGCGGCGGTCACCTGGGTCACGTGTTCCCCGACGGCCCGGCACCGACAGGACAGCGGTACTGCGTGAACTCCCTGTCCATCGAGTTCGAGCCCGACCGGGCCTGACCCCGGTCATGACCTCCTGGCCGCAGGGCCCGGGGGTCACGACCGGGGTCGTCACCGGCTCAACCGGCGGTCAGCCGTTCCTCGAGGAGCTCGAAGAGGTCGCCCAGGGCGGTGGCCTCGGCCAGCCCCCCGGATCGGATCAGGATCCGGTCGGCGTCGGCGAGGGCCTGGCAGGCGTCGAAAGCCTCGCGCTTGGTGAGCCGGACCGAGGCCCCGAACCGGACCTCGTCGGGCGGGCGGCGCACGCCGGGTGCGGCGGTCACCGGGGACGCCGGCCCACGCCCCGGCAGACGCCCGCTGTCATCACCAGGGTCAACGCCGAAACGGCGGCGAACATCACCGGGGTGCCGGGCGGCCAGACCACCCACAGCACGGGGAGGGCCATCGGATCCCGCCCGGGTTAAGCGGTCGCGCCGAGGGCAGCCGTGTCCGACCCGCCGGTGGCATCGTCGCCGGCGATCTGGTGACGCTCGATTCGGTGCACGTCGACGGTGGCGAAGCGGAGGCTGGTACCGACCTCGTCGGCCACGATCTCCACCTTGAATCGCCGGTCGCCCTCCTCGGTCTCCCAGCTGCGCTGCTCCAGGCGCCCGGTGACCACCACCCGGGTCCCCTTGGTGAGGCTGAGGGCCACGTTCTCGGCCAGGTCCCGCCAGGCCACCACGTCGAAGAACGAGGTCGACTCCTCCCACTCGTTGGTCTCCCGATTCTGCCAGCGCCGGTTGACCGCCACACCGAGGGACGCGGTCGCCTGGCCCTCTCTCGTGTAGCGGATCTCGGGGTCGCGTGTCAGGTTCCCGATGATGGTGGTCGTCGATGCCGTGGTCATGGCAGTTCCCCTTCTCTCGTGCACCGCAGTGCGTCACCGTCGGCCCCTCCGGCGAGGGTCCGATCGGGGCCACCCACCGCGGGTGACCGGACCATCCTCGGGGGGCGACCTTGCCGCCGGCCCTGTCGGCGACCCTGCCGGCGACCTTGCCCACATCCCCGACCGGCCGACCGTTCGGGTCGGAACGACCAGGTGGGTGCACGTACACTCGACGGGACGTGGCCGGAGGCGGACAGTTCCGTCGGATCTCCCGGGTCGGGGCACGATGCGTGACCGATGTGTTCCACACCACCATCGAATCGGAGGCGATCCACCATGAGGTTCACCGGAGTGGAGCCCTATGGGGACGACATCTTCACCGAGCCCGACGGTGATCCCGACACGCTCGCCAACCTGGGGCCCCTCACCACGTTGGCCGGGGCCTGGGTCGGGATGTCGGGTACCGACGAGCACCCCGACGCGGGAGGCACCGAGCGGAACGCCTTCGTCGAGGAGGTCGAGCTCCAGCCCATCGATCGCCAGACCAACGGCCCCCAGCTCTTCTACGGACTGCGCTACCACACCCACATCGTGAAGCCGGGCGAGACCGAGACCTTCCACGACCAGGTCGGCTACTGGCTCTGGGAGCCGGCGACGGGCACGATCACCCTCACCCTGGGCATCCCCCGGGGCCAGGTGCTGCTGGCCGGGGGCACCGCCGAGGCGGACGCCACCGAATTCGAGGTCCGGGCCGCCGTCGGCTCCGAGATCTACGGCATCCTTTCCAACCCCTTCCTCGACCGGGCGTTCCGCACCCTCAGCTACCGGATGCACGTGACGGTGCACGACGACGGCACCTGGTCGTACGAGGAGGAGGGGATCCTGTCCATCCCCGACCGGGTGGAGCCCTTCTCCCACATCGACCGCAATACCCTCACCCGGACCGGGCCGCCCACTCCCAACCCTCTGGCCCAGGCCGCTGTCCTCGACGGGAGTCTGGGCATCGGCACCCTACGAACCGAAAGCAGGACCTTCCCATGAACCACCTGATGCGAGAGCTGGCCCCGGTCACCGACGGCGCCTGGGCGCAGATCGACGACGAGGCCAGCCGATCGATCAAGCACTTCCTGGCCGGGCGCCGCCTGGTCGACTTCTCCGGCCCTCTCGGCTGGGGCTTCTCGGCGGTCGACATCGGCCGGATCGAACCACTCGAGCACGGTGGCCCGGAGGGCGTCGAGGCGGCGGTCCGGAGGGTGCTGCCGCTCGTCGAACTGCGGTCGCCGTTCTCGCTGGAGCGCACCGAGCTGGCCGCCGCCGAGCGTGGCGCCACCGACCTCGACCTCGACTCGGTGATCGCCGCCGGACGGGCCGCGGCCCTGGCCGAGGACCAGTTGGTATTCCACGGCTACGGGTCGGGGGGCGTTCCCGGCATCGTGGCCTCGTCACCCCACCCGAGGGTGGCCATCAGCGACGACTACGGCCACTACCCCGAGCACGTGGCCCAGGCGGTCGCCATACTGCGGGCGTCCGACGTGGCCGGCCCCTACGCCATCGCCCTCGGGGCACGCTGCTTCACCGGGGTGACCGAGACGACCGAGCACGGTGGCTACCCGGTCTTCGAGCACCTCCGTCAGATCCTCGGTGGCCCGGTGGTGTGGGCGCCGGCAGTCGACGGCGCCGTCGTCCTGAGCCAGCGCGGCGGCGACTTCGAGCTGACAGTGGGACAGGACTTCTCCATCGGCTACCGATCCTGTGACGCCGGATCGGTCGACTTCTACGTCGAGGAGAGCCTGAACTTCCGGATCAACACCCCTGACGCCGCGGTGCACCTGGCCTACCCGTAGGCCCGGCGGCCCGGGAGCCGGTCAGGAGCCGGAATACAGTGCTAGCCACCACCCGTCCCACTCCCCCACGGCGGCGATCCCGCCAGCACGCCCCGGGGCGGTCAGCGGTGCCCCGCGCCGGCCGGCGCCGGGATGCCCGGTGATCCGTCCACAGGAAGGCAGTGATGACCGCAACCACCAACGGCCCCCTCGACGGTGTGCGGGTGCTCGACCTCACCACCATCGTGATGGGACCGCTCGCCACCCAGATCCTCGGCGACCTCGGCGCCGACGTGATCACCGTCGAGGACCCCAGGGGCACACTGAGCCGGGTGATGACCGCCGGTCCCCACCCCCAGCTGTCCGGGATCGCCCTCAACCTGCTGCGCAACAAGCGCAGCGTGGTGCTGGACCTCAAGTCGGGCGACGGCCACGACGCCGTGCTGCGGCTGGCGGCCACCGCCCAGGTGGTGGTGACCAACCTCCGGCCGGGAACACTCGAGCGACTCCGGCTCACCTACGACGACGTGGCTGCCGTACAGCCGGGCATCGTCTACTGCCAGGCCCAGGGCTACCCCACCGACTCACCCGAGGCGGACGCGCCGGCCTACGACGACGTGATCCAGGCGGGCACCGGGCTCCCGGATGCCTTCCGCCGGCTGGGAGGCGATCCCCAGTTCGCCCCGACGCTGATGGCGGACAAGGTGAGCGGACTGACCATCACCTACGCGGTGCTCGCCGCACTCCTCCACCGCGAGCGCACCGGCGAGGGGCAGCGGGTCGAGGTCCCGATGGTGGACGTTATGACCGCCTTCATGCTGGTCGAGCACGCGGGTGCGGCCACTGCCCGGCCTCCCCAGGGGCCGCCGGGCTACCAGCGCATCCTCAATCCGGCACGGCGCCCGCAGCGCACCAGTGACGGCTGGGTGAGCGTCCTCCCCTACACCCGGCAGAACTTCGAGGAGATCTTCCGCGCCGGCGGCCGTGACGACCTGGCCGCCGACGATCGGATCCGGACCATGAGGTCGAGACTCGAGCACGCTGACGCCCTATACGGCGAGGTGGCGGAGATCATCGCCAAACGCACCACTGCCGAGTGGCTCGCCCTCTGTGCGGAATCGGGGGTGCCGGCCTCACCGGTCCCCACCTTCGACGAGCTGATCGAGGCACTGCCCGAGGACGACCACCCGGTGGCCGGGCGGTACAAGGTGATCCCTCAGCCGGTGCGGTTCTCGCGACAGTGGGGGCCCACGGTGCGTCGGCCGGCGGCCCTGTCCGGCGAACACACCGACGAGGTCCTCGCCGAGGTGGCGGGCCCCGGGGGCGGAGACGGCACCGGGGACGACCGGTCCGGTCGGCAGCAGGGGGTCCGGTGATGGCCATGTTCGGGGACGTCAGCGTGGCCGTGTCGGAGTCGGACGTGGCCGAGATGGAGCTGCACCGCCCTCCGGCGAACTTCTTCGACACCACGCTGCTTGGGCACCTGGTCGAGGCCGTCGCCTGGGCCGACGACGCCGGCTGCCGGGCCGTCGTGCTCTGCTCCGAGGGCCGTCACTTCTGCGCCGGCCTCGACTTCGGGCGGTCGGGCGCTCCCGACCCCGACGAACTGCGCACCCTCTACGACCACGCGCTGGCGTTCGTCGACGGACCGTTGCCGGTGGTGGCCGCTGTGCAGGGCGCGGCCATCGGCGGTGGGCTCGGCCTGGCCCTGGTCGCCGACTTCCGTGTCGCCTCGCCGGGGAGCCGACTCTCGGCGAACTTCGCCCGACTCGGATTCCACCAGGGCTTCGGGCTCTCGCTCACCCTTCCTCGCGCCGTCGGCGCCCAACAGGCGCTCGGGCTGCTCACCACCGGGCGCCGCATCGACGGAGAGGAGGCGGTCCGCATCGGGCTGTGCGACGGTCTGGCCGACGACCCCCGGGCCGGAGCCCACGCCCTGGCCCGGGAGATCGCCGCGTCGGCTCCCCTGGCGGTGCGCTCCATCAGGAGGACACTCCGGGCGGGGCTGGTCGGCGAGCTCACCGCCGCCGTCGAGCACGAGCGCGTCGAGCAGTTGCGGCTGATGGAGACCGACGACTTCCGGGAGGGGATCCGGGCGTCCCTCGACCGGCGCCAGCCCAGGTTCTCCGGCCGGTGAGTCGGGGTCGGGTCGGCCCCTATCCGTCGGACAGGTCGGCAAGAAGCTCCGCCCGGGTCGCTCCACTGAGCTCCACGCCGGGCATCCCGTCGGGATACTGCGGATGGTTCACCACCAGGCGCACCGGCTGGGAGCCGAACGCCTCGACCTGGGGCCCGGTGAGGCGGAAACGCACGTAGTGCACCGCCGAGGTGGTGGTCTCCCGGGTCAGGTTGGTCTGGTGCTGCTCGTCCGGTGTGGAGGCGACCACCTCGACGGCGTCACCGCTCCCGATGCGCAGCTCACAGGCCCGCTCGATGCCGACCAGCCGGGGGAGCCATGTGCGCAGCTCCTCCTCGGTGGTCAGCTCGAGGAACAGGGTGGCCGACAGCTCACCGTGGGACGGGAGCAACCGGTTGTAGACGTCGAGCTCGTGCTGGATCTGCTCGTCGGTGATCATCTTCTCGGCCCGGGCCATCTCCTGCACCTGGAACCGCATGGTCAACCGGCTCTCGAAAGTGAGGGTCACCACCGGGCCGACGCTGATCCGCCGGAGCTTCTTGGCGGCGATCACCCTGGACCGGAACTCGTCGCGCTCACGCTCGTAGGCACGTTGGTCGATGATGTCGTCGAGGGTCAGGGGTCCGGCTGGTGTCATCGTGGCTCCTCCTCGGGCAGGCCTTCGGCCTGCGTCATCGACAGCCCGGGACGGTCCCGGACCCACGGCTGGCTGGAATGCGCCGGCCCCGGGTGGAACCCGGGGCCGGCGGTGTCCGCGGTCGGGCTCGAAGCGCCCGCCGTGGTCAGGCGACTGACGCCAGACCCTCGGTGAACCGTCCGGCGTGGCTCTTTTCGGCGCGGGCCAGCGTCTCGAACCACTCGGCGATCTCGTCGAACCCCTCGTCGCGGGCGGTCCGGGCGAATCCGGGGTACATCTCGGAGTACTCGTAGGTCTCACCCTCGACGGCCGACTTGAGGTTGTCCGCGGTCGGTCCGACCGGTACGCCGGTGACCGGGTCACCGACCTCGCGGAGGAAGTCGAAGTGGCCGAACGCATGCCCGGTCTCACCCTCGGCGACCGACCGGAACAGGGCGGCTACATCCGGGTAGCCCTCGACGTCCGCCTTCTGGGCGAAGTAGAGATACCGGCGGTTGGCCTGGCTCTCGCCGGCGAACGCCTCCTTCAGGTTCCCCTCGGTCTTGCTGTCTTTCAGTGCTGGCACGGTGTTCCTTTCATGGGTTAGGCCGTCGTGGGGTTCCCACGGACTGCCTGGTGGTACTGGATTGATGGACAGGTGGGCGTGGAGTGCGGGCGTCAGGGGTCACGACGCGGCCTGTGCCGGGGCCCGGCGGCGGCGTGCCCGAGGCCGGCAGTCCGGGCAGAGCCCACGGAAGACGATCTCCGCCGATCCGACCTCGAAGCCGAGGTCGGCACCCTCGGGGATCCGCAGGTCGGGGAAGCCGGCGACCAGGTCGCGCACGCTGCCGCACTGCCGGCACACCAGATGGTGGTGGCGGTCGTCGACGTTGGGGTCGAAGCGGGTCATGCCGGTGCCCACATCGAGCGGGGCGACCTCGCCCAGCTCGGCGAGGTCGTGGAGGGTCTGGTACACCGTCTTGAGCGAGATGGTCTCCATCTCCCGGCAGACCATGGCGTGCACCGCCTCCGCCGACGGGTGGGTGACGTCGCCCTGGAGGACCCGGAAGATGCACTGGCGTTGGGCGGTGACCTTCCGGCCTGTGGACCGGAACAGCTCGGTCAGCTCGTCGGGCGTCCTCATCGGCGCCCATGATATCACCAATGATTGTTTGACAACAATGATTGTAGAAACGAGGAGGACCGGCCCGACCGGACGGATGAACGGGCCCGTCCCCGCCCGGCGCCCCCCGCCACCTGTGGCAGGCTTTGGCCATGCCGAAGGCTGACCGCGTCGCCACGCCGGACGCGGGCCCGTTCCGACGGGGAGACGCGCTCGGGCGCCTCGCCTCCGATCAGTTCGACGTGTTGGTCATCGGCGGGGGGATCACCGGCGCCGGGGTGGCGCTCGACGCCGCCAGCCGAGGGCTCCGGACCGCGCTTGTGGAGAAGGACGATTTCGCCTCCGGGACCTCTTCGAAGTCGTCCAAGCTCATCCACGGGGGTCTCCGGTACCTCCAGCAGGGTGAGTACCGGCTGGTCTACGAGAACCTGGTCGAGCGCCAGCGCCTCCTCGACAACGCCCCCCACCTGGTCTCGCCTCTACCCTTCCTCATCCCGCTCTTCGGGCGGGACGGCGTGGTCAACCGCAGCGTGGCCCGGGTGTACCGCACCGCCCTGTGGCTCTACGACCTGACCGGCGGCGTGCGCATCGGCCGGCGGCACGAGAAGGTCAGCCGGGCCCAGGCCCTCGCCCATCTGCCCACCCTGCGGGCCGAGCACCTGGTGGCCGGCTTCCTCTACTGGGACGCCCGGGCCGACGACGCCCGGCTCACCCTGACCGTGGTCCGCACCGCGGTCCTCGATCACGGGGCGGTGGCTGTGAACCACGCCCCGGTCACCTCCCTGGTGACCGGGCCCGACGGCCGGGTGCAGGGGGCACGGGTGGCGCCGGACGGCGCCGATCCCTTCGACATCCGCGCCTCGGTGGTGGTCAATGCTGCTGGGGTGTGGTCCGACCAGGTCCGGGCCCTCGACGAGCGGTACGACCCCCGGTCGATCCGGCCGGCCAAGGGCATCCACATCACCGTGGCCAACGAAGCCTTCCCCTGCGACATCGCCGCGGTGATCCCGGTCCGCCAGGACCACCGGTCGATCTTCGTGGTGTCCTGGGGCGACCAGGTCTACCTCGGGACCACCGACACCGAGTGGGACGGCCCGCTCGACGACCCGAGTTGCCTGCCCGAGGACGTCGACTACATCCTCGACGCAGCCAACGCCGTCACCACCAGACCGATCGGTCGGAGCGACATCACCGGCATTTGGGCCGGGCTGCGACCGCTGCTGGCCCCAGTGGAGGGCAGGCACGCGCCGAGCAAGCGGACCGCCGACCTGTCCCGCCGCCACACCGTACGCACGTCGGTGGGTGGCATGGTCACGGTCACCGGGGGGAAGCTGACCACCTACCGCAAGATGGCCGAGGATACGGTGGACGCCGCCTACCGGGTGCTGGGTCGTGCACCGGCCCCGTGCGCGACCAAGAACCTCCGCCTCCGCGGGTCGGGGTCCCGCGGGCACGCGCCGGCCGGGCCGCCGCAGGCGACGGGTGGCGCCCGGGAGGGCGGCGTCGACCGGGCCGCGCAGGTGGCCGCACACCTGGCCGGTCGGTACGGAACCGAGACGACCGAGGTACTCGCCGTCTCCGGGGACCGGGCCGACCTGCTCGAGCCCCTCGTTCCCGGCCTGCGCTACCTCCGGGCCGAGGCGCTCTACGCGGTGCGTGCCGAGATGGCCGGCTCGGTGGCGGACGTGCTCGACCGGCGCACCCGGGCCTCGCTGCGCGACGCGCGGGGTGCAGCTGCGGCCGCGCTACCCGTCGCCGAGCTCATCGGCCCCGAGCTCGGCTGGGACGACGACCGCATCGTCGCCGAGGCCGAGGCCTACGCCGGCGCGCTCCGCGCCGACCTGGCCCGGGCCGGCCTCGACGCGCCGGCCGAGCCCCACGAGGCCTCCGCCACCGCCGAGCCGGCATCGGAGGCCTCGTGACCCGACCCACGCCGGTCACCCCGGTCGACGCCGAGCCGGCCGACGTCTCGGACCACCTCGGCGGAACGCGGGTGGCCGTGGACGCCCCGTTGCTCCGGCGGCTGACCGACGCCTGTGCCGAGGTCTCGGAGGTCGCCGACGACCGGGCCGAGGCCGGCAGGGACTGGTGGCCCCTGGCCATCGGCTGGGCGACCGCCGGACAGGTCCCGGCCCGGCCGGCGGTGGTGGCCCGCCCCACCGACACCGGGCAGGTGTCCGCCGTGCTTGCCTTGTGCGACGAGGCCCGGGTGCCGGTCACGGCGGCCGGTGGCCGCAGCGGGGTGTGCGGCGCCTCCGTCCCCCTCTTCGGCGGGGTGGCGCTCGACCTGTGCGGCCTGGACGGTATCGCCGCCGTCGACTCGGAGTCGCTGGTCGCCGACCTGAGGGCCGGGACGTTCGGCCCCGAGGTGGAGTCGGGCCTGCGCGGCGACCACGGGCTCACCCTCGGGCACTGGCCCCAGTCGATGGACCTCTCCACGGTGGGAGGCTGGCTGGCCTGCCGAGGGGCCGGGCAGTACTCCAACCGCTACGGCAAGATCGAGGACATGGTCATCGGCCTCGAGGTGGTGCTGGCCGACGGCCGGGTGGTCCGGACCGGGGGCCACGGTCCCCGGTCGGCCACCGGCCCGAACCTGACCCAACTGTTCGTGGGGAGTGAGGGCACCCTCGGGGTGATCACCGAGGGCCGGTTCCGGGTGCATCCGGTGCCCGACGGCGAGGGCCGGCGCGCCTTCGGGTTCCCGTCGTTCGCCAAGGGCCTCGACGCCTGCCGCCGGATCCTGCGCCGGGGAGCGACACCGGCGGTGCTGCGCCTCTACGACGAGACGGAGTCCGGCCGCTCCTTCGACCTTCCCGACACCAACGTCCTCGTCGTCCTGGACGAAGCAGATCCCGGGCTGGTGGCCGCCACCTGTGCTGTGGTGGACGACGAGTGCGGCGACGGCGACCGCCTCGATGCCGGCCTGGTCGACCGGTGGCTCGAGCACCGGAACGACGTATCCGCACTGGCACCGCTGTGGCGGTCGGGCGTCGTGGTCGACACGGTGGAGGTCTCGGCCCGTTGGGGGGCGCTGCCCGGCCTGTACCGGTCGGTGCTCGACACGCTGGGACGGGTCGAGGGCACGCTGGTGGCCTCCTCCCACCAGTCCCACGCCTACACCGACGGCGCCTGCCTGTACTTCACGTTCGCCGGCAGACTCCCCGAGGGGACCATGGCCGACGGGGACGACCCTGCCGATGCCCTTGCCTGGGCCGACCGCTACTACCGGCGGGCGTGGGACGAAGTGACCCGGGTCACCCAGGCCGCCGGGGGCTCCATCAGCCATCACCACGGCATCGGCCTCAACCGGGCCCGCTTCCTGCCCGCCGCGTTGGGGCCGGCGTTCGCCGTGCTGGCCTCGGTGAAGCAGGCCCTCGACCCTCACGGCATCCTGAATCCCGGCAAGCTCGGGCTGGACAGCCCTTTCGGCCCGGTGCCCTGGCCATGAGCATCCTGGTGGTGGACGTGGGGACCTCCGGGGTTCGCTGTGCCGTGGTGCGACCCGACGGGTCGGTCGAGCACATCCACCACGTGCCGGTCCTGCCCGACACTCCGTTCCCGGGGCTGGTCGAGTTCGACGCGTCGGCCATCGCCGACGCTGTGGTCGACATGGCGGGGCGCACCCTGGCCGACGCCGGCCCGGTGGAGGCGGTGGGCATCGCCAACCAGCGGGCATCGACGGTCGTCTGGGACCGGGCGACCGGTGTGCCGGTGGGCCCGGGCCTCGGCTGGCAGGACCTCCGCACCGTCGGGACCTGTCTCGAGCTCCAGGGCCGGGGGATCCGGGTGGCCCCGAACGCGTCGGCCACCAAGGTGGCCGCCCTCCTCGACCAGGCCGATCCCGACCGCTCCCGGTCCGAACGAGGAGAGCTGGCCTTCGGGACGGTGGACACCTGGGTGACCTGGGTGCTGTCCCAGAGGGAGCTGCACATCACCGACGCCTCCAACGCAGGGGTCACCGGCCTGATCCACGGCGACGGCAGGGGTTGGAGCGGTGAACTCCTTGCCGCGCTACGCATTCCCGAGGCGATCCTGCCCACCATCGTCGACTCCTCCGGAGCGGTGGGCCTCGCCTCCATCCTACCCGGACAGCCGGTCATCGCCGGCATGGCGGGCGATCAGCAGGCGTCGCTGATCGGCCAGGGCTGTACCAGGCCCGGCCAGGCCAAGGCCACCTTCGGCACCGGAGGAATGCTCGACCAGTGCGTGGGGCCGACCCGGCCGGCTCAGGCGGCACGGGGCCCGGCGGGGACGATCCCGATCATCGCCTGGCGGCGCGGCGGGGTGGTCACCTGGGGCATCGAGGCCATCATGCTCTCGGCGGGCACCTGCGTGGAGTGGCTGCGCGATGATCTGGCCATCATCGACTCCACCCCCCACTCGGCCGACGTGGCCGCCCGGTGCGACGACACCGGTGACGTCTGGTTCGTCCCGGCGCTGCTCGGGCTGGGCACGCCGGTCTGGGACTTCGGCGCCCGGGGCACCTTCGTCGGCCTCACCCGCGGCAGCGGCCGGCCGGAGCTGGTCCGGGCCGTGCTGGAAGGAGTGGCCCACCGGGGCGCCGACCTCCTCGAGTCGGCCGAGGCCGACTCCGGCTACTCCGTCTCCGCCCTCCGCGTCGACGGGGGCATGTCGGCCAACCCGGTGTTCATCGGCGCGTTGGCCGAGGCCTGCGGTCGGCCCATCGAGATCTCCCCGGTGGTCGAGGCCACCACCCTCGGCGCCGCCTATCTGGCGGGCATGGCCGTCGGCGTCTGGGCCGACGAGGACGACGTCGCCGCGTCGTGGTCGCCGCGCGCCGTCGTGGAGCCGACCTCGAGTGACACCGACCGCGCCGTGCGGCGGTCCCGGTGGCTCGAGGCCCGGGCCCGGTCCGAGGCCACGGTCCCCGAGCTGTCGGCCCTTGACTTCTGAGACCCGGTCGGGGTCCGCGCATTGAACCGTTGCACGGGGAACGCCTAGGGTGGGTGGGGTGCCACGCTCGGCGATGACGCCGACGGGACGGGCGAATGCAGGGGAAGCAGGGGAACCCATGAGCACGGGCATGGACATCGGAGCCGTGGGCGCCGGGCCGTCGACGGAAAACGGCCAGACCCAACTGTCGCTGGACGAGGCGGTGGCGGCGGCGCGGAACCTCCACGGGGCCCTTTCGGCCGTACTGCTCGGAACCCCCCGCGCCGTGACCATCGCCGTGGTGGCCGCCATGTCGGGCAACCACCTGCTGATCGAGGACGTGCCCGGCGTAGGCAAGACCGTGCTGGCCCGGGCCCTCGCCACCGCGCTCGGCGTGCAGCTGTCGCGGGTCCAGGGACACCCCGACCTCCTCCCCTCCGACGTCACCGGGGTCACCGTGTTCTCCCCCGACACCGGCACCTGGGAGTTCCGGCCGGGGCCCGTCTTCGGGCACGTCGTCCTCCTGGACGAGCTCAACCGCACACCCCCCCGCACCCAGTCGGCCCTTCTCGAGGCCATGGAGGAGCAGCAGGTGTCGGTGGACGGCGAGTCGTGGCCGCTGCCCCGACCCCATCTGGTCATCGGCACACAGAACCCCATCGGCCAGCTGGGCACCTACCCGCTGGTCGAGAGCCAGCTCGACCGCTTCGGTCTCTCGACCACCGTCGGGTATCCCGACGCCGAGGTCGAGACGCGGCTGGTGCTCCACAACGGGGGGCGCTATGCGCTGGATGCCCTGGCCCCGGTGTCCGACCCGGTGCACTGGGAGCGGGTGATCCGGGCCACGGCGTCGGCACTGGTGGTCACCGCAGTGGCGGAGTATGCCGTAACCCTGGTCCGCGCCACCCGGACCACGGGAACCGTGCGGCTCGGGGCGAGCCCACGAGCCGCCATCTCGCTCATCCGCAGCTCCCAGGCCTACGCCGTGCTCTCCGGTCGCGGCTATGTCACTCCCCAGGACGTCCAGGCCGTGGCCGGGGCGTCCCTCTCCCACCGGCTGATCGCCGAGGGCGGCGACGGCGACGGCCCGGCCCTCGTCGGCCGCATCGTGGACGAGACGCCGGTCCCTCCGACATGAGCCGTACGTCAACCGGCCGACGGCGGGCCGGCTGGCGCACCGCCAACGCCACACTGGTCGGCCTGGTGGCCGGCGTGTGCGGCGTGGTGCTGACCCGGGCCGTCTTCGGGCCCGGGGTGGTCCTCGCCGGCGCGCTCATCGGCGTGGTGGCGGTGGTGGCGGGAGCATCGCTGTCGCTGAGGCTCTCCGTACCGGGGCCGCGTCGCCCGCCGGGTCCGGGGGGGCACCGGCTCCGGCGCCACGTGCACCCGGTGGCCTGGCTGGCCCCGGTGTCGGGCAGCATCGTGGCCATGTTGGCCTGGGCGGCCGTGGCCCACTCCAGCGGGGCCGGATGGGTCCAGGCGGTCGGTGCGCTGCTGGCCGCCGTGCTCCTGACCGGCATCGTGGGCCCCCTGGTGCCGGCCCGGCGGGCCACGGTCGTCTGCACCGCCTCGCCGGCCGACGCCGTGTCCGGGAAGCCGCTGGAGCTCACGCTCATGGCCAACGGGCCCCTCCGGGCCACGCCCCGCTTTCCGGTGGGGCCGGCGGCACGGGCCGAGGGTCCGACCCACGGTCCCCGGTCCGTGACGGTGACCGTGACCCCGGCGCGCCGTGGTGTCCTCCGGTCGGTGGCCGTCGAACTCGCCTCCTGCGCGCCCTTCGGGATCCTCTGGTGGGCCCGGGAGGTAGAGGTGCCACTCCCCCGCCCGTTGCACGTGGCCCCGAGGTACGGTGACCCGGGCCCGGTGCCCACCCGGCCCGACGACCCGGCCGGCGATGCGGCTCGGCGGGTGCCTTCGGGGGTCGGCGATCCCCGGGGGGTCCGGCCCTACCGGGCCGGGGACACCCGCCGCTCGATCCACTGGCCGGCGACCTCCCATGTGGGGTCGCTCATGGTGCGGGAGAAGGAGCGCCAGACCGACGATCCCATCGTGGTCGAGGTGGTGCTCCCCCCCGATCCGCTCGAGGCGGAACAGGAGTCGGAGCGGGTGATGGCCACCGTCTCCCGTGAGCTCGGACGCGGCCGGCCGGTGGCGCTCGCCACCTTCGAGGCGGAGGGGCGCACGGTGCGGCTGGTCCACGATCGCATCGAACTGGGCAGACGGCTGGCCCGGGCCGTCCCGGCACCCACCGCCCCCGCCACCGGCCCCGGAAACGTCCGCCCAAGCCACAGGTCCCACACGGGCCGGCGCGCGCCGCGACGGGAGGACCGCCGGTGAGCCTGTGGCAACGGGTGGTCCAGGCCAACCGACCAGGGCCGCCGGAGCATTCGTTCTCCTTCCGGACGGCCTCGGCGGCCACGGTGGTCATCGGGGTGGGGGCCTGTTGGAGCCAGGACGAGCTGAGCGCCACCGTCGCCGTCCTGGCCGTCGTGGCCACCGTGACCGGCAACGTCCTCTCCTACCGCCGCCGGGAGTCGCCCTGGCCCCTCGTCAAGCCCGTGCTGGCCGTGTGCGCCATCGGTGGCTTCGTGTGGTTCATCGCCAGGGTCAGCCACACCGCCACGCCGGGCGACATCTCCACCGTCGAGGGGCCGCTGGCCGTGCTGTTCGCCTGGGTCCTGTGCACCCACGCCTTCGACGTGCCGGCCCGCCGCGACGTCGCCTACTCACTCGCCGGCTCGGCGGCCCTGATGGCGGTGGCCGCCGCCCAGTCGGTCGACCTCACCCTGGGCCTCTACGTCGTGGCCTGGGTGGCCGCGGGGATCTGGGGGCTGGTGGCCATGTGGCAGTCCATGTCGGGGACCAGCGGAGTGCCCTGGCTCACGCTCGGCATCACCGGGTTGGCCGTGGTGGTGACGGCCGGGCTGCTGGTGGCGGTGCTGCCGGCCCCCAGGGTGTCCACGTCGCTGATCTTCCCTTCGTCCTCGGCCGGATCCTCCCCGGTGGACAGCCCCGACAACCTCACCGACGGGCCGGCGTCGCTGCCCGCCCACGCAGCCAGCCCCTCCGGGCGCACCGGGGTCGGAGGGTTCCTCGGATTCGCCAAGTCCCTCGACACCGGGGCGCGGGAGACGCTGGGCAACCAGGTGCTCATGCGGGTGCGGGCCAGCCGGCCCAGCTACTGGGTGGGCCAGACCTATGACCAGTGGAACGGCCAGAGCTGGGAGCAGACAGCACCGACGGTCGGCAAGGGCGTCACCAAGCTCGAGACCGGGTCGCCGTTCACCATCCCAACCTTCGATGACCAGCAGTCCGAGCTGACGGCGGGCACCACCGACGTCCAGACCTTCTACCTGGCCCAGTCCGGGCCCAACCTGGTCTTCCACGCCGACAACGCCCAGCGCGTCTACCTCCAGTCGCGCTCCCTCTTCCTGACCGGGGACGGCACCATCGTGTCCGCCACATCGATGGGCGCCGGCACCGTCTACACGGTGGTGTCGGACGACACGACCGCCTCCGCCCAACAGCTCCGTGCCGCCACCGTCCCGCTCCCTCCGGGCGAGCCCGACTCCCAACCGGCGCTCGGGACTGCCGAATTGGCCCGGTACGAGCAGCTCCCCCACCCCTACCCGCAGGCCGCGGCACTGGCCCGCCAGATCACCGCCGGCATCGGGACCCCGGGCGATCCCGATCCTCACGTCTACGACAAGGTGAGTGCCATCGAGGCGTGGATGTCGACCCACATCCACTACACGACGGACATCCCGCCCCTGCCTCGTGGGGCCGACGCCGTCAACTCGTTCCTCTTCGGGAGCCGCACCGGCTACTGCGAGCAGATCTCGACGGCCACGGTGGTGATGCTGCGGACCCTCGGCATCCCGGCCCGGGAGACCGTGGGGTACGTGCCCGGCTCCTACAACCCGATCACCGATCTCTACGAAGTGCAGGCCAAGGATGCCCATGCCTGGGTGCAGGTCTGGTTCCCCGGGTATGGCTGGCAGAACTTCGACCCGACGGCCGACGTCCCTCTGGCCAATCCCTCGCCCGGATCGGTGCTGGCCCACAGCGCCGGCGCCACGCTGGCCCGCCTCCCCTGGGTTCCCATCGTCGTTGTGCTGGCGCTCGGGGGCCTGGTCGTCGAGCTCCGTCGTCGCCGGTCGCGGCGGCCGGCCACCTGGGCCCACCAGATCGCCGCCGACCTCGAGCGGGGCGGGGAGCGCCTGGGCCGGAGGCGCCGGGTGGCCGAGACACTCTCCGCCTACGGCGACCGCCTGGCCATCGCCGACCCCGGCGACGCCGACCGACTGGTGGCAGTGGCCCGGCTGGTGGAGCGGGCCACCTACGGCGGCGTGGAGCCCTCGGCCGGGCAGATCGCCGAGGCCCTGGCCTTCACCCGACACTTCCGAACCGTGGGGCGTCGGTCCGGCTCAGCGGGAGGGGCCGGTCACGACCGCGCCAGCGCCACGGCTTCGTCGAAGGAGGAGCCGGCGGCGAGCAGTGGCCGATAGGCCATCAGCTGGCGCGGTTGGCTGAAGGCCAGGACGGCACGGAGCCGGTCGCCCCGACGGTAGAGCGCCACCAGCCTCCCCTCGTCGACGGAGCCGCTCACCACGACCACCTCGTCGTCGGGGCCCGGGAGTCCGATCATCTGGATCTTCGTCTTGTACTGGTCGGACCAGAAGAAAGGGACCGGATCGTAGGGACAGGAACCGTCCCGTCCGGCCAGGAGGTTGCGGGCGGCTGCGGCACCTCCCTCGGCGGCATTGGTCCAGTGCTCGACGCGGAGCTGCTCGCCGAGTGCCGGATGGGACCAGCGGGCCACGTCCCCGGCCGCCACCACCCGGTCGGCAGCGAACAGCGACTCGTCACAGACCACCCCGTCGTCGAGGGTGAGGCCCGATCCCTCGAGCCACCCAGTGGCCGGGACCGCCCCGACGCCTACCACCACCACGTCGGCCCCGACGGCGGATCCGTCGTCCAAGTCCACCGTCGCCGGAGCCCTCCCCCCGGGGGAGGACAGCCGGTCCACCCCGACACCGGTGCGCAGGCCCACGCCGTTGGCCCGGTGGAGCAGGGCGCAGACCTCGCCCATCTCGACTCCGAGGACGCGGCCCATCGGCGTGGGGAGCGCCTCGACCATGGTCACCTCGGCGCCGAGCCCCCGGCAGGTGGCCGCCACCTCGGCGCCGATGAAGCCGGCGCCGATCACCACGACCCGGGCCCCCTCGCCGGCTGCGTGGAGGTCGGCGCGGATGGCCAGGCAGTCGTCGAGGGTGCGGAGGGTGTGGACAACGGCGATCCCCTCGGCACCGGGGAGGGGTCGGGCGGCGGCGCCCGTGGCCACCACCAGGCCGTCGTAGCGGAGCTCACTCCCGTCGTCACAGGTCAGGACGCGTGCCTCGGTGTCGAGCGACCGGGCCCGCCGGCCGAGCCGGAACTCGAGGCCCAGGGTGTCGAGCTTGTCCGGGGCGTGGTGGTGGATCCGTGCCACGTCCCAGGTCCCGGCCAGGAGCTGCTTGGACAGCGGTGGTCGGTCGTAGGGGGCGTGAAGCTCGTCCCCGACGATGATCACCGGTCCGGGATGGCCCTCGTGGCGGATCTCCTCGGCGGCCCGCAGGCCGGCCAACGAAGCTCCGACCACCACGACGGTGGAGTCAGGGGCCAGGGGTTCGCTCATGGGCCGTCATCGTAGGGCCGCCGGCCGACCGTGCGTCCAGCCGGGGCATGGAGCATGGGTGCAACGGGCTCAGTGCCCGAACATGGCCATCCACTGCTCGGCTGTCCGCAAGCGGAATACGTAGTTGTGGGAGCGGGTGTGGCCCATGGTGGCCGACGGATCCGGCGAGTACAGGTGCCCGGGGTAGAGCACGGTCTCGTCCGGCACCTGCGCCAGCCGGGTGGTCAGCGACTCGAACATCTCCTCGGGATCACCACCGGGCAGGTCGGTGCGCCCGCAGCCGTCGAGGAACAGGGTGTCACCGGCGATCAGACGGCCGTCGACGAGGAAGCACTGGCTCCCCGGCGTGTGGCCCGGGGTGTGCACCAGGGTGATGGGAACCGACCCCACTTCCACGACATCGCCACCACCGTGCGTGACCAGGTCGCCGGGGCCGACACCGGTCGACCGCGACACCCAGGGGGCTTCGTCGGCCTGCACGTGGATCGGTACCGGGGCCAGCTCGAGGAGCCGGGTGATGCCCTCGATGCCCCAGCCCATCATGTCGCCGCCGACATGGTCGGGGTGGTAATGGGTGGCCAGGGCACCGACCAGGCGCATCCCGTCGGCCTCAACGACACCGAGGATCTCGTCGACGGCATAGGCCGGGTCCACGACCACGGCGTCGCCGGTCCGCCGGTCGCCGACCAGGTAGACGAAGTTGACCATCTGCCGGGCGACGGGGTCGTCGACGGCGAAGTCCCGGCCGGCCAGTAGCTGGCGGAAGTACAGGCGGTCGGAGGCCTCCCCCGGGGGGGCCGGTGCGCTCAGATCGGTCACCGGTACACCTTACGGGGGAAGATGGCGTGGGGGCCGGCCACCCGGTCGAGGAAGACCAGTCCGTCCAGATGGTCCATCTCGTGGAGGACTGCCCGGGCTTCGAAGGCGTCCACCTCCAGGGTGCGCCGACCGCCCTCCGGGTCGGAGCCGGTCACCGTCACCCGGGTGGCCCGGGGTACGTCGCCGGTCAGGTCGGGCACGCTCATGCAGCCCTCACGGGCCACCTCGGGCCCCGACGCGGAGACGATCACTGGATCGAACAGCACGAACACCCCGTGGCACGACCGCGCCTTCCGGTGCCCGGTGACGTCGACGGCGAAGGCTCGGAGGCCCACGCCGATCTGTGGCGCGGCGAGTCCCACGCACCCGGGTGACACCCGCATCGTGTCGACGAGGTCGACAGCGAGGTCACGGGCCTGCTGGTCGAGGGAGCCCACCTCGGAGGAGGGGGAGGTCAGCACGGCGTGGGGCAGGGAGACGACCGGACGGACAGGCATGGGTCGGCTCGTCCGCCCCGATCAGAGGACGTCGACGTCGACACGGTGGGCGTGGCACCGGACCCCGAATGCCTCGGCTGACCGTTGGACCTCGTCGGCTGCGGCCCCCCCGTCCACGCCGTCGGGGAACCCGACCGTGATGGTGAGCACGTAGACGGGCTCGCCTGGGGCGCCGACCAGTCGGGTTGA
>Ga0224558_1001235_pt1 | contig 27405 bp, 21 predicted proteins | sample 714S32024metaG_FD_180682 | JGI IMG/M metagenome (GOLD analysis project Ga0224558, IMG submission 180682) | Peat soil microbial communities from Stordalen Mire, Sweden - 717 S3 20-24 | ecosystem: Environmental > Terrestrial > Soil > Wetlands > Peat | place: Sweden: Norrbotten County, Stordalen... | reverse complement strand
CATCAGAGAACAGCAGGTTCCCCTTGAACCGATGCAGTTCATCCGTCCAACGCAGAGCGTGGTTCTGGCCAAGTCGTATCAAACTGCCTGGGGGGGTATAGTCGTTAGTAAGATTTCGGTCGCCGGCCAGGATCGAGGTGGGCCGGGCAAACTCAGCATTCACCCCGATAAAATAGCTCAGATTCCCGTTGCTGAGCGTCGCAAAACTGCTCGCCGGCAGGCGAGTATCGGCCGGGCAAACCAGCAGCTTCGCCGTGACGAGTTCATTGGACGCCGCCTGGAAGTGCCGATAAGAGAAGTAGAAGTCACTCTGGAGGAGGTAACCGCTCCGGGCCAATTCCAGTGTGCCGCCGGCGCTCCCGGGGACCGCCATGGGAAACTGGCCGTTGTGGTCGTTGGCGAAACTGACGAACCCGACGCCGGCCTGATGGAGATGGTCAACGCACTGGATCCGCCTTGCCCGAGCCTGGCCCTGGCTAAGCACCGGCAGCAGCATCGCCGCCAGCATCGTGACGATAGCCAAGACACACAGCAGTTCGATCAGGCTCATCGCCGAGGCACCCACACTGGACCGAGTGACGCTCATACCCTTCGCAGTTTGCAGAGCATCGCCAATGCCAGACGGAATACCGCCAGAGTTCCCCGTGCAGACGTTGCCGCCTGCGTGTTTTTCACGCGAAATGCGTCAACTGATAGGAATTTGCTTTTTGGCGCCTCTGCTTGTACTTGACGCTTCCCGGGTGAACCCATCCCCAAAAAAAACATTCTTCAACCCGGAAAGGGTTGCATCACCGCTTACGCCGGCCCCAACCTCACGACCAGCCCCGCACCGCAATGCCGGCACCTCCGCGCATTACGAATCACCACGCCGCCACACTCCGCACACTTAGGCCGCCGATCCGCCAGCGCAAACGTCACCAGCCATCCCAGCGGCCCGAACAGCGCGCCAAGGAGCGCCCCCGCGGCTTCCTGCCCCCGCGCCTTCCCGCACAAAAAACCAATCAACGCCCCAGTGATCGCCCACGCCACCAAACACACCAACGTCATCTGATCCTCATTCATTTCTTTCTCCTTTCCATTTCGGCCGCTGGAGCTCCCGAATCGTTTCGTTGTACATCTTCTTCTCGTCAACGAACGCAACCACGTGGGCCGTATTGTCAAGGCCGCCGGCCTGCTGCCGAAAATAGAACGGTAGATTCGTCCGCTCAACTCCCCCGCGCACATTCACAAACTCAACCACGGCCTCTCCCGTCCACTGGGCCGGATTGTTTCCCATGTCATCGATGCTAGCGCGAACTATGCCGCGCAACCCTACGACCGCATTGGAGCAGCTTGCCAACTGCGATGCCTGAGCTTCCCGCTTGAACCGCTCCATGCGCCGTTCCGAATTCTCCCCGCACCCGCAAACCAAAACCACCACTACCGCTATAGCAAATATGTTCGTCTTCATTTTCCTTCCCCGCAGTTTTGCGCGTGCTTCTTCTTCTCATTGGCCCGGCGTTTAATCTCCAAAGCCAGTGCCTGCACATGCTTTGGTAATTTTAGCCCCCGCCGTTCATCTGGTTCCCGTTCGGACCGAGCACCGCGCCGAAAACGCAACGGCAATATTCCTGATCGCACCCTGGCAGTGGCAATCCCGGAAACTCATCAATCCCCATCACCTTCCCTTCCAGAGCTTCACATGCTTCACAAACCTGTCCAGGATTCCCACATCCGAGGACCCTGACATATTTGACGCCGGCCCTTCTCAGCCGGGCGAACGTGTCAGCGCTGTATGCCACGACTTCCTCTTTACTCATTGGCTCGCCCATGACTTACCTCCCATTTGCTGCCTCCGAAATCTTATTCACAGGCCATCCGTACGATTACCGTTAGACCGCAAAAGTCCAACCCCCAAGAGCAACACTGGTCGAGTGGAGCGGAGGCGCGACCGGTTTAGACCAATGGATTCCGATGTTTCTGCCCTTTCGGGCATCGTGGCAAACAGCCATCAGGTCCTGCCGACGTTTCCCCCACCCCCTCTGCTCATCCCGTACGGCGAGTTTTCCCCGGTACGGTTGGAAGCCAGCCTTGTCGCTCCGCGCCCTTCCGCAGCCGTCCCCGGCGGCGTTTGACGCGGAGCCTGCGTTCCTTTCCGTATCTGGCTCAGAGTCCAGATATATCGGTTCGCGGCTGTGCCCACAGGCCCTTGGCTCAGCACGGTTTATTATCCCCGCGCCTGCAAACGCTACTACGGCCTGATGCGCCGGTCTGACGAACTCCGTCCAGCTTGGGCCTGCTCGGCTTGCTCCGGGCGGTCTTTGCCCTCGCGGGCCGTTCGCCTCACCTTCCCTTCTTTGCTTTGGCATACTTTGCGTCCATGCTGCGACCTCTACCCCGTTGGCTGACCAAGTTCATTTGATGGCTCATCTCCCGGTCATCAGAGCCTTCACCGTTCCTATCACGGCTCGGCGGTTCCAAAACACCTTCCTCACTGGTTTCAGAGAAGGAAGCACTTTCGGGGCGGCAGTCAGTTCTAAACGTTGCGGCCTGGACGTTGGCTAGAGCGGCTGACCAGTCCCCGCCAGCGGCTTGAGGCCACCGACAGGCCCGCCCGTTTACGGCAGAGCTTGCCCCAGCCAGGGTCTCCCCTGGTCGGAGTCTGCTATTACTACTCGGCCCAACCATCCATTGCCGAGGCAGGACTTTCACCTGCGAGCATGCCCAAGGTTGAAGGCTGCACATAGGAATTTGCTTTTTGGCGCCTCTGCTTGTACTTGAAGCTTGGCGGGTGAAGGAGAATCGGTTTTCGCTCTCATCCATTGCGGTCCCATCCTGTTAGACGTTGCCGAGGTTGTCAACAGGCGATGTTTGCAGGCTTTCTGTCAGTTTTGGCGTAACGCCGAGAGGCGGCTGGCTGGCATCTGGCGGCCGGCCAGGCAGTGCGCGAGAAGTGGCGCGGTTCTGGGGCAGGCCGGGCACGAAGAGGCCGGTGCCAAGCAGAAGCCCGACTCCAAACCGCCCTGGAAGAGGGCAGTACTTAGTCGGTTAGCACATTCTCGTAAGCCGGGGTGGGGGCGACGTCGTCACAGGGCTCGTGGGTGCAGGGCCCTGTGGCACCCGGCGGGGACAGGCCGGCCGACCTGCACCGAGGCTGCGGCAGACAGGCGGCCGGATCGTGCCAGGCGCCGAGGTGTCGAAGGATCTTCTCCACAGCTCGCGGGTCATCAATCACGGCGATGGAAGTAACTATCGAGTTCTTTAAAGAATAACGGATTCATAGTTTCAACAGTGGGGACCGCATTGGCCGCGACCCCGGGTTATTGGTCACGGCTCTAATTCTCGCCCGTCGCGGCTACCGACGCCAGAAGAATTTGGCTGCAGGGAAAGAGCGGGCAATCGCTCGGGAGAACGCCTGCCCCGTGGGTGCCGGGGATGAGCAATTGCTCAACGACCAGCACGCCCCGGAGCAACTGATAGGAATTTGCTTTTTGGCGCCTGTGCTTGTACTTGACGCTTCGCGGGTGAATGCAGCAAGAATCAGTAATGCAAACCGGACGGCAGAGACTAGAGGCGGCAAGGTAGTGCAAAAACTTTGTTCCGACCCCGCTATGAACACAGCCCCGATCTACCTTCTACTGAATGGCGAAGCGAATGGCCCACATGAGGTCGCGGAGGTGGAAGAGATGCTGCAGGGCCGGAAGATTCATAAAGTGGATTTGGCCTGCATTGAGGGGATGAAAGAATGGCGGGCTATTCCGGAGACTTTGGTCTGGGCGCGCGGGCATCTGCTTGCTGAGATGCGCGATCTCGTCTTGCGGGTTGTGTCGAGGATGGTTGACTTGGAGGTTGATTTGCCCAGCGCACGCTCGGAGGTAATGAGAGCGACTGCTAGGCAGGGTGATTCCGACCTAAGCGAGAGCATCGGAACGATTCTGGACATCAACATGAGCCTACTTCGCAACCACCGCCTGTATTGCGCGAAGCAGGACAAGTGGACACCAGACGCTAGTGATCTCTGGCCGGCGCTCGAGCTCGTCAGGTTTTCCAAGCTGACTTTCCCACGCGACTGGGAAACAGCATGGCAAACCGCCGGCGGAAGATCCTCTGGGGGCAAAATGGTGGCTCTCACAAACGATTCTGTTTGGACCGCGCTGAGCGATTTCGGATTCCCTTTCCCGCCTTTCAGCATGGACGGAGCAATGTGGGTTGAACAGGTGGCAGCGGCCGAGGCGCGGGAGGGGGGGCTTGCAGTTCCGGATGGTTTGCTTGAGTTTGGCGACATCAAGCCGTTTGAAGTAGTGGGTTGCGGAAACTGAAATGGGCCTCTGCGCACCATTACCATGAATGAGCTAGGTTACTTCCGTTCGATTACGCTTGAGTTCCGTGCATTGAAGGACCGATTACGCCACTTCATTGACGACAAGCATTGGCTCACCGATGGCGAATGGAAGGAGAGCGTTCTACGGGCGGTGCTCAGGCGCCATCTGCCTCAAAACGTTGGTGTCGGAAAAGGCTTCGTCATTACACGGGACGGTTCGTCCTCGCAGATTGATGTTCTTTTATACGACAGGTCAAAACCGTTGCTCTATCAGGATGGCGATCTGGTGATTGTCACGTCTGACCTTTGCTTGGGCATTATTGAGGTGAAGACGCGTCTGGACGCTACAAGGCTCCGGGAAGCAATCCACAAGGTTGCCAACTGCCAATACCATGTCTCGCGCTACGCACAGTGTCGTCCGTTCACAGGGCTTTTTTCATTCGAGCATGACGGTGAAGACTACCAGACCCTGCTTCAGGACCTTAAGAGCGCAGCCGCTGGATCGGATCGACGCGTCCTGAACTGCGTCTCGCTTGGCACATCTCTATTTGCGCGTCACTGGTACTGTGCCCCAGAAAAGCCGGGCTTCCCCGCGAACATCTTCAGAGCCTACAACCTTGAGGATATGGCGCCCGCCTATTTCGTCCACAATGCCATTGAGTATTTATGCAGCCAATCTGTGCTCGATAACAATCAGATCTGGTATCCACCAGAAGGGAAGGAGGCACGCACTCTTGGCCAGATCTCGGTTAGAGATACCTAGCGCCTCATCACGAAGGCTGCCTTCTCATCCGACGCCGCTTCTTTGACGGCCTTTCCCGAAAGCGCGTTTGTATTTGGCGTTAGCTACTTGCTTTCTCATAAATGCGAACTCGTTTTCGCTAGAAACGAACTGACACGCGCCGGTAGCCAACTGACGTGCGACTGGAGTCAATTGAGATTCCTTGGATGTCAATTGACTAACGGCGGATGTCAACTGATACCCGACAGATGCCAGGTGACACTTGCTATGAAGCAATTGCATTTCGGTGAATGTAACTGAAAGGAATTTGCTTTTTGGCGCCTGTGCTTGTACTTGACGCTTCGCGGGTGAAGGAGAATTGGTTTTCGCTCTCATTCATTGCGGTCCCATCCCGTTAGACCTTGCCGAGGTTGTCAACAGGCGATGTTTGCCTGCTCTCTGTCAGTTTTGGCGTAACGCCGAGGGGCGGCTGGCTGGCATCTGGCGGCCGGCCAGGCGGTGCGCGAGAAGTGGCGCGGTTCTGGGGCAGGCCGGGCACGAAGAGGCCGGTGCCAAGCAGAAGCCCGACTCCAAACCTCCCTGGAAGAGGGCAGTACTTAGTCGGTTAGCACATTCTGGTAATCCGGGGTGGGGGCGACGTCGTCACAGGGTTCGTAGGTGCAGGGCCCTGTGGCACCTGGCGGGGACAGGCCGGCCGACCTGCGCCGAGGCTGCGGCAGACAGGCGGCCGGATCGTGCCAGGCGCCGAGGTGTCGAAGGATCTTCTCCACAGCTCGCGGGTCATCAATCACGGCGATGACCCGCATGGGGTTTTGGCAGACGGGACAACGCAGCGGGTCAACATGCCAGACGCGCAGAACCAGGTCGCGCCACCGCTTGGAGGGCAATTTTAAGGGCGGTGGCGGTGAGAGGCCCGCTCGGCGCGCAACCGACTCCGGCCTCAGTCCCCGGTGACGCACGCCTCGCATCTTGTTGCTGTACCAACCATAGTAGCGGACCATCTGCGCGCCTTTGTCCGGGATATGCTGCGTGATGGCGGCCAGAAAGTCGGTGGCGGTGAACACCTCGAAATTCCGATTGATCTTGGCATTGAGGCGGGAGCGGTAGATCACCATGTCGGTCGGGGACTCCAGCGTCATTTTCTCCACGGAGAAGGGATTCCGCAGGATGTACTGGGCCAGGTCTTCCAGGTCGGCTTTGGCCTCTGGCGGCACCGGCTCGCCGGCATGGACGTTGAACCCGCTGTGCTTCCACGAGTAGAGCACCTGCACCCGTTTGGGCGGCACCAGTTTTTCCTCGACCAGCAGATGGATGACCTTGGCGCGGAAGAGTTCTTCCAGAGGCTTGAGCGGGGCGTCGGGCAGGGTGTGGAAGTTGGAGATTGAGAGTTGAGAGTTGAGGGCTGAAATCGGCTGAGCCACGATCTGGGAAAAGTAGAAAGCACACGGGACCAGAGACCACAGACTACTGACCACGGGACTACGTGAAAACATCCGACATCGAACGGTCGGGCGCGGATGGAGAGGAATGGGGGTTGACACTGTCCGCCAGTGGCGTATCATGCTGTGTGTGGAATTTATTGAGACGCCGACGTTTACGCGGTTGATCGGAAAGCTGATGGATGACGGTGAGTATGCAAAGCTGCAGCTTGCGCTGGTTCTGCGTCCCGACTGGGGCAAGGTCATTCCGGGCAGTGGTGGCCTTCGTAAACTGCGCTGGGCAGGGAGCGGGCGCGGCAAGCGCGGCGGCCTGCGAGTTATTTACTACTGGCAGGCCGCTGACGATCAAATTTGGCTGCTGTTAGCCTATCCGAAGAGCGAGCGAGACGATTTATCGCATAATGAAATCAAGCAACTGAAGAGGTTGGTTGAGGAGTTTGAATTATGAAAACGGAACTGTTTGAGGAATTGAAGCAGAGCCTGCGCGAAGCAAACCTCATCAAGCGCGGACAATTGAAGCCTGGCCGCGTGTTTCACATGAGACCGGAGTCGAACATTGTGCGCGTGCGGGGTAAGCTTGGTCTGTCGCAGTCGAAATTTGCGGCGATATTGGGCATCAGTGCCGACACGTTACAGAATTGGGAGCAAGGACGTCGGACGCCGACCGGGCCGGCAAAGGTGTTGCTGAAGATTGCCGCGCGGCACCCTGAGGTGTTGTTGGAAATGGCCAACAGCCAATAGCCAATATCGAACGGGAGATCACGGGACTACGGACTACGGGACCACGGGGGCGAAACGCTGAAAAGCTGAAAGCTGAAAGGCTGAAATCGGCTGAGCAAAACCACCGAAGGACACGATCTTGGAAAAACAGAAAGCACACGCGACCAGAGACCACAGACCACTGACCACTGACCACGGGACTACGTCAAAAACAAAGCAGAAAGCAGAAACAGAGCAAAGCCGCCCAATGCGACATCAAAGCCACCCCAAAGCGTATTGATAGCCAGGGGATTGCGACCCTAAAGCCACTGTAAAGCCACCCCAATGCGACCTTAAAGCCACCTGAAAGCTACCTGACTACTGACTACAAGACTTCGGATCACGGACTACAGGGGAAAAGCTGAAAGTAGAAAGCAGAAAGCTGAAATCGGAAGGCGGTGAAGGGGGAATTACGGCACAACGGACTTCGGGACCGCGGACTACAGAGGGAAAAGCTGAAAGGCTGAAATGCTGAAAACTGAAATCGGGTGAGCAAAGCCACCCGGAGCGAAGGGGGAATGAAGAATGCACATCGGACCAGAGACCACAGACTACTGACCACGGGACTACGTCAAAAACAATGCAGGATGCAGAAGGGCTGAACGGAGAGAACCACATCCGGCCTTAGGTTCCAATTCCATGCAAGAATCACCGTTTGGCGTGGCGCTTGGGGGGCGGCGTGATAGGCTGGGATCCGATGAAACCGGACCAGGATATCGCGGAACAGAATGGAAGCCTCATGGCCAAGTCCGATGCTCGCATCGCCGATTTTCTCGATGAGACCTGCCAATTGCTGGGGCGATTGGACCGCGCGGCCATCGCGCGCGCGCAAGACCTTTTGCTGGACTGCCATCGGCGCGGCGGCCGTGTGTTCACGGCCGGCAACGGTGGTTCGTCCTCCACGGCCCAGCACTTTGCCTGCGATCTCGCCAAGTTCGCGGTTCCGCCCGGCCAACGCCCGTTCGACGCGCGCTGCCTCACGGACAATATCAGCCTTTACACTGCCTGGGCCAATGACGCGGACCGGGGCGACGTTTTCGTGAATCTAATGCGCGGCCTGCTGCGGGCCGGGGACGTGCTCATTGCCTGCTCGGTCCACGGCGGGACTGGCTTTTCCGCCGATCTGGTCCGCGCGGTGGACTTTGCCAATGAAGCTGGAGCGAGCACGATCAGCCTGGTGGGTTTCGATGGTGGAGCGCTGCACCGGCTATCCACGGTGTCCATCCTTGTGCCTGCGCGCTCGACGCCGCAGGTCGAGGCGATTCACCTGGTCATCGAGCACCTGTTGATGTCCTTACTTAAGCAGGCCATCGGGGGAACGCTCGAAGAGTCGCAGATTCCTTCTGCCCCTCCTTAAAGCACATTGAGAAGAAATCGCGGGAGACCATCACAGCGCAATGCGTTCGCACAGTGGGACAGGCGTCAAATCAGTGAGAGGGGCAGGGGATTCCCCGGCCGGAATCACCGCGCTGGCGGTGGGGCACGCGGCCTATGACTTGTGCATGGTGGTGGATGGCTATCCGCCGGAGAACTCCAAGGCGCAAACCGAGCTGCTGATCGAGTCCGGCGGCGGACCGGCGGCCAATGCTGGCTGGGTGCTGGCCCGTTGGGGAGTGCCGGTGGCGCTGGCCGGGGTGATTGGAGAGGACGACTATGGGCAGCGAGTAGCCACCGAACTGCGGCAGGGCGGCGTGGATTGCCGGCTGTTAGAGATACGCAAAGGCCAGGCCACCCCGGTATCGTTCATCATGGTGAACCGGGCCAACGGCTCGCGCACTGTCATCAATCGCAAGGTCGCAACCGCAGCCTTGACCTTGGATCACGGTAAATTGGCGGGGCTCGAACCCCGTTTGCTTCTGTTCGACGGACACGAGCCGGCCGCCTCGCTGGAAGCGATGAAGGCTTTTCCCTCCGCCATCACTGTGCTCGATGCCGGCTCGCTGCGTGAGGGAACGCAAGTGCTGGCATCGCGCGTGAACTACCTGGCCTGCTCCGAGCGGTTCGCCGCGCAAGTCACTGGTGAGGGCGACATATACGGAAATTGGCAAGCCTGCCTCCGGCGTTTGCGCGAATTGAACGGCAACGTCATTGTCGTGACCCTGGGAGAGCGCGGAGTGCTCTTCGACGATGGTCGCCAGCAGGGGCGCTTGGCCGCCTTGCCGGTAAAGGCGATTGATACCACCGCCGCCGGGGACATTTTTCACGGTGCGTTTGCGTTCGCCTTGCTTCGGGGAATGGACTTGGGCGGCGCCCTCCGTCTAGCGATCGTTGCGGCGGGGCTGTCGGTCCAGAGATTCGGCGGACGGCCGTCTGTGCCGGAGCTTGCCGCAACGCTGGATTTGGCCAACGAGGCCGGCGTTGATCCCAAACGTCATGACTGAATTGATCTCATTATCAGGCCCTCCGCTCTGCGTGGTGGGCAACGTCAATCGGGACGTGAAAATGCACGGGGTTCCCGAATTGCCGGGCCTCTTTCAGGATGGTGAGACCTCCGTGCCGTTAATCACTGAGACTATCGGGGGCGGCGGCGCAAACAGCGCCTGCGCCGCCGCCGGGCTGGGGGCCAGCGTGCGCTTTCTGGCCAAAGTTGGTGCCGATCCCCTGGCCGACCGCCTGCGCCAGGTGCTGGAACGTCATGGTGTCCGCACCGTCTTCGCCTGCGACCGGGACTCGCTGACCGGGACGACCGTCGCCCTTGGTTACGCCACCGGCCGCAGGCATTTCCTGAGTTGCTTGCCCAACAATGAGGCATTGAATTTCGAGGATCTCGATCTATCTGCGCTCGACGGCTGCGGGCACTTGTTGCGGGCAGACGTCTGGTTCTCACGAGCCATGCTGGAAGGCGGCAACCGGCGGCTGCTGTCTGAAGCTCGCCGACGCGGACTTGCCACCTCCGTTGACATTAACTTTGACCCGCGCTGGGCCGACGCGCCGGGGTCGATCATCGTGGAGCGCAAGCGATGGTTAAGGGACGTTTTGGATCTTGTGGACATGGCCCACGGCAATACGCGGGAATTGTGCGAGTTTACCGATCGTCCTGATTTGCCAACGGCCCTGGGAAATCTGGCGGATTGGGGCGTCAAGGCGGTCGTGGTCCACCTGGGCGCTCAAGGAGCCGGTTACTTTGCTGATGGCCAATGGGTCACCGAGCCTCCCTGCCTCGTCCACCAGCCGGTGCATTCGACCGGCACCGGCGACGTGCTGAGCGTGTGCATGATGCTGCTTCACCACCGGTTGGACCTGTCTATCGAGCAGAAGCTTCGCTTTGCGAACGGCATCGTTGGCGAGTTTATGGAAGGTCGCCGTCAACTGATCCCATCGCTTTGATGTAGCGGCCGCTTTAGAAGCGCAATGCCGCACTTTGTCAGACACTATTTCGGCTGAGTTCCTCCCAGGAGATAATTCTCTGCAAACAGGATGGTCGCGTAGAACTGGAAGTCGGCGTTCGCCTTCTTCGCAAAGCCGTGGCCTTCATCTTTGGCGGCCAAATACCAGACTGGAGTTCCTTGCTGCTTGAGCGCAGCCACCATCTGGTCAGCCTCACTCTTCGGCACGCGCGGGTCGTTCGCCCCCGCCACAATGAAGATCGGCTTCTTGAGTTCCTTCACGTGGTTCATGGGGGCGATGCTTTCCAGGAAAGCCCGCATTTTAGGTTCACGTTCGTCTCCGTACTCAACGCGGCGCAAATCGCGGCGGTAGGGTTCAGTGTGCTCGAGGAAGGTCACCAGGCTGGACATCCCCACAATGTCCACTGAACAGGCGATGAGGTCGCTGTAGCGGGTGGCGGTTACGAGGGTCATGTGCCCGCCGTAACTGCCGCCCGTGACCAGGATTCGTTCGCTATCCAACCCGGGCTGATGACCCAGCCACCGCAGCAACATCTCGATGTCTTTATAGGAGTCTTCCCGCCTGAACCCGTTGTCCAGCATGAGGTAATTCTTGCCATACCCCGACGAGCCCCGAATGTTCGGGGATATAATGGCGACGCCGAGCTCGTTGAGGAAATAATTGTTGCGGCCCAGATAGTTCGGGCGCGCCTGACCTTCCGGACCACCATGGATGGCCACGATGACTGGCCGTTTGCCTGGAAACCGGTCCGCCGAAGGTCGGTAGAGCCAGCCGGATATCTCCAGCCCGTCGAATGATTTCCACTTCACCAGCTCGGGTTCGATGAAGTTCTGCGCGTTCAGCCCGCCGGTCTCGCTGGTGGTCCAGCGCTCGAGTTGACCGGTATTGAGGTCAATGGAATACGCATCCAGCGGGGAACGCGCCGAATTGACGCCGAACGCCAGGTCGTGATTGTTTTCATGCCAGACCAGCCCGCTGATAACCCCCTTCGGCGTCTCCGAAAGGGGGCGTTCCTTGCCCGAGGCCAAATCCAGCACGCGTAACCGGCTCAAGCCGTTCTCATTCACTACGTAGGCGAGCAGTTGCCGGTTGTGTGAAAGGGTCGCGTCTTCCACGTCCCACGGGTCGCGCGTCAGGTACTGAGCTTGCCCGGTGGCCAAGTCGAGACGGGCGATGCGCCTGAACTCGTTGTCACGGTCGGTCACCGCATAAACGGCTTTGCCATCGGCGCTGAATCCGGCCGGGACATAGGCCACCTTTTCGGCCCCTTTGGGCGTCAGCAGGGTCTTCCGTCCGGTGGGAACGTCTATCAGCCACAAATAGCTCTCATTAATGGAGATTTCTTCCACTGCCAGGAGCGTTTGGTCGTCGGGCGCCCAGTCGGCCACTTCCCAGCCGCCCCCTTGGTTCTGCACCAGCAAGCGGTCGGTCGCTTTGTCCGCCGGATCCATGATGTAGAAATCGAGGTCCTTGCCATTGCGCCGCGTCGAAGCATAGGCGAGAAGGTCGCCCTTGTTGGACCACTGGGCCCCGAGGTTGCGGGACTTGCCATCCGTGAGGAGCGCGCTCTCGCCAGAGGAGACGTTGTAACGGTAGAGCTGATACCACTCGCCCCCGCCGATGTCTTTGCTGAAAACGAAATAGTCGCCCGTGTGCGGATGATAGACGGCGCCCGCGACCCGATCGGGAAAGAAGGTCAGTTGCGTGCGAGCGCCGCCTGGCATCTTGACCTCATGCACCTGCACGGTATCGGCAAAACGCGTGCCAATGAGCATCTCGCGCCGCTGCGGGTGCCACGCGAAGACCATGGCGCTGCGAAAGTCCGTGTAGCGCCTGGCCTGTTCCACGATCGCGCGCGGAATGGGCGGAATGCCCTCCACGATGAGATTCTCAGTCGGAGTCAGCGGGGTCTGAACCGAGCCCGGCTGCGCCAGGCAAAGCTGGCCGTATAACATCAGTGCGCCGAGAACAGAGCAGATCTTGGTCTTCATGATATGAGCAACATGTCCATGCGGAACAATAAGCGCCCCTGTGGAATTCTGCCAAGACCTTAGTGCGCCGCTCCACTTATTTCATGACCGTGGCGGGGGTCTATGGTATGCCTGAACCGTCTATGAGAGCTGTTTTGTCGGGCGTATTAATCATCCTGGCGCTTTCCACCGTCTCCACGCCGGCGCAGGAGAACTGGCCGGAGTTACGCGGGCCGAAACGGAACGGACACTCAGCGGCAAGAAGGCTCCCTATAGTCTGGAGCGAGACGAACAACGTCGTTTGGAAGACCGCTATTCGCGATCTGGGCTGGTCCTCGCCGGTCGTTTGGGGAGATCAAATTTGGATTACGACCGCGACGGAGGATGGCAAACACCTGTATGCGATTTGCGTGGACCGTCGGACGGGCAAGATCGTTCATGACGTCAAGGTATTCGACACGGAAGCACCGGAGCACGTCGCCAGTGTGAACAGCTATGCCTCTCCTACGGCGGCGATCGAAGCCGGCCGGGTCTATGTTCACTATGGCACTTATGGCACGGCCTGCCTGGACACGCGCGATGGCAAGATCCTGTGGAGTCGCCGGGACATGAACTGCGATCACCACGAAGGCCCGGGATCTTCGGTCATGTTGCATCAGAACTTGCTCTATTTCAACGTGGACGGTCGGGATGTGCAATATGTAATCGCGTTAGACAAGAGCAACGGCAAGACCGTGTGGAAAACCAACCGCTCCATTGATTACACGCCATTTCCCACGAATTGCCGCAAGGCTTTCTGCACGCCCATCATCCTTGAGGCCGGAGGCCGGCTCCAGCTTTTCAGCCCGGGAGCCAAAGCCATGATCTCCTACGATCCGCGGTCCGGTGAAGAACTCTGGAAGGTTCAGTATAACGGATGGTCCATGGTGCCGCGCCCGGTGTTCGGCCACGGACTGGTGTTCGTCATCACGGATTATGAAAAGCCGGAGTTGTGGGCGGTGCGCCCGGATGGGCGGGGAGATGTTACCGACACCCACGTGGCGTGGAGGGTGACGAAAGATATGCCACGGACGGCTTCGTTGTTATTGGTCGGTGACCTGTTGTACATGGTCAACGATGACGGTTACGCCCTCTGCCTGGAGGCCCAGACGGGCAATCAGGTGTGGCGTGAGCGTCTGAAAGGCAAACACTCGGCCTCACCGATATACGGCGCAGGCCGGATCTATTTCTTTAGCGAGAAGAATCTAAGCACCGTGATTGAACCGGGCCGTGAATTCAAGGTGCTCGCCGAGAATCAACTGGAGGAGCGTGTGATGGCCACGCCTGCCGTAACAAGGGATGACATCATCCTGCGATCGAAGACTCATTTGTACTGTCTCCGAGACCAGCGAAAATGATCGCGATCACATCGTCGCTTCGCTTCGGCGGCAAGAGTCTAAAGCCTGAGGGGTTGAGAGCTGACTGTTGCCTTAGAACCGGGTCCATTCTGATTCTGGTCCTCAAATCTTGCTTTCACTTCGTCAGTTGCCGCAACTGCGCGTCCAGTTCGTCCAACGAAAAGCCTTCCGCGACGACCCGATGGCTCGCGTCGGCCAGAATCAACCACGGCAACGAGCTGACCTCCGAGACCCACTTGGATTTGCCGGATGATTCCGTCACGCGCCCGACCGGAAACGAAACCCCGCCGGTGCTCTTCCACTCGTTGAAGGTTTCATCGCTGATGACTGCGGCTTGAATGCCGAGCACGGAGACATTTTTTTGCCGGAGCGCGGCCACCTGTTCATCCAGCAGATGAACGACATGGCGGCACGGGCGCTGGCTGGCGTCGAAAAGACACAACAACACTGGCTGACCGGCGGGCGCGGTGTCGGCGCCGAGATTCATTGTCGTCAAATCGGGCAGGGGACTGCCCTTGAGCATAGCACGGTGCGGCGGTTGGCGAATACTTCCCGGCGAAGAACCCAAGCTCATCACGATGTTCGTGTCATCCGCCTCGACCGTGGCCTGCGCACTGCCCGCGCCGCTTTGTGAAGAAGCAAGCAGGTGAATCCGGCCCTCGCAAACCCGAAAATGGAACCGGCCCTTGCTGTCGGTGGCCATATATCCGTCGGGCTGGCCATCGCCGCTGAGCTCGACGCCCACGCCGGAAGCCGGCTTGTCGTTATCGTGCAAGAGCTGGCCGGCGATGACGCGGTCGGCGAGCTTGAGTACAAACGGCGCCAGTTCCATCCGGTTCGTTTCCGAGGCCGGTTCGACTTGCTGCTGGCTCTTGCCGTACCCTTTGGCGGTCGCGAAAACCATATATTGCGCGTCCGGCGGCAGGCATTTGATTTCATACCGGCCTTCGGCGTTCACCGGATGCACCTGCTCGTTCAATTGGTCGTAGCCCCACCCGGCCTTAAGCCACAGACCGACTTGCGCGCCGGTCAACGGAGAATCAGCGGCATTTTTCACGTGGCCGGTCAGCGTGAGCGCCGGTTTTAATTTCACGTTGAGATTGGTGGCGTCCTCCGGCAACTTCTCGGTCGCCGCCAGGTTGCGGGCCAGCTCGCGAACGACCAGGAGCGCGCTGCCGGACTGGGCCTGCCACTCCTGGAGCGACCAGGAGAGAGTGAATTCGCCCTTGGCCCCGGTCTTGACCCAGCGCGTGCCATTGTTAGAAGACACCGCCACCATCGCGCCGGCCGCAGGTTGGCCGGCGTCATCCGTCACCAGCCCCTTCAGCTCGTGAGCTTTCGCGCCGGGCGAGGAACTGTAAGTCGTACCCAGCTTCAGAACGACGTTTGTGTCGCCGCCTTCGGCTGGAACGTTTCCGTAGGAGTTCCCATTGTTAGAGTAGAGTTGAACCGGTCCTTCGCGGACGTTCTCGAATACAAATCGACCTTGGCGGTCCGCGGTTACTTGGGCGTTGGGCTGTCCATCGCCGTTAAGATTCACGTTTGAACCGGCGACTGGTTTGTTCTCCGCGTCGAGCACCTGTCCGGCGAGCTTGAGATTCGCCGGCTTGAGTTCCACCGGATCAAGTTCCTGGCGGATGGCGTCGGCGGAGATCTCCAGATTATACATCTCCTTCTGCACATATCCCGGCGCGGAAATTATGACGCCGTATTTTCTGCCGGGCGGCAGCGCGGGAATCTCGAACTGTCCCGGCGTGTTGGTGCGCGCCAGGCCCGACAGCAACATTCCGCTCCGGCCGGTCCAGAATACCAATTGCGCGGTCGCGTTAGTGACGGGCTTGCCATGGCATTCTGCGCGGCCGACCAGCGTTAGTCCCGGCGCCAATTTCAAGTCCAGCGCGCCGGTATCCTCGTCCAGGTCCTGGGCCGCCGCCAGATTGTGGTCCACGTCGCGAACCAGAACGCAGGGGGTCGAATCGCTCTGTCCTCCGACCGGTCGCTGGTTCCATTCCAATTCAAACTTGCCGTTCGCATCGGTCTTGAGATCGGCGTCCGCCACCCCGAAGTCGTCGACGATCCGCACCGACACACCGGCCGCCACCTGGCCGTCGGGCGTATGCACGACGCCGGAGATCTTTCGCGGCGCGGCCAGTTCAATTTCGACCCGATTCGTCTTGCCGGATTCCACTGTGGCGGTGCTCCGACTTGACGGCAGGGACTGCCGGAACGCCTCGATTTGGTAATCGCCCGGGAGCAACCGTAGCCGCACGATCCCGTTTGTGTCGGAGAAGGCGGCAGATTGGAAATGTTCCTTGTAAGCGTAGACGCTGACCCACGCTACCGGCTTGCGGTCATCCTTTCCCAGCACGGACACTTCCAGCAGGGCGCCGCGCTCCGCCTTCACCTGCACCCCACGCGCTGCTTTTCCGGCTTCAACCAAAACCGGAACCGTTTCCGCGACCCAGTCGGAAAGGGCGTTGGTGCCAAAAAAGGTTTGGATGGAATAGGAACCAGAGGCCACGTCGTCGAATCGGAACGCGCCGTCAGCGCTGGCTCGCGCCGGCTCAATCGCGCCGCCCACGAAAATCCCCTGATCAGACTGAAGAGTCAGTCGCGCAGCCGGCAGCGGTTGCCCGGTATCTCCGCCAGCGATTTTGCCTTCAATGCTGGCGCCCGGTTCCAGGACCAGCTTGATATCCGCCTTTCCGGCCCGATAACCTGCGGTTTGCAGGTCGGAAAATGTTTTCTGCGAAGGCTGCAACACCTTTCCGGGTGAACGAACCGCAAGAATGGCACTCGCGTTGGTGGGAAAATTCTCGATCCGGAAATGCCCGACGCCATCGGTGTGCGTGGAGAAACAGTCGCGCGCCGGTTTGCCAGTGAAGTAATAGAACGACCGGGCTCCGTTTTCAGACGACATGTCGCTCATAGCCATCGTCACGGAAACCTCGGCGTTTGCAACCGGCCTGTCCCCCTCGTCCGCCACGAAGCCCGCCAGCGTTCCCGGCGGAGTCAGCACAATGTGATTGCCCGTTTCGCGAATGTGATTGAATCCTTGATTCACTTGTCTCCACCCGGGAGCCATGCCCGGCTTGCGCGCCAGGAGAAATCCCACGTCACGCGACACTTGGATACCAAAGACGCCGTCCGTGCCGGTCGTGGTTTGCTTTTCCAATTTCGGCTCGCTCGGTCGAAGACCATTTCCCTCGTAACGCCAATACTCGACCGCCGCCCCGGCCACCGGATTGCCGGGGCCGTCGGTGATGGTTCCGGAAACTTTGAGCGGTGTCGCGTCGGCGTTCGCGCTGGTGTCCGACACCCGTTGAACGACTGTTTGGAGGCGCGGTTGCGCCCCGGCGTGCCAGCACACGCCCACGAGCATAGCAACGGCAGAGATCAGGAAGAATTGGCGCCTCATAGTCATACGACGATTATGAGGAATTGGACCTGGCTGGTCAACGAACGTCCCAGAGTTTTAGACTCCCTACATGAAATCTGGGAAGCTGAACTCCTGAGAACGGAAAGCTGAAATCTCTTGATTGGCGGTTTAAGTTGAGGGGAGGAGGTCTTGGGTAAGGGTTGCGCCCGGACTAGGCCGCTCCCCGATAGACCGCCAAAATGTTGTCGGGCGGCACATCGGGCTGAAAGAGATGCGCTGGGCCAAGAATGTAGCCGCCCCCCGCGCCCGCCGCTTCACAATAGCGCCGCGCTTCCGCTTCAACTTGGGCAGGGGTCGCGTGCGGCAGCAGGTTCTGCATATCCATGCCACCGTGAAAACTCAACCGGTCGCCGAAGTCGCGCTTTAGACCCTCGGGTCGCATTTCCGCGCCGGTGGGCTGGATTGGGTCCAGAACGTCCACACCCAACTCGATCAGGTCTGGAATAAAGGGACGCACCATGCCACAGCTATGGTACATTGCTTGCCCACCCAGGCTGTGGATGCGCTCGACCATCTCCTTGACATATGGAGCGACGAACCGGCGGAACATCGCGAGAGAGATGAGCGGTCCGTGCTGCGAACCCAAATCGCTGATGACCAGATAGAGATCAATCCGCCCGTCGGTGATTTCCGCCGCTCGCGTATAATCTTCCAGGTAAAAGTCAGTGAATTTGCGGCAAAGGAAGTGAACCCACTCCGGCCGTTCGGCCATGTCCACGAACATATCCTCCCAACCGCGCACCAATGCGGGCCGCTGCCAGATATCGGCAAATCCGTAGAGCAGCGCGTGGTCTTCGTAGTGCCGGCATTGCCCTCTAAGCTGCGAGCGATCGATGCAGTCTGGTGTTGGCCAATTGAATGCCTCTAATTCGCCAAAGCTCTCCGCCCCAGCCAACGCGCCTTTGGCGTCCTCGCGCAGTGGTCCCCAAGGCGTTGGCTGGTAGATAAACCGCTCACCCCAGAAGTTTTGGAAGGTGCCGCCACCGATCGCACGCTCGGCGGGCGCCGGAGCTTCGAGGTGGCGAACATCCACGCCAAGCGAATCGAGCAGTTTGTCCTTATCCTCATGTCCGACATGAGCGAACAGCCGTTTCCAGGTGGGCGGTTCCGCCCAGAAGTCGCGCGGCGTACGGTCCGGCTGCTCGTGTCTCAGGGCGGTGAGGACTCTCTCGCGTGACATCATAGCGCCCAGCCGGCGCGGTATTGGCGGCGGACGTAGGCATTGGCCTCTTTATCGTTGGTGACTTCCATTTTCTCGCCGTCCCAAAGCAGTCGCCGGTTGGGATAGCGCACGGCCAGGTTGCCCATCAGGACCGTTTCGGCCAGCGGCCCGGCGTAGTCGAAGTTGGAGCTTGCCGGCTTGCCGCCTTTGCACGCGCGCAACCAATCCTTTTCGTGCCCATCCAGGCCGCCGGGAACGCGCTCAATGGATGGCACAACCTTCTCGGCTTCGCGCATCCGTGCTTCGGGAAAGACACGTGGGCGCCGCCCATAGCAACCGCAGATCAAGACTCCCTTATCACCCAGAAAGATCACGCCGCCATCCGAATCGCCGAGTTCTTCATCGGCATCCAAACCATCCGGCCGCGGAGGCATCATACCGCCGTCCCACCAGGTCAGCTTGCAGGCCGGCAACGTGTCGCGAGCCGGGAATTGGAACCTTACGATGGTCGAACGGGGATAGGTCTCCATCTTGGGATTGTCCTTTTGCCATAGCCCTTTCCAATAGGTCGAAATGCATCCCTCGACACTGACAGGGTATTTCATCTTCAACCCCCAAAACGGCGCGTCCAGAATGTGGCACCCGAGGTCCCCGAGTGAGCCCGTTCCAAAATCCCACCAGGCACGCCAGGTGCCAGGTATATAGGTCGGATGATACGGACGAAGCGCGGCGGGTCCGATCCAGCGATCCCAGTCCAACCCGGCGGGTACCGGTGGAGGCTCTTTCGGCCTCTCGACTTCCACACCTTGCGGCCAGACCGGACGGTTGGTCCACGCATGAACCTCGCGCACCTGCCCGATCACACCCGCCCATAACCACTCGCAGACCTGGCGCGTGCCGTCTCCCGAGCGACCCTGGTTGCCCATTTGGCTCACGATCTTGTGCTCACGAGCCGCCTCGGTCAGCAAGCGCGCCTCCTGAACCGAATGGGCCATCGGTTTCTGGATGTACACATGCTTGCCGGCGCGGATTGCGGCCATACCGACAACCGCATGGGAATGATCGGGCGTGGCAATAATGACCGCATCAATGTCCTTCTGCTTCTCCAACATCTCCCGGAAATCACCATAGATCTTCGCTTTGGGATAAGTCTTGAACGTGTTGGCGGCATAGTTCTGGTCCACGTCGCACAGTGCGACGATGTTTTCGCCCGAGCATTGTTTCAGATTGCTGGCGCCCATTCCGCCAACGCCGATGCCGGCGATGTTCAGCTTTCTACTCGGGGGCGTCTGACCATCGCCTCCCAGGACATGGAAGGGAACAAGGGTGAACGCAGGAACGGCCACGGCAGTTGTTTGAAGAAACCGGCGGCGGGTTGTCTTTACGGCAGACTGGCTGCCACTATCAGGTTTTGGTGCATTGGTGTTCATAATTTGTGGTGAACTGCTAGGCTGATTTAGGTTAGCGGTGACGGAATGGTTGAAGCTAGGAGGGCAAATGGAAGAAAGGTCTTCATGCTTGGGATACCTCATTTTCTGGTGAAGCGATCAAACACGGTGATAACGGGCAGCGCATTGCCTTTGTCGTCGAAGAATCCCCGGTTTCCTAACGGCCCGGTTACCGCCGGTTCCCACCAGAAGACGCCCTTCCCCAAGTTGCGCGGTGTATTCATCACTATGCGATTCACCTCTTCCAGAAACTCCTTCTGTCCTTCGGGCGTTTCGGGAAACGGCGCCAGCTTGTTTCGGTACTCAGAGGGCCGCCAGTTATAGGCCGCCTCCACCACAATAATGTCCTTGTGATATTCGTTGGCCATGAAATCCAGGTTCTCCCGCAGGTCCAACAGCGTGCCGTGCCACCACGGATAATACGACTGTCCGATCACGTCGAACGGGATCTTATACGCGTTGATTTTGTCGAAGAAAGCCTTCGTGCCGTTCACGTCGCCTCCACGGTCTATGTGGATCATCATGAGAGGACGCGGACGATTGCCGCGGCCCGAATCAACCCCATTGATTCCCGCCCTCAATAGATCAGCGAAGTTGTCCCAGTGGTCCGGCAGCTTGCCGTCAGGCCACAGCATCCCGTGAATAATCTCGTTTCCCACCTGGACCATGTCCGGCAGCACGCCAGCTTCCCTGAAGGCCGCTACCGAATCGCGCGTGTAGTCGAACACCGCTTGCACCAGCTCCTCGTGCGACTTCCCCTCCCAGGCTTTAGGAATGAACTGCTTTCCTGGATCAGCCCACGTGTCCGAATAATGGAAATCGAGGAGAAACTTGAACCCGAGCTTCTGTGCGTCCTTGGCCATCGCTATGGTGTATTCGAGACTGTTCGGCAGCCGCGTGGGAGTATGAAAGAGCCGAAGGCGAATCCAGTTGTAACCATGGTTCTTGAAAATCTGGAGGCCAGGCTTTGGCTCGCCGTTGTCCTTGAACGCGGTGCCCCGGTCTTCGGCTTGTTTCAAAAACGACAGGTCCGCGCCAATGGCATAATCCGCCGCGCGCAACGGCTGCAAAAGCGCGCCGAGAGCCACCCCAAGGCAGACCGAAAAGAAAAGGCAGCCCTGAGGAAAGCGATTTGTCGTCATGCCTCAACCCTTATGTGACAGGCAGTTTATGGAGTCAATCCTGGGAGGGAATCCCAAAAGGATTGTGGCGCCTAGCTAAGTGGTCCCGGGGAGCCAACCCCCTTATAACGTCCGGTTTTACGCGCGGTATCGGCTTCTGGCAAGAAGTTGACGGCCACCCTAGCCCAGGGAATGCAGAAGGTTGAATGATGAATGATGAATGATGAAACGCTACCCTGAAGCCACCCGGAGGCTACCTTCAGGCTCTCTGGTAGCCAACTGGTAGGCACCCCGGAGCCACCCCGAGGCTACCCCGAGGCTACCCCGAGGCTCTCGAGCCTGCTGATTGCCAAGAGATTGAGCCCAGAAGCCGCCCTGTGAGCTTACCCAAGGCTCCCTTAAGGCCATCCCATAGGGGGCTTGGCAACCCGCGTTGCGCCGGTTCAGGATAAGTCACAAGATTTGTGACCGGGACCACCAAGCGCCATTCGCAAATCGGGCAATCACCCATAACAAGCTCGACTTCCGTGCTGCCCCGGCCTAAATACCCGGCTGAGAACACTTGCGGAGAACATATCATGGCTAGACACATGCGCCTCGTGATCCGTGCCAATTGGTTGGGCATGGTTTTGACTGCCGTCGGCCTCGCCTGGGCCGCCGACGCTCAGCCCGGCACCAATAGCCCGGTCCAACGCACCTTCAACGTCCTCGACTATGGCGCCCGAGGAGACGGGACGACGCTCGACACTGCCGCCATCAACGAGGCCATCGCGGCTTGTGGCAAGGCCGGTGGCGGCCAAGTCTTTTTCCCGCCCGGCCGTTATCTCTCTGGCACCGTCCACTTAACCAACAACCTCACTCTGTTCCTGGCTGCCGGCGCCACTTTGGTCGGGACCACCAACCTGTCCCTTTACCAGCAGCCGACTGCGCCCTCCTTCATGCCGGAGGCCAGGTACGGCAAATGGCACCGGGCTCTGATTGTCGGCGATGGCCTCAAAGATGTCACCATCGCGGGCTGTGGTGTGATTGACGGCAACAAGGTCTTTGATCCGACGGGCGAGGAGCACATGCGAGGTCCGCATACGATTGCCTTCGTGGACTGCCGCCGCTTTACCATCCGGGATATCTCCATCGTGGATGCGGCCAACTACGCCATTTACTTCGAAGTCAGCGACGACGTGGATGTCCGGAATGTGAAGATCACCGGCGGCTGGGATGGCGTGCATTTCCGGGGAGCACAGCAGCGATGGTGCCGGAACGTGAATATCGTCGGCTGCCAGTTTTACACCGGGGACGATTCCATTGCCGGCCGTTATTGGGACAATGTCGTCATCAGCCAGTGTATCGTGAATTCCTCCTGCAATGGGATTCGCCTCATTGGCCCGGCGACGCACCTGATTGTGGCCCATTGCCTTTTCTATGGCCCGGGCCAGCAGCCGCACCGGAGCTCCAACCGCTGGAACATGCTCAGCGGCATTAGTCTGCAGCCGGGCGCGTGGGACAGGTGCCCCGGGCTGCTCGATGACGTGCTCCTGTCCGACAACACCATGAAGAACGTCTCCTCGCCCCTGACCCTGTGGGCCAAGCCCGGCAACCCGGTGGGCCGCGTCACGGTCTCCGGCTTGGAGGCCACTGGGATCTTCCACTCGGCGGTGGCGCTGGAGAGCTGGTCGGACGCTCCCATCACCAATATCGTCCTGCGCAATGTCGGGGTTGAATTCAACGGCGGTGGCACGACCGAGGACGCTGAGCGCCAAGTCCGCGGTCCGGGCGTTGATGTCCGCCCGCTGCCCGCCTGGGGGCTTTATGCCCGCAACGTGGAACAACTGACCTTGGAAGATGTGCGCTTTAGCCTGGCCAAAGACGACTTGCGCCCCGTGGCCATGGCCGACAGGGTGCAACGGTTGAATCTCGATAACTTCCGGTTCACCCATTCGCCCGGGGTTACGGAACCACTAGTAACGACAAACGTGGGAAAGCTAAACCTGTGGAATACCGACCTCACAAGCCCGAAGTAGGATCGCTCCGGGAAGCGGCAGCGAGGAATTAGCGGCTTGCCGCAACGCGAGTTTTGCGTTCAAACTCCCCCATGGGCAAATTACCTGCTCCCCGAACAAGGCCGCCAGTGCAATTCCACAAAACTGGATGTAAAAACCCGCACCTCGATAATAGGCAAGCGCTCTGGCGCACTTGTTTCGCCCTGGCGCTGTTCTGGCCTTTGCTCCTCATCGCAGCCGACCGTGCTCAAAACGCTCGTGAATTCAAGCGTCAACTTGCGGAGAAGATAATGCCTTATTGGTATGATACAGCGGTGGACCAGCAGCACGGAGGTTACCTCCTGTCCGATGACGCAGCTAAGAAGGCGCCGACGGCGACTGAAAAGCAGCTTGTTACGCAGAGCCGGATGGTCTGGGGCTTTTCACATGCGCATCTAAAAGGTCTGAGTACCCCCAACCGGAACTACTTGAAAGCCGCCGAACAGGGCTACCGCTTCCTGGTGGCCCATTTCCTCGATTCTGATGATGGCGGCTATTATTGGACTACGGACCTCGCCGGCAAACCGCTGAACCAGCGCAAGATCGTCTATGGCGAGTCATTCGTCATTTATGCCTTTGTCGAATATTACCGCGCCAGCCGCGATGCTGAGGCTTTGAAGCGGGCAACCGATCTCTACCACCTCCTGCAACGCCACGCCTACGATCAGAAGCACGGCGGCTGGATCGAACATTTCGAGCGTGATTGGACGCCGATGCTCAAACCCGGCCCGGAGGCCATTGTCGAAGTCGGCGGGATGAAAAGCGCCAACACCCATTTGCACCTGATGGAGGCGCTGACCGAGCTTTACGATGCGACCCATGATCCGGAGGTCCGCAAGTCCCTCGAAGAGGCGGTGAAAATCAACAGGACTTACTTCTATCCACTAGAGGCAGGGCAGTCCTGCTTCCATCGCCAACTGGATTGGAAACCGGCCACCGAGCCTTCGAGCGCCGGCCTTTCCTACGGGCACAACGTCGAGTTCGCCTGGCTTCTCATCCGCGCTCAAAAAGCGCTCGGCCAGCCGCCATCCTGGGACCACTTCGACGCGCATATCCAGCACGCCTTGAATTACGGCTACGACCACCAGCGCGGCGGCCTTTACAGCCGCGGCCAGGACGACCGGCCTGCCACCGACACTGACAAAATCTGGTGGGTTCAAGCCGAGCTGCTTGCTGCGCTCACCGACGGACTGCAGCACCAACAGAATCGCGCTTATTCACAAGCTCTGGATAAGCTGGTCGAGTTCATCTTCAAGTACCAGGCAAACCCCGCCGACGCGATTTGGCTCGACACGGTCGCCGCCGACGGTACCCCGAAAAACACCGCCAAGGCTAATGCCTGGAAAGCCAACTACCACGACGTGCGCGCCATGGTGAAATTCGTCGAGGCTTTCGGAGGAGGATTTTGAGTCAATGAATTAGCCCTTCGGCCCCTTTTCCTCCGAGTGCTTCGGCGGCAGGTTGATGCGGTGTTCCTTCAGCTCGGCGTAAAGGGATTGGGCGAGACCTGACTTCTGAAACCCAATGACCTTTGCTCCCTTTACACCGAAGAACTTCTCCAGCTCGTCCGAGGTGTAACGTTGAACAACTGGGTAATGCGAGAATTGCCTCACTATTTCCTCGCGACTAGCCTCCGCGAGATCTGCGGTAATCAACACGAAGTGCAGTCGGCTCTTGCTGCGGGCCAGAGTATCCCGGCCAATGATCAGAATCCGGGAGCGCAGGACAAAGGGAAACAACCGTTCCGCCGGCTTCTTCGTTCCTGGTTCTTTCATCCGTCGAGTCTAACGGGGAAGCCACGATCTCAGAAGGCAATTCAAATGCCGTGTGTTTATTCAGTCCCTGGCGCTGTTCCCGCAGCCATTGCCATCGAGCAGCGCAGCTTCGGCTCCAGCCCTCGCTCCATCATCGCCACCACGACGGAGATTTACGAATCCTGATCATTTTTGTGCTCACGGCCAGGCCACCCCGGCGGCGCTGGGCTTGCGCCCCGACAGTTGCCTTGTACACGGCGCTGTTGTCTAATGGGTGGCAGTCGAGCCTGTGAGCAAAGAATTCATACGAATCGGCGGGGCGCGTGAGCATAACCTCAAGAACCTCACGCTGAACATCCCGCGCGACAAGCTGGTGGTCATCACCGGCTTGAGCGGCTCGGGCAAGTCGTCCCTGGCCTTCGACACCATCTACGCCGAAGGCCAGCGCAAGTACGTCGAATCTCTCTCTGCCTACGCCCGGCAGTTCCTCGACCAGATGCAGAAGCCGGACGTGGACTTTATCGAAGGTCTCTCCCCGGCCATTGCCATCGAGCAGCGCAGCTCCGGTTCCAGCCCCCGCTCCATCATCGCCACCACAACGGAGATTTACGATTACCTGCGACTCCTTTATGCGCACGTCGGCCAGCCCTACTGCCCGGAGACCGGCGTCCCCGTCGTGCGCCAAACCACCACCGACATTGTGGACAAAATCCTCGCCCTGCCGCCGCGGACGCGGGTCATGTTGCTCGCGCCCGTCGTCCGGGGGCAAAAAGGCGAATTTCGTGACGTGGTCGAACGCCTCTCCCGTGAAGGCTTCGTCCGCGCCCGCGTGGACGGCGAACTGGTGGAACTGGCTAACGGCGTGCGCATCAAATTGGACCCGAAAGAAAAGCACACCATCGAAGCCGTGGTGGATCGCCTGGTCATTGACGAGAAAATCCGCGTCCGGCTCAGCGACTCCGTCGAGACGGCTCTGCGCTGGGGCGAGGGCGTCTTGCTGACCTTGCACCAGCCGCCGGACATGGAGTCTAAAGTCCAAAGTCCAAGGTCCAAAGTCGCCACGCGAGAAGCGACTGAGGAACCGGCGGCCGGCATCACGCACCACGCACCACGCACCACGTCCGCTCCGTCCCTCAACCCTCAACCCTCAACCCTCAACCCTCTCGCCTGGGTCGAAACGCTCCACTCAAACCGCAACCTCAGTCCCGCGACGGGCAAGAGTTACGAGCCGCTAACCCCCAAACACTTCTCCTTCAATGCTCCCGTCGGCGCGTGCCCGGTCTGTCATGGGTTGGGTCAGAAGCTGGTCTTCGACGAGGGCCTCGTGGTGCCCGACCCGGACAAGTCCCTCGAGCAAGGCGCGATTCTCCCCTGGCGGCGAGGTGGCAAGCGCATGGTGGTCTATTACAAGGGCCTCTTGCGCGGTGTGGCCAAGCATTACCAGCAGAGCATGGAGGCGCCATATAAAGCCCTCCCAGTGGATTTCCAGCGTGTCTTGCTACAGGGTTCGGGCGAGACCGAGATTGAGTTCAATTTCTGGCGCGCCGGCAAGATCAGCAAAGTCACGCGCCCGTTCGAAGGCGTCATCCCCAATCTCCAGCGGCTCTATCAGGAGAGCGAGAGCGAATTCACCCGCAATCGCCTCAAGGGCTTCATGAGCCCCCAATTCTGCGATGCCTGCCAGGGCCGAAGACTCAAGCCCGAGATTCTCGCAGTGACGCTAGGCGATGTCGAAGCGCGCGAGAAATTCAAGCACGTGTTGCCGGTCGCGCCTGGCGTATCCGAAGCGGACCACGCGCCAAGCCCCACCCAACCAGCACCTACGTCCCCTGGTGCCCCTTCACGTTTCACGTTTCACGTTTCACGTTTCATCCTCCCCGGCCTCTCCATCATGGACGTCTGTGCCCTCTCGGTCGAGCGGGCCGACGAATTCTTCGCGACGCTGAAGCTGACCGAATTCCAGGAGAAGATCGCCCATGACCTCATCAAGGAAATCCGCGCCCGGCTCGGCTTCCTGAGGAACGTCGGCTTGGGCTACCTCACGCTTGATCGCGAAAGCGGTACCTTGAGTGGCGGCGAGGCCCAGCGCATCCGCCTGGCGACCCAAATCGGCGCCGGTCTGGTGGGCGTGCTTTACATTCTGGACGAGCCGAGCATCGGCTTGCATCAGCGCGACAACGACCGCCTGCTTCGCACCCTGGCTGGTTTGCGCGACCTCGGCAACTCCGTCCTCGTCGTCGAACACGACGCCGACACCATCCGTCATGCCGATTACATTCTCGACCTCGGCCCCGGTGCCGGCGTCCGCGGGGGCGAACTCGTCGCCGCGGGCACCCTGCCCGAGGTGCTCGCCCATCCGCATTCCCTCACCGCCAAATATCTCCGCGGCGAACTCTCCATCCCCGTCCCTCGCCACCGCGTTAAACCCTCCCCGGGCCGCGGCTGGCTCGAAATCCTCGGCGCGCGCGAGAACAACCTCAAGAACATTGA
>Ga0224558_1001233_pt1 | contig 27438 bp, 21 predicted proteins | sample 714S32024metaG_FD_180682 | JGI IMG/M metagenome (GOLD analysis project Ga0224558, IMG submission 180682) | Peat soil microbial communities from Stordalen Mire, Sweden - 717 S3 20-24 | ecosystem: Environmental > Terrestrial > Soil > Wetlands > Peat | place: Sweden: Norrbotten County, Stordalen... | reverse complement strand
TCGAAAGCGGGCCGCCATGGCGGCGGGGATTTATTGGGAATGGATTGTGGGCAAGGGGCGAGAGGCTGGTCGCAGGCTGGGCGGGGACTATGTCGAGGTCCATTATGAAGATCTGGTTCGCAAGCCAGCCGAGGTTCTCAGAAATCTGGAGCCTTTCATTGAGCACGATCTGGACTATGAGCGGATAACCCAGGTGGGAATTGGTTCTGTGAGCGCACGAAATACCGCATTCAAAGACGACCAGCGAAGCCCGATCGGCCGGTGGAAAACCGACCTTTCCCAAGAGGAGTTAACGACCCTCGAAAGCTTGGTGGGCGGTACGCTGCAACAACTGGGGTATGAGCGCAGCACGGAAGGGTCGGGCGGCTTCGGCCTGGCGAGCATGCGCGCAGCCTACCGGCTCTCCTTCGAGAGCAAGCAATACCTGAAAACCAGGACGCCTGCGGGAAAGTTGTTCGTGACACGCGATCTGTCCTGGGTCTAGGGACTGGCCCGGCCCCTCGGCATTGTCAAACCATCTGGTGACTTCAGTAACACTGTTCTAACAAGGGGTTCACACGGCCCACTCTCCATTGCGTGATAAGATTTTATGGTGCTTACGCCCAGCCCGAGCGATCGCAAGCATGCTCCTGTTTTCGTGATGGGCGCCGCCGATCGCCGTCGGAGTTTAAGGCCGTGGCGGATGCGAGGGATGTATCCCGCCTTTCTTGGCGGCAAGCTGTGGCTGAAGTTGCATACCCCGCTCGGCCGGTTGGCCAGCATGTCCATGCTCGAACTCGAAGAAACACCGGGGCAGGTGGGGGAGTCGGTCCGGTCCTGAGGTTCGAGCTGAGGATCGTCATGAATCCGGCAACTAGAGTCCCGGCAACCGGAGTCGCATCCCGAGTGATGGAAAACGCCAACGTCCTCGTCGAAAATCAGCCAACGGGTCAGGCCGCAGTGCCGGGCGCGCGGAGCGCTCGTTCTAAGGCTCCGGTGTTTGTGCTGGGTTGCGGGCGCTCCGGAACCAAGTTTCTCTACCACGCGCTGCTTTCCGCCGGTGGGTTCGCCGTCTATTACGCGGAGAGCAACGCCTTCAACCTGCTCGGCCTGCGCTTCGGCAACCTCAACAGCCGCGGCAACCGCCGTCAGTTGCTCGACGCCTACTTCACCAGCAAGCTGTTTCACCGCACCGGACTCGATCCCAAAGAAATTGAAGAGCGCGTGATGGAAGATTGCCGCAATGCCGGCGACTTCCTGCGCATCGTGATGGAAGCCATCGCCCGCAAGCAAGGCGTCGATCGCTGGGCCGAATGCACGCCGCTGCACTTGCTCTATCTTCCGTTGATCAAGCAAGTGATTCCCGATGCGCTGGTCGTCCACATTATTCGCGATGGCCGCGACGTCACCGCCTCCTTGTACCGCATCGGCTGGATACGTCCGCTGCCCTGGGACCGCACGCGCGCGTTTGTCGTGCCGGCGATTTATTGGCGATGGGTCGTGAGCAAAGGACGGCGCTACGGTCGGGCGCTGGGCGCGGATTACATGGAAGTTCATTACGAGGATCTGGTGCAGAATCCACGCGACACGCTGGCGCGCATCGGCAAGTTTATTGAACACGATCTGGACTATGACCGCATTCAGCAGGTCGGGCTGGGGTCGGTGCGCAATCCAAATTCCTCGTTTCGCGGCGACGGCAAGGAGACTGAAGCGAACACCATCGGCCGCTGGAAACGTATGTTCACTCCGCCGCAGGTTCAGGACGTGGAGTGCAGCATCGGCAATTTGCTCGTCGATACCGGATACCCACTCGAAACTCCGCCAGCGGAGCGGCGTTCGTCGTTGCCTGTGGGTTTCATGAATTTTCTATATCCGTTATATTTCGACTTCAAGATTTGGCTGAAATCATATACTCCGCTTGCCCGCATCGCCGACGAGGGACGCATGGGCACCGCCGAGTCGGATGTTAAACCGGGTGCGTAGTCCGATCTAAGTCCGATGCTAAGTCCGACGCTAAGTGCGAGGCGAAATAGGTTGCGTCCCACCACGAATGCGCTCTAACAGTTCGTGGTGCAAGTGCGGTTCGTATCAGACATGCCTTCAGGCATGGCGAAAGTGCTGCGTTATGAGAGCGACTTCAGGCGCCGAGACCGGAGATCGGAGTTTCACCACGGGCTCCTACATCTAACGATGAATGCGATTTCCCTAACCTGGCAGCCCGAAGGCGCGTTTCACCACGTGGGCTTCGTCGTGGCTTCGATTCCGAATTCCGTGCAAGACTTCGCCGGCATGCTCCAGGCGGATTGGGACGAACAGGTTTTTCATGATCCTAACCAGGGAGTTCGCGTCACGTTCCTGAAGAGCCGGCGCGCAGGCGATCCGCTCTGGGAACTGGTGGAACCGGCGGATGAGCAATCCCCCGTGCAAGCCTTCGCCGCCAAGGGAGGCGGCCTCCACCACGTTTGTTATGTCGTAGACATTCTGGAACGGGCGCTCTCTGGCGCGCGCGCGTTGGGAGCGATCGTCGCGCGGCAGCCTATGCCGGCAGTCGCGTTTGGCGGCCGGCGCATCGCCTGGATCTACACCAGAAACCGTCTGCTGATCGAGTATCTGGAACGCTGATTTAATGTCTAGTTCGATGTCCGATTTGACCCCCAATCCGACGCCCGCCGGGCACAATCCGGCAGACCTGCGAGCCGAAATTGACGCGCTGATTGCCCAAGGTACTTTCGATCTTGCCTCGAGACGTCTAGCCGAACTTTGGCGGCGCGATTCCGCGTCGGGTACGGCGAGCTTCGTGACTTCTCGACTCGATGAGTTGCGCGAGAAGACGCGCGACAATCTAGCTCTTACAAAATTCAAGCTGGCGATTCTGCGCTCGTTCACGGTCGAGCCGATCGTGCCGCTGCTGCGGGCAGAAGCATTCGCCTACGGTATCGATCTGGAAGTCCACGTCGGCGATTTCAATACCTACGTGCAGGACATTCTCGACGGCCAGAGTTCGCTCTACCGCTTCGCGCCGAACGCGGTCGTGTTGGCGGTGCGCACCGGCCAAGCCGCGCCCGAGCTGTGGTGTGACTTCGCCGATCTGGCGCCGGAAGCGGCGCAGCAAGCGGCCGAGCGCGTGGTTCGCAGTTATGAACAGTGGATCGGCGCGTTTCGAAAGCAGAGCCAGGCCGCGCTGATCATTCATTCCCTCGAGCGCCCGTCGTCTCCAAGTCTCGGAATTCTCGACGGCCAATCCGACGCGGGCCAGTCCGGACTCATCCGGCAGATCAATCGTGAACTGCGGCGCATCGCCGCGGGATTCCACGGAACGTACGGCCTCGACTATGACGCGCTGGTGGCGCGGCATGGCAGCGAGCACTGGCACGATGAGCGCAAGTGGCTGACGGCGCGGCTTCCCATCGCCGCCGGTTATCTTCTTCAGATGGCGCGCGAGTGGATGCGTTTTATCGTGCCACTCAGCGGCCGCACCGCCAAAGTTTTGGTCGTCGACCTCGACAACACGCTCTGGGGCGGCATCATCGGCGAAGACGGCATGGGCGGCATTAAGGTTGGCCTCGAATATCCGGGCGCGGCGCATCAGGCCTTGCAGCGCGCTTTGCTCGATCTGTCTCGTAAAGGAATTCTGCTCGCCATTTGCAGCAAGAACAATCTCGACGATGCCATGGAAGCGCTGGAGAATCATCCTGGAATGCTGGTGCGCGCGAAACATTTCGCGGCGCTGCGTATCAACTGGACCGACAAGGTGCAGAATCTCCGCGAGATCGCGCAGGAACTTAACGTCGGCATCGATGCTCTCGCCTTCCTCGACGACAATCCTTTTGAGCGCGAGCAGGTTCGCGCCGCACTTCCGGAAATTACCGTTATCGATTTGCCGAAGGATCCGCTGGAGTATGCCTCTGCTGTCAGGAATTGTGCGGCCTTCGAGCGCCTGACCCTTTCGGCGGAAGACCAGCAGCGCACCGAGATGTATGCCGCACAAAAGCAGCGGTCCGGCGCCGAGCAGAGCTTTCAATCGAAGGAAGATTTCTTTCGCTTTCTCGAGCAGGAAGCCGAACTCGAACCCGTGTCGGACGTGACGCTGGCGCGGGTAGCGCAACTGACGCAGAAAACCAACCAGTTCAATCTGACCACACGGCGCTACACCGAACCGCAGATTGCGGAGATGGCGAAACAGCCGGAGTGGCACATATTTTCAATCCGGGTGCGCGATCGTTTTGGCGACCACGGGCTGGTCGGAGTCGCGATCGCGCATGACGAAGGCGAGCAGTGTGAAGTCGATACCTTCCTACTGAGCTGCCGCGTCATCGGAAGAACGGTCGAAACCGCACTGCTCGCCCATCTCGCCGAAAGCGCCGCCCAGCGCGGCCGCAAGCGGCTGGTGGGCTGGTTTCTGCCGACGAAGAAAAACGCTCCGGCGCGTGATTTCTACCCGCAGCACGGCTTCGAGCGGCAAGAGACAAATGGCGCGGGCTCGCTGTGGACGCTTGATCTGAAGAGTTCCACGCTGCGCTGCCCCGATTGGATTAAGCTGAAGGTGAATGACAGAAGTTGAACGACGGAAGCGAAACCGGGAGGAAGGAATTGACGGCCACTACGTTTGAGCAGGTGCGCAACGTCGCCAGTGACATTTTCGGAATTCCAGCCGACAAAATCACGGCGGAATCTTCGCCGGAAACCATCGAGACCTGGGACTCCATGCAGCATCTGAATCTGGTTCTCGCCATCGAAGAAAAGTTCGGAGTGCAGCTCGATCCCGAAGATATCGAACAGATGAAAAACATCGGCGCGGTTGCGACGCTGGTCGAGAAGCTGCGGTCGGCCGCGCGATAAGATATTCCGGCAAGCTCACATTCCCCATTCATGGCCATCGTCATCCAGCCCTATCGTCCCGAGCACGAGGCCGCGGTCGCGGAGTTCAATCGGCGCCTTCGGCAAGCGGGTGAAGACGAGAACAGGGTGTTCTATCGCTCGGCGCAGCCGCGCTGGCTGGCGCGCACGGCGGGGTCCCTTATTTACAACGAATTTTTCGTCGCCGTTGAGGACGGAATCGTGCGCGGCGGATACGCGCTCAAGACCCAGGAGTTTTTTCCCCCCGACGGACAGATTCGCCCCATCGGCTACTATCACCATCCGCTATCGGAGGGCATCGTCAACAAGGCTCACGCCATCGTGGGCACGCTGCTGCTGCGCGACGCGATGCAGCGCGCACCGCTGCTCTATTGTCTCGGCATGGACGGATACGACCATCCGCTGCCGCAGATGCTGGTTCGTCTGGGTTGGGCGCATTGCCTGGTGCCGTTCTTTTTTTGCATCGTGAATCCTTCGCGCTTTCTGCGAAATATGCAGACCCTGCGCTCGTCGCCGTCGCGGAAGTTTCTGCTGGACCTAGCAGGGTACAGCGGCGCTGGATGGGCCGGTTCGAAAGTGTTTCAAGGGTATCGCGCTTTGGTTGCGCCACGGTCGCCCGCGGTTGAGTGCCGCGAAGTCGCGAGCTTCGAAACCGCGGACGTCGCCGAGAGTTTGCAGTCCCTGTGGGAACAAGCCCGGCAGACTTGCTCGTTCACGGCGGTGCGGAATGCCGGGGCTCTGCGCACTTTGTATCCTCCGGGGCAAACGCATCTCAAGCTCCTGGTCGTGAGGCGCAACGGCTCCACGATTGGATGGGCCGTGGTCGGCGAACGCCGCAAGGACGCGAAATACGGCAGCATGCGCGTTGGGTCGGTCGTCGACTGCTTCGCGCTTCCGGGAGAATTGTTTTCGGTGGTGCGATGCGCCACGCAGATGCTCGAGCGGCAGCGCTTCGACCTCATCCTCAGCAATCAGAGTCACCAGGCCTGGGGCGCGGCGTTCAAGGCCGCGGGCTATCTACGGGGACCGTCAAATTTTATTTTTGCCGCATCAAAGAAGTTGGCGGAATTGCTGGCGCCGTTTGAGGAAGTGCGTCCGCGGATGCATTTGACACGCGCGGATGGAGATGGGCTGCCCGCGAATTTCTAGCGTCGCGATGCTATGCTGTTTGCGCCCAGCATGATTTGTGAGGTTAAGCTCGGCCGAGCAATCCTGGAATGATGATTGTCCTGAAATATTTTGCGCTTGGGTTTAGTGCGCTTTTGCCTCTAATCAATCCCCTGGGTTCGGCGCTGGTTTTTCTGGGGTTGGTCGGAGTTGCGCCGGTCGAGGTATACCGCAGTCTCGCACGCAAGATTGCAATCAGCACGACGCTCTTCCTGCTTGTCGTGGAACTGGTTGGTGCAGCGTTATTGAATTTCTTTGGTATTTCCCTTCCGGTGGTCCAGGTGTCGGGCGGCTTTGTTCTGGCTGCAATGGGCTGGGGGTTGCTCAACGAGAAAGACAGTACAGCGAGCGGCGATAAAGGAACTGTCGCCCCCGTTGATTTCCATTCATTGGAAGAAGACGTCTTTTATCCCTTCACGTTCCCAGTGACGGCGGGTCCCGGTTGCATTGTGGTCATGCTCACATTGAGCGCACACGCATCGGGGAAGAACGTTCTCAACAACATTCTTGCGCATGTTGGAATCCTGCTGGCGGTGGTTGCGCTGAGTTTCACCGTGTTGATCAGCTATCGATACGCGCCGAGAATCACCCAGAAAATCTCGCCGCAAACCGTACATGGGATCTTGCGGGTGATTGCGTTTATTCTCTTGTGCATCGGTGTGCAGATTGCGTGGAATGGAGTGCAATCGCTGATAGAAAGCGTAGCAAAGTAACAGGCCCGCCGGCGCTTATGGCAACTGCACCGATGCGCGAGTTTCTCCGGCCCGGCACTTCTTCACTGGGCTGCGTGGGTGATTTCCGAGGCTTCTTTTTCCGTTTCGGTGGAGAGCTTGTAGCCGAGTTGTCTCATGATTGGGCCCCAGCGGGCTTCCATGTATGTGACGGTCTTTTCGGGAAGGACAGCTCGCCATCCGCCGGACGACGCTTTGCGGACGAAGGGCTTGTCGGAGCGGGTGTGGAATGTGGCTACCCATTTCTTGCCCTGCGTCTCTTCCATCTTGCGCATGTTGGCGGCGGAACTGCGTGCGATGGCTTGGTTGATGCGCTCCGGGTCGGGATTGAGGCCCATGAAACGGGCTACGCGCGTCAGTTCGCGCTGCTGATTCGCCTGCAGATCTTCGTAGCGCATCAGGAGGAAGCTATCGTGTCCATGGCGCGTTGCCAGCCAACTGTTGACGTGATCGGCCCAGGAACCGATGCGGCGCCAGAAGTTACCGTCCATCCAGCGGGGCACGAATTCTTCCATGGGACAGCCCTCGGGAATCGAACGCAGCTTCATCTCCCAGTGATAGTTGGAAATGGCCACATCGCGCGGGTCGCGCACAATGTAGATGACACGGCGGTAGCGGGCGTCGAAGCACTCGTGGCTCTTGAGCACGCGCGGACGGGGACGGCGGCGCAAGACCCAGTCGGCGGTCTTGTACATGTCGGGAACAAGGCGCTCGACATTCAGAAAGGTGACGGGCTCATTGGGATTGACGAAATTGCCGACCAGGAAGCGCGTCCAGGTGTTGCCGGAACGCGGATAGGACGTGAGAAAAATGTCGTCGTCGAAAATGGTGATTTCGCGCTCCAGCAGCGTGCGGCGAAACAGCACGTCATGAACCCGCGATAGATGCCGGAATGCTCGGCGAATGAGTAACGCCATCGGTGCTTCCCCTCCGTGATTCTATTCCTCGTTCCACTCTTCGGCCGGGCTGCGGTCGGCGGCGGAACGGTTGCCTTGCAGCCATCCGAGAAACTTTTGCTTGCGCGCGAACATGGTGCGAGCCTCGTTGCGCAGCGCGCCTACAATCTGATAACGAGACTTGGTGAACCAGGGCACGCGATGCGGCGTGCATCCATATTTTTCTTTGTACGCGCCTTCTCCGCCCCAGTCGAAGATGCTGGCGCCGCGCTTTTTCCAGTAGCGCATGGCGTACCAGTGGCAGGCTTCGTTGGGGCGCAGGCTCTGATGGGAACGGAAGCTGGCATTGCCCCAGAACTCGGCGATCTGGTTGAAGCCGGGATAGATTCCGGTGGCGACGCACTTCCTCTCCGGATCGCGCGCTCGGATCAGCAAGACATTCCCGCTCGGCTCAACGTTGCGAACCAAGGCGCGGACGCGCTCGACCGAATAGGTGGGGACGAGGGACTGTTTGGCGAAGACGTCCTTGAGCTGTTCGAAATATTCGTCGGCGAAGGCGAGGTCGTGCGCCTCTTCGATTTTGAGCCCGCTCTTATCCGCCTTGCGAATGCAGCGGCGGCAGGCGCTTTCCATGCCGTTGAACAAATCTTCTTCCGAGCGGGTCAAGTCGGTGCGGTAGGAAGCGTAGTATTCGGTTTTGAATCCCGCGTTCTCGCCGTCTTCGATGGTGAAGTGTGGATCGGAGACTTCGAGATGCAGGCACTTGAGATCGTCCCACGCCAACTTTTCGAGGGCTTCGAGCGCGGCACGGCGCGGGACGCCGGGGTTGAGATTGAAGCCGATAAAGGGAGTCGTCCAGCCGGGAAAAGAGCTGCCCAGAACTTTCATGCCGAATTTCGAGAACGTGAGCCCGGTAAAGTATCCGAGGACTTCGCCCGATTCGCGCAACTCGGCGAGCACGGGCAGCGCGTTCTGCGACTCGGCGACGAATTGCAGCCACTCGCGCGTCTGGAAGACGGTGCGGTCGGCAAAACGGTCGAGGCGCTTCCAGTCGGCGGATTTGATGTCGATGGGATAGAACTTCATTCTTGTTCCAGTTGACCGAACCTCAGCGGCTTAAAGCCCCAATCAACACAATGCAGGTACCGCAGCGCACTATGAACTATACCAATCCCCACTTAGGCGGTCGCAAACCGCCGTCCATCGGGGCGCTGGAGGGTCCGACCATCAGACCGCAAGGCATTTATTTTCAGTATCTTAAAGAATATTATTAAGAGCTGCCGGAGTCTAGTCCGGCGGTGAGGCAAAAAGTGGACAACTATTTCCACCGGGTGGAACTGTGAGGGGCCAAATTGCCCACAAACTCAATCATACCGCGGCGCGCAGCCCCGGTCAGAGTTAGGAACTGGCGAGGGTACCAAGAGTAACCGGCGGGTCAAGAGCGGCCTTTTCAGCATGTAAGATAAGGGAACCTGTGGCTTCTGGATGGCAAAGCAAGCTGGCGCGCGTGTCCCGGATGGACTGGGAAGAGGTGCGGGTGCGAGTGGGGCAGGAATTCCACAAGCAGAGCGACCTGTTCATGCACCGGATGGGCGTGCGGAGTGGGGCTATTCGGCTGAACGCAGAGTCGGCGGCGCGGCCGGGGCAATTCTTTTTTTCGGCGGGCGAGTTTGAAATTTCAGAGCGCGCGGATTTGTTGCGCAAACATCTTCCCGACGAAGCGGCCGAGATTCTGCGCGAGGCCGATCAGATCTGCGGCCATCGTTTTCGTCTGCTTGGCTACGAGAATCTCGAATACGGCAGCGAGATCGACTGGCATCTCGATCTGGTCCATGGTAAGCGCGCGCCGATGGATCCTTGGTTCAAGATTCCTTTTCTTGATTTCGCCGTGGTGGGCGACCACAAGGTTACATGGGAATTGAACCGGCACCAGCACCTGGTGACGCTGGCCAAGGCCGGGCTGCTGAGCGGGAACAACAATGATAAGTACGTTCGCGAACTCGTGGCGCAGTGGCGCAGCTGGGTCCGGGCGAATCCGTATCCGTTGGGGATTAACTGGGCAAGCGCGCTGGAGGTTGCCTTCCGCAGTTTGTCGTGGATATGGGTGGACCAGTTGCTGGCGGGAGCGGCTGCATATGCGGAGCTTCGATCGGAAATAGCTCCGGCGCTCGCGTTTCACGGGCGTTATATTGAGCGATATCTATCCACTTATTTCTCTCCGAACACACATCTGCTGGGCGAAGCGGTGGCGCTGTTCTTTCTGGGCACTTTGTATCCGCAAATGCCGGGGGCCGCTCGCTGGAAGGAATCCGGTTGGCGGATTGTGCTGCACGAGGCGGGACGGCAGGTGCGTCCGGATGGCGTTTACTTCGAGCAATCGCTGTACTACCACGTTTATGCGCTCGACTTCTTCTTATATGCGCGCTTGCTCGCGGCGCGGAATGGAATGGAAATTCCGGTGGCGTACGACGCGGTGCTGGGGCGGATGCTCGAGGTCGTCGCGGCGCTGGCGCAGGCCGGACCGGCGGAAGGCTTCGGCGACGATGATGGCGGGCGGCTGTGGAATCCGCGGCGCAACCGCACGGAGCAGATGACGGACCCACTGACGCTGGGTGCGGCGATGTACTCGAGGGAAATGTACCCCAGGGAGTTTTCCGCGGCACGTTTGACGGAGGAAGCGATCTGGTTGTTTGGAAATCAAGCCATCGAAAAACTCTCGATCGCACACCTGAGCACACAAGCAAGTCCGGCGGCGCGTTCGCTCGCCTTTCCCGACGGCGGGATTTACGTACTGGCGGATTCGCAGCCGTTCGCGCAGGCAATGGTGGTGGATGCCGGTCCGCAGGGTGTGGGCCGCTCGGGACACGGACATGCCGACGCACTCAGCTTGCGGCTCACCATGAATGGGCGGCGCTGGCTGGTGGATTCCGGGAGCGGCGTCTACATTTCGAAAGATGCGGCGGACCGGAACACGTTTCGCGGGACGGGTGCGCACAACACAATGCGCGTCGATGGAGTGGACCAGGCGGCTGCGGATGAACCCTTTTCATGGACTCACATTCCGGCGACGCAAGCGGAAAATTGGATTGTGGGGAAGAGCTTTAGTTACTTTGTGGGCAGTCACAACGGATATGCGCGGCTGGCGGATCCGGTTGTGCATCGGCGGCACGTGCTGAAGATCGCGGGCGATCTGTGGCTGGTGCGCGATGTGGTGCTCGGACGAAGGGAACATGAACTGGAGATACGGTGGCACTTCGCGCCTGATCTCGAAGTTCAAAACGGAGCTCGAAACGACGTTCGAAACGCTGGCTCAAGACGGGTGGAAATAACGAGGGCTGGCGCTGCCTCCGGCGAATCAGGGCTGAGCCTCATCGTGCCGGAAGAAACAGTCTGGCAGACGGCAACGGAAGTTACGAGAACTCTGCTCTCGCCCGCTTACGGTGCGTTCCAGCCTGCGCCGTTGGTGCGATGCCATGCACGGGTTTTGCTGCCGGCAGAGACCGCGACTGCGCTCGTACCACGCTCTGGCGCAATCCGGCAGGAGGGCGAATCACAAATCGAACCTCGATTGGTGAGCATGGCGCAGGCGGCCGTGCAGGTGTACGAACTCAACTATGGTGACGAAAGCCATGGATTCTTTTTTGCGCTTGGCGACGAGGCGTGGAGTTTCGGTCCTTTGTCTTCGGACGCGCGAGTGCTGTATTGCCACATCGAAAAAGAGAAGCTGGCGCACCTGGTTGTAATCGGCGGAACGCACGTCGCATGGCAGGAACAGCCGCTGCTGAAGGCGGCGGGGCCATCCGCATTTTTCGAGTGGCGCAGGCGGGATGCGGTGATGACCGCAGCGCCGGGCGAGTTATCGGTTACGGCTTTGTTCGAAGAGCTGACAGGCGAAGGGCTGACCGGCGGCTCGCGTTCTCCATTCCCGGGCGATCATGATTCGTCGCATCATAGTCCGTCACCATACGCGGAGAAACACTAGATGTGCGGGATCGCGGGAATTCTCGAATTCGGACGGGACGCGCGGGCGAGCGCCGGCGCGCTGCGCGAAATGTGCCGCGTGATCAGCCATCGCGGTCCCGACGACGAAGGCTTTTATACGGACGGCGCAGTCGGCATCGGCATGCGGCGGCTCAGCATTGTCGATGTGGCGGGCGGGCATCAGCCGATTTCGAACGAAGACGGCACGCTCTGGATCGTGTTCAATGGCGAGATCTACAACCATCTCGCCTTGCGCCAGCAACTCATCGCACGCGGCCACCGCTACAGCACGCACAGCGATACCGAGACCATCATCCACCTCTACGAGGAATACGGCGCGGATTGCGTCCAACACCTGCGCGGCATGTTCGCCTTTGCCATTTGGAATCGCAATACGAAAACCCTCTTCATCGCGCGCGACCGGCTGGGCATCAAGCCGCTGTACTACAAATTGACGCCGGAGCGGCTGCTGTTCGGATCGGAAATCAAAGCGGTGCTGGCGCATGGCGGGATTCGTCCGGAGTTCAATCGGGTGGCGCTGCCGGAATATCTGGCGTTCGGATATCTGTCGGCTGCGGAAAGCTTCTACTCCGGAATCCTCAAGTTGCTGCCGGGACACGCGATGACGATTGGCCCGGAGGGCAAAGCGGAAATCCGGCAGTACTGGGACCTGGATGCGTCGAAGCCGCACGAATCGGGAGTTGATAGTTACGACGAGAGTTACTACGTCCAGAGCTATCGCGAGTTACTGGAAGGCGCAGTCCAGAGCCACCTGATGAGCGACGTGCCGCTAGGCGTGTTCTTGAGCGGAGGCGTGGATTCGAGCGCGGTGGCTGCGCTGATGACGAAACTGCGGCGCGAGCCGGTTGAGACTTTTTCCGTCGGCTACGCCGAGCAGACTTACAGCGAACTGCCCTTTGCGCGCACGGTGTCGGATCACATACAGTCGCGGCATAATGAAGTGCTGGTCAGCGAGCACGATTTTTTTGCGGCGTTGCCGCATTTGATCTGGCATGAAGATGAGCCGATCGTGTGGCCTTCGAGCGTCTCGCTTTATTTTGTCGCTCGCCTTGCCCGGGAGAGGGTGACGGTCGTGCTCACCGGCGAGGGCGCGGATGAAACCCTGGCGGGCTACACGCGCTATGCCTTCACTTTGAAAAATGCGGCCATGGATCGCGCGTACCGTAGCGTGGTTCCGGGCATTCTACGGAGCGGATTGCGCCACTCGGTTGCGACCTCTCCCCTGCTGGGGGCGACCCTGCGCCGGAAACTGGAACACACTTTTCTCGCGAGGGACGGCAACTCCTGGGCCTCTTTCTACTTCGATAATTTCTTCTCCGCCTTCGGTGAAGCAGAGCAGAGCGGATTGCTGACCGGCGAGTTTGCGCGGGAAGCCTCGCCCAGCACGGCATATAAGAATGTCCTCGATTACTGGGACCACTCGGCAGTGGTTCCACCAGGGGGCGAAATGCTGCAACGGCTGCTCTACACCGACATCAAGACCTATCTGGTGGAACTGCTCATGAAGCAGGACAACATGAGCATGGCCGCTTCCATCGAAAGCCGGGTGCCGTTTCTCGATCACGTACTGGTTGAGTTCGCGACGCGAATTCCGCGCGAAGTGCAGATTCAGGGATTGGCCGGCAAACGGATTCTCAAGAAGGCGGTGGAAGATCTGCTGCCGCACTCGATTCTGTACCGGCCGAAGCTGGGATTTCCGACGCCGTGGAGCGGGTGGCTGGCCGGACCGCGGCTGGAAACGATCCGCGAGATGCTGCTGGAGCCGCGCAGCCTGAATCGCGGATACTTCCGGCGCGAAGCGATCGAGAAGCTGTTCGACGAGCATCGCGCGAAGCATCGCGACAACTACGATCGCATCTGGCGGTTGCTCAATCTTGAGTTGTGGCATCGCGTCTGTCTCGAAGGCGAAGCGAACGACGAGATTGGCGAGCCGGCGATGAAGATGGCGTCGACGCGGTAGCTTGCAAAGCGGGCACGAGCGCACTAAAGTACGTCCAAGACGGAAGGGTTCGCCGCTGGGGTGACTGGACTGGCGCAGCGGCGGACAAGCACAGAGATCGGTTGGAAAGGATACAGGATTGAAGATCTCGCAAAAAGGGCTTTACGCACTGCAAGCGATAATGACCTTAGGCCGCCGATACGGAACTGAAACTGTCAAGATCCGCGACATCGCCTTTGACAGCGACCTGCCGGAGAAATTTCTTGAGCTGATTCTGCTGGAGCTCAAGAACGCGCGCATCGTGGAAAGCGTTCGGGGCGCGAAGGGCGGCTACCGGCTGCGGCGCGCACCTGCGGAGATCATGCTCAGCGAGATTATTCGTCTGGTCGACGGTCCACTCGCACCCTTTGGCGATGCGGATCAACTCCGAGGCCTCATCATCACCGATCCCGACCATCGTGCGCTCTATAGCGTGTTCTTGGAAGTGCGAGATGCCGCGGCCAAGATACTGGAGAGCACCAGCGTCGCTGACATCGTCGGTGATTCTCCCAAATCCCGCAAACGATCGAGCGCGAAGAAGAAGACGAAGAAAGGCCCTACTCTGGGAATCGTTCACAAGGACGCGAAGAGTAAATAGCTGGCTGGTTCCGGCGCACGGGACGGTCGGTGAGTTCGCGAGCTGCCCGTCGACGAAAGTAGTCTGGCTGGAGCCGTTCCGGCCCATCGACGCGATTTTGTTTCCGCGAATTCATGTTAGCCTTTTCAAGCTAATCTTCCCTGAAAGTGGAGCGTAATGAACGATTCTCGGGCTTTTTCTATCGATCTCCAGGCAATGGCGCGGCAGGTCATGCTGGCGCAGGGTTTCGAACCGAATTTTCCACCGGCGACACAGCAGCAACTGGCGGATATCAAGGCTCATCCTCCGCAACTGGCGCCTTCCGATAAGGTCCGTGATCTGCGCGGGCTGCTCTGGTCTTCCATCGATAACGATACCTCGCGCGACCTCGATCAGATCGAGACCGCTGAACGCTTGCCCAATGGCGACTTCAAGGTGATGGTGGGCATCGCCGATGTGGATGCGTTTGTCGCCAAGGATTCTCCCATCGATCAGCATGCGGCCAGGGAGACGACCACCGTCTACACCGGTGTTTGCAATTTCTCCATGTTGCCGGAAGATCTCTCGACGGGTGCGTCGTCTCTGCTTGAAAACGTGGACAGGCCGGCGATGGTGATTGAATTCGTGGTCGATATCAATGTCAATGCCGGCGGCTCGATCAGCGCCAGCAGCGTGTATCAAGCCATCGTTTGCAACAAGGCACAACTCACTTACGGCGCGGTCGGAGCATGGCTGGAAGGCACGGCGGCGGCTCCGCCGAAAGTGGCCGCGTCTTCAGACCTGCAAGCGCAGCTCAAACTGCAGGACGAAGTTGCCCAGGCACTCAGGAAACTGCGCTACGAGCACGGCGCGCTGAATATTGACACCAGCGAAGTGCATCCGGTGGTGCTCAACCAACAGGTGGTCGATGTCGTGAAACAAGAGAAGAATCGAGCCACCGAGTTGATCGAAGACTTCATGATCGCCGCCAACGGCGTGGTGGCGCGCTTCCTCGGAAAAGTTTCTTCTTTGCGCCGCATCGTGAAAACTCCCGAGCATTGGGACGGCATCGTGCGTCTGGCGGCGGCGCAGGGCGAAAAGCTGCCCGCACAGGCCGATTCCAAGGCGCTCAACGATTTTCTTCTGAAGCGCAAAGCCGCCGATTCCGATCACTTCGCCGACCTCTCGCTTGCGGTCATCAAGCTGATTGGGCCGGGCGAATATGTGCTGGAGCGTCCGGGCGATCCTGAGCAGGGGCACTTCGGACTCGCCGTGCAGGATTACACGCACTCGACCGCGCCCAACCGGCGCTTTGCCGACATGGTCACGCAGAGGCTGATCAAGGCGTTGCTCGACGGGAAACCCGGGCCCTATTCCGACGACGAACTCGCCGGCATCGCCACGAACTGCACCCAGAAAGGCGATGCGGCGCGAAAAGTGGAGCGGGAAATGTCGAAGCGGCTGGCCGCCGTGGCCATGAGCCATCGGGTGGGTGAAACCTTCGACGCCATCGTCACCGGAGTTACTCCGAGGGGAACGTTTGTTCGTGTTCTCCAGCCGCACATCGAAGGGTTGCTGGCTCAGGGAGCGCAGGGGTTACACGTGGGCGACAGAGTGCGGGCGCGGCTTACGCGGACTGATGCGCAGCGCGGGTTTATTGATTTTGTTCGAGCTTAGGACATCAGCCATCGGACGGACGGCGGTCTCTCCATCGGTGGATTTCGTGGCCCTATGGGCCCTTCCTCTCTGGCCGTATTTTGAGCCGAGTCCGTGGAGTATCATGGGCGGAAAATGAAGAACACCGCCGTCTTGCTCCTGAGTACCCCTATGCCCCTCGCTTGCAAAGGTGTGGTGGCGGCAATCTCCCAGTTCCTGATTGCGCACAACGGCAGCGTCTTGCACAGCGACGACCACCTGGACAGTGGCCGCGACTTGTTCCTATCAAGGCTGGAGTGGGATCTGGACGGGTTCGATATTCCCATCTCCGATTTCGAGCACCACTTCAAACCGGTGGCTGAACGTTTCCTGATCAACTACCACCTGGCATTGACGGACTACCGCCCCAAGATAGCCATCCTGGTCTCCGCCTATGACCACTGTCTTGCTGACCTGCTGTACCGGAACGGCACCGGCGAACTGGCGTGCGACATCGTCATCATCATCAGCAATCACCCGAACGCCAAGCCGCTGGCCGACTTTCATCACGTTCCCTTCCATCTGCTGACCAACCCCAAAGACAAGCGCGAGTCCGAGCGGGAAATGCTTGAACTACTCGGGCAGGACGTGGACCTGATCGTGCTGGCGCGCTACATGCAGATCCTGGGACCAGATTTTGTCGCCCAGTACCTGTTGCGCATGATCAATATCCACCATTCTTTTCTTCCCGCCTTCATCGGGGCAAAACCTTATCATCAAGCCTTCGAGCGCGGCGTGAAGCTGATCGGGGTCACCAGCCATTACGTCACCTCCACTCTGGACGAAGGACCGATCATCGAGCAAGACGTGGTGCGCGTTTCCCATCGTGACACTGTCGAGGACATGGTGGGCAAAGGCCGCGACTTGGAGAAGGTTGTGCTCTCGCGCGCCGTACGGTGGCATTTGGAAAACCGCGTTCTGGTCTACCAGAACAAAACAATCGTGTTCGTTTAGAAACTGAACTAAGCTGTAACTGTCGAGATATCACGATTACACCAGTAACTCATGCTTGCTGGGGGTCTCAGCCGTTCTTTTTTTCCAACTCGGCCCAGCGTGCGTAGAGTGCATCGAGCGCCTGCTGCGCTGCGTCTAGCGCCGCCTGCGCGCTTACAAGACGCGGAGCATCGGACGCATTGGCTGGATCTTCGAGTTCTGCACGCTTGGTTTTCACGAAACGCTCGGCTTCCTCCACTCGCTGCTCGATCACGGCGTACTCTCGCGCTTCGAGATAGGAAAGTTTCTTTTTCGTTGGCGCTGTCGGCGTCGTCGCCCCTCGTAGCGTCTGCGAACTCGTTGTTGCTGCCACGTCTGGCTTGGAGCGCAGCGCTTGCCATGCCTCCCATTGCGCGTAGTCGGCGAAGGTGTTGGCTTCGCCTTTTCCGTTCAGTCCTAGCACGATGCTGGATACGCGATCGAGCATGTAGCGGTCGTGGGTTACGAGCACGAGCGAGCCGGGGAAATCGATCAGGCTTTCTTCCAGAATTTCGAGGGTTGGAATGTCGAGGTCGTTGGTGGGTTCATCGAGCAGCAAAATGTCGGCGGGCTGGAGCATGAGCTGCGCGATCAGGACGCGCGCTCGTTCGCCTCCGGAGAGCCGCCCGACTGGCTGGCTGAGTTGCTCGCCAGTAAACAGGAATCTTGCCGCCCATCCGGCCACGTGAATTATGCGATCGCGATAGACGACAGAATCGCCCTCCGGTGCTAGCGCGCGGCGCAGAGTTACGTCGGGATCGAGGGTGCGGGTCTGGTCGAAGTAGACGATGCGCAGCCAATCGGCGCGGCGAATTTCACCGTGGGTTGGAACGAGGTCTCCCTGCAACAGGCGGAGCAGGGTTGTCTTACCGCTGCCATTCGGGCCGACGAGGCCCACGCGCATTCCGGCGGTGAGGATAAAGTTGAGGCCTTCGAATAATGTTCGGGTAGCCAATATTCCGCTACCGATGGTGCAGGTGACGCCCTGCAGTTCGATCAGGCGCTTGGTCTTGCGGTCGGTTGCGGAAAAATCGATTTGCGCGGCGGTGCTGCGGGTTCTGGCGTTCAAGTCGGCGAGCTCGCCCATAAGTTCGCCGGCTTTGCTGATGCGGGCTTTGGATTTGCGGGTGCGGGCTTTCGCGCCGCGGCGGAGCCACTCGATTTCTCCGTGGACCAGATTCTCCAGCGCTTCCTGACGGCGGGATTGCGCGTGCAGGAATTCTTCTTTCTTCTCCAAGAAGGCGCTGTAGTTGCCGTGGACTCGGAGCGAGCCGTCGGGATAAATGCGATTGAGCTCGACCATGTCGGTGGTGACATTTTCCAGAAAGTAGCGGTCGTGGCTCACGATTACGCTGGCGAAGGGCGCTGCCTCAAGCAGATCTTCGAGCCAGGTGATTCCGGGGAGATCGAGATGGTTGGTGGGCTCGTCGAGCAGCAGGATATCGGGATGCTGCACCAAGGCTTCGACAATGGAGAGGCGCTTCTGCCAGCCGCCGGATAACTCGGTGGTGGGCGCTGCGAGGTCCTCAAAACCGGCGCGGCCTAGGGTCTCGGCAAAGCGGGCGCCGCGCTCGGACCCGGAGGCGCCGCTGCGATCCAGCGCGCTCTCGATCACCGAGCGCACCGTGGCTCCGGGCTGGAATCTTGAGTCCTGCTCGACAGAGGCGAGACGGGTTCGTTTGCGCAGCGATACTTCGCCGCTGTCGGCAGCAACCTCACCCGCCAGAATTCGGAGAAGCGTGGTTTTACCGGATCCGTTCGGGCCAATCAGGCCGATGCGATCTCCTTCAGAAATGGTGAAAGAAACATTCTGGAAGAGCGGGTTGGCTCCGAAGGCCTTCGTAATTTCCTGTGCGTTGACAATGGGTGGCAATGAGGTGCGGTCTCCGGGATGTTGGCGTCCTGCTTGAGAGTATCAGTTGCGAGGGTTAGAACGCTGAGCCTACTGCGCGATGACTTTTTGCCTTAGATCCTGCGCGGCTTGCGCCAAGTTCTCAGGGTTGCCGAGATCGCGCCAGTAATATTCATCGGCGCGGAAAGCGAGGATTTTTTCTCCTTGGGCAGCGAGGCGCGAATAAGAAGCGACGATGGAGAACGCGCCGTCTTCATTCATCATCGTCAGAAGACGGGGAGAAATCACGTGGATACCGGAGAAGGCCAGCACGTGCGCTTGCTGGCGACCGCCAACGAACTCCGGTTCATCGGCGCCGGATCGTCGGCCACAAAGATGAAGGCGATCGTCGAACAGCAAGTAGCGAGAGGTCTTGCGGTCCCGCACCGCCAGAGTCGCTAGAGCCTGATTTTCAGTATGAAATTGCACCATGCGCCGGAGGTCAATCGTGCTGAGGACATCGACATTGTGCAGGATGAAGGGTTCTTCAGAGTGGACGGAGTCTTTGACAGAATCCCCGACAAAAAAATGCGCGGCCTTCTTCAGGCCGCCGCCGGTATCGAGCAACGCCTCTTCGCGCGAGACTTCAATCCGCATGCAGAAATTGTCGTTCGTTTTCAGGTACTCCACAATCAGGTCGGCGAAGTGATGGACGTTGATTATCACCTCGCGAACGCCGAAGCTGCGCAAGCGGGAGAGCGTGATCTCCAGCAGCGTGCGGCCATTGATTTCGACCAGCGCTTTGGGGCGATCGTCGGTGAGCGGACGCAAGCGTGTGCCGAGGCCGGCGGCGAGGATCATCGCTTTCATGGATTCAGTTGCTCCTGCTCGCGATGATGTACCACCACCTCCACTCCATCCTTGCTGCGCAAATGTTTCGCCAATTGCTCCGCCAGATAGACCGATCGGTGCTGGCCGCCGGTGCAGCCGAACGATACCATCAAGTGCTTGAAGCCGCGGCGCTGATACGTGCTAACGCTTGCGTCCACCAGCGACTTGACGCTGGCGAGAAATTGGTGCACGCTCTCCTGCTGATTGAGATAGTCGATTACCGGCGTGTCTTTGCCGGTTAGGGTTTTGAAGCGTTCTTCGCGCCCGGGATTCGGGAGGCTGCGGCCATCGAAAACGAATCCGCCGCCGTTGCCGGTCTCGTCTTGCGGCAGGCCCCGGTGAAATGAAAAACTGAAAACCTGCACCGTCAATTTTTCCGGTTCAGAAGTGAGGCCTTGCAACTTATCCGAGGCCACCATGCTTTTGAAGGCTTCCATCAGCGTGGGTAACGCGACGGGCAACTCCACATTGTGCAGCAGCCAGCGCAGGTTTTTCAGCGCGTAGGGCACGCTTTGCAGGAAATGCTCTTTGCGCTCGTAAAAACCGCGAAAGCCATACGCTCCGAGGGCCTGCATGATGCGGACGTATACGTAGGCATAGTAAAAGTGCATGAACTCGGAACGACCGACATCGAGGAAACCGGCGAGGCTCGCGAGATAATGATCGAGCAATTGCTGGCGCAATTCCGGGGGCAGGTCGGCCTTGGCATCGTACAAAAGAGAAGCGATATCGTATTGCAGCGCGCCTTTGCGGCCGCCTTGGTAGTCGAGGAAAAACGGCTGGTCTTCGTTCGGAACTTTGTTTGGAACTTCATTCAGAACTTTGCGCAACATGATGTTGCGGGATTGGAAATCGCGATAGAGAAAATAATCGCGGTTGGCGATCAGCAGCAATTTCGTCAGGCGGCTGAAATCGTCTTCCAGCGCTTGCTCGTTGAAGGGAATGCCGGCGAGCCGGAGAAAGTAATACTTGAAATAATTCAGATCCCAGGCGATGGACTGGCGATCGAAGCTGGCGCGCGGATAGCACACTTTATAGTTCAGATCGCGGCCGGCTTCGACCTGAAAGCGCGGCAACACGGCGACCACTTTACGATAGGCCGCGACGGCTTCGGGAGCGATGGCCGCGCCGTTGCGATGGTCCGAGAGAAACTCAAAAAGGGTTGTGCTGCCAAGGTCTTCTTCGAGATAAGCGCCGTGACTTAAATCTTCGGCATAAATTTCCGGCACCGGCAGACCGTGTTTGCGAAAGTGCCGGGAAAATTCGATGAAGGCGACATTCTCTTCGCGCACGTCATAGAGAATGCCAATCGCGCTGAGTTTTTCGCTGGAAAGCCGGATGATCTTGCGGCCCGAACCGCCGAGTTGGCCTTGCAGCGGCTGCACTCGCTCGACCGGTGAGTGGAAATGCTGCTCAAAAAGTCTTTTGAGAACTTCCATGAAGGTGATTGCCGGCGATTCGGTTGCGACCTGAAACCGTGGTCACAACCCCCATTAAGATAACATCGAGGCGCGCCGCCATTGCGCACAAGTTGCTGAACGCTTGACTTGCGAGAAAACGCGCGACCGCCTCACATGACTATGGCTGCGGCTCCGTCGATGGAATCTTCTTTTACCGCAATCAACGCTTCGTTGGCCTGGTCGAGTGGGAAGGCAGTTACTTTCGGCCTCAGACCAATCGCGCTCGCGACCTGGAGGAAATCTCGAGCGTCGGCACGAGTCATGTTCGCGACGCTTCGAATCTGGCGCTCGCCCCACAGCAGGCGATCATAGTCAAACTGGGGAATCCGGTCTAAATGAATGGCGTTGATGGCAACCACTCCTCCCTTGCGCAGGCTGGCTAGAGCGGCTATTACGACATCGCCACTCGGAGCGAAAGTCACTGCGCAGTCGAGTTCCGCGGGCGGTTTGTCAGTCTCACTTCCCACCCAAACCGCACCTAGAGAAGCTGCTAACCGGCGATGAGTTGGTCCTCGCGTGGAGACGTACACCTCGCAATTCCAGGAGCGCAAGACCGCGATTGCCAGATGGGCGGAAGCTCCGAAGCCGAACAGGCCGACACGGTCTCCAGGCTTGACGCCGGCCACACGAAGGCTGCGAAAACCGATGATGCCTGCGCACAACAGCGGCGCGGCGTGCAAATCGTCCAGTTGATCGGGAAGAGGGAAAGTGAAATCGGAGCGAACGGCTGCATATTCAGCATAGCCGCCATCCACGGTATAACCGGTAAACGTGGGTGAGTCGCAGAGATTCTCCAGACCAAGCTGACAATAGCGGCAGGTGCCGTCGGTGCCTCCCATCCAGGAAACGCCCACACGGGTGCCGACGGGCAGGTTCTCGGTAGTTCCGGCCGCATTTCCGGCTACGACTTCGCCGACAATCTGATGTCCGGGGATTACTCCGGGGCGGCGCGGTGGCAACTCGCCTTCGACGATATGCAAATCGGTGCGGCACACTCCACACACACGCACCCGCAGAAGAACTTGACCTGGCTTTGGTTCCGGCGTTGCAACCTGGCCAATCCGGAGAGGCCGATGCCGAACTTCTTGAGGTGAGGTTAGAGTCGCGGCTTTCATCAACTCAGCGAGAGGTGTTCTGCCGACGGAGCAAGCGTCGCGCAATTAATATACTCCTTCCGTTGGGCGGATTAAGACACTCCTTTATCCCGCCCTCAATCCCGAGCGCTCGGGTTTCGATTTGCGCGTTTCGATTTGAACTTCGATTTGGACTAGGATATCCCCATGAGCGTGCGCCGCATCGCCGAGCCCATCATCATGGACGCAGAAGAGCGTTTTGAGCGCTTCGAAAACCTGATGCCGTTCAAGGTGCACAACATTCTTCTGGTCTCAAGCCTCTACGATTCCTTCATTCTCCGCGAAGATGGCCGGCTCAACGAATTGCTCATCGACGAATCGCTCGAACTCAACCTGCGGCGAGTCCCGGGGATTACGCAGGTCTCAAGCTGCGCGGAAGCGGTTCATCTGGCCCGCTCTCAACAATACAACCTGATCGTGACCAACCTTACGGTCGGCGACATGAACGCGGCGCAGTTGGCGAGCGAGGTGAAGCGGGCCGGCCTGGATGTTCCGGTGGTGGTGCTGGGCTATGACTACCGCGAGATCAAGAATTTCGTGGCGCGGAATCCAGTGACCGAGATCGAACGCGTTTTTCTGTGGCAGGGCAATTCCCGCATCCTGATCACGATCGTCAAGTACATCGAGGATAAACGCAACGTGCTGCACGACACGCGGGCCATCGGCGTGCCGGTGCTGCTGGTGGTGGAAGACAACATCCGTTACTACTCGGCATTCTTGCCCGTGATTTATACCGAGCTGATCAAGCAATCGCGGCGCGTTATCCAGGAAGGCATCAACGTGGCGCACAAGCTGGTGCGCATGCAGGCGCGGCCGAAAATTCTGCTGAGCTCGAACTTCGAAGACGCGGCCCGGCTGGTGCAGGAGTACCGCAATTATCTGTTCGGCCTGGTATCGGACGTGGAGTTCCCCTGGGAGGGCAAGCTGAGTTCGGAGGCGGGCTTTGAACTGGCGCACATGGTGAAGAGCCTGGTGTCGGACGTGCCCGTGGTATTGCAAACCGGCCGCACCGAGTTCCGTCCGCGGGCGCACGCCGCGGGCTATTCGTTTTTGCGCAAACGTTCGCCCACGCTGCTGAAAGACTTGCGCCGGATATTGACCGAGCAGTTCGGGTTTGGCGACTTCGTGTTTCGTCTGCCGGATTTGAGCGAAGTCGGGCGGGCGAAAGACATGAACGAGCTGGAAGAGCAATTGCAAACGGTTCCGGCGGAGAGCATCGTCTTTCACTCGCAGAGCAACCACTTCTCCCATTGGCTGATGGCTCGCACCGAGTTTGCGCTGGCGGCGAAGCTGCGCCCGCGAAAAGTGTCGGATTTTGCGAGCCCGGAACATCTGCGGCGCGATCTGATCGAATCGATCAACGACTATCGCCGCGAACAGAGCGAGGTGCTGATCGGCGACTTCAGGGCCGATACGTTCAAGCCTTCGGAATCAAGTTTTCTGCGGATCGGTTCCGGGTCCCTTGGGGGGAAAGCCCGCGGCCTCGCCTTCGTGCGCCACCTTTTGCGCAAGAGCCGCATGACCCGCCGCTTTCCCGGGGTTCGCATCTCGGTGCCTCCCGCCGTCGTACTGGCGACGGATGTGTTCGATCAATTCGTAGCCGAGAACAGCCTGCTGGACTTTGCCTTGCGTTGCGAAGATGACGCTGAAATAGAGCGGAAGTTTCTGGCCGCATCTCTATCCACCTCCCTCAACGAAGACCTGAAATCGTTCCTGGCCGAGGTCAGCCATCCGTTGGCGGTGCGCTCGTCGAGCCTGCTGGAGGATTCGCAATACCAGCCTTTCACCGGCGTGTATGAAACCTTCATGCTGGGTAATCAGCAAGCAGATCCGAACGACCGGCTGGCGGCGCTGAGCGATGCCATCCGGCGCGTGTACGCCTCGATGTTCAGCCGCCATGCCAAGGCCTATGTGCGGGCTACGCCCTACCGTCTGGAAGAGGAAAAAATGGCGGTGATTTTGCAGCAGGTTGTGGGCACGCGCTTCGGGGAGCGCTTTTATCCGGATTTCTCCGGTGTCGTGCGCTCGCGCAATTTTTATCCCGTGCCTCCGATGACTTTCGAGGACGGCATCGCGGCCGTGGCTCTGGGCCTGGGCCGGGCGGTGGTAGATGGCGGGAAGTGTTTGACGTTTTGCCCGCGCTATCCCCGCAACCTGGTGCAGTTCTCCTCGGTCGAAGACATACTGGCCAATTCGCAGTCGGAATTCTGGGGTCTGGAGTTGAATGGTAGTGCGGAAGGCCGGCCAGGGCATTGGCACGAGCGGCGGTTCGGCCTGGACGCGGCGGAGAGCGACGGCACCCTGCAGGCGCTGGCCTCAACCTACTCCAAGGATAACCACGCCGTCTACGACGGTGTGAGCCGGCCGGGATCACGCATCGTGACCTTTGCCCCCATGCTCAAGCACGGCACCTTTCCGCTGGCGGAGATTCTCGATGACCTGGTTCGGGCCGGTGAGGATGCGCTGGGCAATGCCGTGGAGATCGAGTTTGCCGTGCGTCTGCCCCAGCAGGCCGGGTCGATGGATGGACAACCGGCGGAGTTCGGGTTCCTGCAGATCCGGCCACTGACGCTGTCTCGCGATACCGAGGACTTGGCGCTTGACGATGTGCGGCCGGAGCAGTTGATTTGCCAGAGCAGCAAAGTTCTGGGCAACGGCCGCATCGACAATCTGCGCGATATCGTAGTGGTCGATTCGCAACGCTTCGAGCGCTCGCGCAGCCAGGAAGTGGGCACGGCGGTTGCCCGGTTCAATCGCCTGCTCAATGAACAGAACCGGCCCTATCTGCTGATCGGGGTGGGACGCTGGGGATCGACTGAACCCTGGCTGGGCATTCCGGTCGAGTGGGATGAAATCTCAGGCGCGCGTGTGATTGTGGAGGCAGGATTCCGCGATTTTCGCGTCACCCCATCGCAGGGCAGCCATTTCTTCCAGAATCTCACTGCCTTTCAGATCGGTTACTTCACCGTGAATCCAGACGCCGGTGAAGGCTCGGTGGATTGGCAGTGGTTGACGGAACAACCGGCCGTCGAAGAAGAAGGGTGTGTCCGGCACTTGCGGTTTGCGGAACCGATCCGCGTCCTGATGAACAGCCGCACCAGTCAAGGCGTAATCTTCAAGCCGGAGCCCGAAGCGCAGCCGAGCGAAGAAGCGAGCTGGCGCGGCCCTGGTGTTTAGTGGTCTGATAGGCGGCTGACATCACTCCACCATTCAGGCACTAAACCGGCACCGGCACGCTCTCCACGATCTCGCGCAACACCTGTTCGGCTTGCTCGGACGCTTTCAGGGTGGAAGTGTAAAGCGAATTTACGACTACTCGGTGGGCGAAGACGGAGACGACCAGGGGTTTGAAATCTTCGGGCGTGCAATAATCGCGGCCCTCGAGAAAGGCCATGGCTTGGGCGGCGCGGTAGAGCATCTGCGAGCCTCGGGGAGATACTCCGAGGGAGAGATACTCGGACTCGCGGGTTTTGCCGACGATGTTCAGAAGATAGGTGATTAGCGATTCATCCACGTGGACCTGGCCTACGGCTTGCTGGATTTCAACTACGTCGGCGGCGTTGAGCACGGGGTGCAGGTTTTCGAGTTGGGCGGCGCCGGCTTCGGCCCGCAGAATCTCGCGCTCGGCGTTGCCTTCGGGATATCCCATGCGAACGCGCATCAGGAAACGGTCGAGTTGCGATTCGGGCAAGGGGTAAGTGCCGTGGTGCTCGATGGGATTCTGCGTGGCGAGAACGAGGAACGGCTGCGGCAGCGGATAAGAGTGGGCGTCAATGGTGACTTGGCCTTCGTTCATCGCTTCGAGCAGGGCGGACTGCGTCTTCGGAGTAGTGCGGTTGATTTCGTCGGCTAACAGGACGTTGGCGAAGACCGGTCCGCGCTTGAATTCAAATTTCTGCTCGATGGCGGAGTAGATCGAGATGCCCAGCACGTCGGAGGGCAGCATGTCGCTGGTGAACTGGATGCGCTGAAAGGTGCAGTCGATGGCGCGGGCGAGGGCCTGGCCGAGCGTGGTCTTGCCGACTCCGGGGACGCCTTCGATCAGCAGGTGGCCTTTGGCGAAAATGGAAACCAGGGCGAGGCGGAGAACGTCGTCTTTGCCGCGGATGACGCGGCGCAGCGATTTTTCCAGTTCCGTTGCACGGCTAGAGGCGGCGCTCGCTGCATGTGCTGACATTGGTTGAATTTTACTATGGGGTCGGCTTGAAAAACGGTTACGGGGGTCATAACGGACATCGGCCTTGGTTGTGGTTCCGGCGCTTTGCCGACATTTTCAACTGTTTCAGGGCGATCGGGTTGCGCTTGCAAGACCGCGATCGAGACTCCTGAGTTAGCGTACAATGGCGGTCCATGTCGTGTTCTCGATTGGTTCTTATTGCAATTGTATTTTCATCGTTGGTCATGGCGCAACAAAAGGAAGTCTCGATGATGCACCACGCTCGCGGTACTTTCACGGTAAAAATTCAGCCCCTTACACCGGCCCCTGCGGAGGGAATCTCGCGCTTTTCCATTGATAAGGAGATCCATGGCGATCTCGAAGCAACCACGAAGGGAGAGATGTTCTCGGCCGGAGACGCGAAGAGTGGTGTCGCCGGATACGTTGCCATAGAGGTTGTGACCGGAACCCTTGCCGGTAAACGCGGCACTTTTGCGCTCCAGCATTCGGCGACGATGGACCAGAGCGGGCGGAAGATGACTGTGGCCGTCGTTCCTGGATCGGGGACGGGGGAACTCAAGGGTATTTCAGGATCGTTTGATATCCAGCTCGCGAATGGGCAGCACTCCTACGATCTTGAGTACAAGTTGCCGGAATAGGTTCTGGTCTGCTCAGGGCAGGCTTCGAGGGCGCTCGTCCCTACGTGTTCACTGCCCGAATTCTGCCGGCCTTCCGGTCAACCGCTCGATTCTTTTCGCCGTCGGCGGATGCGTCGAGAACAGATTGCCGAAACTCATCCCACCTAAGAACGGCGCGATGATGAAAAGATGCGCGGTCGATGGGCTCGCTATGAGCGGGCGCTGCTTGGAATAGGCGTCGATCTTCGCCAAGGCGCTGGCGAGGGCGTAGGGATTGCCGGTCCAGTGGGCTCCGGTGTCGTCGGCGCCGTATTCGCGGGAGCGCGAGACGGCGAGCTGAATCAGCATGGCTGCAAAAGGAGCGAGGAACATCATGGCAATGGCTGCGATGCCACCGCCTCCGCCGCGATCGTTGCGGCTGCCGCGCATGCCGCCAAAAATCATGCCCCAGCGAGCAATCGAGGCGAGCCAGGTGATGGCGCCGGCTAAAGTGGCC
>Ga0224558_1001231_pt1 | contig 27460 bp, 21 predicted proteins | sample 714S32024metaG_FD_180682 | JGI IMG/M metagenome (GOLD analysis project Ga0224558, IMG submission 180682) | Peat soil microbial communities from Stordalen Mire, Sweden - 717 S3 20-24 | ecosystem: Environmental > Terrestrial > Soil > Wetlands > Peat | place: Sweden: Norrbotten County, Stordalen... | reverse complement strand
GCGACCCGATTACGAAAGGGTGTCCGTTAAAGGAGTTCCGTTTGGTTTTTCTCTGACCTGTCATACGAACACCTCGCAAATCCTTGTATATCAAGGGATTCGCGACTTGCTCAGCGATCTCCTCCTTGTTTTACGATTAAATTTAAAATATTTTTAGTGGCCGAAATCAGGATTTTAATAGAACAAGGTTACGTAGGTGAGTAGTTACGCATATACAGTTGAGCAATCAGCTATTACTCTGGATAGTGGAAATAAGTAATGGCCAATCTTATGTAGCGCTATGGTGATCTCTTTAATCGATCTTTGATAACCACCGCCTTATTCCAGCAGTTGCTTTATATTCGGTGCGCCTGATACGCAATATAGTTGCGGCGAGTCCGCTTTCGGTTCCCAGTATTATTCACTGATAGTAAGGAGCACAGAAAGAGGGCAATAGAGAGACGGTCCTTTTGCAGATCGGGCAATAGTAGCGCAGGATCCAGATAGCAACGTCCCCGTCAGCGCCAGGGCGTTCCTGTTGTAGAAGGCGTGACGATGGAGCATTCCCTCGTAGACGCAACAGGGGTTGGGACATCCATATAGGACAGGGAATAAATTCTGCTTACCTTGGGCAGAATATTCTTTGATGGATTGGTGGAAATCATGCGTTTCTACCATTTTCAGTGTCAGAGAAGATGAGGGCGGCCAGCCGTGGAGCATCTTCTCTTTCTTTTCCCCCTGGTAAAGTAAATCTGAGAAAAATAACCACTTTATTTTAACCAGAAGGAGAAAGAAACATAATATAAAAATGCCGAAAAACCCTTAATTTAGATAAAATAATTTGACGTATAACAACAGTACGGGTGATCACCCGCACGCAATCGGAGAGCAAGCTGGCATCGGTGGGGTAGTGAATGTTGGACTCCACCACGGTGGTATCGCACCGGAGCTTGTGGCCAAGGACGAGCTTCTTCTCCCGGGCCTCGTTCACCAGTGATTCGTTCAGGTTGTCAATGATCTCGTGGCCGTACTTCTTGGTTGGTCAGCTTGATCAATGTCGTGTAGTCCGGAACCGGCTTGTCGAACGGGATGCGGCAGAAGATCCGCCATGTGATCGAATCCCTGATGTGTTCGACCACCATCTCATAGCTGAGCTGATGCTGCTGCTTCAGGTACATGATTCGAAGGTATGTCTGCACCGGCACGATCGGTTTGCCTGTCTTAGCGCTGAATCTCTCGACGAACGGCGCCAGGAATTCCTCGTTGTCCAAAAGGGTGCTGACCTTGGAGAGCTCATCGTTCAATCTGCAAAGCTCCGGCGGCAGCATAGCCTCATAAATTTGAGCCTGGGGTGATTCTTTCAGCACTAACATGTGATCACCCCGCAGGAAATCGAGGTGTTGTGTCGAATGATCTTCATAAGGAGTTCCTCCCTTTTGTGTTTATGTTTGGTGGTTCTTACATAATTCCGCATAAAGAGGGGGAACTCCTGCTTTTTTGGCAGAAAAACTGCGTTTTTCAAGGATCTTTAGGCGATTTTAAGCGAGTTTTTCATGGACAACTACTTATTCATTTTCGGCATTTACGATCCTGCAATAAGTTGAATACGTATCGCCGGCTATCTTTTCCCAGCGAAATTCCTGCACCCTCTTCAAGCTCTCGGCGCCCATGCCGGCAAGCAGTTCGTCGTTCTCCAGCAGCGCCACCATGCTGCGGGCGAGACTGGCGGCGTCGCCGGGCTGGACCAGGTAGCCGTTCTCTCCGTCATGTACCAGGAAGGGTATGCCTCCGACCCGCGAGCCCACTATCGCCTTGCCGCAGGCCATCCCCTCGAGCACCACGATTGGCAGGGTCTCCCAGAAGGACGGCAGCACCAAAAACTTGGCGGCCTTGAGATAGGAGAACCGGGCGTCGCCCCTGATGAAGCCCAGGAAGGTCACGTTATCCCCCAGTCCGGAGCCCTGCACCCTCTCTTTCAGTTTGCCCTCATGCGAACCCGCGCCGGCTATCAACAGATGGATATCAGGGATCTGATGCCGGGCCATTTCCACTGCCTCTATAAGGACGTGCACTCCTTTTCTTTCATTCAGGCCTCCCATGTAGAGGATGGCGTGTTCCTGCTCCAGCACGATCGGTTCTATCCCAGCAATCCGGTCGACTTCGACCCCGTTGGGCACGACATATGTCTTCTTCTTTCTGATCTTGTCAATGATCTCCTGCACCGGTGGGGAGACGACAATCAAGTTATCCAGTTTCATGAAGGTGTATTTCTCGATCATTCTGGCGAGAAGGCTGTAGACGACATTGCCTTCGTACTTGATCATGGTCTCCTGCATAAGAATGCCATGCACCGTCAGCACAGCGGCATACTTTCTCTGGGCGACCAGCGCGGCGACACAGAACAGGGGGAAGGTGCCTTGAAAATGGACGACGTCCGGAGCGTATTTATGGATATTTTTTAGTATATTATTTAGATAGATCAGGCTGAATAACGGGAATAAAAAGCCCCTTCCCTTCAATCTCTCCAGGTAGTGAATATTTTCGTGTTTGGTTCTGGCTCCCGGGTTGTTAAACATCAAAACCTGCAGATCTATCTGATCGATATCAAACAGATGAGCGATCAGGTGGTCGGTATGCTCTTCCACCCCCCCATACTGATCCCCGCTGATAGGGTCGCCCGATACCATCAATACCCTCATGAATTAGTATCCCTTTCGCTGCGCCAGTCGAAGCGCTATGAGAACTATCGCCTGTGCTTTTTCTTTACCGGTCTCCCGGCCTGGCACAGGTCGGGAAGTGAATGGCCCCCCTGCCGGTCTGGTCCTCGCTGTAGTAGTAGTTACTCTATTTTACCATAAAGAGGGGGGGGTGTTGTCAATGTTCAGATATACCAAAGGTTTGAAGGCATTTTTCTAGTGCGAAAGTTGAGTTTATGAAATACCTTGACTATCCATTCCATATCATTTTTTGTCAAGGCACAAAACAGGCCCAATAATGAACCAATACGTAATATAGAATATCCTCTCTTTAGAGAATAACTAAAATATTTGTGGGCTTCAGGCCAATTATTATTAGTTAACGCCTTTCTTCCTAAAAAGAAATATGCGTATGCTTTGTTATTAGCGCAGGTATACTGAATTTCATAGGATGTTAAATTAATAGAGAATATCTGTTCACGTTTTATTTTAGCCAAAATATTCATGGGAATTTCACTACCATTATCTGCTATCGATAAAATCATAGTATAATTTGTGATTTGTCCATCATGTCTTCTCCAATATCCTAGTTTATGATCTATTGGAAGTAAATCCCCTTTTAAGCTTAATTCCAACCAGGTTGGGTAATCAACGGCCGGAAAGGCTGGGTGCTGCTGAAAGCCCCCAATTTCGTATAATGTACTTCTTCGGCACATAACTGTGCATGCACCTATAAAATTTCCTAGCAATAACTTTTTGATTACTTCAGATCGTTCGCGCGGAAATAAATTCATGTTTATAGGATGATTTCCAATAATACATCCATTCATATCAACGTTATTCTGTTCACCAAATGCAAGAACCACATTCGTATTTAAAAAAAAAGGTACTTGTACTTCCAGTTTATCAGGTGGCCAAAAATCATCTCCCTCAAGTATGGCAATAAGCTCTCCGTTAGCTAATGCCAGTGCCTTGTTATAGGTTTCATTTAATTTCCATATGCCGACGTTTTTCTGATAAATATAGCGAATACGACGATCATTATATGTTTTGATTACTTCATTTGTGTTATCAGTAGATCCATCATCAATAATAATTTGTTCCCAGTTAGTATAAGTTTGAGCCAAAACACTCCCGACACATTGTCCAATAAACTGTTCATGGTTATAAGTGGGTGTAATTATAGAAACCAAAGGTTGATACGTCAATATCATCACCTCTATTTACTCTCAACTGATAATGCCATATAGAACCATATATAATACACTATCCCTGGTAAATACGCCAACAACAGCGAAAGGTCGATCCGGCGCTCCTGTTCTGGATACTGGTGCTCGGTTTTGAAGTCGGGATGCAGCGCTCCATTTGGGCAGAGACCTTTTATTCCTCAGCCAGTGGTTGAACCGGGTGCTTGATTATGCGGGATTGACGTCGATGTATTCACGCTCATGATTTTCTATATGGGAGAGGTATCGACCCCAATGTGAACCGAAACGCATTTTATCGCCATGGGTCAGAGCGGCGAATTACCATTTAAATTGTAAAACAGATCACCAATGCCGAACACTGATGAAGGATTCAATTGTATCTTTTCAGTCATTATAGTTGAGAGTGGTTATGATTATTTTGGTTATGGCGTACCATATAGGATCTTCTTTGGTTTCTTATTATCAAAACTTCCTCTTAAACCATCTGCATAAGCATTAGTAATAAATATTATTCTTTTAGCTTTATTATCATCCCATAATAAAATATCAATAATGTTTAAGGTATAATTCTTAAATAATCCAGCATAAAATAGTAATTTACTTATAGAATAGTTTTTTCCTAACCAAACTAAATTCCGAATGCCATAGTAAGACAGCCAATATTTATCATACGAAATTCTTGCTAGGCGTTTTCTAAAGAAGCTCTTTTGAGAATATCTTTCTTTATATTGGTCTTTGTGTAAAATAATGCTATCAGTAACCAACAGAATCCTTCCAACTCTTCTTAGTCTAATGCAATATTCCACATCATCATGATGTATAAAAAATTCTTTCATAGGATATCCTACTGCTTGAATAGACTCTTTTCTCACTAGAATACCAACAAAAGAAGCCATATCAATTTCTACAATATCATTATCATATAATTCAATCTGTACCGGATATTGCATCATTGGAAATATATTCTTAAACTTTATAAATCCTCTATGGTATAAAGATATCTTTCTACTCATATCATATACAACACCCGCCAACGCACTTACATCTGATATTTCAAAGTATTTACATAGTTCGGCCAAGGCATCTTCTTGTGGTTCTGCATCATCATCCATTAACCACATCCAGTCATAGCCTTTTTCAAATCCTCTTTTTAAACCTTCATAAAATCCACCGGCACCACCGGTATTCTCATTCATTCTTACATAATGAATTACTATATCATTACAGTTAGTTAAATTTTTTATATTAAATTCTTTTTCCCATGGTTCAATTAAATATTTTGGCGGTATCTCATTTAGATAGGCTTTTTCATTTAATAGCTCTGTAGTTCCATCTATTGAAGCATTATCAACTAAGTAAATGGAATCTATTGGCCTTATTTGTCTACGCAAAGCCTCTAAACATTCTATTAGTAAGTTTTTTCTGTTGTATGTTACCACTATAGCACACACAGTTTCTAAATGATTGTTCATTTTATTCTCATCTCAAAAATATCCAATGCCCTTTTAATAATGTCATCCATATCATAATATTTATACTCAGCTAATCTTCCAAGCAAAGTTAGATTGTCAAAACTGTCCGCGATGTCTTTATATTTATCATATTTATTTCGGTTATCTTTTGTAAATATGGGGTAATAAGGTATATTATCTCCCACTTTATATTTTTGTGGATATTCTTTTAATATAGTTGTTATCTTGCTTTCTGTTGGATGTATATGCTTAAACTCTGTTATTCTTGTAAAGTCGTAATCATTTGGATAGTTTATAACTGCTACTTTTTGAAAATATTCTTTTTCTATCGTTTCTAAACCTAGTTTTAATGAGCGGTACGGCAAATCTCCAAAATTATAGTCGAACAATTCATCTATCATTCCAGTAAATATCACCTTTCCTTTAAATTCCTGATCATAAAAATATACCCTTTTGTTTTGAACATCTATTTTAAGAACTTCTTTGAAATGAGTATTAAATAAAATTTTTATATTTTGATGCTCTATCATTCTCTCAAACATTTGTGTATAGCCAAATTTGGGGACTCCTTGATACTTATCATAAAAATATCTGTTGTCTTTGCTAAGAATGATAGGTACTCTTGCGGTTACTTCAGGATCTATTTCTTCTGGTTTCATTCCCCATTGCTTTAACGTATAATTCATGAATATCTTCTCATATATGAAGTTTGCTAAAAAACGTAAATCATTATCCTCTGTTTTTTTTAACTCAAGTATTGGAATCCTTGCCCCATATTCATAATTATCCAAGAGTTTATCTTCTATTCTTCTCGCTAAGATTTCAGGAAATACTTTATAAAGCGTATTAAAATTAAATGGAATAGGTATTTTTTTGCCATCGACAAATGCCAAAACCTTATGGTGATAAATATCCATATCTGTAAAATTCGATAGGTAGTAAAATACTTCTTTGTAGTCTGTATGAAATATATGAGGTCCATATTTGTGGATTATTATGCCGTTCTCATCCGTGTAGTCATAGCAATTTCCACCAAGATGATTACGCTTTTCAATAATCAGAACTTTTTTATTCAATATATTGGCAACCCTTTCAGCCATTACACACCCTGCAATACCTGCTCCAACTATAAGGTAATTAAACATTCTTTCCTCCCAATATATATAGTAGCTTCTCGAAAACCTGAAAGCACATATGGTTCAAGGCTTACGCCTTGGCCATTTTTTGTTTTTTCCTCTAAGAAAAAGTCTTTAACAGAACACGTGTTGGCTTGACAAATTCAGATCGTCCCAAAAATCGCAGTGGAGGCCTTGCCTACTAACGATTTTGGTGGGGTGGTTACACTGCTCAGATCCTCTCGTTCACATCAGGAATTTCAAGAGTTTCTGGCCGAACAGATCAGGCTTCATTACCTGGACACCGGTCAACGCGGCACGATATTGCTTTTTCATCGAGAGTTAGCCCGTGTCTGGTGCACCGATCTCAGCGCCGTATCAAGCATCGTCCGCTTTCGTTACTCCGATAATGACGCCCCTGCCAGGGATCCCGTTGCCATGTTTCGCTCCCTGCTGCTGATGGAAATGACTCATTGCAGTTCAATCGACGATTGGGTCAGGGATCTGAAGGCTTTCCCCTCTGGGCAATCCTCTCCGGTTTCGATCCCGGCAATGTGCCGGGAGTAGGAACCTTCTACGATTTTATGAAGCGCCCCTGGCTGGCCGATGTCCCCAACCGCCTCAACAAGGTACGGAGATACAGGCGCCGCAAACCTAAAAAGGGCAAGCGAAAGGGTGAAAAGTCGCCATACAAACCGGGTATCGTGAACCGTTTGGTGGAGCGCTTTTTAAAGCACTTACCCGGTACAACTATTAATCAATCATTAATAACATTAAGCGACGATGAAGCGACGATTCTAAATTACTACGTCAAACTTCTCTTTAATCTTTTTCGATATTCTGACAAATAGACTATCACTTGGTATTAATAGACTAATTAATATCTTAATATTTAAGAATATTGAAAAAGTAAACTTATAATTTATCATAAGCGTAAGTATTTTTTTAAACTCTCGATTATTATAATTTCGACTTCCAAGCAAACTTCGCTTGAATACGTTCTTAACTCCCTGTCGATATGAATAAACATCATAGTCTTTATATTTATTGAGTATATATAGATCAGACATCAACCAATCTAAATATGATCCAAAATACGGACCACTCTTACGATATATTCTATAATACGCTGCTATTTTTGATATATAGCCTATATTTAGCTGATTTACCAAGACCCTCAAAATAAATTCCCAATCTTCAATTTTAGATATTTCATCAAAACACCCTATTTGACGAATAGCATCAGCCCTTATAACCCAAGCAGACCCCCGAGTAGGGCTACATTTTAAAGCTTCTGAAACATTGAATGAATCAAATGTGTATAATTCATTAAGACCGATTAATCCCTCAATCTCCTTAATTACTCTGCCGCCTTCATCGATAATTAAAAGCCTACCGTAAAGGACATCTAATCCATTTTTTAACATATGGGCAATAAATGTATAGATAGAGTCCTTTGGTACTAAATCATCTGAAGCAATAAATTTTATATATTCTCCTTGAGACAGTCCAATCATTTCATTTAGAGTTTTCGGAAGACCTCTATTCTCTCTATTAATATATACAAACCTTACAAATCGTTTGTTACATTTATCTATATGGCTTTCGATAATCTTGTCTGTTTTGTCTTTTGAGCCATCATTAATAATAATAAGCTCAATATTTTGGTATGATTGATCAATCAAACTCTCAATGGTTTTTCCTATGTATTCTTCATGGTTATAAGCTGGTATACATAAACTTACCAACGGCATTGCATTGCAATTAATCACTTTTACACCCACCTACATGTACTATGAAGTTCTATTCAAATCAAGAATATAATATTCTATCCTATGAAATTAAGATAATAAAAAGCGATTAATTTCATAATTATGCTTTTCTATTGATGGGTGTCCCATGCAGTTATTGCCGACCAATGATAAAAACATAATTTGTAGTGGCAGATCCGCCGATATTCAACATCATGCCGTTATCGGCCTTTTTCAACTGATAGCTTTCCGCATTGCCCGATACCTGCTTATACAAATCTAAAAACATTCTGACGCCGGTCGCACCAACAGGATGGCCACAGCCTATAAGACCGCCGCTTGGATTAACAGGCCTTGATCCACAAAAGGAAATCCTGCCATCTTCCACGGCTTCATATTCTTTGCCCGGTTCTGTTAGGCCAAAAGCAGAGATAGCCATATATTCGCTGGAGGTAAAACAATCATGAGTTTCAAAATAATCGATATCATCAACCGTCATGCCCGCTCTGTTGTATGCATCCAGAACAGTCTGCCTTGTCCAGGGTAATATATACTGGTTGTACTTGCTTTCCGTCATTTTATCTGCAAAAACAATGGGAGCAACGCGATGACCCCAACCTTTTACAACCGGAAATTCCTTTTGGATATCAAACTCAGCGGCAAATTCTGGCGATGATAGCACAACCATTACTCCGCCATCCGTAACTTGAGAGCAATCCGAAACGGCCAGTTTTCCTCCGACAAACTGGTTTGTCTCTGTACCGCGCTGGTTTGCTTGCTTATCGCTCATAAACCATTTGCGTGTCTGCGCCTTTGGATTTTTTTTCGCATTGGCATAATTAATATTTGAAATTGATGCAAGATTTGCCATCAACCTTGATTCGTCAAGATTATATTTAATAATTAGTTCATCAGCCAGCCTTCCGAACAATTTGGGAAAGGGAAAATCAATTCCAACAGCCTCCTTTTCATAAAGCGCCGCTCTGCCTAAAAAATCTCCGCATTTTTTTGAATCAACCGTTTTCATCATTTCCCAACCTATTACGATGGCGACATCATAATCGCGGGCTCTGATTTTAGTGATTGCCGCATCCAGCGCCACGGAGCCGGATGCGCATGCCGCCTCGTATCTGGCGGAAGGTACGCCGCTAAATGCGGGATTAACTTCTGTTAAAAGTGCTCCGGCATGTCCTTGATTGACATAATATTCTCCAAGAAAATTACCTACAAAGCAAGCGATTCGATTTTGTTTATTCAGTTCAGCAATATCACTGTAGGATATCGCCACATTTTTTAAACCGTCATCTATCGTTTCCTTTAATAACGCGATGACGCTTTTGCCTTCTTTGTTCCAGTTTCTTTCAAAATCGGTTTGAGCGCCACCTAAAACCAATACAGCTTCCATATTAATTCTCCTCATTGAATAGCCTTGAAATACCGGCGATAATCATAGTCAGACGCTGGCACGGAATCGAGAATAAAATCTAAACTTATTCTGTTCAGATAATCTTTATCCAGTCTTTCCAAAATAATTCGCTTGAAGGCGTCTACCCCGCCCAAGGCGTCAATGATTGACAGCGGAGGCGCCCAATTATACCCCGAAGCCATTACCGCATCCGCCGCTTTTATACCTTCGCCGGCTTCTTTTGCCGCAAAAATAGAATAAATCACATATTTGAGTAAAAAGATCAGACATATGTTTGCTTCAACGGAGTGATTGCCAACAAGCGATAAAAAAGCTTTCTGATAATCCCCTTCCCTTAAAGATGCAATCATCTTGGTGGCGAATGGAAAATTATATTTTTCCTTGGGCCTGAATTCTTTTGAATCAATATCATAGACATTTATTTTTTTGCTGCCGTCGGCATGAACATTCAACTGATATAGGCCGCAACGTGTTTTTCTTCCGAGCCTTCCTTCTTCGATAAGTTCCTTTACAAACCCGGGCATGACAAAAGAATCATGAGCATAATCCAAGGTGTTGTGGTAAATGTTGTCAACGATTGCCTTATGGACATCCAAACCGACAAAGTCCGTCGTTGTGAGCGGAGCCATGCTGCGGCCTGTAAACTGCCCCAGAATGGAATCAATATAATCTATACCACCGCTATCTCTGTATCTTTCCGCATATTGCAGGGCCTCATTTATAAACTGGAAGCCGATTCTGTTGCCTAGAAAGGCAGGTGTGTCCTTGACTTCGACGACGTCCCTGTAAAGCACGTCTTTAAGATATGACTTTACCGAAGCAAGCAGTTCCGGGTCTGTATGCTCCGTGGGGATCACTTCGCATAAAATCATGCTGTAGGGAGGATTATAAAAATGAGTGCCTAGATATTGCTTTTTGATTTCCTTGCTGAAACTGTTGCTCAACTTGTTGACTGATAATCCCGACGTACCGGTTGAAATAACGGTGCACTTTTTCACATTCTCAGCAATGATTTTATTGATATTTATCTTGGTCTGAAGATCCTCCGTCACGCTTTCGAAAACCCAATCTGATTCGAAAAGACAGTTTTTCAGATCATCATAGGTTGCAGGGATCAGGTTAGAAATAACGGAATCCGCTTTTACAGATTGCGCTGCCTTGTGAACCGCTTGTTCCGACTTTTCGATATCTCTGCTTATCATGTAAACCTTGGCATTTCCGAATGAAGCAAAGATACCGGAAACAAGACAACCCATATTGCCATTTGCCCCTAGAATGGTGACGGTTTTTATATTTAACATTTCATTTCTCCCTGCTGGCCCTCCTCTGGTAGTATGTCAAGAAGGATTTTAATTGTCTTTTTGCCAAGGATATCCCCTGTACTTGGTCAAATGCTCTTTCCATGGGTAGACCTCGTTGCCGTTCTTATCTTTAATATCGGTAACTGAGCCTTTTATTTTCCCGGGAACACCGACACAAACGGAATATGCCGGAACATTTTTAGTGACAATTGTACCTGCCCCCACTAATGAATTTTCACCGATCTCCAGTCCAGGCAAGAGTATTGCTCCCGTCGCGATCTGGGCAAATTTTCTGATTGTACACCCGGCCAGATCGCCCATAGGAGGTAGGGGGTCATTGGTCGTAACCACATAAGGATAAATCCAAACATAATCTTCAATTGTTGTCAGTCTGCCAATATGAACATTTGAATGCAACCGCACATAATCGCCAATCTTTAAATATCCCTGCAGATCGGACAATGTGCCAACGCTGCAATTACAACCTATTTTTGTTTTTTCCCTGATCGTGACATGATGTCCCGTCTGGAATCCATCCCCTATGAAAACATCCTCATAGATCACCGAATGAGAGCGAATGACGCTGTCTTTACCAATATTGGTACTTGCAAAGACATGTTCCGGGTTATTGTAATAATTCATTACAGGTTCGCCGATGATGCAATATGGGCCGATAAACGTACTGGCACCGATTTTTACATTGGGGTAGATAATGGCATATTCGGCAATGGATACATTCTCACCCAGGTTGACATTCTCATAAATTTTTGCCGTCGCAGAAATTCGAGATTCATTAACCATCAATCATTTGCTCCTTTAAACTCGGGTTAAATGATTATAAAAAAACACTATGCTTTTTATTGTTGAAATCTCCTTGTCACCTTCATAACCAAGATAAAATTAATAGTCTTTTATGCTCATTGATCAAGCCTTGATATCGCCTTTCATCATATTACAATAATCTTCATGATCTCTTATATAATCTGCTTCATCATAATATTCTGATGCTAAAGCTAAACAAACAGATCCAGATGAAAAATTATCCAATTCACGCCAGATCATTTGAGGTATATATAGTCCGAAATATGAACGGTTTAAATGGTACCTAGTTTTTGTAAACCCATCATCAAGCATAACATCGAAACTTCCGCTTGCGGCAATAACGAATTGTTGCAGAATTTTATGAGCATGTCCTCCTCTGGTCTCACCACCCGGGACATCATAAAGATAATAAACTCTTTTAATTTCGAAAGGGATATGTCTTTTCCCTTCTATGACAGTAAGATTTCCCCTCCTGTCTTCAATTTTTGGAAGATCGATTATTTTGCAATCCGAAAGGCTCATCAATGTCTCCCCTTTTTAATGTAAATTGTTTAATTTCAATGATGTCCAAAAATATATCGCAAATTCGGCTTGCCAAGCAGAACGAATAGTCGTGCTAAAGAATAAGTTCCCATGCCTGCTGTTAATATGCAGCCGATTAACAATGGAAAAATGCCTGGTAAATATCTAATGTAGATAAAAACAAAAAGACAACCGGTCATGAGCAATAGCAATCTTTGATTCTCCCTGCTCCAAGTAAAACCTGTGATCTTAAATGTTAAAAACCACATAAAGAAAAAATAGAGTATATATGATAATAAAAATGCTGTACCCGTCGCCTCTAATCCCCAAAATCTTATGCCACCAAATAATAAAAATATATAACAAGAATTCCAAAAAAGCTCAGTTATAAAATAAATCCTTCCATGTGCCTGTGCTAATAATATATAACCCATTGCCCAGCCGGCCACCTTAAAAATATCACCCATTAGTTGCCAATGAAGGATGCCTACGGCGGGACCAAACGCGTTGGTGTAAAGTATTCTTATCACCAAGAAAGAGAATGTCAACATGCCCAAGATAACTGGCCCAGCAAGCAGCATTGCAATTCTTGCCTGTTCATTGACAGTATAGTTGACAACTTTATTATCTTTTGCAACGGCAGTCAAGCGAGGATAATAATCGACCGCCATAGCAGTTAACACAAAACCCAGGTACATCATGGAAATATTCCAGGTGGCTTGAAACTGTCCCGTGGCAGCTAAGCCAAGTGTTCGTGTGATGATAACCCTGACAACATACTGAGTACCCACTTGCATGAAACCGGTTAGCATGAAAACTAACCCCAGGCGAAATAAATATTTCATTGGTCTTATAATATCTGATAATGATGATTTAATTTTACTTACGTTAACTTTCCTTGCATATAAAAAACAGGCAAGAAGAGTTACTATGGGTGAACCAATCACAATCATCGGTACACCGGACGTTCCAAGTCTCAATACGGCAACGACTCCTATAAGCATTCCACCAAGGGAACCAATTACGTTTATCTTGGCCAGATCGCCTATACGGCGCAAACCGTTTAAAAATGCGGTTAGAGCACCTGCAACTATAGATGCCCAGACACCCAATCCCAGCCATGGTATTAATCCCAGATATTGCGTACTGGAAAATGATACCATAACGATAGGAACACGAAATATTATTATAGTTAATGCACCTAATAAGCCCAAGACATTTGCTGCTAACAATATAGATCTTCGCACCAGAGTTACGTTTGCCTGATCTCCAGAGTAGTGGGCTTCGGCAATCTGCCGTACTCCACTACTCGCAATCCCCATACCAAATAGAGCGCCAATCATATTAAAAATAGCTGACAAAATACTTAGAAGACCGATACCCTGGGGTCCAAGAAGTACAGCCATTATTTTTGCATTAATAATACCGGCTCCAATAATAATTACCGAACTGCTGCCCATAATGGCAGAGGCCTTAAGTATTTGGCCAGCGCTATTTTCTTCCTCAATCAATTGTTTTTATCACCCTCGCAGGTACGCTAAATGCTATAGAATTTGTATATATATCATGATTCCACTGCAAAAAGTCTATTTTGGCCAGCTATCATACTTCATATCGTAGCATCACCTTATAACAACTACAACATATTGTAGTATTATATCCAAAATGAGGATTTTCGCAGCATAATCATATCATGGGTCTCACCTGCTGGTTCTGTTAGCAATTAATAATAGTTGCATCTTCTATGTTATCTCTCTACTTCAGTTAATATGTGTTTAATATAAGTAATCTGTTCGAAGGTGACGTAAGGTCCTATCGGCAAACTTAGTACTTCATCTGCTAATTTCTCAGCTATTGGAAATGCGCCTTTTTCATAACGGAGATCTCTATAAGCCTCTTGAAGATGAGGAGGTATTGGATAGTGTATCAGGGTTCCAATCCCTTTATTTTTAAGATTATCTTGTAACTGATTACGTTTATTAGAACGAATAACAAAGACGTGCCATACTGGTTGAGCCCATTCAGGAACATGCGGAAGGATCAACTCTGAACCGGTTAACGCTTTTTTATAATAATTAGCAATTTGTGAGCGTCTTCTGTTCCAATCATCCAGATGTTTAAGCTTTACACGCAAAAAAGCCGCCTGAAGTTCATCAAGACGTGAGTTAAAGCCTTTCATTATATTTACATATTTCTTCTCAGAACCATAATTCCGCAAGACACGCACTTTTTTCGCAATGCTATCATCATTAGTTGTAATTGCACCTCCATCACCAAATGCCCCGAGATTTTTGGTTGGATAGAAACTGAATCCTGCAGCATCCCCAAGGGAGCCGGTCTTCCTGCCTCGATATGATGCTCCATGAGCCTGGGCTGCGTCTTCAATAACATATAGGTTATACTTTCTAGCTATTGCGATAATGGAATCCATATCCGCCGGTTGACCATATAGATGAACCGGCAGTACAGCCTTGGTACGTGGAGTGATAGCTTTTTCAATAAGACTAGGATCAATATTATATGTTCTAGCATCTGGTTCAACAGGAACAGGTATCGCTTCAGCATAAGATACCGCGAGCCAAGTGGCAATATAGGTATTGGAGGGAACTATAACTTCGTCCTCCTGGCCAATATTCATCGCACGCAAAATTAAGTGTAATGCCTCGAGCCCGTTGCCCACTCCAATACAATGTTTGACGCCACAATAGGCAGCAAATTCCTCCTCAAAAGAGCTGACTTCCGAACCAAGTATATACCACCCGCTTTCCATAACATGTCTAAACTTAATATCAAATTCCTCTTTTAATTCTATATAGGATGATTTCAAATCAAGAAACGGTATCAATAATATTCCTTCTTTTTTGCATAAATAATTAATCGTAGCTGCTACAAGTATGTAACATATAAAGCATAGTAGCTGACAAAAAAGACTTTTTGTAATAGAATCATATATTGAATATTTATTTATTTAATAGCCTAAATCTGCAATAAATAGAATATATTAAACATATTAAAGTATTCCTATTCAATGGATATTCAACAAATGATTTATAAAGATATTGTCGCATCTCTTTTTTATTATCTAGCGCATCATATGCCCTACTAATACCATAATATAAATATGATTTACTATATCTAGATATTTCCTTATGATATTGTTCAAAAAAATATTTCCTTAATAATATATCATCTTCATAGCATTTTTCTTTTTTACTTTGTGTTACATTTTGTCCATGTATCCTATATTTAGCTAGTGGTGTATTTATAAATAAAAAGTTATATTTTTTTGCTAAATCAACTACATATTTATAATCATTTAAATAAACATATTTCTCATCATAATATATACCTTTTGTGTTTTCTCTCTTTAAAATTAAGCTTGAGCCAAATATAAAATTGCCTTTTAACAACTCGCTAAAAATATTTCCACTCTTTTTTTTATTTTTGTTACCACCCCCTATTTTTACTGTAAATTTTTCTCCAGTCAGATTACTTTCACTATCTATTATATCCCCTTCACACCATACTATTAAATTGCTATCATATTTTAATATTTCAATTTGCTTCTCTATTTTATCTTTAACCCATACATCATCAGAAGCTATAAACGAAAGATATTTACCTTGAGCCAGGTTCATACCATCATTAATAGTTTTTGCAATCCCCAGATTCTCCATATGAAATAAAGTCTTTATTCTATCATCTTGATTAATAAATGATTTTATTATAGCCGTAGTATTATCTTTTGAACAATCATCTACTATAATTAATTCAATATCACTAATAGATTGACTTAAAACACTATCAATTGCTTCGGAAATAAACCTTTGATGATTGTATGCAGGCATCACGACGCTAACTAATGGCTTCATAAATCTCCTTGTCTTTAGTGTGAATAATTGGTAGAAAAGAATCGATCATTCCAAATGGGTACGTAAGCTTCGATCGCTTTCTTCATCTGATAATGCCAGGTGGTGAAGATGTCCAAGGGTATCAGATCATCAATGTTTGGTCTGCGGCAGTTCCTGCTGCGGTGCATCTCCAAAGTGCGCTCCGCGGCGACTGGTCTGCGCCGTCTCCAACGCTGAAGTTTAAAATGTCAGGCATGGATATTCGGATACCGACAGTAATCGGATATTATAAAAATACACCAGAAAGAAGTTTAAGTAAATATGGCAATTATGATTTTAAGACCAGGTAATTGGTACCACAGGGTTGGTTTTGCAGGCACTGACCGGGCGTGAGGGCGTAGCTGAAAGATGGAAATATGGAGGCATGTGGAAATGATAATGAAATCTTTCCAAAAATAGAAAAGATCCCGAAACAAAAAACGATGAATCTTGCAGGGAATGGCGTCCTATCTGAAGAATAAGAATGTTGTAACACGATATCCAATGAAGCGGGTGAAGCCATGGGAGCACTGAATGCTACCGTTGAATTGCCGCCGCAGCCCAAGATATTGGCCACCATTCCTGCCTATAACGAAGCCGGGTATATTGAAGCTATCATCAAGAAGACACAGCAGTATGTCGATCAGGTTGTAGTGGTCGATGACGGTTCGAGCGATGAGACATCTCGATATGCAGCCGGGGCCGGGGCCGATGTTGTTTTGCATGAGCATAATAAAGGATACGGAGAGGCTATAAGATCCTGCCTGGATGCAGCTAATCGCTTGCTTGCGGATATTGTAGTGACCATGGACGGCGACGGCCAGCATGACCCTCAAGAAATTCAGGCAATAATTAGTCCGATCGTGATTGGACAGGCAGATATAGTGATCGGCTCACGTTTCCTGAATAATCTCAATGAGGTACCTGCTTACCGCAAGTTTGGCATCAAAGTGATCACCGGTCTCTTCAATGTTTTTTCTTCGATGAAAGTGTCTGATGCGCAGAGTGGCTTCAGAGCCTATAATAAGAAAGCGCTCGCCTTGCTGCTGCCCTTGCAGGAGACCGGCATGTCAATTAGCACCGAGATCATTATCAAGGCCCGCAAGCTAGGGTTACGGGTGGTGGAGGTGCCGATCACCGTCGTCTATCATGGGGATAGCTCGACGTTCAATCCGGTTGTTCATGGGTTAAGCGTGGCTATGGCAACGATCAGCCAAAGATTCCAGATAGAATTAAATTTTAATAGGCGGGGCAGTGCCCATTCTTGCCGGCGGCAATAGCCGGAAGACTGGTGGATATTTAAACGGGTAACTGATATATTTGGAAGTGTCGTTGACCTGGAGTGGTGTTGGCGAAGAAATCAGATGTGCTCCCTGCCCGGCAGAACTGCAACCTGATCAACGACTGAGACGGGGTCGCTCAATGCTCATTATAAGCTTGTTGCTCATATTGTTTTCCTTGCTGTTGATCTGGCAATTTGTCGGATACCCCCTGTTGATGCTGGCGATCTATAAGCGTTCAGAGCCGGAGCAGAAGGATTACTCATTTCAGCCCTCAGTTTCCGTGGTTGTGCCTACATTCAATGAGGCCGGGAATATTGTGGCCAGACTGGACAATCTGGCAGGGCTGGATTATCCAAAAGAAAAGTATGAGGTGATCGTAGTCGATTCGGGATCGACCGACGGCACCGCCAATCTTGTAGAAAACTATAGAGATACTTGCCCTGTAGAACACGGTTGCAACATCTCGATCATCAGAGAGGGCTCCAGAAAGGGCAAGGCATCCGCAATCAATCTCGGGAGGCAACACGCAAGAGCAGAGATCGTTCTGGTGACTGATGCCAACGACCTGTTCGACCGGGAAGTCCTGAAAGAGATGATGCCGCACTTTAAAAATCCCGGGGTGGGAGCGGTAGGCGGCAGATATGTGGTGTCCAATCAGGATAATCGCCTGGCATCATCGACACAGTTCTACTGGCGCCTGGAGTATATCATGCGTTGCGGCGAGGCGATATTGGATTCTGCCTGCACGTTCCATGGTGAGATCAATGCCTGGCGGAAACAACTGATCTCGGCAAACCCGGAGGCCGTTACAGAAGACCTGGACATGTGCGTGAGATTGCACAAGAGTGGGTATAAAATTCAGTACGAACCCCGGGCGGTAGTCTATGAACCGGCGCCCACCACCTCCGCAGATCAGATCAAGCAGCGAAAACGGACCGCTTTGGGCACCATACAATGCCTGTTCAATTACCCGGGGTATCTGGCTGTGCCTCGCAACTGGTACACGCTGCTGATATTCCCCTCTCATAAAATTCTGCCCATGATCTCACCCTTTGTCCTGATCATGATCTTTCTTTTTTACCTCTATTTGATACCGCACCATTACCTGATCATATTGTACCATTTTATTTTTAGCCTTCTGGCGTTCATTTTATTGTACCTGCTCTTGATCCGGTTGACTGCGAGCCGTGGGCAGGGAGGAACGAGCAACGGGCTGGCAATGGGCGGCGTCTTCAAAACCGTAGAGTATGTTCTCTTGAATGAATACCTGGTCCTCTTGGCCTGGAAAGATTTCCTGACGGGCAGGGTCTCGGTGTTATGGGACAAGGTGGAATCGACCAGAAATGAGGCATGCTAGATGAAGGTATATCTGTTGCACCCTCCCTTCCTTTCCGCTTCAGGCGCCACTATTGAGCACTTCTTCAGGTGCACAAGATGGCAGGGCGGGGTGTCCCGCGGGGGAACTTACTGGTATCCGATCTGGTTGGCGTATGCGACCGGGGTGCTGGCTCAGTCGGGGCACGAGGCAAGATTGGTGGATGCCCCGGCACGTCGTTGGGGCATATCAGAGGTCTTGCAGGATGCGCAGGACTTTGGCCCGAGCCTGGTAGTCGTTGACACCAATTTTGCCAGTCTGACCAACGATATCAGGTTAGCTCACCAATTGAAAGAGGCTACCGGCGCCGTGGCGGTCATGGTCGGGCCGCCGGCCTCACAATTTCCGGACACGATACTGAATAATGGCGTCGATATTGTGGCCAGGTTTGAATATGATCTCACCATCAGAGAGATTGCCCAAGCCCTGGAAACGGGAGTGGATCTGGCTACTGTCGAAGGCATCTCTTTTAAAAGGGATACTTCGATAATCACCACACCCACCAGGGATTTCATCACTTCCGAAAAGCTCGATGAGGCCCCCTTTGTATCTAAAGTATATAAAGAGCATCTCGTTCCACAGGACTACTTTCTCAATCATACACTCCACCCGATGGTGCAGATTTTTACCGGAAGGGGCTGCCCCAACCTCTGCACTTTCTGCTCATGGCCGAGGACGCTGATGGGGAGAAGGCACAGGACGCGCAGCGTCGGCAACATCGTCGATGAGTTCGAGTATGTGGTCAGGGAAATGCCCGAAGTGAGAGAGATATTCATCGAGGATGATACTTTTACCATTAACAAAAAAAGAATTGCCGATGTGTGCGACGAGATCGAAAGAAGAAAGCTGCGGATTACCTGGTCCTGCAATGCCCGGGTGGACCTCGATTATGATACCATGAAAAAAATGCGGGACGCCGGTTGCCGGTTGCTGGTCGTGGGCTACGAATCAGGCAGCGACCAGATACTGGCAGCCATCAAAAAAGGAATCACCACGCAGGACAGCGAGAGATTCACCAGGGATGCCAAGCGGGCGGGGCTGATGATCCTGGCCGATTTCATCTTCGGGTTGCCGGGAGAGACGAGAGCGACTGCCGAACAGACGCTGGCCTTTGCCAAGAAAATCAGACCAAACATCGTTCAGTTTGCCGTGGCCACTCCCATGCCCGGAACCGAATTCTACGAATGGGTCAAGGAAAACGGCTATCTGCTGGTCGACAATCTCGAGGATTCGATCGATAGCCGCGGATTGCAGCAATGTATTATTGATTACCCGGATTTTAGCAAGAGTGATATCGAGTATTATGTAGATAAGGCACTCAAGGAATATTATCTAAATATTTCTTATGTTCCTGTGCTACTGAATAATATCTTACGTAAAAATGGCCTGCATGAGTTAAAAGGAACAATTAAATCTGCCGATGTCTTATTGAAATATTTTTTTAGGCATAGTTAGTGGAGGAAAAATGAACAACTGCGTTTCCATACTCCTACCCACTTTTAACAGGGCAAGTATTCTACCAGATTGCGTCAATTCATTATATGCGCAATCTTATATCAATTGGGAGCTGGTCATCTGTGACGATTGCTCTGATGACAATACTCAGACAATCGTCAAAGAGTTTCAGGAGCAGGACGCTAGAATCCGATATTTTAAAAACCCCGGCCGCTATGGTCTTCATAAATCCAGAAATGAACTGATTGCTGTTGCCAAAGGGGATCTGGTCTTCTTTATTGAGGATGATATCATTTTAGAACCGGACAGCATCCAGATCCTGGTCGAAACATATTATTCATTTAATAAGGATGGCTATAAAGTTGGCGCCGTTACGCCCAGCCTGGTTCAAGTCAATAAACAGAACCAGGTTGCTTTTCAAAGAAAATTGTTTGATTACATCAAGGATTTAAGGTTTAAAGGCATGGTAGAGCCATGCAAAATAGATCACCTCACCGGTCTGATCTCCAACAACTATTCTCCACATTTTGAAACAGTGCAGGAGGTCGTTGATATCCATGCAGTCTCCCTGTATCCAAGGAGCGTGTTCACCGAGGAAGGTGGGTTTGAGGAAGCAGTTTACAAGGGAAATTATATGTTTGCAGAGGCTGAGTATAATTTTAAGCTCAGAAAAAAGGGATATAAACTGCTATTTGCGCCCAAGTCGATAGTCTATCATTATACTTTCCCATCCGGTGGTTGTCGCCTGCCTTTCATGTCTTACGCCTACTACTCGGTGAGGAACCAGATCCTGTATACTGCGAGGAATTATGGACTGAGGGCGCTTTATATGCTCCCGTCCTTCATGGCTTTTATGGGGATGGTATTGGTGATCTATCTGTTTAGAAGGGGAAATGTCTGATCGAACAGTATTCGATACCGGAAAAGTTGAGCTCGAACCTCGACCTGATTTTGAGTTGGATCCTGGCCGTGCTAGGCGTAGCCATGCTTGGCCTCGGATGGGTGCTGGCCAAGTTCCAACTGGAGCAGGTGGCGCTGATCCTATTGATTGCGTCCGTCATTTACCTGCTATGCAGGAAGATGTTGATCCGCGCCTCGGGAACAGTGGAGACGGCCGCCTTCGCTCTCAATGGCAGGTTGGTAAAGTGCCTGCACATCCTGGTGTTCGCCCTGTTCATGGCGGGCATCTTGATTTTAAACCAGCAAGTTTACGTCAGACCGCTCGCTTTCCTGATCGCGACTGCTGTGATCGCGGGAATCATGGCGGTCATTATCTGCAGTTCGGAAGGTGAACAGATCGATTATCTGGCGCTGGCAGAGATCTTTGGCCTTGGATTGCTGCTCAGGGCGAGCGCCTTTTACCAGTTTACCTCACTGTTTGCCGGCGACCCGAATTTACATGCGCGCTGGATCGAGCAGTTGGCTGCCCTTGGCCACGTATCAACCTTTATGGCCGGTTACCAGTCATTTCCGCTCATGCATATATTTGGCGCCATGGCCATGGATATCACCGGCCTAGTTGTCAAAGACACCCTTTTCATTATCGGAATATGCGATATCGTAAGCCTCATTTTTATATTTCTGATCATCAAGCACTTTTTCAAAAATAAAATAGGGATGCTGTCTCTGTTGCTGTTGATGGTTTCGACATTTCACATTACATACGATATTTTCAACATTCCCCAGACCTTCGGCATAGCATTGCTGAACATCCTGATCTACCTGCTGTTCTGCAATAAGGGTGAAAGCATTAAGAAGGGTATCTTGTATCGGGCTTTTGCCATCATAATCCTGATTGCAATCGTTTTGACCCATACCATCGACTCGTTTGCGGCGCTGATCATCCTGGTTTCGATATGGCTCACCGTGCAACTTTTGAACTATATTCGGGATCCCAAGGACACAGACAGCCCTGTCCCCGATATCCCCTTCTCCCTGATTCTCTTTATGTTTATCTTCGAGATGGCCTACTGGATGTACTCAGCCGGCTTTTTCTCGTTTTTTTCTGATAGCGTCAAGTGGGCGTTCAAAGTGACAGAACTGTCGCCTCCGGTCACGACGCTGGCGGAGGGCTTCCAGACAATCGGCCTGAGATGGCTGCCGCCCTACCTCAATATCTTTCTCGCCCTGATCGGGTCCTTATTTTTGCTGAAGAATAGGAGAAACACCATCTACTTCACCATGTACGGGTGGGGCGTCATTATCTTTGTTTGTCTGAGCACATTTCTCAACTGGTACTCCTTCTTGCCTGGCAGGTGGTTCGATTACAATGAGATCGTATTGATAGTACCCCTGGTTATTTCTCTTATTTGCTTGTCTTCGGTCTTCCGGAACAGGGCGCTGGCAATGTCAATAATCGTATTTATTTTTTCCATCATCATGGTGACCAACTATAATGCCAATGTCACCAACCTGATTCCGCTCACGCCCTATCCGACACAGTCGCTGAAGACATCGGAGCTTGATGCCGCCGGTACGTTGCGATCAGTGATTCCGGATAGTGCAAGTTGGTATTCCGATATCTATTATGCTGGCTTGGCAGGAGCGAGGGATGGATCCCTGATCCTGCTGGGCACGCGTCAATTGAACGGCATCCTGGTGTTACGAAAAGAGGTCCAGGAGAATGCGTTTTTCTCTGCTGGCGGAAGCGACCATTTTGATACAGTCAGGGTGAATTATGTGCCGGATCCTGGCGATAGCAAGCTTTATGATTGTGGCACCGTGCAAGCCATAGAAAGGTGAGATCATGAGGGTATTGATGGTGGCGGGTGACCCGATCAACGGCGAACATTACGGGGGTGTGGAAGAACATACCAATAACCTGGTCAATCACTTGTCCGATATTGGCCAGATAGACCTGCAAGTTTTGATGTTCTCCAATCCGGGCAATAAAATCTCGGATAAACATATTCACTATCTGAAGAGGTTGACGGGAAAAAAGATCTTATATCCCTTGATCGGCATCCTTGACGTGATGCATATATTAAAAAATATCAATAGATATATGCCGGATATCGTTCATTTTCAAGGCACCTCGCCCCTGTTCTGCATCACTGCTCTGATAGCTCAAAGAAAATATACAACTGTATTGACAATGCACGGTATTCTGTTGAGGGAGACCAGCTATCGGAGCGAGGGTAATATTATTTTCAGGATTCTGTCCAGATATATAGAGAAATACGCTCTTTTGAAATTGGATCACCTGATTGTCGTCGCCCCCCAGATCCAGGAAATCATCAACGAGATGAGAACAAAAAGAATATATGTCGTGCCTAACGGGGTCGAGCTTGACGGGATCGAAAAGATAGCGCCGGCCATGATTAACAGAGAGAATATGATCATGTTTATAGGCAGCCTGGTTGAAGTAAAAGGCGCACATATTCTGATAGAGGCACTCGGAATAGTCAAGCGCAAAACCCCGGACATCTATCTGCTGATCGCCGGTTCAGGACCGCAAGAGACTAGATTGAAGGAACTGGTGTTGGACTTAGGCCTGGATGATAATGTATCGTTTCTGGGTTTCATACGGGGCGATGAGAAATTTTCCTATATGAAGGCCGCAAAAATTTTGGTATTTCCGTCATTCTGGGAAGCACTGCCAATAGCGGTGCTTGAGGGGATGGCCTGCGGCAAGGCGGTAGTGGCCTCGGACGTCGGAGGTATTCCGTTTCTGATCGAAGACGGGATAAACGGATATTTAGTAGAGCCTGGCAATGCTCAGAATTTGGCAGAGAAAATCATATTGCTATTGGAAAACGATGAAACTTTAATGAATATGGGCAAAGAAAACCTGAATAAAGTCCAAAAATTTAGATGGGAAAAGATCGCAGCCGAAACTTATAAAATATATTCTGAAATTATGAGTGCATCTAAACCGGGATGTAGTACTGCTTAGACTCCGAGAGTAAACCAGTGTCGATCCAGGGAATATCTGTGCAGAGAAATGCTACATTGAAGAGTATTTATCAGCTTTACAAATGTATTTATGCTATTAAAGTCTACACTACTTAATTTGATGAAAGCCGCTCCCCTATTGGGTTCTGGTCAGAACGAGGGGTGCTAAGGTTGAAGGCTGGGATAAACAACACAAATTATGAGAAAAGTATGAATCTTAAAGATCTTGAAAAAATGTTCTGTAATATTTTCAAGGCTTCTTTATACAATAATGCCTTCTATCTGATGCTGAATACCGCGGCGACATCGGTGCTCGGTTTTATTTTTTGGAATATCATGACGCGGTTTTTTTCACAAGCAGAGGTAGGTATCGGAACGGTACTTTTGTCGGCATCGGGCCTGATAGCTAGTCTTGCAAGCCTTGGATTAGGAGTGGGGTTGGTCCGATATATGCCTGAGGTTGGCGAGGATCAGGGCCGGTTGAATAATTCGGTCTTCACGCTGATAGCTCTATTGTCTGGCATTTGTGCCTTAGTATACCTGATCGCAATACCCAGGATCGCTCCGGCGCTTAGTTTTGTCAGGCAAAGCATACCTCTGCTGATCATGTTCCTGTTTCTCACGGTTATCAGCGCTATATTTGCCATGGCAGACCAATCCCTGATCGCGGGGCGGGCAGCCAGGTTTGTGTTCTGGAAGAACACCCTGGCCAGCATCCTGAAGATGCCCCTGCCAGTAATTGTCTTCGCCGCTCTAGGGGGCTACGGCATTTTTGCGGGGACAGGCCTCTCGTTTCTGACAGCATTGCTTGTGACCTTATTCTTTTTCATGCCACGTGTTTTCCCGGGTTATTATCCTTGCCCGTCGTTATCGGGTGAGTTGATATCCCGGATATTACCCTATTCCTTCTCCAACTACCTGGCCGGTCTTCTGAACACGGCTCCGATTTACATCTTTCCATTGATGGTCCTCAACATACTCGGACCAGAGCAGAGCGCCTACTATTACATGGCCTGGATGATCGCCACGGTCCTGAGCATCATTCCTTCGAGTTTCACGCAGTCCCTGTTTGCCGAAGCATCTCATGAACCCGGGAAGTTGGGCAGCCATGGACGGCGAGCGTTGATCACCTCTCTGCTGTTATCGCTCCCTGCTATACTTGTCATGATGGTGCTGGGCAGATGGATACTGCATATTTTCGGGGCGGCGTATGCTGAGAACGGAATCGGCGTTTTCCGCTACCTGGTTTTAAGCATCATCCCTGCTTGCCTGATCGGCTTCTATTTTACTGTCAACCAGGTCAAGAAGCGGGTCGGACTGATCGTATTAATGGCCGGTTTTCTTTCAGTCACGACGCTTGGTCTGGGATATTGGCTGTTGAAAATGGATGGGCTGAGCGGGTTGGGCATGGCTTACGACATCGCAGAGGGGTCGCTTGCCTTAATGATTGTTTGGCCGCTGTGGAATGATTTGAAGGCGGGGCAGGACGCACCAAGTTTAAGCAGATAGCGGCCTGAAAGAGGTTGGGAGGAAGTTGCATTTGACCATCCGTAAGACTTTCCGGATAAAGCGCGATCTATATTATATTGTTGGTTTCTCCCTGTTGCTTGCCGGAGTGATCATTCTTGGAGATAGCGTCTGGGTACAATGCTTAAGGTTGATCCTGGGGTTACCCCTGATCTTGTTCTTCCCAGGTTATGCCGTGGTCGCTGCTATTTTCCCCAGGAAGGGCGAACTCAGAGGAATTGAGAGAATGGCTTTGAGTTTCGGACTGAGCATAGTGGTGGCGCCGCTGATTGGCTTTGCGTTGAATTATACACCATGGGGGATCAGGCTGGAACCGATTCTGATCTCATTGATCGCTTTCATCATCTTATTTAGCGCTTTGGCTCTGTACCGGCGCAGGAAGCTTCCGGCGGAAGATGTCTATATCCTGGGCTTCAATTATGAGCTGCCTGCCTTCAACGAGATGTCACGCCTGGATAAGGTGCTATCCATCCTGCTGGTTCTGGCCATTCTTTCTACTATCGGTATGATCGGATATGTACGTGCTGTGCCAAAGGTAGAGAAGTTCACCGAGTTCTACATCCTGGGACCGGACGGCAAGATGGGGGGATATCCCACAGAGTTGACCGTGGGGGAGCAAGCTCAGGTCATCGTGGCAATGATCAACCACGAGAATGCCACGGTGAATTATACCGTCCAGGTGAAGATGGGGGACTACGTTAAATCGACAACGGGACCGATTGCATTAAACAACGGGCAGAAGTGGGAAGGTCCGATAGAATTTTCGGCGAATATGCCCAACCCGAACATCGAGGTGCAATTCCTGCTGTTCCGGCAGGGGGATACGTTGCCGTACCGTTCGCTGCATATCTGGGTAAATGTCAAGGCATCCCCGGCGCCCGGTCAGGTGACTATCAAACCTGTGAAAAAAACTGCCGGCCGTTTCTAAACCTGTTAAATGAAAATGGCAAAACTATTTTCATTGGCTTTCCTTAAGGGACTAGGACATAAGGCTACATAAAAAGAGGTCTTAGGTCATATTGTGTAATCAATTAAAGGCGTGTAGCATCATCATTGTGAAATAATATATTATAATGACAATTTAAAACTGAAAAAGGCAAACCCGGTGAAAATCGGGGACGCAAAGCCAACGAGTCTAAGGCCAAAAGCTATGACGGTCGGGTTGCCAGTGAGGGTCAGGTATTAACCCCTATTTCGGCAACCCGGAATGGGGGTTTTTGATTTTCAGGCGCCAGTTTTTAAAGAAAAGTTGTATATGCCCTGATTAAAGGAAAAAAGGTAGAGTTGCCACTCTTGGAACATATTGTTAATTTATTAAATATATTATCTGAAACTATTAGCACGGAAGATGCATTAAACGCATTGATTTTACAAAAAACTGTGAGGGGGCTATCGAAGATGTTCGGAAAGATGCTGTATCAGAGTTTCGGCAAGGGAAAGAGAAGAATTTGGATGAAGACAGGAGCGTTGTTGGTGATCTGCAGCTTGTTCTGGATGATGCAGGCCCAGTTGCTCGTCAGCATGGCCGATGCCAGCCAGAACTTCAGGGAAGTAGCGCATATTGATGGGAGTCCCCCGACTGTGACCGGCGTCAGCCCGAACAGCGGATCCATGTCTTGGGGCAAGACGGTGACCGTCACCGGAGGTCCGACCGTGAGCGCCATCAGCCCGAACAGCGGATCCACGTCCGGAGGCACTGCGGTGACCATCTCCGGCGCCAACCTCACCGGAGCGACCGTCGTCG
>Ga0224558_1001229_pt1 | contig 27484 bp, 22 predicted proteins | sample 714S32024metaG_FD_180682 | JGI IMG/M metagenome (GOLD analysis project Ga0224558, IMG submission 180682) | Peat soil microbial communities from Stordalen Mire, Sweden - 717 S3 20-24 | ecosystem: Environmental > Terrestrial > Soil > Wetlands > Peat | place: Sweden: Norrbotten County, Stordalen... | reverse complement strand
TCCGTGAGCGATCGCCCCTGACGATGCCGGAGTATCTTTCTACCGCAGCGAAACACAGAAGAACCGGGGCGATATCGATTTCGTTGTCGGAAACAATCGCCACGAAGAACGGCAAAAGGTTGCCTGCAGCCCGCTGACCCATGTATGCAGCGAGAGAGCCGGCATTTACCTTCGCCAGTGCGTCCTTCGATTGCACTCCCTTCAGATAAACCATCGTCGACTTGATGTCGCGATGGCCCATCCAGGACCGGAGCGTGCGGATGGAGAAGACGATGCAAAAACCAAGGGCAGGAGTGGCGGCCACCTTGACCACGGGGCCGGTTAGGTACCCACAAGTGGGCCAGTGGGAAGCCAGACGTGCCAGTCAAGTCCTGCCGATTTCCGCCGGGATGGGGCGACCGCCTACCGCCGACGGATCTTGCCTTAAGTTAGCGCTCATGGCGCGATGCCCCTGAGGATCACGGCAGCGGTTTGTTGAACGGCTTCCAAGGTCTCGCGCAAGAGATTGGCGTCTCCGTGCCAAAGCTGGATGTAGTCCTGGTTATGTTGGGCCCAACATAAGATGGATTATGTGACGGTGAAATTTATGTGACGCAGCCGCCGATTGGGGGCGGAATGGCGGTGTTTTCTATAAGGAGAAGGTCACATAATTTTGAGCCAGTGGTATTCGGGGAGTGCGACGCTGTAAGGTTTCAGCACGTCTGCAACAAACAATGGAGGCCGGTGTCCTCCCTTAGCACCGACCACGACCCTCAACGGGACTGCTTGGCGTATTTAGTCCAAAGGTAGTCCATGTCGTCGCCAACGCTGTAGCCAAAGGCATGACTGATTTCCCGCACACGGTTGAGTCGGACGATCAGGCTATCGCGGCCGTCCGCAGGTAACGTTTTGGCCGACTGGAGGGCTTGCTCGAACATGCGTACCAGGGCGTCGAAAAATCCTTCCTCTTGGTAACCGATATCCTGACAGTATCCAACTGCTTGCTCGCAGTAGAAAACCAGCAGTTCGGTGAGTCCCGCGGGGTCGCCCACAGCCTTTTTGTACTGGGAGATGGCCTGCTTCGCTTTGGAGACGGACGTGTCCTGGTTGCGAAACGGGTCAGGCCAGAGCCAGCGATCGATGGTTTTCTTGTAGGGCTCCAACACGTCCTCGCCCAAGCCAAAGCGGGCATGCAGAAACGCCTGGTTGTCTTTGTGTGCGGCGTATAGATGGTGAAGCAAGTCCAAGAGCGCGGTCCGGTCAAAGGCGGCCAGCTTGGCTTTGACATCGGTCCAGGTGGGTTGCGATTTCGGCTCACGTTTCGTCATAGGATTCTTCGAGGGCTGGCCTCATGCGTGACTCTCAAGGAGTTGCTCTATGTCAGAAGCAGGAGCCCTGCGCCAGCCAGTAGTGCCAGTCACCGATCGCCTCGACAGTGGATTCGTCCGCGTCGGTGGCAGTTAGTTGGGAGAGTGGCACCGCGACATTGCGGCCATGCCAGCGAATCAGCACGAGCATGTCGTGGGCACAGGAATCTTCCGGTGCCAGGCTGCGGACGTCGACCGTTTCCCCCTTGCGGAGCGGAGAGACTACTTTGGCGGCCATGCACCGAGCCGAGAAAGGAAACTGGATTTTGTTCTCCAGGTAGTAGTACCAGCCGAGAGCCTGTTCTTCTGGCCCATACGCATCGACGATAACTTCATTGTGGATTCGTTGTTCGCGGATGCGGTTCTTGCGCAGCTTGGGCACGAAGTGCTCGATTCGAAGGCTTGTTAAACTATCGATCCATCGTCTTGGGCGGGACTCCAAAGCTTCTTCCATCCCGGCAAGGTCGCCGCCTCAGGCGTCGGCGTCGGTATACCTGCTCAAGACGGCTTCAATGCGTTCGCAGAGTTGGTACAACTGTTCTTGCAGGACTTTGTTCTTGGCATGGTTTGCTTCGGCGGCCACATCGCCTGTAAGTTCATCGAGTTCGTCGAGAGTGAAGTGAAACACGGGGCGTTGCCCCGGTTGCGGCACGACTCGCAGGCGGTTGGTTATCGATTCATCGGCGAAGGTGTGGGAAATGATCAAGTCACGTTCGCGCTGGTTCAAATCCAGAGGAACAGTTGCATGTGCCTTGATGGGGATGCGCTGCCTTTGGGGGCTGATCGGCCTGATAAACGTCTTTGTCAGACGATTAGCGTTCGCCGACAGCTTCGGTGTTGAGGTGATCGAGCGCGTTGCCGCTTTGGGCCTGGAGCGAAACTTCCTGGCGAGTTTCTGGTTAACCTTCTCTACCGAAAACTCTTCAGCATCGAATGGTCCGCGCCACATCATTCTCTCTTCATGTTCCGCATGGTTTGGATCAAACATTGCTTCCAGGTAGTCGGCGTAACCCCGGACTCCTCCCACATCTTCTGGTGGGCAGCGCCGCTCGCCGGCGAGGCAGCGCGGATACGTCACGGCTGGTTCGGGCATAAGGGTTGCTTCCAGCAGCAGTTCATGCTCCCAATCGTCGCCCCAGTCGTACACATATGTGAAGGTGGTACCTACGCTCGGCAGTACCGCGGCAAGGCGTATCCGCTTTGCGTAGACCAATCCCAAATCGTCAACACCGTCGGGATCGGGCGGTCCGTATTTCTTACTGCCCATTCGAAACATGTAGAGATGGTAGTTCTCCCAGCCCACGACCACTTGCAAGACGCGATGGAGTTGGGCCAGGGTATAGTCCCCAGTGACCTGAACACGGCGCCAGATCGGCGGGGTGATGCCGATTAAAGCCACTTTGAACTGGTAGATCGCCCCGCTTTGGGCCGCTCCCACGATTCCTCTCCTTAGCACTACAGTCTGCGCAACGGAGCATTCTTTCATTCACGCCATCGCTCAGCAAGGTCTCGGCGATCGCAGGCAGTCCGGCTCGCTGCATGCAATATAAGCGTTGTTGTCGGATCCGTCGTCTAGCATCGGGCGCGGGCATGGAGGCCCGCACCAATGCTGGAAGAGTTTCTCGAACATCCTTTTTTCCTGAATCGTCACCGACAAGCACCACTACTGAAAGAACGAGAGTCATTCCTCAGCCGCCTGCAGCAACAAGGAACCAGCCCCAAAGCGCTGAGGAATCTTTCTGGGGAATTGCTGCCGGTGATGCGTCTTCTGAAGCTCACCGAGTTGCGCGATGTGTCGCTGGAGGAAATCCAGCGAGCGGCGCTCTGCTGGGCGCGCGAGCAACGCACGAATCCGAAGGCACAGTCATACGGCAACTCCGCTTCATTCTTTGTATATGCGGCGAAGAAATGGCTGCGATTCCATGGACGGCTCAAGCGGCCGAGCGCACCGCCTATGCGATTCGCCGATCAACTCAACTACTTCGCCCGGTATATGACAGAGGAGCAGGGTCTTTCGCCCTATTCGGTGCGCTCTCATTGTGCGAAGACATCGAAGTTCCTGGAGTGGTTCGGAGAACGGCATCGCTTGTTGACGAGGGCGAGGATCGAAGATGTGGACGAGTTCCTTGCGATGAAAGGCGCTGGCGGGTGGGGTCGCAGGTCGGTCTCGGTCGCTGCACAAGCGCTGCGAGCCTTTTTTCGCTATGCCGAGACACGCGGATGGTGCGCCACCGGTTTCGCGAAGGGCATTCAGGGCCCAAAAATCTACAAATACGAGGGTGTGCCGGAAGGCCCCGGTTGGGAACAAGTGCGCAGGCTCCTGCGATCCGTCAAGGGTTCAAATCCAGCGGTGCTGCGCGCACGGGCCATCCTTTTCTTGCTTGCGATTTATGGACTGCGCACTGGCGAAGTCTCACGACTCATGCTGAGGGATTTCGATTGGCGTGAAGAAGTGTTCGAGGTGAATCATTCGAAACGCGGAGGCCCACAACGCTATCCGCTTCAGCGTGAGGTTGGTAACGCCATCCTGCAATACCTCAAAAGGGGCCGGCCGTGCTGTGCCTGCCGGCACTTATTCGTAACGCTCCAGCCTCCCTATCGTCCCATAGGAGCAGAGGCTCTGTGGACGCTGACGAGCCGACGACTGAAGGCAGCTGGCATACAGTGCCGAACCCGAGGTCCACGGGCCTTCCGGCACGCTTGTGCGACACGCTGGTTACAGCAGGGCGCATCGTTCAAGGAGATCGGGGACTTGCTCGGACATCGCGGTCTTGAATCAGTCGGAATCTATGCGAAGGTTGATCTCCGCGCGCTGCGCGCAGTAGCAGCCGTCGGTCTGGGAGGGCTGGCATGAAGCTTTCCCAGGCGGTGGACCTCTACATCCAGCGTAAACGAGACGCAGGCATGCGGTTCGACAGTCCCATGCGCAGATTGCGCTCGTTTCTTCGCCACTGTGGCGATATCGATCTTCACCACATCACGACACAGCAGATCATCGCCTTCCTCGACGGTTCGGGCAGTATGCCCAGCGGATGGAGTGGCAAGCGCGGCTCGCTGCGGTCCTTTTTCGATTACTGGACAGCGCGTGGTCGGCTGAAATCCTCTCCCCTGCCACCTTCGGCTCCCAAAATCACGCTGAGCTTCGTTCCGTATATCTACTCGCGGTCCGACTTGCGCTCTCTTCTGGATGCTGTCCCGCGCTGCCAACGGAAATCGGCCTGCGTCATGTCGGAAGCAACCTTTCGCACGCTGTTGCTGTTTCTGTATGGAACTGGCATGCGGCTCGGCGAAGCACTTCGGCTCCGGGTCATGGACCTGGATCTCACGCTCGATCTGGTTACGATACGCGATACGAAGTTTTACAAGTCACGCCTCGTGCCCCTCGGACCGGATCTCGCGAGGCTGGTTCGGGAATACCTGTATCAGCCGGGACGACGAAATCAACCCTATCGATTATTGTTTCAAGCGAAGAGCGGTGGTCCCCTTGCGGTCCAGGTTGCCGATACAAGCTTCTCGCGTCTGCGACGGATCGCAGGCATCGAACGCCGCGACGACTCGTACTTCCAACCGAGGCTTCATGATCTGCGCCACACATTCGCGGTTCATCGGCTGACCGAGTGGTATCGGCAGAATGCGGACGTCCAGCGCCTGCTTCCCGCGTTGTCTACCTATCTCGGCCATGTCAGCCTGAGCGCAACCCAACGCTACCTCACCATGACGCCAGAGCTGCTCGAACAGGCAAACCGTCGATTCGAGCATTATGCGTGCGGAGGTGCCGATGCAAGATAAGCGCGCCCTGGCACCGTGGATCAAGCGCTTTCTGCTGGAATACCTCCCCACGGATCGCAACTTCGCCCGCAATACGCAGCACAGTTATCGTGACGCGCTACGGTTGTTCGTCATCTTCGCTGGCACGACGCTACACCGCAAACCCGATGAGCTGCTGGTGGAGGATCTCGGCGCTGATCTGGTGAGAAGGTTCATGTGTCACATCGAGGAAAAACGCAAGTGCTCGGTCGCGACACGCAATCAGCGGCTCGCCGCTTTACGCACACTAGCGGCGTTTATCGGAGAGCGCAGCCCGGAACATCTCTCCTGGTGTGCGCAGATCCGCAGCATCCCTTTCAAGAAATCGGGGCACCGGCCCATCGGATATCTGGAAAAAGACGAGATCGATGCCCTGCTTGCTGCTCCTGACCGCGCCAGTCGACTCGGATCAAGAGATCACGCGCTGTTGTTGTTTCTGTACAACACCGGAGCCCGAGCCGACGAAGCGGCCCAGCTAACAGTCGGCGATCTGCGATTGCGTGGACCACATGAGAAATCCCAGTCGTTCGTGCAACTGCGAGGGAAAGGAAACAAGGTCCGCTTTTGCCCGCTGTGGGCATCCACTACGGCGATCCTGAAGGAACTGGCCACGGGACGCGCCGACGAGGAACGAGTGTTTCTGGGTCGTTCCTCCCGAGCGATGACACGATTCGGCGTGCACGACATCGTCACTCGTTACGCCAAAATGGCCAGAGGGAATCGCGTGGGGTTGCGACATAAACGAGTCGGGCCGCACACGATTCGGCACACGACAGCCACTCACCTGTTGCGGGCCGGAGTGGATATCAACACGATCCGCGCATGGCTCGGGCACGTCTCAATCGACACGACGAATATCTACGCGGAAAGCGATCTGGAGATGAAGGCGAAGGCGCTGGGCATGTGTGAAACCAAACTGCGGCAACCACGAAAGCGGTGGCGGGACAATCCGGACTTGCTGAACTTCCTGGCTCAACTCTAACCGACTTATGTGACGTTCGGCCCCGGCGCAATCCGCTGTTTATCCGCCGACACATGCTGAACGTCACATAAATCCGAAGACAACATAATCCTGGGATGCAGTTTCGTTATGAAGTCCGACAGATTGGCAAACCACGAAAGCCACGGCTTCGGCCTCGGTTTCGCGGACCTGTTTCGTGGTCAGCATGCGACGGTCGCCACGGTGCAACATTTCGTGGGCGATCTCATGCACGAGCGTCGAAAACTCCTCGGCGGGTTGCATCCCTGAAAGCAGCGTGATCTTCCCGCCATGCGAGAGACCCTTTGCGGGAGCAATTCTCTCGGAGAAGCTAAGCTCGACACTTTGCGATTCCACGAACTTGAACAACTGTTCGCGGTATCCGCTCACGTCGCCATTGACTTCAGTCAGCGTCGGCAGTTCCTTGCCTTCGGTCTGGCTGAGGTCGAACACATACACGCCCCGGAAACCGTACAGCGTGGGCTGAGTCTCCTTGGCGTCCGCATTCTGTTCCGCATTCTCATCCTTCTTGCGTTTGTTGCCGACCATCGGAGCGAGAATGAAAATACCTTTTTCGCCACGCCGAACGAAGCGGCCAAGCGAGTTCCAAGTGCGGAATCCTGCAACGTGTGTGGCGTCGGGTTTCTGCCTCGCAATCAGCATGATGTTGCCGAAGCTGTAGTTGCGAAACTTGGCCATCGCTCCGAGATACTGCGTGAGCACTGCACTCTGCCCGGACTCCAGCGACTGCACCAGATAATCCACGGCCTCTTTGGTTTTGTGGTTGACTTCTTCTAATTTCATGTTTTTTCCCTTCTGCCGGTGTCGGCTTGTTTTTTCTTTCACTAGAGCGGCAGCGAGAAAAAAGAAGACGACGCTGGCGAAGGGAGAGAACGGAGGCCGGAGGGAGGGCGGCAGGGCGTGAGGGAAAGCGCGGTTCGTGCCAAACGGGGTTGGGGTTAGTTTGGCGCGAAAACGGCGTAGTCCGAAACGCCCGTCCGAGCCGCGGCCGAGCGGCGTCCACCCGGAAGAGGACGCAGTGGGAAAAGATGGCGTAGCCTTCCGTTTGAGGCTAGAGGGCTTGGCGAAGGACGGGCTCGTCGGAGAAGAGCAATGTTGCGCGTGGAGAATTGTACTGCGCGAGTACCGTGACGGGGATGGGAGATTGTCAGGAGATCGTGGAAAGGGTGTGGGAGGCTGATGGACGAATCGTCATATATTGGGCCCCAGCAAGCAGGAGGCACCCAGGGGAGTTCAGAACAGACGAATTATGCGACCCAGTCCTTGCACAACAATTCCGCCTGCGCCAAAACGGTGAGTGTAGCTTGCTCCTGCTTGTCCGGTGGATACCCGTGTGCACGCAAAATGCGTTTGACAATCGCACGCATCTTGGCGCGAACGCTTTCTTTGACCGTCCAATCAATTGATGCGTTCTTCCTCACAGCGTCCACCAGTTCCAAAGCAATCTGCCGCAATGTCTCGTCACCTAAGACTTTCACTGCGCTGTCATTCACTTCGAGCGCGTCATAAAATGCGATTTCCTCATCGCTCATTTTGAGCTTCTCACCACGGCTGCCGGCTTCGCGCATGTTCTTCGCCAGGTTCACGAGTTCGGCAATGATCTCTGCGGTGTCTAGAGAGCGGTTCTGGTATTTCTGAATGGTTTTCTGCAGCATGTCGGAGAAAAGACGCGACTGAACCAAGTTCTTCTTGGATTGTGTTTTCAGTTGGTCATTCAACAGTTTGCGCAAGGCTTCAATGGCCAGGTTCTTTTGTGGCAGGCGCCGCACTTCTTCCAGAAATTCATCAGAGAGGATAGAGATGTCGGGCCTGCCCAAACCCGCGAGCGAAAAGATGTCAATCACTTCGTCGGAAGTCACGGAACGGGAGACTATCTGGCGTACAGCAGAGTCAACGACTTCCGGGTTTTTCTGCTCGTCATCGGTAAGCGTCGTCTTGATGAGCGTTCCGCGCACGATCTGAAAGAACCCTATCTCTTCGCGGAGTGCCATCGCTTTCTCGTGCGGCACGGAAAGCGCAAAGGCGCGAGAAAGAGCAGAGACCGAAGACAGATACCGAGACTTCCCGTTTTCTTGAGGAATTATGTAATCCGCCGCGTTCTTCACTAGTTGCACCCGCTCGGCCGGCTTGCCAGTAAGGTGCTTTGCATAATCGAACCCGTGCAAGATCCCTTTGACCACGTCAAAGTGCTCCGTCATCTTGCGGACCGCGGCCTCCTGGTCAAACGTGGGCTGGCCCTTACCCCCGGCCTGGGTGTAGTTGGCCATAGCTTTCTTGAGCTGGTCGGCCAATCCCAAGTAGTCCACGATGAGACCGCCTTCCTTGTCTTTGAAAACGCGGTTCACGCGCGCGATGGCCTGCATCAGACCGTGGCCTTGCATCGGCTTGTCCACATACATGGTGTGCAGGCACGGGACATCAAAACCCGTCAGCCACATATCGCGGACAATCACTAACTTCATGGGGTCATGCTCGTCTTTAAAGCGCTTGGCCAAAGCCTCGCGGCGTTGCTTGTTGCGGATGTGCGGCTGCAGCTTGGCATCATCGGCGGCGGAGCCTGTCATCACCACTTTGATCAGACCTTTGTCATCGTCGTCGTGGTGCCACGAAGGACGCAGTTTCACAATCGCCGCGTACAGGTCGGCGCAAATGCGGCGGCTCATGGCCACGATCATTGCCTTGCCTTCCATCGCATCTAGGCGCTTTTCTACGTGGTCAATCAGGTCTTTGGCTACCAGGTCAATCCGGTTGTCAGTGCCGACCATCGCTTCGAGACGTGCCCATTTGGTCTTCAGTTTTTCTTTCTTCTCGACCTCCTCACCTTCGGTGGCTTCCTCGAAATCAGGATCAATCTTGGGTCGTTCGTCAGCCTTCAGCTCCAGCTTCGCCAGGCGGCCTTCGTAGTAGATACGAACCGTGACTTCGTCTTCCACGGCGCGCTGAATGTCATAGACGTCAATGTAGTCACCGAAGACCGCTGGAGTGCTCCGGTCGTCGCCCTCGATGGGTGTGCCCGTGAAGCCGATGAATGACGCATTGGGCAGCGCGTCGCGCATGTGCTTGGCAAAGCCGTCGATAAAGTCGTACTGGCTACGGTGTGCTTCGTCGGCGATGACGACGATGTTCCGGCGGTCGGAGAGCATCGGATATTTCTCGCCTTTGGTCTCGGGGAAAAACTTCTGGATGGTGGTAAAGACCACGCCTCCTGACGACCGCTGGAGAGCAGACTTGAGATCGTCACGGTTCTCTGCCTGCTCCGGCGTTTGACGCAGAATGTGCTCGCAACGTGAGAAAGTGCCGAAAAGCTGCCCGTCTAGGTCGATGCGGTCCGTCAGAACGACAATGGTTGGGTTTTCCAGCTTGGGATGCTGAATCAGCTTGCCTGCGTAGAAGACCATGGAAAGGCTCTTGCCGCTGCCTTGGGTGTGCCAGACCACGCCAGCCCGGCGGTCGCCGCGCAACGCGGCAGCCCTGAGCGTGCTCTCCACGGCCTTATTCACCGCATGAAGCTGGTGATATCCAGCCATCTTCTTGGCAAGTTGTCCGCCGTCATTCTCAAAGACAATGAAATTGCGCACTAGGTCGAGAAAGCGGTTCTTCTCAAAAATGCCTTTGATCAGCACATCCAGTTGTAGCGAGCCTTTGGGGGCTATGTCTTTGCCGTCCACCGTGCGCCACGGCATATAGCGTTCCCAGTCAGCTGTGAGCGTGCCCGCCTTGGCCTGCACGCCATCCGAAATTATGGCAATTTCGTTGTAGGCAAACAGGCTTGGAACGTCGCTTTTGTAGGTGTTGATCTGGTTGAATGCGCCGCGGATCGTGGCGTTCTCATCGCCAATGTTCTTGAGTTCGATCACCGCGAGCGGCAGGCCGTTGATGAAGACCAAAACATCGGGACGGCGGTTGGCCTTGTTCTCAATGACGGTGAACTGGTTGATGGCGGCCCAGTCATTGTTGCTTGGGTTGTCGAAGTCAATCAGCTTGACCAGATCGCCAGCAATGGAGCCATCGTCTCGGCGGTATTCCACTGGGACGCCTTCGACGAGCATCTGGTGAAAGCGCCGGTTGTTCTCTACCGTGCTGGCTGTTTCTGGATGCAAGACTCGACGGACGGTCTCTTCAACGGCCTCCGCTGGGATACTGGGATTGATTCGGTGGAGCGCTCCCCTCATACGCTCGACTAACACTACATCGCCGTAGTTTTCGCGTTCAGCAAAGAGTTCTCCCGGCGCAATATCCGGCCCGTGGACAACCCCGTAGCCTAGTTCTTCGAACCACGAGAGCGCGGCTTCTTCGACCGTTGATTCGGCCACGCTGCTCATACTTGGACCTCGACGATCTTTTCAGCGTCATTTATTCGAATCGCGCCGGACATAACTTTGGGCAGAAGAAAATCACGAACGCTGGCGAGTGCCTCATTTTCATCATCATTCTGTCGGAGCTTGCGGAGAAGCGGTTCGACGATACTCTGGAATGCATCTAGAACCTCTTTTGGTGGCACCAGCAGTCGAATCGAACGGAGATAGGTGACCGGTCGGGCTATCGAGGGTACCCCCGATGAGGATGTATTTGCCAACAGTGCATGCTGGCCCTCCGCAGAGCTGAAATACAGCACGGCGAATGTCGGCGTGATCTGCGAAAGATTACAGCGCATAAAGAACTGCCGCTGCGAAAGGATGTAGCGATCATAACGGGAATTTGAGGGAATTAGAGCAACTTGCCCAATATTGCCCGCGTGCGTAAATATCACGTCCCCTCGTCTGACAATCGCATTCGCCAGTCGCTCTGCGTGTTCATCCCTGATGAAATTGAAAGTGTTGTCATCAAGTACGAACCGGCGTAGGTGTTGGCCGCTGATGATCGGGATTCCTTCTGAGACGAAGGTCTCAACCTTGATTGACGCACCGAATGGCCCCATCCCTACGCGGTCTGTCACTTCGCCCACCGTCTTGAAATTCCAACCCTTCGGAGCAAGTCCGCGCTCGGAGTTTTGAAATCCGGTCGGGAATAGGTCGGCGAAGCTCTTACTTCCAGTTGCGTACCGCCGTTCGCCTTTGGCGTGGACGGGATCGAAGTCCACAAACCACGACTTGAAAACTGCGCGCGCAATGGCCTCCAGCTTCTCATTCATGCGCCGGTTCAGTTCGATCTTGTCATCCAATGCGCGCAGCAGCTCTGCGATTCCACGTTGCTCCGCCATCGCCGGCAGCTTCAAGGGAAGCTCTGCCAAGATGCTTTGGCTCAGATTCTGGATTCCGGTACCAGAGCCGAATGCGGAGAACCGCTGACGCACAAATGGGGAACGGAGATAATAGGCCGCGAATGCCGGATCAATTCGATTCTTGTCAGGCCTGAACCGGATACAGAACCCTGAGAATGTAGTCGGCCGACCAGCGTCTTGAAACACAACAGACCTACCCACTAGAGCGCTGCTCCCGTTTGATCGAATGATGATGATGTCTCCATCTTTAAGAAGCTGGTCTTGGGGTAGCTCAGCGAGTGGAATGGACAGTTCGTCAAGGCCACTCGCTGGCGCAAATACCTTGGAACCGAAGTCCTTCACCTTGACAACTGGAAGGCCGGGTCCCTCCTGCCTGCGGTTAAAGTTCACGCCGTTGCGGAACTCTCCTAGGGCACCCAGCGTCGTTGCCTGCCATTGTTCAGCCATATGTGAGCCGCTTCAGGTTCTTGCGAATCGCGGATTCTAGGTCTACGGCTTCCGCAAATTGGTCTTCCAGCGTCGCTGTCAGGCGTTTGATTTTTTCTTCAAGCGGCTCATCATCATCTTCGATTTCTTCCGCCCCAACGTACCGTCCCGGTGTAAGCACGTGCCCATGCTGGCGGATTTCCTCCAGCGTGGCCGATTTGCAGAAACCAAGAATATCCTTGTAAGCGCCCGCGTCCTTCTCGCCGCGCCATGCATGATAGGTCCTGGCGATCCGCACGATCTGCTCGTCGGTAAGCTCTCGGTGAACGCGATCCACAAGTATGCCCAGCTTGCGAGCATCTATGAACAAGATCTTGCCGCGACGGTCTGCGAACTTACCATTCCGTTTTGTCTTTGTAAGGAACCACAGGCAAGCCGGAATCGCGGTGCCATAGAAAAGCTGGCCAGGGAGGGCGATCATGGAGTCCACCTGATCGTCCTCGATCAAACTCTTGCGGATCTCGCCCTCACCTGATTGGTTGGATAACATGGAACCGTTGGCCAGCACAAATCCGGCAATTCCGGCGGGTGCAAGATGATGAACCATGTGCTGCACCCATGCGAAGTTGGCGTTGCCGGCGGGCGGCACGCCGTATTTCCAACGGACATCATCCTTCAGGTTCTCGCCGCCCCAGTCACTCATGTTGAAGGGTGGATTCGCTAAAACAAAGTCCGCCCGCAAATCCTTGTGCAAGTCATTACGGAAGGTATCCGCATGGTGCGGCCCCAGGTTGGCCTCAATCCCTCGCAGGGCGAGGTTCATCTTCGCCAGTTTCCAAGTGGTGGGGTTTGACTCTTGCCCGTAAACGGAAAGGTCGCCGATGCGCCCACCGTGCTTCTCGATGAATTCCTCGCTCTGCACGAACATGCCCGACGAACCGCAGCATGGATCGTAGACGCGGCCCTTGTACGGCTCAATCATCTCCACCAGCAGCCGGACGACGCAGCGAGGCGTATAAAACTCGCCGCCTTTCTTGCCTTCCGCGCTGGCAAACTGTCCAAGGAAGTATTCGTAGACGCGGCCCAGGATGTCTTTCGAGCGATTCTCTTTGTCGCCGAGACCAATGGTTCCAACGAGGTCAATCAGCTCGCCCAGACGCTGCTTGTCCAGCGCGGGTCGGGCGTAGTCCTTGGAAAGTACTCCTTTAAGTTGTGGGTTGTCTTTCTCAATAGCCAGCATCGCCTCGTCGATGATCTTGCCGATTTCAGCCTGCTTGGCATTGGCCTGAAGATGCGGCCAACGGGCCTTCTTGGGTACCCAGAAGACGTTGGCTCCGGCGTACTCGTCACGGTCTTCGGGATCGGCGTGTTTCTCCTTTAGCAACTGGGTGTGGCGCTCTTCAAAAGCGTCAGAAATGTATTTGAGAAAAATCAGCCCGAGGACGACGTGCTTGTACTCGGAGGCGTCCATGTGGCCGCGCAGCTTGTCCGCGGCGGCCCATAGTTTTTGCTCAAAACCGAGATTCGCGCCATTAGCCTTGGTTGAACTGGAACGGTCTTTTGCCATAAGTGTCTTAAGCCGAGTAGTTTACTACCTGTGGCACCGCGACTCTGGTCTTTTCCAGGCCGGGGAGCACGAGGGGCGTGGCCAGAGCGCGCCTCCAAGAATGTTAGAAGGAAGGTGCTCGCTGAGACTTCCTTGCTGATTGGGAAGAATGTGCGACAATCCGAGAAAAGGCGCTATGTTTAACCGCTCACCCAAAGCGATCGCCAAGGAAAAGAAAGTGTCGATGTCGTGGGTGGTGCGCCAGACGGCAGATTAAGTACGTCGCAACACTAGCCGGGCATGTACCGAGTACAGGAAGATTTACGTCATGACGATTGATCCAATCTATTCGACCGCTGGCAATGAGACGGACAAGATTGATGTCCGGTTGAGCTATCGGATCGTCCGTCTCTTTTCGGAGGGCCTGTATTCCAGTCCAAATAAGGCGATTGAGGAGTTGGTCGCCAACTCGTTCGACGCTGGGGCGCTGCGTGTCGCGATTTTGCTGCCAGCGGATTTCCACGACCAAGGCGCAACAATCGCTGTTATCGATGACGGCGAAGGCATGGACGCGGAGGGCTTGAAACTACACTGGCTCATAGGCAAGAGTCTCAAACGGGACTTGGCCAAACTGCCCCTTGGCCGGCAACAGATTGGCAAGTTCGGTATTGGAAAGCTTGCGACGTACGTCCTCGCCAACCGTTTAACCCACATCTCTAAGAAAGGCAGCAAGTACTATTCGACCTCGATGAACTTCAAGACGGTCGATGACAGGGGCGACGAAGAAGTAGAGCCGAAGACTCCGATCAAGATTAGCCTCCACGAACTCTCTGAGGCCGAGGCCAAAGACGCATTGAAAGAATGGACGGATACAGCGGCGTTTTCGAAATCTGGGCTCAAGCTATTTGGTCCCGGTGCCGCGAAGTCATGGACTTTTGCGATTCTGTCTGACCTCAAAGACAAAGTTCACGAGATTCGGCGGGGTACATTGGAGTGGGTGCTGCGCACGGCGCTGCCTCTGCGCGATGACTTTTCGATCCATCTGGATGGAGTCAAACTAGAGCCCAGCAAGGCTGGCAAGGGCCGGATCAAAAGGTGGATTCTCGGCAAAGACATTGACGAGCTACCCAAACCGGCTCCCGACGAGATTGACGCGACCGAGGACAAGGATCAGCCCAAGAATTCCGAGACGCGCTTCGCCTTGGAGTACAAAGCACTCGGTCGGATAACGGGATACGCCGAAGCGTACCGTGACTTACTCACAGGTAAGTCGGACGAACTCGGCCGGAGTCATGGGTTTTTCGTGTATGTGCTTGGACGCCTCATCAATGTCCAGGATGGGCATTTTGGCATCTCACCCGACGAACTGCGACACGGCACGTTTGGTCGTATCCGCATTGTGGTTCATATGGATGGACTTGACGACCATCTCCAGTCGGATCGTGAGCGCATCCGTGAGGGACCTGTTCTTAAGGACGCTCAGAATATCCTCCGTGCAATCTTCAACAAGATCCGGCCTACGTTGGAGAAAGCAGACGCAGAAGAAGATCCGGGCGCGAAGCTCGCTCGCAAACTCGCTGGTAGCCCCGCCAGTTTGGTCCGCCGCCCTATCATCGAGATGGCGCGGGCCGCCTTGGACGGCAGGATTAAGTCGCGGTATATCGCGCTTCCCCCGGCAGCCACACCGAATGAGCGCGACAAATTGGTCGCGGCGCTGGAGGCGCGAGGGGAGACGCCAGGACAGTTCGTCGGAGGAATCGACTTTGTCTATGACGCAACATCGAACGACGGAATTGCCGTGTACGATGCAGTCACAGGCCGTCTTAGGGTCAACGGGCTTCATCCGTTCGTAGGTGCGTTCTTCGACGAATTTACGAGTAAGACCAGTGGCCTTCCGCTAGAGATTTTCGCTATGGCAGAAGTGCTTCTGGAATCGAATCTTTATCAAGCGGCGCTGAAACAGGATCAGATTGACGCGGTGATGAGTGCGCGCGATCAGTTGCTGAGGTATGTTGCCCAAGAGTCGGGACGAAGAACTGCGCTGACCGTCGCCAACGCTCTTCGGAACGCTCGGAATGATGAGGACAGGTTAGAGATTGAGGTCGTTGAGGCTTTCCGCAGTCTAGGATTCGATGCGACGCGGGTCGGCGGCAAAGGTAAACCTGACGGTGTTGCTAAAGCCCATCTCAGCCCCGATGCAAACAGCAAGCCCAGGCGGTACGCGACAACGCTGGAAGCGAAGAGCAAGAAGAAGGACGGCACCAAACTCAAGACAAAGACCTTTGGCGTCTCAACGATCGCACGGCAGCGTGACGATTGGCAGTGCGAACACGCAATTGTCGTCGCGCCGGCATTCGACCATACACCGGGAAAGGACGGCGCACTCGCCAAGGAAATCAAGGCGGATCGAGAGAGCACCGCTGCGAACGGCAAGCCGCGAACTATCACTGCAATCCATGTCGATGATTTAGCCCGGCTGGTCCAGTTGCGACCGGTCAAGCGATTAGGACTAGAGAAAATCCGTGACCTGCTTCAGACTTGTGGCCTGCCGGAGCAGTGCAAGGCATGGATCGACGAGGTCGAAAAGGAATCTGTGCCCAAGCCACCATATGAGAAGATCATCAATGCAATCCACGCGTTGCAACAGGAGTATGACAAGGCAGCGGTCGAATATGGCGCCCTGCGAGTAGCGCTGGGCAAGGAAAGCCCGCCGTACAAGGTGAGCACCAACGACGAACTGATCGAACTGTGTAAAGCGATGGCTGCGATGGCCAGTTACGAGATTACGGCTACCGACCGAACCGTCGAGTTGAACCAAAGCCCGGCGAACGTTCTTGCAGCGATAGAGTCGGCGACCAAAGCATACCTCGCGGGGAAACAATCATGAATTCCAGCGCATCCGCGGTGCCGCGATACTCCGAAGGGTCACGTAACGAATGTTGAGGTCGCATAAGAAAACGATTCTTGAAACGCTTGGACGCAGTCCGATTCATCCGTTTCCTGCGCGCATGGCGCCAGGCATTGCACTTGAAGCCCTGGGCGAGAGCAATAGTGCGCTGCGAGTTCTGGACCCAATGGCTGGCTCGGGCACGGTGCTCGCAGTCGCACGTGCAAATGGGCACCGGGCTTTTGGCGTGGACCTGGATCCTCTGGCTGTTCTTATCGCCAGTGTTTGGACACGGACTGTCGATGCGGAACGAATACGTGACAAGGCTGCTCAGGTTTTGGGCCGAGCCAAAGAAGGATTTGGCATGGTGACCACTGGCCGTGGCTATCCCCTTGATAGTGACGGTGAAACGCGTGAATTCATCCGTTACTGGTTCGACGATTACGCACGCCGGCAATTGGCAGCACTCGCCGGGGCTATTGGGCGAGTTCGTGATGAGGGCACCCGCGATGTGCTTTGGTGCGCATTCTCCCGCCTCATCATAACCAAGCAGGCGGGAGCATCTTTGGCGATGGATCTGTCGCATAGTCGCCCTCATCGACGGTTCACGCGCGCGCCCATTAAACCTTTCAATCGATTCATCTCCGCAGTGGAAACGGTAATATCCAACTGTCCCCAGCCAGGACCAGGGCCAGTTGGGCCTGTTGCGGTGGTAAAGCATGGTGACGCGCGAAAGTTGGAGATCGAGAGCGGTTCGATTGATTTGGTGCTGACTTCACCGCCTTACCTAAACGCGATTGATTACATGAGGTGCAGTAAATTTTCGCTCGTATGGATGGGCTACAACGTCGGCAAGATCCGCCAGCTTCGAGGACAGAGTATTGGCACAGAGGCATCGTCCGAGGAAGCATCAGGCGCTGATCGGGTGAAATCACTCATCAAGGAGCTTAAGCTCAGGCCAGCGCTCTCTAGCCGCGATCATGGTCTCTTGGCTAGGTACGTGTGGGACATGGGTCATGCACTTGGCGAGGCATCGCGTGTCTTGCGACGTGGAGGACGCGCGGTATACGTTGTGGGTGACTCTATGATTAGGGGCACGTTCATACGCAACTCGGGTATCGTCGCCGTTGTCGCGCAACAGCATGGGCTCTCACTCGTCTCGCGGCACTCTAGATGTTTGCCTGCCAATCGCCGATATCTGCCGCCACCGAAGCGAGTCAGATCAACTGCGGCTATGGATACGCGTATGCGGAGAGAAGTTATTGTCGTGTTTGACAAGCCTTAGGTTGAGCCGCTACAGACGTGCAAGGTCTTGCTGGATTCGGGTGAGGAGTTTGTCGAAGGGAATTTGTCCACGATAGTAGAGTGGAGCGGTCTTTGAGTATTCCCCTTCGAATTGTTTGCGGACATTTTTGTCTTCGATAGAAAAGGCGCCACTCTCTGCGACGTTTTGGTTCATCGATTTGAAGCGCTTCTTTTTGTGTTCCAAGTATTCCGGAGTGCCGATGAACGTCTGGACTTCCTGCAGGTTGAGGAGTTGATTTATGTCGTAGTAGTGTCGAAGAAAATTTGGCGAGAGCTTCCCTGTCTCTTTGAATTGGCCATACTTCTTGATCACGGTTTGGAGCTTCTCTACAAAAGTGTATTCGGGGTTGTAGCAGATGATTTCGAGAGCTCGGTTGTCGGCGTACTGAAGTTTCTTGTCGTTAGCGAACTGGATGACCCATGAAGAGATCGTAACTGCGCGATTCGGAGTCGTCTGGTCAAATCCTACCTCTAGAAGGATGCCGTCTTTAAGGCCGGGGATCGAGCCGAAGAGGCTCTCGTAGCGCAATCTGAGACCCGCGTTTCGCAAGTTTTCGTCGTCATACGTTGTATCCCTTTCGACTGCAATGATCCCTGGGATCTTGATTTTGTCGCGCAGCTTCTCGAAAAACTGTCGTCTAGACTCGACATGTTGGAGCTTCTCGTGATTTGGATTTGTGTCGACCTGCAATCCATCGAAGGGCTCGACGCGAATATCGATGTCTTCGGAAAAGCGATGAATTACACCGAAACCCTTGGAAAGCGAAGTGCCGCCCTTGAGTTCAAAGGCTAAGCCAAGCTGCTTGAGCCCAAAGACGGCGTGCATGATCCAGTAGTCTTTTTCCACCAGAGCTGGGTCGTTGATTGTTTCGCTGGCCGCGACGGTCTCGACAAGCGCCTTAAAATCGCTTCTCTCGTGCAGAAAAGATTCAGCCGGCATATAGCAACATCTCCCGGAACTTTTTCTGCGTCGAATACTTACCGTAGAGAGAAACCGCTCGGGAAAGCTTTCTCGGGTCCATCTCTTTGGCTCGTTCGCGAACGCGAGAAAGGACAGCGTCCCGATCCTCCGCGAGGTCGCCCAATTCATTAACCAGATCGACGAGCAGGAACTCCGGAGAGAGCTGCTTCGGAACGTTCAGCCGACGCTCGAAAGTGACCATTCGATTGCCGAGCGGAAATGTACCATGCCGTTTTTGGTTGTAGACAACGCGTTTGTTGTAGAGCTGTGTCGTCCCAAGCCCCAACTGGTTGTAGACATTCGGCGAAGTAACGACAAAATGATCAGTTCTCAAGAAGGCTTTCACAAGCTCATGTTCGTCCGCGGGAGCCTCTCCAAATTCAAATTTGCGAGGGCTGTAGTACAAGCCGGTACGGAGCTTTTGGAGGGTCCCGTCGACAGTGAGTTCTTTGAGGTGTCGATCAACACTATGGGACCAGGGCAGAAGGTCTTCTCTGCGGTACACACGTCCAGGGCGAAGATGGCGCCTCAACTGCTCAAGTGTGCTCGTCCGCATTTTCCCTGATCCTCCACAGTTATGCTACTCTTCATGACCTAGAATTGTCAATGTTGTTAGTAAAGTGTAATGCACAATTACGAATAACTATTTATTTATCTGCATCTTGCAGATAACTCAATGTAGACATAACAATCGGCTCGCGGCTCTGGCGATCAAGTTGATGCAGCCGAACATAGGGCCGGACCAAGGTAGTACAGAAACGAATCGTTGAGCAGTTGCGGTCTATATTATTGGGATCAATAGGGCTTATAGATTCTTCAGACAGTGTCTGTAGAATCTTTGCCTCCGGCGATGCGCGGCAAAATGGACGCATTCTGGCCATCCCAATGGTCGGCATTTTCAAAGCCCTATCCCAATTCCCTGGGCGATGGATGAGGCTTGATTGATTTCCAGAGCAGAGGTCTTCGAGATATCGGCTCCTAATTGGGGCCCGAGTTTTGCCATATCGTCAGTGAAGAGCGTGGCCTCGTGGCTGGCGCGGGAGATGGAGACGTAGGCGAAGCGAGAGTTGAGCAGATCTGGGTGGACGCTCGTATCGGCGTGAACGAGGACGCGGTCGGCAGTGAGGCCCTGGGAACTGTGGCTCGTGACGGCGTAGCCGTGGTCAAAATGACGATGATCTAAGGCGTTAAATTCGATCTGGCGGTTGTCGTCGAGGCGCGCGGTAACCTGGCGATCCGGCGCAATTGACTCGATTATGGCAAGATCGCGATTGGCGACGCCCAGCGATTTGTCGGGTGCGGTGAACTGGACGCGGTCGCCTACGGAGAACTGGCGGTCGATCTCTCGATAGACACTGACACCGGTCAGACGACGAGGATCGTAGGTGGCAAGTTCTTTATTCGCTTTCTCGACCGTGAGCTGGTTTGCGGCCGGGTTGATGGCGACGACCGATGCGTAGGCGGCAGCTTCGATTCCGATGGCTTTACTGCCACGCGTGTAGCGAACTACGTCGTCGATCTCGTAGTGGCTCGCCCAAGATCGTTCGGCTCCGGTCATGTCCTGACGCTGAACCAGGACACGGAAAGTGTGATCCTCCAGGGCAACGGTTCCGATGGCTTTCAATTCCTGGCGAACCGCGACGTTCAACTGGCGACGGGAAGCATTGTCGGGTGAGACGATGAGAGTGTTCTCGGGCGATTCGACGTAGGTCTTGGCGATAGCGCGGACGCGCTCTTCTGCGTTGGGAATTTCCTTCACCCGGCCCTGCTGCTGGAGTGCGTCGAGCGCAGCGGAGACTTGGCCCGTCGCCAGCATTTCCACGGCGGATTTCAGGGCCGGGTCTTGCTGGCGAACGATCTCATCGAGCTTGGCCGTGTGCATTCCGGCTTCCTGCATCTGCTCGAAAGGGCGGCCCGCTTCGACGCCTTGATGCTGACGGATGTCGCCAATCAGAAGCACGCGGTCATCGGGACCAAGCCGCGAAAGGAACTCGCGGATCTGGTTTGTGCTGGCTAGGCTTGATTCATCGACAAGGTAGAAGTGCTTTTGCTCCGGTAGGTCTGGAGTCGCACTGCGAGCAAGGAAGCCTTGCAGGGTTCCGGCCTCGATTCCTGCCTCATTCAGTTGACGGGCGGCACGGGAGGTCGGAGCGAAACCCTTGACCTGATAGCCCTGTGATTCAGCAGCGCCGCGGATGACCGTGAGCGTGGTTGTTTTGCCCGCGCCCGCGAACCCTTGGATTCCTTGGATGCGGTCCGGCGCGCTGAGCACATCTTCGATCACGCTCGTTTGTGCCCGGTTAAGGTGCGGGTGCTGGTCGGCAACGGTGATGGCGTGCGCACGCGAAAGAACCGGCTCGACATGGTTTTGCCCCTCACGCATCCGGCGGAGAATTTCCTGTTCCGCTTCGATGGTTTTGGCGGTGGTGAACTGACGGCCCGCAATGCCCTGAGGTCGCTCGACGATTTGAAATTCCCCGGAAGCCAAGCGGGTGTCAAGATTGGCGCGGACCTGGGCATGGGTGATCTCACCCATTCCGCGACGGAGTCCGTCGCGGATCAGCGCACGTTCATCTACAACCGCCTCCCGCTCGAAGTTCTTGTCGCGGGAAAAGGTGAGAGATTCTCGAACACGCTCAAACGAGTTGACGGGCTGCTCGTGGTGTTGAGAATGTTCACGCGCTGCGCGTACAACAGCCTCGGCTTGGTGGCCAAAGTCTGCCGCTAGCTTCCGGTGCGCGGCCATCACTTCACCCGGCGAATGAATCTCCTTGCGGTCACGCGTCGAGTGCGCAGCGATCTCGGCAGCTTCCTTGCCGGAGCGGCCTGTACGTTCGAGGTACTCACGAATCTGTTGGCTCCGAGGACTCGATGCGTCGAGGTATTCCTGCGTGTAACCCTTAATCTCCGGTGCGCCGCTTCTGCCTGCCGTGATCTCGTAGCCGAATTGGCGCAGACGGTAGGTCAACTCGGATTGATAGATCGCCGTGGCGAACTGCTGCGAGGCAAAGAGGCTCTGCGGCTGAATGGCACGAGGCTGGCCGTTGGCGCGCTCGGTAACGTTGAAAACGACCGCGTGGGTGTGCAGTTGTGGCGCGACATAGCCATCGACCGGGCGGGCTGTATCGTGCTCAAACTTGGCGGCGATAAATCTGCCCGTGGTCTCGGGCGGATGATTGCCGCCGATGCGGGCTTGCGTGTAGCGTTCGAGCTGGTCCAGGGCAACGCGGACGCTCTCCCGGTGCGCTTCGCGGACACGCTCATCACCGCCAACCAGCGCGGTGAGCGAGACAGATTTGGGAGCGGAAAAGGTCGCATCCCACCCGGCCCGGTGCTCCATCGTTTTGATGGTCTTGCCGTCGGCATCCTGATATTCGTACGACGCTCGTTGTCGCACAAGCTGCTCGCCGGTCTGTGGATGCTGGCCCTGGCTGAGTTTCGCGAAGTCCTCGGCAGAGACCGTCCCGGCAAGGCCGAACTGCCCGGCCAGTCGCCCTTGCCATTCGCCTGCGATCACGCCGCGTTGCGACCAATAGTTCTGCTCTTTCGCAGTGAACTCCTTCTGGTGGTAGCTCTGCGCCTGGCCTGCGGAGAGTGGCTTGGAAATCGTCAGCATGGATCAAATCCTCGGACCGAAGCTGAGTTCACCTTGGCGCTCTTCTTGCGCCTTATCGGCGAGCTTCGTCACAGCATTTTCCTTATTCTGCCCATCGCTTATCGGCTTCGATTCGGCGCGTCGCGAGGATTCTGAACGCTCCTCGGTCTTTGCAACTTGTGCTTGATCCTTCCGGGGTTCGCGCACGATGTAGTCGTCCTCCAGGCGCTCGATGAACTTCGGCTTCGACGGGGGAATTTCCAGCAGGGGGAAGGAGAACTGCGCTACGTAGTTCCCATACTTGAGATAGGCGTGAAGGTCCGCCAATCCGGAGATTTCGGAGTCGAGCACCAGTGGCTCGGTCTGCCTATCGAGCGCGAAGTTTCGACCACTACGGTGGCCGTCGAAGTGCGTCTCCTTCATGCGCTCGATTTCCACCTTGCCGATGGCGCGGCTCACCCACTCTGCGGCATTGGGCTCCGTAGTTCTGAGGAAGATCTTAGTGGCGGGCTGCGAGAGCATGACCTCGGCCAAGTGCCCATAGATGACTTCCAACTGGGCCTTGCCCTGGAAACCCAGAACGAGTGGGTTGCGGGACTTGCGATTCTCGGTGATGGCGGTGTGCAGCTGTGGCAGCTTCTGCAGGCTGGCCAACTCGTCGATGACAAACCACACCGGATGCTGCTCGGGCTTGGGCGCGCTGAGTAGCCGCAGAACGAGCATATCGATCCAAAGACTGTGCAGCGGACGGAGAGCCTCGCGTTCGGCGGGCTGCGAAGTAATGAAGATCCATCCCTGTCGATTCTTTGACCACTCGCGTGCAGTCCACTCGGTTTTGGCTTCGGCCTTCGTAGGCAGTAGACGGAAACTGTCGGCGACGAGGCTCAACGAGCCGAGTACGCCCATCCGTTGATGGGGAGCGGATGGCTCGATCAGCAAGGCTAGTTCCGTTCCTTTGACACGGCGGTCGATCTCCTCGGGGTGCGACATCCATTGCACCAACTGCTGGGGCGTGGGCAAGTCGAGAAGTAGATGAGCAAATATCTTCTGAGGGCTATCGATGAAGAATTCGTCCTTTCTGTCGGTGGTTCGTTGAAAGAGCGAGGCAGCGATCGTTCGAGCTTCAGCGCGTCGGACAAGCTCCTCCGACGGTCCCCAATAAGGGCAACGGCGGTCCAACGGATTTAGCACAATATCGCCGCGGCTTTCGTCATAAAAACGCTCGATGAATTCGCAGGCTGGGTCATGGACAATAGCGGAGTGTCCACGCGCCTGAATCTGGCGCAGCATCTGCAAGATGATGGTCGTTTTGCCGCTGCCGGTATCGCCGATGATCTCGAAATGTTGATCCTCGGCGCGCTGCGGGACACGCAACATCTTGCGGCATCGATCCACTTTGAGGCCGATGCCCGTCCCTTCGAAGGCTTTGTTAAATTGCCTGGGCGTCACGAGAATCGGCCCCTTCAGTCGCCGCCCGTACTTCATTTGCTTGCGACGGCGAATGTCCTTTGGGATGGACAGCGGAAGTTGCCCGAGCAACGCGATTGCTCCGAAGATAAGCGGCCACTGGAACAGATCAACGATGCTTGCTCCGCTGTAGACCTGCTGCTTGAGGTAGCTTCCAAGAGCGCTGTTTTGGTAGACGTTCGGAGCGCTGCGATAGAGATAGATCATGCCGTTGTGACGCGCCGAGTCGGATAGCACAAGCGGGATGAGCTTGGCATTCGCTTGCGGTGTCGAGCCCGCTACGACATCCACCTCTCGGGCATACCAGGCGCGGCTTTTTCTGTCAGACATCAGCAGCATCTGGTACTTGCCAGATGAGCGAAGCCTCGGCGCGATAGAGGTCTTGATGTAAAGCGGTAAGTAAAATTGTTCGAGCGGAGAGAGTGCAAACGCGAAGCGAAGGTAGACGAACAATCCTGTCAGGATCAAGGCAAGAAAGACCGCGCCGAACGTATAAATCGGGCTGTGTGGCGGCCAGATGATGGTCTCTTTTCTTCCCCAGTTTGTTTCAGGCATGGTGTTCTTCCTCGTTCTTCGCGACGTACTGTGCAATGACCTCGCGCGCGGCGCGCTGTTTGTTGGTCTTCACGTTCCGCATCAACTCTTGATATTGCTCGGCGCTCATTCGTTCACCGCAGGCGACCGGCGAAAGGACGTCGGTCAAGAACAGTTGTAAAGCGACAATTTCGGTCATGAGATGGTCCGCTCCGACGCCTGTGGAGGAAGAGTGAGCCGCCTTCAAAATCGTCTCGCGAACCCATTCGCCTAGCGCGCGCCCGTCGGCCTCAGATGCTGCCGAGATCAACTCCAACTCTCGTGATGTGATCTTGGTACTGAGAGTCACGGCGCGCCGCGTGCGGCCTTTCAACTTCCGTGTCGTGATGGGTTCAGCATTGGTCAGAATCGTCATTGGTTCACCTCAACGGGGCGGCTTGCTTGCGGTAGCTCGTTAGCTACCGCGTCTTTGCAAGTCGTCTGTTTTCAGTGGTAGCCAACGAGCTACAAAAGTAGCTCGGCAGCTCCCTCCCAGGGGTGGAGTGTCTAAATTCTTCCGGTGCGAAGCACCGTTCTTGCTCCGGCACGAAATTGAATGCAGGATCACGCCTTTATTACCCGCACAGAAGCCGTGGACTCCACCCCGGCTCCGAGCTTCTTTGCAGGCTGCTCCGCTTCATCCTTCGCATCTTTATTTGGGCCTCTACGGACGCGCAACGTGGAGGCGACTTGCTTGGCCTGTGGCGTTTTCAGAAAGTCCTGGAAGTCGCGGTCCTTCGAGAACACATAGTTGAGCGCTTTATCCACAACATCGTCGGCGGATGCGTGGACGAAAGCGGCGTATTGATCGACTTGCTCGGCGGTCGCTTCGTCCAGCCGAACAGAAGCACTGATGTAGCGGCTCAAGTTGATTTCAAGTAGTGGCATTTCCTCTCCTTTATTTATTCGTGCTGAATTAAGCAATCTTTCTCCGGGCAATCATCCTCTGCGCCGTCAGGGCAATCTCCCGTGCCCGAGCGGAGCAAAGTGCGATGGGAATCTCGAAGCGGCGGCGGACTACCAGCATCGTGACCACGTCGTCTATCGGAACGCCTTCGATGAGCCAAAGTCTGGCCGATGCGACATCCACGGTTCGCTGCGCGTAATAGAGTGGATTCGGTTTATCGGGGCGGCGCGAAGCCAGCTTTCGCGTGAGCTTTGCAGCGTCTTTCCCCTCGGCAAGTTCATCGAGAATCCATGCCCAATCGCGTTCGGAATTGGTGTGCTTATCGGGATGCTTTCCCGATGTGATTGAACGGCACGGAAGGATGGCATCCGCCGCCAGGATATCCAGCCGGAAGTCATTGGAATTCCAAGTGGAATTGCCGGGGTATTCGACGGTGACCGGATACGCCGGATCGTACTTGCAATTGAGGAATCCCGGCAGGCGAAGCACGCGGTTGCAGTCCGTGCAGGCGGGATCGCCGCCGAAGGTAATCGCGAGCAATTTCAGTGCGCTTTCTTGCTGTTCAAAGGTAAATCCATCCACGCGCCAGAGAACCTGATATTTGCCGAGCGATGTGGAGACGATTGCGTTCGGCGGAGGAACGGCATCGGAGGCCCGGAGCGAAGCGAGGCGGGCCTCTCCATCGGCGTCCAAGTCAAGATACAGATGCCGCACGGCGGCGATGCTCTCCTTGGTGCGTTTGCGGTTGCCGGAGTGAAGCGGATTGGCAGCCACATAGACGTTCGCGCCGATTGAGTTTTCGTGGGCGAGCCAGCCGAGGCAACGAGGCGCAAGCGCACATTCCAGGGGAACGATCCGCTGCAGAATCCCGTCGGGACTCTCGCGCCGAAGTAACAGTGCGATGGACTCGCCTGGAGCGAAGCAACGGGTGAGGAAATCGGCGGCGATATCCGCCGTATTCTGTGTCCTATTCTGTGGCATGTTTCACCTCGAATAGCGGCTCGATGAGGAAGCGTTTTGCGTCGCGGTCGTAGCCGCGAAGGGCCAGCACTTCGCGGACGACCCGGCGGCCCGGTTGGCGCTCGACATGCACGACGAAGTCGACGGCTTCTGCAATCTCGGCTTCGGTATCGGAGAACGTGGTCTGCGCGTGATTGCGCATCACCAGATTGGCAAAGCGATGCAGGGCCTTCTCCGCCGAGTTGGCGTGGATCGTCGCGAGCGATCCGGCATGGCCGGTGTTGAAGGAATCGAGCAGCGTCCGCGCCTCGATTCCGCGCACTTCGCCAAGAATAATGCGGTCTGGTCTCCATCGGAGAGCGGACTTGAGGAGGTCGTCGAAAGTGATGTTGGCTTTGAACGTGTCGGTCTGACATTCGACGGCCAGAATGTTCGGCTTCTGGATCTGCAGTTCCGAAGTATCTTCGATCACGACGATGCGCTCCTGTTCTGGAATGAAATCGGCCAGTATCCGCAGAAGCGTCGTCTTTCCGGTACTCGTTCCGCCGCTGATCAGCAGTGTCTTTCCGCCGCGAATCTGCTCGGCCAAGAAGTCCGCAAGCGGGCGCGTCAGTGTGCCGCGAGTAATCAGATCATCGACTGTGTAGTGGCGGCTGGTGAATTTTCGAATGATGAGTGCTGGCGTTAGCCGAACAACCGGCGGAATCACCGCCGCCAAGCGGCTTCCATCCGGGAGCTGTGCATGGAGGATAGGGTTGTCTTCGTCTAGCCGTTTGCCGAGCTGGTTGGCAATGACTTCGAGGCCGGTTCGCAGTTTGCCAGCGGCGAAGGAAATCGTCTCTTCGCGGTGAATGATGCCGTCGCGTTCGTACCACCATGAGGCGTCGGGATTGCCCATGATCTCGCTGATGCTTTCGTCGAGCAGTAGTGGCTCGATTGGCCGAAGGAATGGGAGGATCAATTCAAAACTCATACGGTGGATCTCCGAACGATGGAAGCCCAGCGTTTAGCCGGGCTTCCAAGAGTGAAAAACAATGGCCTATGCGGCCGCTTCCCCTGCGGGACTGTCATCGTGCTCCCGATCTTCCGGGCCCGCTTTCTCAGCGCGGTCCAGCTTCAGGATCGAGGTGACGCGAATTTCCCAGACGCGCTCCTTCGCGTCCGTCTTCTTGCTGGTGTATTCCCGGCTGCGCAGCTCGCCTTCCACCTGGATATGCGCGCCCTTGGTGAGCGTCTTGGCGAATTCCGCGAGCTTGCCGAAGACAACGCAACGGTGCCATTCGGTGTGCGAGATGTACTTGCCGTCCTTCTTATAGGAGGACTTGGTTGCCAGCGAAAGAGTGGTCAGGCTGCGATTGTCGTTCGTGTGGGCTTTTGCGTCGCCACCCGTGAAGCCGATAAGTGTCACTTTGTTTTGGTACATAATCGTGTCTCCGTTTGTTGAATTTCCCGTTGTTGCTCGGGTCACACTGGGCGAAGCCTA
>Ga0224558_1001228_pt1 | contig 27484 bp, 19 predicted proteins | sample 714S32024metaG_FD_180682 | JGI IMG/M metagenome (GOLD analysis project Ga0224558, IMG submission 180682) | Peat soil microbial communities from Stordalen Mire, Sweden - 717 S3 20-24 | ecosystem: Environmental > Terrestrial > Soil > Wetlands > Peat | place: Sweden: Norrbotten County, Stordalen... | reverse complement strand
GCGCTTTGTGCCGTACTCGATCTGTCTGGCCACGGCAGCCCGGTACGTCTGATCGAGCAGCGTGTTTTCGTAGGTCGGCATCACGATGAGCGGCATGAGGTATTCGAACATCGAACCGCTCCAGGAAAGGAGAATCGGATCTCCCCCTGCGGTGGTGAGGAGGCGGCCCAGGGCAAACCAGCTCTCCTGCGGCAGTTGTCCTTGTGCAATCCCCACAAAACTGCACAGTCTTGCTTCCGAAGCGAGCAGATCGTAGTAACTTGGGTCCCGCCGGTGCTCTCCGGCGTTGTAGCCGATGGTGAGCAGATGACGAGTGTCGTCGAACAGGAAGTCATAGTCCACTTGGGCGAATTCGGCGCATTTGCGCGCGAGATCTTCGAGGGCGGCGATTCTCGACGTGGCGCGCTGGCTATGCAGGAGGTCCCCCGGGAGACTAGCCAACTGGCGCAACGTCGGGATCTCTTCGAGCGCATCAGGAGCGAGAAACGTAAGCTCATCGAGGGCGCTCTGGCACTGGTTTGCGAATGCATTTGCCCACCACTTCGCCGCGCCCTCAGGATCGGCGGTGAGGCTGCCGGCGAATTCCGCGGCGGACCCAGCCAGCCGGCCGAGGCTGCGGCGCACCTCTGCGAGTGAAGCTGGCGGGGAGTCGCATGCGGATTCCAAATCCTTCTGGATCCGGGTAAGTTGAGCGGCGTCGGCTTCTCTGGCCACGTCTTCTTTGGCGACGTCCAGAGCAACGTTTAGCGTGTCATTCAGACCGTCAAATAATCGTGCACCCAGGATCTTCCGATCGGGAATCGCGAGCAGGCCCGGTCGCAGTGTCAGCAGGTGACCTACCAGGTTCCCGCTGTCCACGGTCGAGATGTACATCGGCAACAGCGGTTTCAAGGACCGCGTGTCGTACCAGTTGTAGAAGTGGCCTTGGTGGCGTTCCAATGTTTCCATCGTGTCGAATGCATTCGCGGTGCGTTCGATGAGTTGTGCGGACGAAATGTAACCGAAGTCATATGCCGACAAGTTCGCGAGTAGCGCAAGTCCAATGTTGGTCGGGGAGGTGCGATGACCGAGCCTGGCGACAGGACGCTCCTGGTAATTGTCGGGGGGCAGCCAATGATCGTCGGGACCGACGAATGTCTCGAAGTACTTCCAAGTCTTCCGGGAAAGCTTCCGGAGAAAAACGGTCTGGCCGGTGGTTAGCCGCGCGGCGCGGCGAGCAAGCGGCCGGCTGATCCACCACGCGATGAGGGGCGAGACAAACCAGAGTCCCAGTACCAGCCCAGCCGCCGCCAAGGCGGCTGGCCTCGAGATCGCCAGGTAGATCGCGGCGGCCGTGGCAACCGCGGGGGCAACCCACATGGTCCGGCAGAAACCGGCGAGGTCCGTGCGTCTATTTCTATTCAGGTCGCCCGACTGAATCCATTCGAGAAGCCGCCGGTGGGTGAACAGCATCCGCCCGACGGTGCGCACAATCGCATCCAGGCTGAAGAACGCCTCGTAAGGAAGGCACGCGAGCGTAAACGCAGCCTGGGCGAAGCGCCTGGATGCGTAGCCCACTGCGGCAGCGAGGTGTTGATTCAACCGTACATCGCTTGGCTTTTGCAGCAGGTCCAGGACGCAGGCAACCAAATGAGGAATCAGGATGATTCCGAGCACCGCCGAGGTCCAAAACCACAGCGGTGACAAAGCTGTCCAGCCCAGCAGCAACAGCAGGGTCAAGGCCGCGGGTATCAAACTGCGCCGAAGGTTATCAAAGAGCTTCCATAGCGACAGTGCGGTAAGCGGATTCTTCTGGCGACGCCCGCCAAAGCCCGGAACGCGCGGCAGCAGCCAGCGTATCAGCTGCCAATCCCCACGAATCCAACGGTGGCGGCGGCTCACGTCCGCGCTATATTGAGAGGGATATTCCTCGTACAACTGCACATCGCTCAATAGGCCCGACCGCGCGTAGCATCCTTCCAGAAGATCGTGGCTGAGTATCCGGTTCTCGGGGAAACGTCCATTCAGCGCCCTCTCGAACGCATCGACATCATAAATTCCCTTGCCAATGAACGAACCCTCGCCGAACAGGTCCTGGTAAACGTCGGAGACAACGCGCGTATACGGATCGATGCCTGGTTCACTTCCGAACAGGCGTGCATATCTCGACTGGTTCGCTCCCGACAGGCTGGCGCCGACCCCGGGCTGAAGGATGCCGTACCCCTCCGAGACCCGCTGCTTGTCTTCGTCGTAACGCGCACGATTCAGAGGGTGCGCCATAGCTCCCACGAGTTGCCGCGCCAAATCGCGCGGCAACTGCGTATCCGTGTCCAGGGAAATGACATACTTCACTTTAGCCAGGATTGACGTGTCGCCAACGACGAGCGAGAAGCGATCCCTGGAACCGCCGCGCAAGAAGGAATTCAATTCCGCAAGCTTCCCTCGCTTCCGCTCGTAACCCATCCATATTCGCTCCTGCGGGTTCCATTTGCGCGGACGGTGGAAGAGAAAGAACAGGTTGTCGTTCGTACTCTCGTACTTCTGATTTAACCCTTCGATTTTTTTCCGAGCCAGCCGCAACAGCGGTTCATCCTCCGGTAGTACTTCCTGGTGCGCGTCGCGGAAGTCAGTCAGCAGGCCGAAGTGCAGGTTGTCGTCCCGATTCGCGAGGAACCGGACCTCCAGCGCCTCGATCAAGTCCTCGACGTTTTGAGCGCTCACGAGGATTGTGGGGACCACCACCAGAGCGCGGTGCTCCGGCGGAATCCCCTGGGAGAAGTCCATGCGAGGGAGCCGATGCGGAGTCGCCAGCAACGACACCAGCCAGTTGACCAGGGCTACGGCCAGTTGGCTGGCGCACAGCAGCGAGAGGATGCCGAACAAGCCGAGCGCCCAACCATGAAAGGCAATGGGAAAGGCACTCTGAAAGGCACTGGGAAAGGCACTGGCATGCGCCTTCGCCACCACCACCAAGGTTCCGGCGGCGATCATTGTAATCAGCGTGATCGCGCCCAAGTACAGCAGCAAAGGAAATTCGCGGCCCACCCTCCGAAACGCTTCAGAGGCAGATAAGTGGACCTCCACTTGGCGCTCAAGCTGCTCCAATCCCTTGTCGATCAGGTAGAAGCCGACATGCTGCGTGCGATCGTCGCTGCCCTTCCGGGCCGCAGTTTCCCGCGCCAGTTGGATTGCTGCGCGCGCCACCTCGGGCTCGGATCGCTCGCTGCTCTTGGCGATCTTCTCCACCGTGTGCCGGTAACGGTCACGCGTCGAGAAGTCCATCTTGCCGTAGAATCCGCTTGGGTCCTCAAGAAGAACCTGTTCGACGGCGCTCAAGGTCTCGACAAAATCGCGCCAGTTCATCGCGCCCAAGACACGAAGGCTGCCGATGCTATTGCTCATCGAGACCTGATCCGCAGCCTGTTGCTGGTTCTCCGACTGCACCAACTGCTTGATCGTCCGCCCGGATTCGGAAAGTCGCTGCTCAATCCAGGTGAGCGGCAAGGCCAAGGCGGGGCCTTGCCCCTGCAACCGGCGCGCAAATTCCGCAACGAACGAGCCCACCAACGGCGGGCTGGACCGCGCCATGTCGGCGATCACCAGGATCAGACTCTTGGGGTCCTTTTCGGCGGTCTCGGTTATCTTGTCCGCCCAATAATCGGCGCGGTTGCGGCCGATCCTGTCGGCAGAAATCCGGGCTCCCACACGTCGAAGATTTTCGATCAGCGCGAGACGCAGCATGATGGGAAGCGCCCACAACTCGCCTAAGTTGAGGGCGGTGACTGTCTGGTAGGCCGCTACAAAGCTGCTGAGACTCTCCGGATCCAGTCGCCCATCGCCGTGCGAGATCGTCTCCAGCGCGATGTCATACACACGCGGAAGGCCGGCCGAAGGGCCGTTCAGCAAGCGTGGCAGCTCCCGGCTGTAAGCCTTGGGCAAGTGTTTCTCGGACATGCGAATCTGCTCTTCGATCAGATAGAAGTTGTCGAGGAGCCATTCCCCGGCCGGCGTGATGCGGCGGTTCGTCTTAACCGCCGCCGTCAGCAAGCCGCGGACTCCGAGCAGAACGCCTTGATTTTCAGCCAGCCGCCCCAGAAGCCGGTCCGGACCGCCTCCAAGGCTCACCTTGTGCGAGCCCGCCAGGGTCTTGCCATGCTGCTGCATCTGATCGGCGCTGAACAGCTCTGACCGCAACGGGGGGGCGTCATCGCTGTATCTTTGCGCCGAGTCGCTTCCCGGGAGGCTCAAATGGAGCAAACTCCTTCCGATCGTCCTGTTACTCTTACTCAATTTGAAGCTCCTTTTTTGAAGCAAGCTTTCGAGTGAACCAGAGCGCAATCAGGCGGGCGGCTCCCGACAGCCACCGCCCGTCGCGTCTTCTACTCTAAGGCATACAGCTCAAGAACACGCATGAAGCTCCTCATCATTATCGTTGATTGTTCGTCGTCGATTGATCGTCGTCAGAATCTCTGAGACCGGCTTGGCCGCGGGGCCCAGCTACACTTTCGGTTCCAGTTTACCTGTGAGAGGTTGGTTCCAGCGGGCCAGATTGTGGCAAAGGAGCAGATTGCGGCTGCCTCTATCCCTGTCAATGTCATGTCGTGCCCGACAACGTGGTGGTCTGCGGACTGTGCTCTGCATTGTCCGTAATTTTCAAAGTGCCGGTAAAAATCCCTGGCGCAGTCGGAGAGAACGTGACATTGATCACCCAGCTCTGCACCGCGCCCTCGCCAGAGGGTTCGACGGTCGCACCAGTGCAAGTCGTGGTGCTCTTCACCACCGTACCCTTTTGGATTACATGTCGCCTAACTTGCGACCCGATTCACAGTCCTGAAGTCTGGTAACGCAGGACCGACAAGGCCAACTGGTACTCATATCCCGCCTGCGCATTTCCGATCTCAGCCTGAGTCTGCTGCAGCTGTGCCTGGCTGAGTTCTACGATCGAACTGAGGCCTAGCTTGTATCGTGTCTGGGCCAGATTAAGCGCCAGGTTCGCCTGGGCCAGCAATTGCTCACTCACATTCACGCGGTCGAATGCGGTGCTTGCAGCCAGCCAACTGGTGCGCACATCTCGCGAGATCCGATTTCGAAGGTCGATGAGACGCTGGCGCGTGGCTTGTGCGCGCAAGTCCGCTTCGCGCGACTGCGCGGAGTAGAGGAATCCATTGAAGACCGGAATTTCCATGTTCACTCCCGCGGCAGCGTAAGGCCCATAGATGATGTCATTACGGACCGGAGAATCTCCAAAAGCTCCGAGAGCGCTGATGGTCGGATAGAACTGGTCATGCTCGGCTTGGTGCCGCTTCTCCGCGGACTCCGACTGAAATTCCAGCCCAAGAATTTCGGGACGCTTGGCAAAAGCCTCGGCGATCAACGGGTCGACATCGGCTGGGGGTGGCGCGAGCGGTTCGGTGTCGTTCACCAGGTCGAACGCTACGAGAGTGGGATATCCCAGAATCGCCGAAAGGGTCGCCGCGGAAGCCTTGTCGTTGTTCACCGCGTCCAGGTAGAGAAGCTTTGCCTGCGCCAGATTCACGTTGGCAAAGCTCAAGTCCAGGTCCGACTTTAATTTGCTCCTGGTAAGAGCGGAAACCTGGTCAGATAACAACTGCCGCGAGGCTACGGTCTGCTCGGCCACTTGCAGCACAGCATGAGTCTGCAGCGCATTGTAAAAGGCCTGGTCCACGGCCAGTAGGATTTCCTCTTTAGTTGCTGCCGCGTTCTGTTCGTCGGCTCTTGCCTGAAGGCGGGCGCTGGCGACCAGGTTTGTGGTGTGCCCAAAGTCCGTGATGAGTTGGGTCACCGTAAAGCCTCCGGCGGCACGGGCGTAGACGGTTGGATTGTTCAATGCCCCAGCGGTGATGCGGCTGTTGTTTTCAGCATCGACCGCCGTCAGGTTGGCATAGGTTTGTGGCCAGAGAGTCGAGCTCACTTCCCGCGTCACCTGCTTTGAAGCCAAGGCACTGAGCCGCGCTACAGAAATCGCTGGATTGTTTTTCAGCGCGAACGCCTCTGCGTCTTTCACGGTGAGCCGTACCACATTCGGTGAGCGGGGAGCAGCATCCGAACTCCCGGCCGTCACCGCACTCGTGCCGGATTGCGATTTCGAAGGGTCTGTGGAACCCGAGGGCGCATCGGACAGGCTCTGCAAGGCCGGCACCGACTGTGCCAAAAGCTGGGTTGAGAGCGTGAGAGCGCTCAGTAGAAATGCTAGCCTCCACGTCATGCCGGCTGTTCCTCCTGTTTCTCATTCTTCCTATCTTCCTCTTTGCCGTGGACCATCAGATAGACCGCAGGTACGAGAAAAACTGTGACGACTACCGAAACCGCGAGGCCTCCGATCACGGCGCGCGCCAGAGGAGCGTATTGTTCGCTGCCCGTCTCCACGCCCAAGGCCATCGGAAGCATGCCCAACAAAGTTGCGAGCGAGGTCATGAGTATTGGGCGCAGCCTGATCTTGCACGCCCGCACCAGGGCCTCCTGGAGCGTAAAGTCCTCCTTGCGCAACTGGCGCGCGAACTCGACGATCAAGATGCTGTTGGAAACGACGATCCCAGTCATCATGATTACGCCCATGAGCGACATGATGTTGAAGGTGCTGTGCGTGAGAAAAAGAATCAGCACTACTCCCGCCAGGCCTGGAGGGATCGCAACCAGGATGATCAGCGGGTCGATGAAAGAAGCGAACTGCGCCATCAGAATCAGATAGACCAGGACAATAGCCAGCATGAGGCCGATGGAAAAGCGTTTGAACGATTCCTGCATGCCGACCACGGATCCGAGCACATCGACCCGTGTGTTTTCCGGCAACTTTGTGTGCTTGACGATGTCGTTGACTTCGCGATTGATTCCACCTAAGGCCTCGCCTGAGGGCATCACATAGATGTCGATAACGCGCTGAAGCTGATAATGGTCGACTTCTGTCGGGGTATTCATCGGCGTTATATCAGCCACGGATTGCAGGGGCGTGTAACTCTTGATACCGGGAGCGCGCAACGGGATTTGTTTGAAATCCTCCATGCTCATGTTCTGGATCTGCTTATCGAAGTACTGCACGGTAAGCATGTAGTTGTTGCCCGTCTTGGGATCGATCCAGAAACTCGGCTCGATCATGCCGTTGGAGGTCAGGGCAGTGATTACGTTGTCCACCACCTGTTTAGGTGAGAGTCCAATCAGGCTGGCGCGTTCGCGATCGATATTCAGCTGCAATCCCGGATAAAGAAGATTTTGCGGAATCAGCACGCTGCTCACGCCCTTGCGGCTTCGAATCTGCTTGGCGATATTCGCCGCCAGTTTAAAAGCTCCGTCGAGATCGTTGCCCCGGACTTGGACGTCGAGGGGCGCGGGTAGTCCCAGGTTGATCACGGCATCGACCAATCCGCCCGCCTGAAAATATGTATCGAGTTCCGGCAAGTCTTCGGACAGTTTGCGGCGAACGCGCTGCATGTATTCATAGCTGCCGAGCTTGTGGTCTTCTTTCAAGCTCACCAGGACAAATGCCGTATCCATGGACGAGTTGCTGGTGTACATGGCGGAAAGGTCGGGGGTAATCCCGATATTGGAGACGATCATCCCCAGGTCGTGGGCGCCGATCACCTGGTGAATATCGTTTTCGACGCGCGCGATGTATTGATTGGTGACCTCGATCCGGGAACCGCTGGGCGCCTTGACGTTGATGACGAACTGGCCCGGATCGGTGCGGGGAAAATACGCTGTCCCCACAAATGGAAAAATTACAACCAGGACCAAAACGATGCCCGCGGCAATCCACGCCACGGTTCTCCCCGGCCGGACCAGAGCGCGAGTCACCGAACGCTCGTAAAGATCCAGGAGCTTCTGGAAACGCTGATTGAATCGGTCAATGAACCTGCGGAACAGCGATCGCGAAGCGGGCTTGTTCTCTGGCTCGCCTTGAATCTCATTCTCGACGCCCTCTACATGGAGGAAGGTCGCGCAATAGAGCGGCACAACCGTCATGGCGAAGACGTACGAGGCAAAGATGGACAGCACCACACCCAGAGCGAGATCGATGAAAAGGTAGCGGCTGACACCATAAAACAACGTTACGGGGAAAAACACGATCGAGGTGGTAGACGTGGCCGCCAGGACTGCCAGCGAGACTTCCATCCCTCCCTTTTCCGCTGCCACTCCTGGGGCTTCGCCGATTTCCATGTAGCGAAAAATGTTTTCCAGCACCACCACCGAGTCGTCAATCAGACGGGAAAAAGCCAGCGCCAAACCGCTCAAGAGCATCACGTTGATCGAGCCGCCCATGGCATTCATGAGCAAAAAACACACCAAAGCGGAAAGAGGAATCGACAGCAGTACAGCAACCGTGGCGCGAGGGCTACCCAGAAAAATGAGAATCATGATTCCGGTCAGCACGAGCCCGATTCCGCCTTCCTTCATGACGTTCTTGATGGCACTCTTGACAAAGATGGACTGATCGAAGACAACCGCCGTTTTGAGCGATTTCGGAATGTCCAGCAGATCCGTGATCGCCGCTTTGATTCCGTTCACAATCGTGATGGTATTGCTGTCGCCGCCTTGCTTCAGCACGGGGATGTAGACCGACTGCTGTCCGTCGATACGGACGATGTTGGTTTGGATCGCGCCCGAGTCCTTGGCCTCACCCACATCGGCAACCATCACCGACGCGCTGCCCACGGTCTTCAGCGGTATGCGGTTGATCTCTTCTACGTTGGGCAGTTGCGCATTGGCGTAGATGTTGTAATCTCTGGGACCGATGCGAACGTCTCCAGCGGGAAGAATCAGGTTGGAATCATTCACCGCGTGAACCACGTCCATCAGGCTAAGCTGGTGCGCCTCCAGTTTGACTGGGTCCACATAAACCATAATCTGGCGATAGCGTCCGCCAAAGGGTTGCGGCACCGAGGCGCCGGGTACATTGGCGATCTGGTTACGAACCTGGAATTGCGCCAGATCTTTGAGCCGGGTCTCATCCAGGCCTTCCCCTTTCAGCGTTACCAAACAAACCGGAAGGCTCGAGGCATCGAACTTCAGCACCACCGGCGGCAAAGTACCTGGAGGCAGACGCCGAAGATCGGCCATCGCCAGGTTCGCGATGTTGCTAAGAGCGGCATTGCCATCGCTGCCCGGTTTAAAGTAAATCTTGATCAGGCTTACGCCCGTCAAAGAGCGGGATTCGATGTGGTCGATGTTGCTGCCGAGGGTAAAAAAACGCTCGAACGTATCGGTAATGTCGGCCTCGACTTGCTCCGGCGGCATCCCCGCGTAGAAGGTCGCAACCACTACCACTGGAATCTTGATCTGCGGGAACAGATCCACCGGCATCCGCACCACGGTCGTCACGCCCACGACGGCGATCACCAGACAAAGCATGATCACGAAGAACGGGTTCTTCAGAGCGAATCTCGGCATTACTTTCGCTCTCCCGTCTGGCCTTCGCTCGCACCTGCGGGCGCTGACTCCAACTTGGGCGTCACCACCTCGTCGATCGCATAGTCGGACTGACCGGCGCCGATCACTCGATCCTTTTCTGAGAGACCGTGAACGATCTCCACGGTGGTGGAGGTTTGCTCTCCTAATTCAACGTTGCGCTTCTGCACGCGATTCTGATTGTCGAGAGCCAGCACGTAATGCTCGTTGCCTTCCTGAACTACGGCCTGGACGGGAACCGTGAGCGCGCCCTTTTTCCCCTGCAACGCGAGCTTCACCTCGGCGTACATGCCAGCGGTCAAAGTGTCTTGCGGATTCTCCACGTCAATCTCGGTGTGCATGGTTCGCGTCTCATCATTGAGTGCGTCAGCGAAGCGGGACACGCGACCCTGGAAGTCTCGATTCAAATCGAGAACATGGACCTGCACTATGCTGCCCAAATGGATCATCGGCACGGCGGATTCGGGAACTGGAATCTCCAACCGAAACAGTGACCACTCCGCGAGTTGCACCACAGGCTGCGATTGCGTCTCAGATGAGGTTCCGGCTGAGATTAAGGCGCCGGTGTCGACATACCGTTTGGTGACCACGCCCGCGAAGGGAGCCGTGATGTGCGAATAAGCCTGCAACGCCGAAAGGCGATCAAGCGTGGCTTTCGCCATCCCAAGTTGGTTCTGCGATTCAGCCAGAGCGGCGCGAGTGCTGCCGATCTGTGCCTCGGTCTCTTTATCTCTTGCCATCGAATCGTCCAGTTCCTGCTCGGCGACCAAACCCGGCCGCTCCTCGGAAGCCTGCTTGAGTCGCGTATATGCGGCGTGGTAAGCCTGGTGCGTCGACTCCGCCCGTTCGATTTCACTTTGGGCGCGGCGAATCGCGTCTTTGCTGCGAGCGATGTCCGCCTGGGCACCCGCGACCTGCGCATTCAGTTCGGGGACCTCCAGAATGGCCAGCTCCTGCCCGGTTCTGACCTTGTCCCCCACGTCCACAAAAATGTGGCGGATGTAGCCCGATACCTTGGCGTGAACGTCAACTTGCTGGAAGGGACGGAATTCACCGGTGAGAGTAATGACGTTTTCGAGTGGGCCGCGGGTGACGAATACAACCGGAGCGACCCGTCGCGGAGATTCATCGACCTTCCTGGCTTTCGCGTCACCAAGCGAATGCATGAGCAGCGTGATCGCGATCGCCGCGGCCAGCGCTGCAACTCCAATCAGTATATGTTTTCGTTGCAGCGTCATTTTTTCATTCTAAGATCTGCACAGCTCCGGGTAGTGAAAAAAAACCTACCCCCGTGAAAGGGGAGGACCGAACGCGGGGGTAAGGCTCGTACACGCTACGGTAATCAGCAGCGGAACGAAAGTAAAGACAATCCCATCCAACCCATGCCTCCAGAGGAACAGCCCAGATCACCCGGAAAATTGCGATGGAATGCATCGCGCTCCCAGGTTCACGTGGCTCGTTTGGTACTAAGTTCAGTTGGAGTGACTAGCTATTGACAACGAGGAAAAGATCAGCCGTGGGAGGCGGTCGATTGTAGAGACTTTCCTCCAGAAGAAGAGTTGGAAGAGGCGGGCCAGTCGGCCCCACACGGGGATAAAACGTGGGAGTCTGCGATACCGTGGCTCTAGCTACAGGCGCAGCCCAACGAATCGCATCGCGATCCATGTGCTGCCGCACAGCTTGCGAGTCACCGGACTGAACCGTTGTATTGTAGGAAAGTGTAACGTGGGAAGTTCGTGTAGCGAGTGTCAAGGCCAGAGAAAACATGACAACGCTGACGAGCGCCCAGTACCACCACGGCACCGAACGAACCGCAACGTCTGTTGTTTCCGCTTTCACCACGACAACCTCGGGATGATTATAGAATCCACGCGCCCAAAAGCAACATTACCGCCAGCACTGGAACTGATCCGACCCCTAGATCCGCACCGCACCAATACTACTACTACGGGCGTTCGCTATTTAGAGATGCGCCAGGAAGAAAGGGGGGTTGTTTAATTTCCTAGCGGGAAGACAACAATTGCGACGGCAGCGGGAGGTGCTGCTTAATGTGTACCTTGCTTGTGTACCTTGTTTGTGTACCATGCTTTTTCAACACTTGATAGTAAACTGCTGAAAAGAATGGCGGGGACGACGAGACTCGAACTCGCGACCTCTGCCGTGACAGGGCAGCGTTCTAACCAACTGAACTACGTCCCCACGCCTGTTTTCATTAGGTTAGCGGGAAAGCCGCATGTTTACTGCGCTTCCCTCACGTTCAATGGTTTCGCCTGCATCGCCCTGTTCAACCCCGTAGAACCAAATTCTGAGGTTAATGGACACCAAGGACACCAAGTTAAACCGCCGTCCGAAACCGTGCTGCAGGCAAACACCAACCCAGAGCAGCTGTCCCTGCCCCGTGAATGAATTGTAGCAGAGCATCGATTGATCCGTCAGGCTTTGACCACGTGCGAGTGGGGTTCTCGGGCCGTTTCCGCTCTTGGAGCAGGGTTGGTTTCAGGTTCTCGGTGAATGACCGATTGCTTCATACGGATTTCCGGATCTCGAATCCCTGTAAGACTCCGTCCTTCGATTTCCGTTCCAAAACTGAAAAGGTAGGTTCACCAAATGTCATCCATGAGAGACAACTCAATTGAGGCTGAGACCTCTGCCGTGTGAAGGCCGAGTGTGATTTTGAGCGGTCACGCTGATTCTGCAACAAGGCTCGATCTATCAGTCAGTTGCTGGCGGCTTGATTTCGGTGCAAGCACACGACATTAGGATTCATGGTCCGACGATGGTCCATTTATGGTCCGGTTTGAGCCAAAACAGGCTGACCTCCGCCCTCGGGGCAGAGGTCATTTCCGTTTCACGGCTTCAGCCTGAACCTACCCGGAGAAACCGTCCGAAAGCGTCTCACGAGCGTGCGATGCAGCTTCTTCGATCAAGAGTACACGCGAATCAAGCCGTCTTCCGAAGATCCTGCGCTCGGACTGAGTTGGCTGCCAGAGTAATAAGGTCGACTACATCCTTAGGGTGCGACACCATAGCGGCGTGGCTCGAAGGAACCGTACGGACCGTCGCGCCCATCCTCTTGGCCATGAATTCCTCCGCTGCAGGCGGAATCATCTGATCGTTTGAGGAAACCAAATACCAGGATGGAAGATGCTTCCACGCTGGCGGACCGGATTTCCCTGTGAATGAACTGGTGCTTAGAGGCTTTTGTACCGCTGCCATGATGCGCGCTTCGGTTGGATCTACATCTCCAGCGAATGCTTGCGCGAATCCGTCGCGATCAATCCAGAGGAAGCCGTGGTCGTCAGGCCGTATCTGTGCGGCACCAGCGGGAGCTGGCCCTTGTTTGCTGAGACCTTCGAGACTCTCACCTTCGTCCAATCCGAAAGCAGCGATATAGACCAGAGCCTTAACGTCGGGTGCGTTGTTCGCCGCCCCTGTGATCACCGCGCCGCCGTATGAATGTCCGACGAGTACAGTGGGCCCCTTTTGCATCGACAGCAGGTTTTGGGTGACCGTGATGTCGTCCTCAAGTGAAGTCAACGGCAGTTGCGCCGCCGTGACGTTAAAGTCCTTCTTCTGAAGGAGCGTAATGACCTTGCCCCATGACGATCCGTCTGCCCATGCTCCGTGCACCAGTACTACATTTGTTTTCGTTTCCATGTTGATCTCCTGATTTTCTTCGTTGATTTCTTTTGATTTGGTCAACTCTCGTAGGGCCCTCGATGATTCTTTGGGTCCTTGCGTTACAGATTATGGCCAGAATCTTCGGAAAACCGTTCAACCAGCCGCTGCTACAAGCAATGCCTCGACTTTCGAATCCAGACCTTGGGCAACTTTCAAAGCTTCGGGGCTTCCGTACGTAGCAAGAAAGCTCGCCATCCTGTCGTATGACAAATGAACTCCATCCGAACGCTCGTCGATGAGGATTGTCACGGGTGCGTACGAGCCAGCATCCGGCACATGTTGAACCATGGAGCTCATGGTAACGGGATTGCCCACAAGAAGGCGCATGCTTTGCCGGGCCGTCGCTCCGTTTCGCTTGCGCAGCACGCCACCGAGATCAAGACGCATAAACTCCGTTAGCTCCGACGGGCCAGTCGCTTCGCGCACGATCCTTTCAACTTCTGCGAACGTTTTTGCGGCAGCGATATTCTTGCCGAACGAACTCATTTCCGGATGCCCAATAGCCGCCTCCAACGCGGCAACTACATCCCGAAAACCTTTGGAAGAACTCACGCTAAATCGCTGCGCTTTGATTTCGTTCGTTGCCATACTGCATCTCCATGAGATACGGAAGACTGTGAGAGTGCTAAGTAGACGGTACGACGTTTGCAAAGATTCTTTTCCACTCCAAACGGCTCGTGACGTTCAAACCGCCGGCAACTGGAACTCCGGGCGCTCGTAGTACGAGCCGATCGCTTTCTAGACGAATCGAGCGGCACTGGCGACCACTGATTAGATTCGGCAGGAGTGAAACGGATGGTATATGCGTCACCGTTGCCTTCTCCTCGTCGACTTCGTAGGTCCCGCAGTAGGCGATGTAACCGCTCCCGGACGCCCGGTATTCTTCAGGAGTCCCATGATGCCAGTCGGACGAATGAAAGGGGGGGCGGCCCGGCTCCATCAGCTGCGCAGAGACAAATCCATCCGCAGTGTAGATAAGAAACCCTTGAGGATTGGGACCGAACGGTTGAGTCTCGTCGCCGTTTTCATGTTCATCTGTGTAGGCCACGAGACTCCATACTCCGACGAGTCGGTTCGCATAACTCGATAGTTCCGAGTCAGGTGCTTCAGATTGCGAGGCATACCTGCATCGTCCTCGCCTTCAATCGGGCGGTAGCCAAAGTAGCGCCAACCATCGATGACCTGCTCGGGGGAACCGCGGCTGATTCCCAACTGCAATCGACCGCTGGAAATTAGATCCGCAGCCCCTGCGTCCTCCGCCATGTAATGAGGATTCTCATACCGCATGTCGATCACTGCGGTACCAATTTCAATCTTTCGCGTTTTCGCACCAACCGCCGCGAGCAGCGGAAACGGTGATGCCAGTTGCTGCGCGAAGTGATGAACCCGGAAGTAGGCTCCGTCCATTCCAAGGCGCTCGGCCTCCACGGCGAGGTCGATAGACTGCAGGAGCGCGTCGGTCGCCGACTGCGTGCGTGACTGTGGTGAAGGTGCCCAATGACCGAATGAGAGGAAGCCAATTTTCTTCATGCAACATTAGTCTCCCATATCTTTGGATATGGCCGTGCGCCGCCTCTCCGCGTCGCTTTGCGCTAGCTGATCCTAGCCTCTGACTGATTGATCATGAAGGTAGACATCTCATTGAAGAATTTCCGAAGGACTTCTTCGGCTTTGCTTGGCAGCGAAGCTTCCCCCAACGCATTGTCCATCAGCCGCATCCAGCGGTCGCGGATAGTCTGATTGATGGGAAACGGCGAATGCCGCGCCCGGAGGCGAGGATGGCCTCTTTGTTCAATGTAAGTCTGGGGCCCCCCGAACCTACCGATCAGGAAATCTCGGAGGCGCTGCTCGGCCCCTGGAAGATCAAATGCCGGGTAGATTGGCCCTAGAAGGTCGTCTTGAGGGACTTGTCGATAAAAGGCGGCGACTAACCTTGCGAAACCTTCCGCGCCAATCATGGAATAAATTTCGAGTTCCGGTATTCCCATTAGCTCTCCTCATCGAAAAGTTCGGCGATCAGTTCTTGACGAAAACTGTTCGCCATACGTGACGCACTTCGATCTCGGAGGAGGAGGAAGACGTCAGGAGCTTCAAGAGAACGGACAACAAGTTTTCGGAAATGCAGGGAAATGGCAGAAACCGTGACAGGGCGAACAGATGTTGGTTGTAGTAAGTTGCTGATTTGTAAATCGCTTACATCATTCGTAACGGTGAGAAAGGAGCGTTCTAACCAACTGAACTACGTCCCCACGCCTGTTTTCATTGGGTTAGCGGGAAAGCCGCATGTTTACTGCGCTTCCCTGCCGTCCAAGGTTTCGCCTGTTTCAACCATTTCCACCTCATAACATATGAGGAATTCTGGCTGAAACCGACACCAAGTGAAACCGCGACCAGAGCATTTGTCTTTGCTCTACGAATCAAATTGTATCAGAGGACCTCCAAATCGCCGAGGCTGCCACCGTGATTGGTGAATTTCTTTCGCTGGCGCTCTTTTCGTGATCGCGGAGCGCGGATGGACTTTGTTACGAACTGGGGCTTCCGCGATTTGATGTTGCCGCCCAAGCATCGCAAACCTGATTTCTTCACATGTGAGCTATCTTGCTCAGACATGAAAGTCCACACCTGTCACTCTCTTATTATCCTGAGTGTGCAGATGGAGCCGCGAACGCTGATTCGCAGCTTTGATTCTCAGGTCGCTGCAGGGCGGGTCCCTGAGCAAGTCACGGCGGCCACATCCAGACAATCGGCATTCTTCATCCGTGTGTACGCCGCAGAACCTGGCGGAGACGCGATTCGACCCTAAAAAGTCTCGAACATCGAAGTTAGGGCAACACTTCCAGGCGGATGAGAGGAGTTAGCCCGCGAACCAAGGAAGGTAACATTATGCCTTTAATTCAAGTGCTGGAAGTTCTGATCGTGGTGGGTGTCCTCCTGTGGCTGGTGAATCGCTTCATTCCCATGCAGGGGACCATCAAGTCAATTTTGAACGGCGTCGTGGTCATTGCCGTGGTTCTGTGGATTCTGAATGTTTTTGGGCTCTTTAGCTCGCTTTCCCGGATACACGTTGGAACCTGAAGGATGACGGAAACCAGCCAATAACGGCTGCACGCACAAACGCAAGATCGATACAACGCCACACGGCAACGTGTGCCTGAAAAAGGAGACCTGTGAAAACAGCGCTTTTGTTAGCAGTCGGAATCACTCTCAGTGCGACCGCATTTGCTCAAACTAATCCTCGAACAACCTTGGTCGTCGAGCCCATAAGTCCGACACCTACATTCCGAGTGAATGTAGTCAGCCGCAGCGTGCGGGCCATCAACTACGAACATCGCAGCGGAGCCTCGAAGCTGGATTTCGCGGGTACGGACTTGATGCCTTCAGCGAACGGTGAAGCCAAGGTCAATAGCAAGCGGGGATCCATTGAGATCGACGCGGAATTTGGCAATCTGCAGAATCCGATGACTTTCGGCAATGAGTATCTGACCTACATTTTGTGGGCGATTTCTCCCGAAGGCCGGGCCGTGAACCTGGGCGAAGTGTTAGTCGGCGACAACCACCGCAGCAAGCTGCGCGTGACCACCGACCTTCAGGCCTTCGCTCTGATCGTTACCGCGGAACCTTATTATGCCGTGCGGCAGCCCAGCAACGTGGTCGTGCTTGAGAATGTGGTTCGCGAGGACACCAAGGGAACTACCGAGGCAGTAAATGCAAACTACGAACTAATGGAGCGCGGCGGCTATATTCCCACCGGCTACAAGTTCGACCCGGTGGTTTTGAATGCCAGGTTGCCGTTGGAATTCTTCGAGGCGCGTAATGCGTTGCGCATCGCTCAATCCGAGGGAGCCGAGCAGTATGCCAGCGATAGTTATCAGCACGCTGTCCAGTTAATGAACAATGCCGACGAATATGCCACGAACAGGCACATCGACAGAAAGCCGCTGATCGCAGTTGCCCGCGAGGAAGTGCAAACTGCCGAAGATGCACGCGAAATCGCAGTCAAGAAGCTGGACGAGATACGTCTGGCAAACGAACGTCAAACTTCAGCGGACGCTCAGGCAGAATCGCAGGCGCAGGCTAATGACGCGATTCGGCAGAAAGAGCAAGCGCAGTCCGACACGGCGAACGCTCAAGCGGCAAAGGCTCAGGCTGAATTTGATGCGTCAAACGCCCGAACCGACGCCGCTCATGCACAAACGGAGGCCGCGCAGGCTAAGTCCGATATGGCGGACAGCCAGGCTTCATCAGCCGCTGCCCTTTCGGCAGCCCAAGCGGATGCAGAGCAATCTCGTATAGCTGCGCAGCAAGCCCAGGCGAGCGCGCAACAAGCGGAAAGCGACAAAGCGGCCATGCGCACGCGCTTGTCGGTGCAGTTGAACTCCATTCTTCAGACTCGCGATAGCGCGCGCGGGCTTATCGTCAGCATGTCTGATGTTTTGTTTGACACCGGAAAATACTCGTTGAAGCCGGGGGCACGGGAGAAGCTGGCGAAAGTCGCCGGTATTCTGCTCGCCTATCCTGGACTCGACATTGCAGTCGGTGGTTACACAGACAATGTGGGCAGCGACGAAATGAATCAAACATTGTCTGAAAACCGTGCTGGATCGGTGCGCGACTACCTTGTGCAACAAGGCGTGTTGACGAATTCGGTTTCAGCCAGAGGTTTCGGTAACACCTTGCCCGTCGCCTCAAACGATAACTCTTCCGGCCGGCAACAGAACCGGAGAGTTGAACTTCTCGTGTCCGGCGAAGCCATCGGCAGCCCGGTTAACGCGACAACAGGAAGCTTGCAGTAAGAGCTCAGAGCAAGCTACACAACAAATTGATAATGGAGGCAACACCTATGAAACTAACTTGGAATTATCAGCACAGCAGTTTTGTCGTTGGCCCTCGGAGTGGCAGCTCCGGCGTTCGCACAGGAGCAGCACGAGCAGGAAGAATCGAAAGCCAAGCCCGCGCAGGAAGAGAAACAGGCGCAACCAGCGAAAACCGCTAAGCCAGAGGCAAAACCAGCGGCCCAAGAGGAGAAGAACACCAAACCGGCAGAAAACAACGCGAAGCAAGAAGACAAGAACGCCAAGCCGGCAGAAAACAACGCGAAGCAAGGAGAGAAGAACGCCAAGCCGGCGGAAAACAACGCAAAGCAAGAAGACAAGAACGCCAAGCCGGCAGAGAAAAACGCGCCGGAACAACACGCCGCTGGTAACCGTGGCGGCCAAATTCCCGCAGACAAATTCAAGGCCAACTTTGGGCAACAACACACCTTTCGCGTCACCCAAGGCGACTACAGCAATCACCGCTTCCAATACGGCGGCTATTCGTTCGGGTTCGTTGACCCGTGGCCGAGCAACTGGCTCTACACGCAAAACGTTTATGTTATCGACATAAACGGCGTGTACTACCTGTGTAACCCGATGTTCCCTGGCGTTAACCTGGCACTTAGCTTCACACTATAAACAGCTGGTTGGTGGCGCCTGAGGGCGCAACCAGACTTAGCTCCTCGGCGCGGGTCCATTTCCTGGACCCGCGCCGCTTTTTTGCCGGCGCCAACAACACTTGTAGATCGGGTGGCTGACGCAGGTTTGGTCGCTCATGGTTTCTCTCTTGCATCCGACGCCAGCAAAGCATCGCTGACAATGGTCTGGGCTTCCTCCAGGATGCGGCGCAGGTGGTCCGCTCCACGAAAGCTCTCCGCATAAATCTTGTAGATGTTTTCGGTCCCTGACGGACGCGCCGCGAACCATCCACTCTCTGCCGCCACCTTCAACCCGCCGATGGAGGCGCCGTTGCCCGGCGCGCGGGTGAGGATGGCCTGAACTTTTTCCCCCGCCAGATCGGTGGACCGGACCTGCTCCGGCGATAGCCTTCCCAGAATCTCCTTTTGTTCGGGTGTAGCAGGCGCCTCAACGCGGTCGTAAACAGGCTCGCCGAACTCGCGCGTCAGTTCTCCGTAGATCTCGCCGGGATCGCGGTCCATCCGCGCCGTGATCTCCGCCGCCAGCAGAGCCGGGACAATTCCATCCTTGTCCGTCGTCCAAACCGTGCCATCCAGACGAGCAAAGGACGCACCTGCGCTCTCTTCGCCACCGAAGCCAAGCGAGCCGTCGAGCAAGCCATCCACGAACCACTTGAAGCCCACCGGCACCTCGTAGAGCTTCCGGCCAAGCTTCGCCGTGACGCGATCGATCATCTGGCTGCTTACCACCGTTTTGCCGACCGCTGCTTCCTTGCGCCATTTCGGCCGATGTTGGAAGAGGTAGAAGATGGCGACGGAAAGGTAATGGTTGGGCGGCAACAGTCCCGCGCTTCGGGTGACGATTCCGTGGCGGTCATGGTCGGTATCGCAGGCGAAGGCGATCTGGAAGCGGTCCTTGAGGCCGATTAACCGCTGCATCGTGTAGGGCGAGGATGGGTCCATGCGGATCTGGCCGTCCCAGTCCACAGTCATAAAACGGAAGGTTGGGTCGACAGCTTCGTTCACGACCGTGAGGTTCAACCCGTAGCGCTCGGCAATCGGCCCCCAGTAGTGGACTCCGGCGCCGCCCAGCGGATCGACTCCCATGCTGATCTTCGCGCCCCGAATGGCATCCATGTCGATCACATTGGCGAGATCGGTAATGTACGCGTCGAGATAGTCGTGCCGGTGCGTCGTGGGGGCGCGAAGAGCTTTCTCCCAAGGAATCCTTTGCAAACCCACAAGGCCATTCTCGAGAAACTCGTTTGCCTTAGCCTCGATCCAGGCGGTGACGGCGCCTTCGGCCGGGCCGCCGTTTGGCGGATTGTATTTGAACCCTCCGTCATGTGGCGGATTGTGTGACGGCGTGATGACGATGCCATCGGCGAGTCCTGTTTTGCGCCCGCGGTTGTAAGTCAGAATCGCGTGGGAAATAGCCGGGGTCGGAGTGTATTCATCGCCCTCCGCCAACATGACTTCCACTCCGTTGGCCGCCAGAACCTCAAGCGCGCTGGCCTGAGCCGGTTCAGAAAGGGCATGCGTGTCCATGCCGAGAAACAGCGGGCCGTCGATCTTCTTCTGCTCCCGGTACAAGCAAATGGCCTGACTGATGGCGAGGATATGCCATTCATTGAAAGCCTTTTTGAATGAGGAACCGCGATGTCCTGAGGTGCCGAAGGCAACCCTTTGTTCTGCCACAGAAGGGTCAGGCACTTCCGTATAGTAGGCCGTGACGAGTCTGGGTACGTTCACCAGCATCGATGCTTCGGCCGGTTTTCCTGCACAAGGACTTACTTTCATGACTCTCTCGTCAACTGCGGTGGTGACCTTTGCGTCTTTTCGTCAGGTCTCCATCACTTGTCGAAATGCCTACGGTTTTGGAAGGATGCGGAGGCTAGTCGTTCAGAACGATGTTGAGCAGCGAGCTGTGGACCTGGAGACCGCCGTTGTAATGAATGAAACCCAATTTCCTAAACCGGTTCATAAAAAAACTGACGCGCGCACGAGTCGTGCCTATCATCTCGGCCAGGGTCTCCTGACTGATCTTGGGAACTACCGTCTCGGGTACGCCTTCCTTGCCAAAACGGGCGAGCAGCAGAAGGATGCGGGCCAGCCTTTTTTCGCTCGAATTGAAAAGCTGATCAACCAGATCTTCTTCGTAACGGATGTTCCGCGCCAACAAATAGGCCACGAACATGTCGGAAAAATCATGTTTCCGATGAAGCGCTTCCATCATGGCTTTCTTATCGATTCGGAGAACAGTGCAATCCGTTAATGCGGTTGCAGAACCCATGCGGAGAGCTTGGCCGGCAAGCGAACCTTCGCCGAAAAACTCTCCTTCGCCTAATATGGCGACCGTTGCTTCCTTGCCAGTCCTGGAGACCACGGTGAGTTTCACCTTGCCCGTCTGGACATAGAACGCCGCATCGGCGATATCCCCTTGCGCGAAGATTTCTTGTTTCCTCTTGAAAAGCACAGACTTCCTGCCCTCGCCGATGGTTGCGAGGAATGCATGGGGATCGAAATTGCGCCTCTTCTTGGTCGCTACACCTGGATTTATCGCACTACGCGAGGTTTGGAGTGTTGGGCCGATCGGGGTTTGGCGGGCGATTTTCCTTGTGATTGGAGTAACGTTGGCTCGGCGAGCTGGAGACATACGCACCTCCCTCTGCGGGGAGCGACCGGTTCTATTTTACCATTTTCCTAAACAGAGTAATATCCCGAAAACCACAGCCCGCCAGGGCTGGATGGTCCCAAATCAGGGAGAGCCCGGCCTGAATGAAGATTGGGTCTGGTGGTTCATGGGCCATTCTGCATAAATCGATCCAACCTACCGCGACGGCAAAGATAGAAGGGTGAGCAATTCAGACCAGCTATGGTTCAGCGCCTGGGCGATCATGATGCTGAGGACTATCGCGCTCCGCAGTTCCGAAAGGAGCGGAGGGTGGCGTCCGCCAGAAAGCAGGTCGAGGTGTATAGCGGAGCACATTTATGGCTTTCTCGCATGCACATCAACGCTACGCAAGGAGCACCCAATCCGTGATCGACGGGAGATCCAGCGCGGTCGCAGGCATGGAACCTCCACTCCAGGGGCCGCGGACATCATTTATGCCCTCCATGGTGAGGTCCTCTTGGGGCTCGATCAATAAGTTTTTTGAGTGGTTTGGCGAGCTGGGCATTTTTTTCTGGCAGGTTGTGCGCGCCGCAGTGACGCCGCCGTTTGAATGGCGCGAATTGTTTCGACAACTCGACGAGGTCGGATCCATGTCCCTGCCGCTGGTCGCCTTGGCCGGCGCCGCCACCGGCATCGTTCTCTCTTTGGAAGCCCGTTACAGCCTAACTCGTTTTGGGGCTAAGTCGCTGCTTCCCGCCGCGATCGTGTTCTCCGTTATGCATGAGACCGGTCCGATCATTACCGGGCTGGTAGTGAGCGGTCGAGTGGGCGCGGGCATTGGCGCGGAGCTGGCGTCGATGAAAGTGACCGAGCAGATCGATGCCATCGAGACATCGGCGGTAAACCCTTATAGGCTACTGGCGGCGCCCCGCATTCTGGCTTGCATCCTAATGCTGCCTTTGCTGACCCTCGCTGCCGACTTATGCGGCCTGGTAATGGGCTGGGTTGCGCAGGCCCTGGTTGAGCCGCTCTCGTTCCACCAGTTCATCAGTAGCGGCTTTAAGGGCGCCGACTTTAACGATTTGCTGCCCCCTACGTTCAAGACCATGGTGTTTGGCTTGATCATCGGGCTGATCGCGTGTTTTCAGGGAATGCGGACACGGGGAGGCGCCGCGGGCGTGGGCCGTGCGGCCACGAGTTCGGTAGTGCTGTCCTCGCTGTTCGTGATCCTGGCCGATGTTGTGCTGGTGAAACTGATTCTCATATTTTTCCCGTGAACCTTTTCCGGTGAATGTCGACTGAGCAGCTGGTGAAGCGAGTATGGAAACAATCGATCAAGTTGCGGTGAAGCGAGGAGAAGCCGAGGAAGATTCCAGTGCGCCAGCTATCGCTGTCGAGGACTTGCATAAGTCGTTCGGAAGTCAAAAGGTTCTGAACGGGATCAGCCTGGCCGTGAGTCGCGGCGAGACCCTGGCGGTGCTGGTGCGCAGTGGTACCGGTAAGAGCGTATTGCTGAGGCTCATCATCGGTCTGGAGAAGCCTGACTCGGGATTGGTGCGCATCCACGGTCAAGACATCGTCGGCCTGGCTCTCGACCAACTCGGAGAAATCAGAATGACAATGGGCTTTCTGTTTCAGCACGCCGCGCTTTACGATTCGCTGACCGTGGAGCAGAACGTGGCTTTTCCGCTACAGCACCATAAGAAGGAGATGTCGAAATCTGGGCAGGGCGACCGGGTCAAACAATTACTGGCGGAAGTGGGCATGGAAGGCGACTTGCAGAAGATGCCTTCGGATATCTCGGGTGGCATGCAAAAACGGGTAGGGCTGGCGCGTGCACTGGCTTTGGAGCCGGATATTCTGCTGCTCGACGAGCCCACCGCTGGCCTCGACCCCATCAGCGCCGCGGAGATCGATGATTTGGTTCTCAAGCTCCAGGAGGAGCATCACATGGCATCCATAGTCGTGACTCACGATCTGCACAGCGCGAAGACGATTGCCGACCGTCTGGCCCTGATCAATGAGGGAAATGTGGTGATCGAAGGCAGCTTTGAAGAACTTCAGAACAGTGACATCAAGTTTGTCAGGGAATTTCTAAAGCATTCGTAGGAGGACATATGTCGAGAGCGGCGCGGTTGGGAGCTTTTATCCTTTTAACTCTGGCAATTCTGGCGGCCGGTGTCTTCATCATCGGGAGCAAGCAGTATCTTTTCAGCTCCACGTACCAATTGAAGGCGCAATTCGACAATGTGGCGGGCCTGGATGCGGGAGCCGATGTGCGGGTAGGCGGGGTCCACAGTGGAACCGTGAGCAGCATCGTGTTACCTCACAAGCCGGGCGACAAAGTCACGGTAGTTTTGGAACTCGGCAAGGCGACGCACGAGATCATCAAGCAAGACTCCATGGCCACAATCGAAACCGAGGGGTTGTTGGGCAACCAGTATCTGGCGATCTCGTTTGGATCGGCGGGGAAAGCCAATGTGCGGGATGGCGACACCATCGCAAGCGCACCGCCGCTCGAAATGGCAGACCTACTGCAAAAGACAAGCGGGATTCTAGATAGCAGTCAGCAAGCCATCCAGAACGCTACTCGGGCGACGGCCAATCTAGACTCGATCAGCGCCAAGATCAATGGGGGTCAGGGAACCGCGGGAGCGCTGGTTAACGACAAACAGCTCTATAACAACCTCGCACAGACGTCGAGCTCCATGCGTGACACGATGGTCCAGGCGCAGGCAGGGGTTACCGACTTCCAAGAGAACATGGAGGCCCTGAAGCACAACTTCCTTTTGCGCGGATATTTCAAGAAACGCGGCTACGAAGATTCCGCCGAGCTGGCCCAAAATGAAATCGAAAGGATGCCGCAAGGCACAGCGATAAAGGAGTTTACCTACACTGCGAAACAGCTCTTCGATAAGCAAGATTCGGCCAAGCTGAAGAATCAGAAATCTCTAAACGCGAGCGGCGAGTTCCTGGCCAACAACCAGTTCGGGCTGGCGGTAATCGCGGTATCCGCGGGCATGGAAGGCGATAGCCAGAAGGACTTGGTTTTAACGGAAGCCCAGGCCATGGTTGTGCGCGAGTATCTGGTAGAGAACTTCGGATTTGACGATAGTCAGCTTAGAACTCTGGGAATGGGTAAGCAGACCAGTACGAAATCCGATGCCGGCGGGGGAACGGTGCAGATTATCATTTATCCCGCCGGGACCGAAATTCCGCCCAACAAGCAAACGCAGCCGGCGAGTGTGCCATCTAAAGCAACCTCAGACCAAACGGTTCAGTCGTCGGCAATCGCCACACCGAAACCATAGGTGCGGCAGGCAGGGAACGAGCCACAAGTTAAAGAACAAAGGACACCCCTCAACGCAGCAAAAACTGGAGCGGGCTAAACTTTCTTGAGCCACGGTTGGTGGAGTCTCACACGACCGTCATCGTCCCATTTGACGACCGCGTCATCTTCGTTCGCTTGCTCAACAGTACCAAATACTCCGGTGGGCTTTCCGAAATCGCCCAACCCCTCGACGCGATCTCCGGGATTCAGTTCCTGGCCGGTAGCAGGGGGCTCGGCGAGCGATGGCTTCCTGGCACGGTCTGCGTCCGGGGTCGCCCCGGGGTGTGACAGCGGCGGTTGGGGAGCTTTATGCAGCTTAGGCATTGGATGATTGGTGATTTGAGTCATTTATTCCACTGTTTCCGTCTAAGAGGGCAGAACAGCGCCTTTCGCTGCGACGGCTTATCTCCTCGATGGTAGAGGATAGGCTGGAAAAGAATGGTTCGGCTGGTCTACACTGCACAGTTTTGACAATTAATTTGGCTCGGATCCGCTCACAATCCTGCATAGCGCGCCGTACAAATCAAGCGTTAAAAGTGGTCTAATGTGAACAGACATCCGTCTTCGCCAGTTCTATCATGTGGGGTAGAAGTGAGATGACCGTTACAAAGGCCAGTCCAGCTTCCTCATAGGTTCTTAGGAAAGCCGCGTGCGCCATGGGTCCAAGTTCGATCTTGCAGGAAGTTCAGCAACTCTACAACGTGAGTGACCGTCTTGACTTGCTGGCGGGGCAACATCCCTCATCTCAGAAGCACTCAGCACCATATCGGGAAGCGTTCGCAACACGGCAACTCTGTTGGAGGTGCTGGTGGCAACGAAAATGGCGCCGGCCTTCGTGCTAGATCCAGCAGAGGCGTGATTTGCTCATCGCTGTCCTGGAGCGTGCGGCGCGGAACCTAGTCGTAGAGAACGACATTTAGAAGTGAGCTATGAACTTGCAGCCCGCTGCCGCCATAGTCGACGAAGCCTAACTTTCTGAACCTATTCATGAAAAAACTGACCCGCGACCGGGTTGTTCCTATCATCTCGGCGAGGGTCTCCTGACTGATTTTGGCGATTACAGTCTCGGGTACACCTTCCTTGCCGAAACGAGCCAGCAACAACAGAATCCGAGCTAGTCTTTTTTCGCTGGAATTGAAGAGTTGGTCAACCAGGTCTTCTTCATAACGGACGTTCCGTGCCAGCAGATACGCGACAAACAGATCGGAGAACGTATGTTCCCGGTGAAGCGCAAGCATCATTGCCTTTTTGTCAATGCGCAGAAGTTCGCAGTCCGTCATGGCGGTCGCGGACCCCATGCGTAAAGGCTGCCCAGCCAGACCACCTTCTCCGAAAAACTCTCCCTCGTTCAATATGCCCAGAGTTGCTTCCTTGCCAGTCTTGGATACGACGGTGAGTCGAACGCTGCCTTCCTGGATGTAGAAGACTGCGTCAGCCGCGTCCCCTTGCGCGAAGATTGTTTGCTTCTTGGGAAAAAGCACGACCTTCCTGCCCTCGCCGATAGTGGCCAGAAATTCCCTGGGATCGAAGTCGCGATTTTTCCGGGCTGGAGCGGTTGCTGCCTTCAATGGGTTCTCCTCGGGTGGAGCTACACTACAGTCGTACTTAGTATGACAGAATCGTAATCACGAAAGATGTTCACTTTTGCTCACTTTGGCAAAGAATTGTTTAAAAGACGCTGGCGGATCTAATGAATTGCCGCTAGGCTAATGCATCGAAAGTGAGCATTATTGAACATTTCCCGGCTGTGGGAAAGTTGCACTATAAGGTCGTGAAGACCAAGGACCTTACGCTGAAGCAGATACAATCCGTGCCTTGTCCAACTTGTGGTGCAGCCATCGAGGAAGCTTGTGAACTGCATTCGGGTACCTTGCGCACCGAGCCACACCGAGATCGGAAGCTTTCCGCAGCCGAGGCCTTGGAAACAAAGCCCGGTAAACGATAACGGCGTAAGGCCAGGCGGTGCTCTTTTGCGCAGGCAGGTTATCCCGCGCTAGATCGCAGCACAGAATGCCCTTTTACTTGGTTTTCTGCTCGCTGGCAGTCTCTTGCTCCTGCTCTTCAGCCTTTTTCCAAGTGGGATTGGGGTTGTATTCCGTCAAGGCCTTGGCGACAACGTCGGTCTTCTTGCCGAGATCCTTCTCATAGACGACCCCATCCTGGTCAACGATGAATGTCATCACACCGGACGACCGGTATTCCGCGGGATAAGCCGCGAAAGCGAAGCCCTCGGTCATCTTGCCATTCACGATGTAGCTCTTCGCGCCGCCTGGTCCACTCTTTCCCTGACGCACGAGGTTGTGAAAATAGTAACCGCGGTAAGGAGTTGGAGGGCCCTCTAAACTTTTGCTAAAGCCCTTGGCAACGGCCGCTGCCACCAGCGGCCCGATGGGGCTTTGCGGTTCGCCCGCAGCCGCCTTCCAATAAAGACCATCATGCTGTCCTTCATCACTAAAGATTTTCTGCGCGTACTCCTTGTGCTCCGCGGAGTATTCTTTTTGCGCCGCCACCAGTTCCTGACAAACGCGGATAGCCGATAGTTCATTCCGGCCGATTCGCCTGTACAAAATTTCGTTCTTGCCCGCCTCGGTGTCGAAATACCACGAACTACCTTTGTTCACGAGCGGTATCGGCGTCGGCCAATTATGCGCGCCGATATACAGGATAGTGGTTCCATCCGGTTCTTTCACCAGACGGTGCATTTCCTGATATCTCTGTACGAAATTAGCGCGGCTGTTGGCGTCCTCAGTTTCGTCTCCCGACGAGACGATTTGCTTTCCGTCGGGTCCGAGAATATCGAGCAAAGCCTTTTCGTCGTTACTCTGCGCTGCCGTGACCAGTGCGTGGCTCGCCGCTTCCGCTGACGAAAAAGTTTTCTGGCCCGGTTGCTGCGCCGCGGAACGGGTGGGAAAACACACCGTCAAAAGGATAGCGACCACGGCTAATTTCGGAAGATTGGCCCAATGAAATTTGTCGAAGTTCACCTTCGTTCGCCGCATATGGCTTC
>Ga0224558_1001226_pt1 | contig 27491 bp, 22 predicted proteins | sample 714S32024metaG_FD_180682 | JGI IMG/M metagenome (GOLD analysis project Ga0224558, IMG submission 180682) | Peat soil microbial communities from Stordalen Mire, Sweden - 717 S3 20-24 | ecosystem: Environmental > Terrestrial > Soil > Wetlands > Peat | place: Sweden: Norrbotten County, Stordalen... | reverse complement strand
GTGAAAGGTGTGGGACCACGCTGGTCAGACACGCCGCGGCGTGGCACCATTCGGTATATGGCAGTCGTTGGCGATCGCGTGCAGGTCTCTTCGAGGAAAGTCGGCGAGGCTCCCCGCGATGGAGTCGTAACCGGCGTGACCGGGTCGCTCTTGCGGGTGCGGTGGTCGACAGGGGAAGAGTCCACTGTCGTGCCCTCGATGGGTTCGCTCGCGGTCGTCGGGAAGCAGTCGGGCAGTGGCGGCCGCAGACGGCAGACAACGAGTGCTTCTGCGGCGAAGGGCAAGTAAGCCGGTGACGCGAGTCGAGAGCTACGACGAGGATGTTCAGGAGTGCGCGTACCTGATGATCCGACCCGACCCGCGTTGCCCCGAGTGCGCCACGATCATGGACTGGCGGTCCGCGCACCGCGGGATCGCCATCACCAACGGGACGGAGATAAGGCTCTCGGACAACCTGTCGGTAGGTCGCCACCTTCACGTGCTGGACCTGCAGGTCGCTCACCGCAGGAACCGCGTGGTGCGGGAACGCAAGGAACGGGAGAGGAAAGAACGTTTCCGCCCGGTGGCGTAGCCCGGTCTGCTCTTCGCCAGTCCGTCGCTCTTCCCATCCGGTCGTCCGCCGATAGGGGACTAGTCGACGTACCGCAAGGCACGAGGATCAGGTGTTACGCCGCTTCCTCGCGCGGTCGATTCCACTGCTCAGCGACTGCGCATCAAGCCATTTCCCCATCTCGACCCCCAAGAGTTCCAGAACTCGACGGACTGGCCGTCCTCGGAAAGGCGCAGGGGCTCGACGGCGTGAAGGTCGAGCGGAACCTCTCCCGGCTTCGGCCATCGAATTATGCCCGTGGTCGAACGGTGCGCGGACTCGAAGAGCTGGAGTATCAGCTGCAAATGGGGGCGAGCCCGCGCCGGTACGCCCGCATTTTCGAGATTCGCTGCGAGTCGCAGATAATCCACCAGGTCATCGAGAGACCGCACCGGTTCGTACCAGAGCTGCGGGATCTGGCTTGTGAATCGGCTGACTCGTTTGCCATGAATTGGAAGCGTGCCGTTCACGTGAGGCAGGCCGTCGACAGCCTTCACCAATAGAAAGCCCTCCGTACGGTCGACAGAAGCTTTGCGCATCAGAGATATCTGCCATCGGCGTCCCAGGTCACCCCTGGTCGCGCAGTTGGGACCACAGGTCTCGTCGAGGCGGTGGTTGTGAACATCCCAGCCCAGACTCAGCCACGTCTTGAGTGACTTGGCGAGGCACTCTGCGCATTCGAGATCCCGACCCGGCAGTGGCCTGTTGTCGAGATACATGCGACCTCGCCAAGTCGTTGCCTCGGGAATCGAGTGACAGTTGCTAGTCGATCCGCAGCTTCGACATGAGGCGCTCTGGGACAATGTCATCTGCACTCCACCTAAACGCTCAGCCGACCCCATCAGTTCCGCGAATATTGAAGCAATCGGCTATCTCAATGGCACCGAATACCGGGCTGACTCTGGACGGCGCCGCCCGTCCCGGAAGCGGCTGCGCCTCTTTGACCCCACTGCCAGGCTCCGTGATGCCAATCCAAAGCAACCTTACGGCGATTCTGCAAGAAGGGCGTCCAAGCGCGCAGCCTGGAGCGATGATCGGAGCTGTGACAACCATTACCTGCAAGCGCTGCGGACTCAGCTTCGAGACCGAAGCGACCACAAACACTCGCTGTCGCCGCTGCCGGGCCGTCGTACGCGTGCCAGCTTCGGCCCGGATTCCCAATGGCTCCGGCTTTAGGCGAGAGCACACCATCGGCGTCGTCCTGCTCGGCTGCGGCCATCCCGCCGTCGTGGTCGTTCATCCAGGCAGGTCGATATCCGCCACCCTCAAGCGGTACGAGTGGGAATGCCCGGACACCGGCGCCGCCGTCGCTGCGACACAGGTGCTGGCGGTGCTCTCGGAGGCGGAATACGACAACCTGGGTCAGGAGGCTTTTGACCTGCTCGTCTCTACTGGAGCCGCGAGCTAAGCGAGACCCTTTCAGCAAGGGCAACCGGTGGATTGGAACCGAGGTCGAGCGGTACGTTGGTCCCTGACACATAGGTGTCCCCGGCACCGCGCTGAACGGCCCGGGGACTGGCACCAGGGAGATACCCCCGATGCGTTCCGCAGACTACTTGTCGGCTCCGGCTGGCACCACGACCCTTACCCGCACCCCGGAAGATATCGCCGACTCAACTACTGCACTCGCCGAGACCTACAGTCGGCCCGACCTCGGAGGTGTCTGTGTCGCCGACGGCTTTGGCGTGCGAGTGATCGTCGAGCACGGCGCCCTCGAAGTCCACGACGGCGTAGGAGCGCACCGGCGCACTCGCCGCTACGACCGGGCCACCCATGGGCTCCGCCGCCTCGTGATCTTGAATGCTGCCGGCATGGTCAGCCTTGACGCCCTGCGCTGGTGCGCGAACCTCGGCATCGGGATCCTGGTGCTCGGTTCGGACGGCACGGCTCAGCTCGCCTCGACGCCTCGCACTACCGACGATGCCCGGCTCCGCCGTACCCAGGCTCTCGCGCCATTCGAGCCATACGGTCTCGACGTCGCCCGGTGGCTGATGTCTCGCAAGATCCAGGGCCAAGGAAAGCTGGCTCTTCGACGCTTCGGCGACTCGATGACGGCCGAGACGATCGGCGATCTCGCTCTCGCCACCGAGAGAGTCGAGACAATCGACGAGCTACGCCAGCTCGAAGCGAGCGCTGCCGCCCTCTACTTCGGGGCCTGGTCTGGCCGCGCAGAGTGTGCCCCGATCTTTGCGACCAAGGACCGTCTCCGGATCCCGCCGCACTGGTCACGCTACGAAGGGCGCCGTTCGGTGCTCGCGTCCGCGGCCTCGAACCGCAAGGCCGAACGACCCGTGAACGCGATGCTCAACTGCCTCTACTCGCTCGTCGAGGCGGAAGCGATCCTCGCGTGCCAGGCCGTGGGGCTCGACCCCGGGCTCGGGATCGTCCACGCGGACGCGAAGGGAGCCAGTCGCTCGCGCTCGACCTCATGGAGCCGGTACGGCCCGAGGTCGACGCCTTCGTGCTCGACATGGTCGATCGCCGCACGTTCCGCAAGGCGGAGTTCACCGAGACCGCCGACGGCCACGTCCGCCTGCTCGCACCGCTCACGCATGAGCTGGCCGAGACGATGCCCCAGTGGGCCAAGTCGCTCGGTCCGGTCGCCGAGCACGTCGCCCACGTATTCGGCAAGGCCATGGACGGCACCTACTCGGCAGCCACCCCGCTCACACGGAGTCGCACCCGGACAGCCCAGGCGGTCGTGAAGGCGCGCAAGGTCGAGGCGACTCGTCGTGCCGCCGCCAGCAGGGTCCTCCAGCGCCCACCGGCTCAGTCAGCCGCTCTCCCCCCATGGACCTGTCCCGACTGCGGAGGAGCTGTCACGAATCCTCGCCATGTCCGCTGCGAAACTTGCATTGCCGCGGACCCCGCACAGGCGCCTGAGATCAGGGGTCGGCGTGGCGTCGCCATCGCGGCCCGCAAGCGGGCGCTGACCGAATGGGAGCAGGCAAACCCGGACACGGTCTACGACCCCGAGCTGTTCCGGCGGGACATCCTGCCGAGGCTTGCGGGCGTAAAGCTCTCCGAGATTGCCGAGGCTGCCGGCTGCTCGAAGGCGTACGCGAGCGATATTCGGCGGGGCAAGTGGACGCCGCATGTTTCGACGTGGTCGGCGCTCGCCGCGCTGGTCGGAGTAATGCAGCCGGCACGGTACGCTCGATGACCGAGAGGTCGCCCATGGCTGAGTACCCAAGGCTCGTTGTCGTTCGTACGAGGCCTTACCGGCACCTCGCCGAGGCGGTGGCCCCGGTCGGCACCCCCCTGGGGCAAGACGGTGGCCCAGCCCAGAAGGCCTACGAAAAGGCGAAGAAAAGATGAGCACCGACCAGCCCACTAAGGCCCGGAATGCCTACCGCAAGACGGTGGACCAGGCCAAAAAGGGCTACGACGAGGCGCTGGCCCAGGCCAAAAAGGCCTACGACGAGGCGCTGGCCCAGGCCAAAAAGGCCTACGACGAGGCGATGGCCCCGGCCAAAAAGGCCTACGAACAGGTGCTGGCCCCGGCCGAGAAGGCCTACGAACAGGCGCTGGCCCCGGCCAAAAAGGCCTACGACGAGGCGGTTGCGCCGGCCAGCAAGGCTTACGACGAGGCGATGGCCTCGGCCAGCAAGGCTTACAACGAGGCGATGGCCCCAGGCCTACAAGGCCTACCGTGATCCCGTTCCGACCGTCTCGCCGGACTGAACCTCGCCATCCCACCCTTTCCTGACAGGCCGCACCGACGGCGGGGTTTCCGGGCTGAGCGGCGGCTCCAGGCCGGCCACATCGATACCCGAAGAGCCGCGCCTTTCGAGCGGAGCCGAGACGAGCCGGTGGGAGTGGCAGAGCCGGCGGGTACCCTTGAGCACGAGGAGGCCACACAATGGCCACGCTCGTACTTCCGTCCGACAGGTACCACCCCCGCTCGCAGCTTCACCAGGAGGACCCCGAGTGGCAAGCCGGCTACCGAGCAGGACGTCACGAGAGATGGCTGATCGCTGGGGCCAGCGGAGGCTTGCTCGGCTACCTGATCGGACGCCCCCACCATCCGCTCGTATGGGCGAGTCTCATGGCACTTATTGTCATCAGCGTCGTCGTAGCCCTCTGGCCCTTCGTGGCGAGGCGTTGGCCGCCGAAGCCGAGGCCTACTACACCCTGGCCAGGGATAGGTCCGAGGTCGGGGCGAGTCCAACCTACGATCCATGGCCTCCACCGCCACGAGGTCGGCATTGCCAACGAAAGCCGTTCCGGCGGCGAGTGCCGCGGCCCAGTCCGGGGGCGGGCAGCTCCGGCGGGAGCGTAGGACGATGGGGCTTCGGATCCGTCTCGTCGAGCCCCGTCCGGCCGGCCACAACGTCTACGACCGTGCCCTCCTGCCCCGTCTCGGTCTCCCGCTCATGGCCAAGATGCTTGCCGAGTCGAGCCACGACGTCCGCATCTACTGCGAGATACTCGCACCGGTCGACCTCGACGACCTTCTCGGCGCCGACCTCGTTGGGATCTCCTCGACCACTGCCACCGCGCCTGCCGCCTACCGCCTCGCCGACCTTCTCGGCACCGCCGGGGTGCCTGTCGTCCTCGGCGGCCCGCACGTGAGCTTTCGCGCCGACGAGGCGCTCGGCCACGCCCGCTACGTCGTGCGCGGCGAGGGCCAACAGACGATCTGTGAGCTCGTCACCTGCCTCGAGGAGGGACGGCCGCTTGAGGAGGTGCGGGGGCTCTCCTTCCGGACTGGAGACGGGGAGTTCCACCACAACCCCGCCCGGCCACGCTGCACCCAGGAGGAGTTCGAGAGGCTGCCGATCCCCGACTTGAGCCTCATCGAGGGCCATCGCCGGATGACCATAAAGCCGCTCATGACCCAGTGGGGCTGTCCCTTCGACTGCGAGTTCTGCTCGGTGATCGCGATGTTCTCCCGGGCCGTCCGTCACCGGCGCACCGACCAGGTCCTCGCCGAGCTCGAGGGCCTAGGCGCCGAGCGGGTCTTCTTCTACGACGACAACTTCGTCGTCAACAAGGCCCGCACGACCGAGCTGCTGCGTTCAATGCGCGTCGCCGACCTCACGCCGATATGGTCCGCGCAGGTCCGTGCCGATGCCGCCAGGTGCTCGCTCTCACGCCCGGAGGTCGATCATGAGTTCCTCACCCTCATGCGCCAGTCGGGCTGCCAGATGGTGATGATCGGCATCGAGACGATCACCGACGAAGGGCTGGCACAGATCGGCAAGCGCCAGAGCGTCACTGCGGTCGAGCAGGCCGTCGGCGCCTTCCACGACCACGACATCGCCGTGCACGGCATGTTCGTCGCCGGGCTCGACACCGATACCGCCGCTAGCGCCCCAGCGACCGCCGATTTCGCCCGCCGGCTCGGCATCGACACCTTCCAGCTGATGGTCGAGACCCCGGCTCCCGGCACGAGGCTGTGGGACCGGATCGCCTCCGAGGGCCGACTGCTGAGCGACGACTGGTCGCTCTTCGACGGGCAGTACGTCGTCACAGCCCCGGCCCAGATGACCGCCCTCGAGCTCCAGCTCGGTGTCCTCGAGGCGATGCGCCGCTTCTACTCCTGGCCGACCATCCTCGCCTCCGGGGTGGCGAGAATAGTCAGCCACCTCCCGGACCTCACCTCGGCCGCACGGCCAGCCTTCCTCCGCCAGCTCCCGACGATCGTCCGCCTGGCCTGGGCACGGCGATGGGAGGACATCGAGCCCTTGCTCGACGCTGCCCTCCCGGCGCGAGTGCGGACACGGGTCAACGCCGCGCTCTGGCTCCCAGCCGTCCGCTTCTGCGCCCGCCGCCAGCTCGCCGCCTGGTGGGAGCAGGACGGCTTGCGTGCACACCTCAAGTTCCTCGCCTCGCTAAGCACGTCGACCGCAAGCCCCGGAGCGCCGGCCGTAGCCGCCCCGTAGCTCTCTAACAGCACCTAGTCCTACCACCCAACCCCGACGCCGCCACGTGGGCGAACGTGGGGGCCTGTGTGCCGGCCACCGCGCCTTCCGGCCGGGCTTCGGGGTCAGTACCCCTGCCCTGTCGGCCTCCCCACCGTCGTGCCTCGGTTCCGACTCGCCGGACACGCCCTGCCCTGGCGGACCGGCTTAGGCGAGCTCGGGGTTAAGCCCCACGACCGTCTCGGGTCGTAGCTCATGGGGGGCTGTGGACACCTTGCGAAGCTTGGTCATAGCCACCGCAAGCACCGACAAGGCGGACACGGAGGCGATGAGCCACAAGGTGGAGCGGCTGCCGAAACTTCCAGCAAGGACGCCGCCGAGGAAGGAGCCAACCGGCATGGTGCCCATGACTAAGAACTTCATGGTGCCGGTCATCCGAGCCAGGAGGCGACTGGGAGTGATGGCCAGGCGCAAGCTCACCTGGTTGACCCCGTAGAAGGGGGAAGCCAATGCACGACAAAACCAGCCCACTACTAGCACCGGGATCGCGTCCCCCGGCTTTGCCAAGGGGAATAGCGCTGGAGCGGTACCACCCAACAGGGCGGCCAGCAGCATCGTCCGTCCCACACCGAGACGGGCCGTGACGCTGCGCACCAGTGGCGCTCCGAGCACGAAACCCAGGTTGCCCAGGAGGAAGATCACGCCGATAGTGCCAGCGGAGAAATGCAGCACCCGGACCTCGAAGAGCACCAGGACGACGTTGAGGGCGGCACCCACACCGTTGACGGCCCCGGTGTACACCGCCGTCCAGCGCAGCAGTGGGTGGCGGGCGACGTAGCGAAGCCCCTCAGCTATCTGCTCGCGCATGGTGGAGTCGTCCTCCGAGACGACAACCGAGGGCTCTGGCCGGCGAATGCGCCTCACCGACAGGCCTGCCACCACGAAGCCGAGAGCGTCCACGAGAAGGGCCAGCGGTGCGGAGAGCGCCCTGATGAGGAACCCGGCGAGACCGGGTCCGACGAGCTGGGACCCGGAGTCACAGAGGGAGAGTCGAGCGCTGGCCTCGTGGAGGCGGGACGTCCCCACCAGAGAGGGAAGGTAGGCCTGCCAGGCAATGTCGTAGAAGGTGGTCATGAGACCGACGAGGAAGGCGACCGCGTACAAGATCTCGACGTCGAGGCGGCCCAACGCCCAGAACACGGGTACGACAGCGAGCACGGCTGCCCTCCCCAGAGCGGAATAGAGGAGCACAGGACGGCGACGGACCCGTTCTAGGAAGGCTCCCGCGGGCAGGCCGAACAAGAGATATGGGAGGGTTCCCAGGGCAGCCAGAGTTCCCACCTCGAAGGCGCTGGAATGCAACAGGACAATGGCAGCGAGAGGCAAGGCGAGCAGGCTTACCTGTGACCCAACCCCGGCGGAGCCCTCACTCACGAACATCTTGAGGAAGTCCCGGTCACGCATGAGAGGTCTGGACGCGGGCAACTGGCCGGGCAGATCACCGACCTGCGTTTGCTGATTCACCATTAATTGTAGGCCACATCCGAAAAAGAGCTCAAAGGATTCTGTGCGTTAGCATAGAGGTTGATACGAGAGCATCCGGCAAGCCAACGCCAATCAGTCCTGTCGCCCTTACTGCTCCGCCCCCGGCTGGGCTGGCTGGGCCGGGCGCTTGTGGCGCCGGCCCGCCGCCAGCCCTCTGACTGCCACCTACCGCCCAGCCCCTACGCCGCCACGTGGGCGAACGTGGGCGCCTGTCCGGCCAACGTCGGGCGTCAAGCGGCACACAGACCAGCAGTAGCCCAGCTCACAGCCCTAACCGGCGACCGGTGGTGCCACCCAGCAGACCCCGGGCCCTCATGATCCGCCCCGTCCTGGCCGATACATCAGGGAAGTGAACGAGAGTGTCCGTGCGGACGTCGACTACGAGGCGTTGTTCGAACGTGCACGTCTGGCGGCGACGCCGGAGGCTTGTGAAACGTGCCTAGTGGAAATCGCGCGGGCGCTCGAGTCGGCAACCACTCCTGCCGACCAGGCCCAGCTGCTCATGTGCCGGGCGCGAGTGAGATCGAACCAGTGGCTGACCCGCGAGGTCTGTGAGGACGCCGTCGCGGCGATGACTCTCTTCGAGATGGCTGGCTACGATGAGCTTGCCATCGCCGCGGCGAGTCTCGGTGCGGCTCACGCTTCCCGCCTTGGCGAGGTTTCGCTCGCCTCGGACCTGGCGACAAAGAGCATCCTGGGCCTGGACTCGGTCAACGACGGCCGTCTCCGGTGGGAGATCACCAACCGGCTCGGTATCTTCTGCTACTCACTGTTTGACTACGACCGGGCAGTGGAGATGTTCGAGGTCTCACTCGCCGCCGCCGAGCGCTTGGGTGACGGAGAGAAGGTCTGCCGTCAGCTGCAGAACATCGCTGACGCGTTGCTACTTGGCTCCCGCCAGCAGCGAATGTCCCACCTCGGGACCGGCACCGACAAGCTTGAACGCGCTGAGGCGATCGTACGAAGATTGCGCCTCGAGGGGTCGGCGGAGCTCAACCGCCGGTTCGGCAGCCACCGCCTGCTGGCAGAGGTCCTCTGCGACTTAGGCCGCGTGGAGGAAGCGCTGCAGGTCATGAAGGAGTTCCCGGGCGAGGAGAACGTCATCATGCAGGCAGCTCAGCGCGCCGCCGCCGTGATGGTGGAGGCCCGATGTCTCCGCCTGGCGGGCCGGGTGGAGGAAGCCTTGGCTGCCGCCCACCGCGGTATGGGGATCGGCGAGACGAGCCACGACGAGCACGAGTTGATGCTTGCGCTCGAGGAGCTGGCCGCTTGCGAGGAGGCTGCCGGTGACCTCCAGAGCGCACTGGCGGACACCCAAGAAGTCAACAGTCACATCCGAGCGATCCACGAGGGCCAGACAAGACAGCTCGTGCAACAAGTCTGGTCACGCGCGGACCTCGAACGGGAGCGCAGCAATCTCCAAACCGAGGCAGCGAAGGCCACGCGGTCGGCGGAGGAGGACATCCTCACTGGCATCGGCAACAGGAGGCTGCTCGAGCGCTTCCTCTGTGAAGAGGCGGTGCGGCAGACCGAAGTAGCCTGCATCATCGCCGACATCGACTCGTTCAAGGAGATCAACGACACGTTCGGCCACGACGTCGGCGACGCGGTCCTGCGGCAAGTCGGCCAGCTCTTCTTGAGCAAGGCACGAAGCGGGCAGCTAGTCATCCGCTACGGCGGGGATGAGTTCGTGGTGGCGTTGTCAGGCGTCGACCTGGCAGGTGCTTACAGATTCGCCGAGCGGCTGCGGCTCGCGGTCTCCGGCCTTGACTGGACGACCGTAGCGCCCGGCCTTCAGGTCACCATGAGCTTCGGGGTTGCCTGCGGTCCGGCGACGGGCTGGCAGGTGGCGCTCGCCGCCGCGGACGAGCGCCTTCTCGCCGGCAAGCGACGCGGCAGGAACACCGTCGTTACGGCCTCTATTGACGCCCTCACCGCTTGAAAGCGGCACCGAACCCGTAACGAGCTAGTTGTGGGCTTTGGGTAATGGGGGAGGTCTTCAAACTTGCTCGCTTACCGCCCGATCATGTGCCCTGCGGCGCCGTCATTGTCACGCCCGTTACCCATGAAATGCCCGACCCGCCACCTAACTACCACCCCGCCCCCCACGCCGCCACGTGGGCGAACGTGGGCGCCTGTCGTGGCCGACGTGGGCGCCTGCTGCTACGTCCCTGCGTGCGGGCGGTTTGGGTGGTCGTGCATAACCAAGCGCGGCCGTGGCCTCGCCCCGGTCCTGCGTACGGGCGGTTCGCGCGCCGGGAGGCCCCTTGCGTTAGGCCCCACCGTTAGAACCCCATGTCAGGAGCTTGCGGTTCGGCTGCCTCGGCCCGAGGACGTCCGCGACGCGGCTCTGCTCTTCGATGCAGACGCCGAGCGTCTTCAGCTCGCCGACGATGCAGAGATAGCCCCACTTGGGGTTCTCTCGTCCCAGACGGCAGATCAGCTCCGCGGTATGTTTGGCAAGGGTAGGACGACCTGGTCGGCGGTGCGCGTATGTCCAGCGCCTCTTGACCAGAGAGCGGTGCCAGCCCAGGATCGTCTGTGGGCTGACGAGGAACGATCGCCAGCGCTCCTGAGGCACGGGGCAGCCAGGAGAGCGACGAGAGCCCGGTCGGACCAGGTGAAGCGGGGATGGGCGACCTGCCGGCGAAGGACGGCCAGCTGGTGGCGGAGCACGAGGATCTCCGCGTCCTTGGCCGCGGCATCCATCCGATGGACGCGAACGACCTCAATGACGCGCCGGGTGAGACGATAGAGAAAGGACAGGGCCACGAGCGGCGAGCCTCGCCGAGCGCGTTATGGCTGGTCAAGCCGGGACAGGGAGTTTCTGGACCCTTCAGGGCCGCTTGCTTCGCCCTGACGTAGTCTTCCACCAAGCCGAGAGTGCCAGGAATCTGTCGGACGCGCGACGCCGAGCGTCCGTTCAGACTTTCAGGGCAAAGTAGGTAACTACCAGCCGCCCTTCTCGCGCACGATGACTCCTCTGCTGCTCATGGCGTCTGGTTTGCCCACCGCCAGACATATCTTGGTTGACGGGCACACAAAGGTGCTTAACCAATAGGGAGGCTTCCAAACCATAACCCAGGTGACCCCGCCATCCCCGCTCTTCCACAGCGTCGATCCTGTACTCAGCATCAGACAGGCGCCGCCTGCGTTGGTGCAGCTAATAGCACCTGAGTATATGGGGGGGTAAGTCATCCAGGTCTTGCCACCGTCATATGTGTACCTCTTCATCGGAACAGTCCAGGTCTTACCCTGGTCCGTCGTTGCCGCGTTCTGCTCGCCTGCGACCAAACAGTTCCTACTGGTTCGGCAGGCAATCTCTGTGTAACCGCCGCCCTTGGTGCGTTCTGTCCAGGTCGCGCCGCCGTTGGCGGTGGTCATGATGTCGAACCCGACGACGATACAGTTCCTACTGGTCGGGCACACGACGTCGCTCAGGCTCTGAGGATAGGGGGAGAGCGGGTTGGAGCGGCCGGTCCAGGTTGTCCCGCCATTTGAAGTGGTGAGAATAAGGCCCGGATAACCCACGGCGATGCAGTCCCTGGCGTTCGAACAGGTAACCGCGTTGACGGAGGTACTGCTTGCAGTCCACCGCGTGGTCCAGGTAGCACCACGGTTGGAGCTGGTGAGAATGATGCCAGCCCCCAAAGCACCTACTGCGATGCAGTCAGTGCTCGTCGGACACGTACTGGCATTCAGGTTGTAGTGGGTACCAGAGGGGCGTTGAGTCCACGTCAGCCCGGCATTGGCAGTGGTCAGAATTGTGCCTTTCTGGCCTGTTGCGATACAGAACGAGCTTGTGGGACATGTGACGCCAATCATAGGGGGAAGGGTCCTAGCGGATACCACGCTCCACGTTGCGCCAGGCTTGGCTGGCGGCGAAGTCTCGATTGTTCCCTTAACCTCGCTGAACCCTGCACCGCCCGACTCGGCGTCCTGTGACCAGGTTGCGGGACTCGAATCAACCACTGTGTAGGCGCCGGCTGGTACCACCACTTTGGGCTGAGCGGTCCAGTTGATGTTGGGCGCACCGGAGCCGCCGCTAGTGACCACCCGCCATGGGCCATAGAGTGGACCGTGTGAGCTGCGGAGCGCGATCGTGCCTCCTGGGCTGCCGTGCCCGTTGTTCCAGTGGTAGTCGAGGATCATCGTGATCAGATAGGAGTCTTTGATCGTGAAGACGGTCGCTGTGGTCGGGGAATTGCTGACGGCCCCGCTGTTGAAATTGTTGAAGACATCCTGCGGGGCGGTTGCCTGCGCCACGCCCGAACCGAGGGAGAGCAGGCCGACCAGGAACGGAGCAATGAACAGTAGTCGCCTCGCGCTGGAGTCTCGCCATGGTCGCCGGTACATATCGTTGCCGAAGTTCTTCATGTTCGCCAGCCTTTCGAGGATGTGAACTCCGTAAGACAGTGATGCAGAGTAGTACAAAGGGCACGTCCTGGTGAAGGTATCTCGCGGCGTTCACCTCGGTAGGAGCTGGCACTGCGCGATCACGCAAAGAACACGACCGGACGGATCGCGAATGAGGCTGGCTTCCCAACTGCCCTGCCCGAAATGGGCTTCCAAACGGCGAAGTCGCGACGGCAGTTCGGTCGTTCGAGACTCAGCTGGCCTCCGGCAAAAGCGGGCTATTTCGTAAGGCGACATGTCGGGCGACGCCCAAACGCGTGAAGTCCCGTCAGCACCCGATTGAACTGACCGAGAGTCATGAACGACAACTGGGCCGCTTCGGAGGTAGAGGGTGTCACCAACACGGCCGTCGGCACCTCACCTGGGGCCGAACGCCGAAGTTAGGGGAGCTTTGCAACCGCCTTCTCGACGAAGCCTAGAAACTGGCTCACTTCGATGGAACGGAGATTGCCCTCGTAGATCGCCATGATGATGCTGCCCTTTCGGACGTACAGGAGGTCTTGATAGAACCTCACGCCCGAGACGGTGAAGATCACCACAAATGCCTCGCTCGCATCCCCGTAGTGCGGGAAGCTCATCTGCTCAACCGTGCCACCGGTCACCTTCTCCCCACCGGACGTGCCGCTGAAGTGCTTACAGCCCGCGAGATTGGCGACGACCTCCTTGTAGCCGGTCGTCGCGTTCGTGAAGGTACCGAGCTTTTCACCGACCGCAGGAAAGCCGCCCTTGCCCTGGAAGTCGACACTCGCTGTCTCCGTCTGCTTGACGCCCTTAGGCATCAAGTTGTCCGTGTAACAACCGAGCGTGGCTTTGCCTCCGGACGGCTTCTCGACGCTCCACCCGGTCGGCATCTGGCTGATGTTGAGCAGCATGGCCGTGAGCTTGGGCGGCGAAGCGCTTGCAGCGGTCGCAACGGTGCCCAGCAGGCCCGTGGGCACTACGAGGACGGCCGTGAAGGCGATGATGAGCAAAGTCCGCTTCATGATCCTTGTTGCAAGCTACACCGCTTCGACGCTTTCAATCTCGAGCGTCTCGCCCCTGACTCTGATCGACCTCGAGGCGTGCTGGGCACTGCGACTCACAGCGAGGCGCGGGGCTGGGACGCCTCAGATCTCGATGGCGTCGAGGTAGGTGGCTTTCGCGCCGAGGTTGCCCGCTCGAACAACGGCGTGCTCCTCGAACTCGGCGACGAGGATCCGGTAGGGGACGGTGCCACGCGTCTTGGGGAGCGTCACCGTGCCCTTCCAGACGGTGATGGCCTCGCTCGAGCTCGCGACGGAGAGGAGCGTGCCATCGGGCTGTGCCGGATCGATGATCCACTGCAAGTCCGGGTCGCTCGTCTCCACGGCCTTCAGCTGCAGGTACGCCCGCATGGTGTCGGGCGTAGCCCTGTTGTTCGGCGTCATGAGGTAGCCGGGGCCTAGCACTTCGACATTGACTTCGGTGCCGGAAGGATAAGTCAGGCCCATCGACCGGTTGGGGGTGAGCTGGATGAAGTCGGCCTGCACGACACGCGAGAGCTCGATGCCTGGCAGTGAGGCAGGCTGGTAGCGAACCAGCGCCAGCTTGACGAAGGGGAAATAGGACTGCCCTGCCCCGACGGCGATGTCCGCGAACCACAGGCGCCGGGTCTTGTCCCAGTTGACCTCGTGGCCGGCGACGTCGACCCAGCCGATACCCGAGATCTGCTCCTCGAGCTGGAGCGAGATCCCCTTGTGCACCGCGAGCGGGAAGTCCGTCACCTTAGGGGTCCCGACCGAGCCGGTCGTGAACACCGGGTCAGAGCCGTAGCCGCTCACGAACGGCTGCAAGCCTGACGGCAGCACGACACCGGGCGGCGGGCTGGCCACAACCACGCCGAGCAGCTCGCCGATCCCGGACTCGAACCACGGGCGCCCGAGATAGACCCGGAGCACGTTGCCGACCCGGCTGGAGCTCGGTGTCGCCGACTTCACGGTCACCCAGTTCCATGCCGGGATCATGTAGCGCACGTCCGGGGCAGGCGGCCGGGCCGTGCTCGGGATCGACAAGAGGTAACCGAACTTCGTCGGTGGTTTCGCGTCCTTCTCGAGGCTCGAGCGGGTCACGGGAGGAGCCACGAACTGCACCGCCACCGAGCCGCCGTCGGGGATCGATCCGCCCCGGATGGGAGCGATCGAGCCCGCCTTGTCGTCCTCGGTGAAGTCGACGCCGGACCGGTAGATCGTCGCGGTGTCGCCCGCCGCGCGGACGTCAACGGTGCCGGGCGCGAAGCCCGCCTTCGAGCAGACGACTGCCGCGGTGCCAGTGAGCGTCTCGGTGACGACCTCGGTGAAGTACTCAAGGAACCGCGTCGTCGCGACGGCGTTGTAGAAAACCTCGTGATGCCGGGTGTCGCCAAAGTCGTGGCGGATCTTGTAGAGCGGGAGGAGGTCACTATGGCCGAGAGCCAGCGGGATCTCGTCGACGCGTGAGGTCTTCTCGAGCAGCACGGCACCCTGCTGGCTTTTGCCGTCGTCGTAGGGATCCGCCCAGGCAGCGAGCACGTCGACGCGGATCGTGCTCTGAACATCAGCCAGGGCGTCGCCGATCAAGAGCGCGTAGGTCGCGCCGGGCGATCGAAGGACGGTGAGCTTCGCGATGACGGGCGGCGTCAAAGGCTGGCGGACGGCATGGACGATCACGAGCTCGCGATAGGGCGTGAACATGTAGTGGAGCCTGTCGAGGATCAACGCCCTGAGTGCGGGCGTCGCCGTACCTGCTTCGGCGAGCCACTGCCACAACGCCATCACTTCGAGGTCGCCCGGCGCGAAGTACGAGCTCATCAGCACGGTCGTGATGGATGCCTTCGGCGCCTTCAGCTCGATCGCACCATCGAGGTCCCCCGCGGCGGGGAGAACGACGGGGCCCTTTCCGGCGCGGACGACGAGACGGACGGCGCGGCGCTCCGGCCAGGCGCCGACCGAGTCGAACGGAACCCGCACGAAGGCGTCCTTCCTGCCGGGCAAGTTGAACAGGGCCACGCCTCGCGCGAGCACGTCCGGCAGGTACGGCACACCGAAGGCCGGGTGTGCGGCCGTGGGCGCCGCTACGGGCGGGTAGTAGATCCAATTGTTCTTCCCGTTGAGGGGCTGGCTGTCGGTCATGCCTCCGTAAAGGTCGCGAACCGACGTCGACTTGTAGGTGAGGCCGTCCCGATCGGCTATCAGGGTGTAGCTGGAGGGATCCGGGTGACCGTCGGCACCGTCGAGGACGCCGTGGGCCTCCGCCATGTCCTCACCGGTGGAGGGAGGAGTGATGTGACGCTCGCAGGGAACAATGCTCGGGTCGTCGTCGGGGATGTCGTAGTTCGAGCGGATGACCAGGTGCTCGACGTGCTCACCCGGCGTCCGGGGCGCAGTCGGAACCAACACCGGCGAGGGCACGGGCTCGAACCGGCGGTAGGTCACCTCCGGTGTCGCCCAGGTGAACCCTCCGGTCTTGGTGAACGGGATGCTGTTGCCGGCGATGTCGACGGCCCGTGCCCGGAACCGGTAGGTGCCACCGAAGCGGAGCGTCGGCAGGGTGCCGGGCGTGGCCGCGTAGTCGATCTGGAGCTGAAGGTTGCTGTTGGCCGGGTTCGCGGCATCGGGCTCGAGCCCGTCGGAAGGCACGTCCGACAGGTGCTTGCCGGGACGGGCGCCGACAAGGCTCCACCCCGACCAGCGCATCAGGTACTCCGGCAGGTACACCGGCGGGTTCGCGGCTCCGCCCGAACTCGCGCTCTGGGTCGTCGCGGGCTCTACCCAACCCTCGTCGCCGCTCGGAACCGCCACGACCGTCGGCGGCGATCCGATCCCGTAGCCGCCGAGCCCCGGGTTCTTGGCCCCGGTCCGGGCACAGAGCTGGAACCACCGACCCCTCGCCTTTGACCAGACATCGACCCGGTAACCCTGTGCGATGTCCTCGAAGTAGAGCGTGACCGCCTTGGGCGGGGACGCCTCGATGGCGGCGTTGAAACCGTTGTTGTTCTGCCAGTTCTGGTACAGCGAAAGGGCGTTGCCGGTCTTGGCCACCGCGAGGCCCGCCGAGCGGAGCGACGGAACGCCGTAGTGGGTTGGCGTGTCTGCCGTCCGCATCTCGGTGTTGGCGCGCTGGATGCCCTGGACGAAGTTGAAGGCCTTGAGCGTCGCCCCGTCGAGGTCCATCTCGACTACGGCGTAGTCCGGGTCGGAGAGACGGAAGAACCCCGAGGTGATCTCCGCGTCCGAAGTCCTGTGGGCCGGGAGCCACTCGCCCGCGTTCGTCATGGTCACCGGCTTGACGTTGATCGTCAGCGGTGGACCGCCCAATTTCGGTCTCCAACTCGGCACCACCGACACCGCGACCGTGCCCTTAAGCCCGCTCGGGCGCGTGAGCTCGAGCTCGTAGACGAGCCCGAAGAGGCGGAGCAGGGCAGGGTGGCGCCCGAGGAGTGAGACGGCCTGGTGGAAGTCGAACTGCGGGACCGCAGGCGGCGGCGTGGTGCTGTAGCTCTGGCCCTTCACGGGTGTCGTGAGCGGTTGCAGGAACAGGTACGCCTGTGTGAGGTCCGACGCCGGGTCCGGTCCCTTCCCCGGCGGGATCGGGCCGCCCCCCTTCGGGAACATCGCTTTCACGGTCTCGATCCGGTCGTACAGCTCCCGGCTGTCGAGCGGCAGGGCACCGAAGCCGTCCTCACTCGTGAGGAGCTGGAAACCGGGCCAATTGCCGACGGGCGCCGTGTTCGCTAATGCCGCATAGGTGCTCTGGAAGAAGTGGCGCACGAACCCGGCCGGGTAGCTGTAGAGCGGGGAGGACGTCGGGCTCGAGTACTCGTAGGGATCGACAGTGGTCGACGAGGGGAAGAGGACGTGCCAGAGCGACGGCGACGGCGGCGCGCTCACGATGTCGGCGTCGAAGGTTCTGGGTCCGATCTTGACCTTGAACCTGACGTTTGTCGCCGGCCAGTACTGCCAGTCGGAGAACTCCGCCAGCGACGACACCGCGTTGCCGGTCGGGAAGAGCTGGGGCGCCACGTGCACCGAGACCCGCAGTTTGCCGTCCTTCGCCTTCCCGTGCGGGCAGGCCGTCCAGAGCACCCGTTGCTTTGTCATGCGAAGGCCTTGCAGTAGGTCGTCCAGTTCTTCTCGGTGAGGGCTTGTCGGAAACTGGGGTCACCACTGCCGCCGATCGTCTTCTGCATGGTGACGCTGACCGAGACGCTGACGAACAGCACGCTCACCGAGACCGAGACGCTCGCTGTGCCGTAGGCCTTGCCGGGGTCGAGATAAGTGAGGCCGAGGTAGAACTCCATCGAGATCGAGATGATCCCGAGCACCGAGAGGTTGCCGTCGGCGCGGAGGAAACCGGTGAGCTGGACCTGCTTGATCGGCACGGTCTGGAGCGAGAAGTAGATGCCGGCCATTATCGAGACGCCGCCGCTCGCGACGCCGAGGTCGACCGACAAGTCGGCACCGAACTCGAGCGAGACCTCGATCAGTTCGATGCCGTCCGCCCCTATCCCGAGCGAGAAGAAACCGCCGCCACCGAACAGGTCGATCGTGAGGATGAACGGGTTGTCCCTTGACGACAGGCCGAAACGGACCCGCACCGGGGTCCCGTCGAAGGGGATGTTGACCCCGGCGGAAAGGGCGAGGTTCTGGAGCGCGAACACGCCGACGCCGACGTCTGGGAGAGCGAGGGAGTAGCTCGCCTCGATCCCGCCGTCGCTGACCGAGATCGACGGCCCGCCGAGGGAGCTCAACAGGTCTTCGAGCGCGTTGATGAACTTCAGGGGACCGAGGAACGTGACCGAGTCGATGTCCGGCTGGATCGAGGTCTTCGCCCCGGTCTTCGAATCGAAGGTGAACGAGTTGAACTTGATCCCGATGTACGGATTGCCGCCGCCGAACAGGAGAAGTGCGAAGTTCGTGAGATCCCCGTGGATCGAGTACGTCGTCTGGCTCGGGTTGGCGATGGGTGTGTAGATCTCGGCGTGGATGGTGAGGGCCGCGTCGTCGTCGGGCTGGAAGAAACCGAGCGAGTCCTTCTGCACCGCCGGGAGCCAGTCGATCTTGACGTCGAGAGCGGTCGGAGGCTTGGTGTCGTCGTTGCCGGGATAGATGAACTTGTCGGAGATCTGCGGGGCTTGCGCGTTGCTGGCCGTCTCGTCGGGGTCGATCGCCTTGATGATCTCAGCAACAGGTATCGCACCGAGCAGCTTGCCGGCGTCGCCCGAGAGCATGTTGAAGTACTTCGTCGGGTCGAACTTCCCACCGATCAGGTCGCCCAGGTCACCCCCGACGGGACCGAGGTCACGGGCGAGTCCGCTCACGTTGAAGTTGGGCGTGGCCATGCCGCCGACAAGGTTGGGGGGGAAGGAGAGGCCGGGCGCGTTCTGCGTCACGGCGAGATAGACCTCGGTCACGCCTGTCTGGAATCCCTTGTCCAGGTAGTTCGAGGAGATCGACACGCTCGGGCTCGAAAGCGGCGTCGCGCCCGCGCCCACGACCTGCTCCGCCCCGGGCAGGTGCACCGCGGCCGAATCGAGCGCCGGGTAAACATTGGCCCGCCCGTTGTTGGCGACGAAAGCGGTGAGGCCGTAGGTGTCCACGTGCTGGGCCGTCGATCCCGGGGTCCCGCCGACCGTGTCGGCGAAGGCGAACAGCGAGCCGCCGAAGGAAGGCGATCTCCGGTCCGGGTCGACCGAGCCGTATGCGGTCACCACCTTGGCAAGGTTCAGTGTCCCCTGTGCGAACGTGGCCGACATCCAGATGACTCCGGTCGTGAAGTCGACCTTCCTCCCCTCGAGGTCGCCGCCCTGGAACGAGAACGGGACATCGGTGCCGCCGCTCCTCACCCACAAGACGTCGTCTGTCGAGAACGAGCCGACTTGGATGTCCGGGTCTGTCGAAGTCTCGAAGTCGATCGGCGGCGTGGACACGGTCTTGACGAGGAGGCGCCGGATGGGGTTGCCCCGACCACCGTGGGGCTCGTTCGTGTCGCCGGCGTATGTCAGCTGCGGCTCGGTCACGACGATGTACTGCTTCTGCACGAGGTAGGCGACGGCGTTGTTGTCGGAATCGACCTGGATCTCGCGGTCTGAGATCGTGATCCTGACGGCGCGGTTGCCCCAGGGGAAGAGGTAGCCGATGTCGACGACACGCACATAGCTGTCCCGACCGATCGATGCCCGGTGCCACCACGAGGCGAGATCGACGGGCGAGTTGGGGCCCGGCGACCACGCGCCTCGCAAGTTGACGGACGCGCCGAGCGCCGAGAGCAGGAACAGGTCGACGTCGATCGGTCCCTCGCCGGCCGACGTGCCGCCAGTGGTCAGTGTCACGATATCGACGCGGTTGTGCGAGTCGAGCGACATGAGCCATGGGTCGCCAGGAGGCGGTGCGAAGACTCCGGGGTAGCCCGGGGCCCAAAAGGCCTTCAGTTTCGGGGTGACGACCGGCGGCTCGAAGCCACCTGCTCCGAGCCGCGTATGCCAGAGCTCTGTGATCTGCTTGAAGGCGACGGGGCTCGTCGAGTGGTGCCAGGTGCCGTGCGCGAGCGGCGTGAGCCACAGCTGCCAGGGGACCTCGAGCGCGGAATGGAGCGGATCGGGCGGCGACGGCGCGCCGGCGGCGCCCGCAGCCGGTACCAGCTCGGGCCTCGCCTCGGACCAGTCGAGCAGCCCGTCCATCGTGTAGGGGACCCTTGCCGTGGCCGGGAGCTCGAAGACGAGCCAGCTGAAACCGGCGAGCGCGCCCTTAAGCGGTGGCGTCGGCCAGGTCTTCAGGCTCGTCGAGTACGCCACGCACTGCTCGCCAAGGTGTTGGGACGGGAACACGACGACCATGTACATGGGCAGCTTGGCGTCCTCGGCCACGATCTCGGTTTGACCGGCGGTGACGACGGTCTTGGCGTTGTAGAACTCGAAGCCCAGGTAGACCATGTCCGTCGTCCGGATGGCTTGGAACACGAGGCTCGGCTTGGCCGTACCAGCGAGCGCGGCACGCAACGCCTCCGGCAGCGATTGGCCATAGGACTGGTATGACCGCACCGAGACGAGCGGGAACTTCGAGGAGGGAGCCGGCCGCGCCAGCATTCGCGGGCCTATGGCAGCGCCAGCGGCAGCCCCGCCGATCAGCTTGAGCGCCGAGCGCCGGTCCATCTCGTTCCGGGGCCTGCTCACCGTCTCGCCACGCCTCTCAAGGCAAGGGCTCCTTTCGAGAGCGCACCCGTGAGGTCGAGTTTCGCGAGAGACGCGCACGGCGTCAAGGACCCACACCCATTTGATGTCGTCCCGGGGCCACGACAACCTCTGCCCAGGCGTTCGAAGCCCAGGAGCCGCCGACTGTTACGAGGCTGGCCGGTCGTATGACCCAGCGCCAGCCGCCCGTGGGCGCCTGGCGTGACCGCAGGCTCCGTCGCTAGGCGGTGGCTGGCGGCGGAAGGCTGGCGATACGGCTGGCAAGGTTCACGGCATGGTCACCCAAACGCTCGTAGAAACGGGCGAGAAGCGTGACCTGCGCGGCAACCGCGGTCGGCATTGCCCCACGGGCTACTTCTCCGGTGAGTCGCTCGTGAAGGATGTCGATCTCCTCGTCGTCCTCGTCCAGGTTGATCACCGGGGAGATCTGTGCGCCGAAAGCGTCCGCGGCCGCCTTCCACATCTCGAGGGCGACCTCCGTCATGCGCTGCACGATGCCACGGCTGAGCGGGCTCATCTCGGCGCCGAGGTTGAACACAGCACGCTGGGCGATGTGCTTGGCGAGATCGGCACTGCGTTCCAGCTCCGGCAGGATCAGCAGAATTCCGATCAGCCTGCGGAGCTCGTCAGCGCTTGGCGACCCGGTGTCGATTTGATCCCAGACGGTTTGTTCGACGTCGGAGGTGAGCTCGTCGATCAACCGGTCCCCCTCTATCACTGCGCTGCCGAGAGCAGCCTCCCCTCGCAACAGGGCCTGTGTCGCACCAGCGAGCGCTTCCGTCACGAGAGCGAAAAGCTGCCCGACGCTGCGATCGACTGGAGACCCTTCGAACAGCACGTCCATCATGGAAGAACCATAAACCACATGGCACCTGGAATTACCACCTTGTTCATCTTGAGTTCATTCGGATGTCGTCTGGACGTCACTTGAAGCCGCGAAAGTGGCGTAAACGTGAACTTCTGGAAAGCGGAGCCAGAATCCCGTCGGATTGAGAGTCTCCTTGTTGCTTGGCGATCCTGACAATGTGAAGGAAGGGCTTGCGCCCGTCACGATAAGCGACCTCCTCAATGAAGCACCCAGGAGCAAGTTCCACCGTCGTGCTGTCCTCATCTCGGGCATGGGCTTTTTCACCGACGCGTACGACTTGTTCGTCATCGGCACGGTCGCCGCCATCGTGACGACCCAATGGCACCTCAGCACCACGGAGGCGAGCTGGGTGACCGGCGCGGCTCTTCTGGGTGCCGTTGTCGGAGCTTTCGTGTTCGGGAGGATCGCGGACGTCCTCGGTCGTAAGAGTGTCTACGCCCTCGTAGCCGCCATCATGATCGTCGGAGCGCTGGCCTCTGCGTTCTCCCCAAGCTTCGTGTGCCTGGTCATGGCGCGTTTCGTGTTGGGCCTCGGGATCGGCGGCGACTACCCAGTCTCTGCTGTGCTGATGAGCGAGTACTCCAATCGCCGCGACCGAGGGCGCCTTGTCGGCATGGTCTTCTCGATGCAGGCGCTCGGGCTCATCGTTGGTCCGCTGGTGGGCTTGGCCCTGTTGTCCTCAGGAGTTTCCCAGGCTCTCAGCTGGAGATTGTTGCTCGGCCTAGGTGCGATTCCGGCAGCCACGGTCATATACCTGCGGGCGAAGATGCCAGAGTCGCCCAGGTTCCAAGCGCGTGTGCAAGGTGAGGGCGAGCGTGCAGCGCAACAAGCGGCCGCCTTCTCCGAGGGCGTTCTTGATGCCTCGGGCGTGTCCGCCGAGGGCGAGAGGCGAATGGGGCTTAGAGAGTTCGTGACCAATCCCCGGATGCTGCTCCTCTTGCTGGGCACAGCGGGAACCTGGTTCCTCTTCGATTATGCCTACTACGGGAACACCTTGTCGCTGCCGGCGATCTTGAAAGGTGTCGACGCCCACGCAACGCTTGAGGCGAAGCTTGCCTTGACCCTCGGAATCTTCGTGGTATTCGCGCTACCCGGCTATGCCCTGGCCGTGTTGCGCATGGACACGATCGGCCACAAGCGGCTGCAACTCATCGGGTTCACCGTCATGGCCGTCGCCTTCATAGCTCTCGGCGCGATTCCCCGCCTTACCGCGACAGTCGTGCCGTTCCTCCTGGTCTTCGGGCTCAGCTATTTCTTTGTCGAGTTCGGGCCGAACACCACGACGTTTGTCCTGCCGTCCGAAGTGTTCCCTGTGAGCATGCGCACAACCGGCCACGGCATAGCCGCGGGAGTCGGCAAGTTAGGTGCATTCATCGGGGTGTTCCTCGTACCGCAGTTGCAACGGCACATTGGCTTGCGAGGCATGCTCCTCGTGGCAGCAGGCGCATCGGTACTTGGGTTCTCGTTGAGTCTCGTACTGCCCGAGCCAGCCCGCCGGACCCTCGAGGAGATCTCGGGCGAGGATGACAACGCGCGACTGAAAGTGGACGACACCGTCCTCGCGGTCGCTTCGTCGCACGCTCCGCCCGTCCTCACCCAGCAGCCTCTTCGAGGCTGACACCGACCACGGCGACGGCGCCGAGCGCCGCAAGAACCACGGTCCGGCCAGGCGGAGCACCTATCGGTGACCGAGCGTGAGAAGATCTTGCCTTCTCGACACAGCCGGCCGGCTGCCGGTCAGATCACTCATCCAGAGGGGGCTCGGTGCGGGTCATTGTCAGCTGCGTGCCACAGACAGGTCACGTCACGCCCTTGCTCCCTCTCGCTCAGGCGTTCCAAGCCCAGGGCGACGACGTCGTAGTTGCCAGCGGGCCTGACGCGGCGGAGGCGGTCTCGGGTCGGGGACTTCAGTTTCGTGCCGCCGGTTCCGAGTTCGGTTCCTGGTTCGGTGCTCTCCGCGCACGGACGCGGGGTATGCCTGGCGACGGGCTAGAGCCTTCGCGGGTACCGGGTTATTTCGTGCCCCGGCTCTTCGGCGAGATCGGGATGGCACTGATGCTCGACGACCTCCTGGATCTCTGCAAGGAGCTCGAGCCGTCTCTGCTGGTGTTCGACCCCTACGCGTTCGCCGCTCCACTCGTCGCTGCGCTGACGGGGACCCGTGCCGTGCACCACTCCATCGGGCCACTCTTGCAGGCGAGCGTCCTTGACCTTGTGGCTGACGCGGTATCTCCCATCTGGCGGGAATTCGGCCTCGACGTCCCAAATGCCGCAGGTGTCTATTCCGGCACCACGCTGACGATTTGTTCCTCTTCGCTGGACCCGGCGGCTCGCGGGCTTCAGGGGGCGCAGCCCCTGCGTCCGGTTCCGCTGCCACTGGCCGAACCTCCCGCGCTGCGCATTTCACTGCCCGACCCGGGGAGACCTTTGGTCTACTTGACCCTAGGTACCTTTTCGAACAACGACCTCGCTCTCTTCCGGCTCGTGCTCACAGCTTTGGAGAACGAGCCCGTCAATGTGCTGGCGACGATCGGGCGAGACAACTATCCGGCAGACCTGGCGCCCGTCCCTGATAACGCTCGCGTGGAGCGGTTCATCCCTCAGGCGGAGCTGCTCCCGCACTGCGCGGCGGTGGTTCACCACGCTGGGGCGGGCACGGCGTTGGGCGTTCTGGCACACGGACTTCCCTCGGTGGCGCTACCTCAGAGTGCCGACAACTTCACTGTTGCCGACCAGCTTGCGCAAGCAGGCGTCGCTCGCACGTTGATGCCCGGTGAGGTGACTGCCTCTGCCATAGCGTCCGGGCTTCGCTCTGTGCTCGATTGTGTCAGCTACCGTCAGCGGGCGCAGCAGCTCGCCGAGGACATCGCCTCGATGCCGTCGCCCGATGAAGTCGCGGCGAGGCTGCGTACCACTGTTTGAGGGCCAGCCCGGGGGGGCGGAAAGCCGATGTCAGGAAGCCCGCGTCGACGCGGCCGACCACACCTCCCGGGGCAGGCGACTCGGAATCAGCTCGACCGACGTCGGCCGCCAGAGGAAATACCCCTGCCCGTAACGAATGCCCAGGCCCCGCAACACTGCGAGCTCTGAAGCGGTCTCGATCCCTTCGGCGACGATCTCCGCCCCGAGCCCCGCCGCGAAGCCCACAAGCGCGGCCGCAAGGGCGATACGGACAGGGTCGCGGTCGATGCCGGACGTCAGCTCCCGGTCCAGCTTGATGAAATCGGGGACCAGCTTCAAGATGTGCGCAAGACTTGCAAAGCCGGCACCGGTGTCGTCGATGGCCAGGCGCGCACCCATCAAGCGCAGCTGGCTGAGCGCACTCGAGAGCCGCGGGTAGTCGTCGACCTTCGCCTCCTCGGTCAGCTCCATGATGACTCGCCTCGGCTCGGAGCCCGCGAGGAGCTGGCGCAGCTCGTCGGAGATCATCGCCGCGGGACTCGCGTTCACGCAAAGGGCGATTGCTCCAGGGAGGTGGGCCAGCGAGCCCAAGGCTCCCTTCGCGGATACGACCTCCAGTTCGACGCCGATGCCCATCGCGTGTGCCTCGGCGAACCAGACATCCGGGGGTCGTTTCGGGCGTCCTGAGAACCGAGCCAGCGCTTCGACTGCGAAGCACTTCCCGCTCGTGATGTCGAACACGGGCTGGAAGACGTGACTGAGCCCGCGTCCTTTTAGGACACGGTCGATCCGGCTTCGTGTCTCGAGCATGCTCATTGCTCCGGGGTTCAAGACATTGGCGACGAATCGTTCCTCGGCGGCCCAATCATCGTCGTCGGGTGCAGAGGTGCGGAGCGCGTCGCCACAGACGCGGGAAAGAAACGCGTCTGTGGCACCCGCCAAGTCGACGGCAACTGTGATCACGACGCTGATGAAATCGGCAAGGCTCGTCAGCGTCGCGATATCGCGCTCGTTGAACGCGCACGACCGGAACGAGGCGACACAGAGCACTCCTGCCGCCTGGGCGTGACGCCAAAGCGGCACGCACACCAATGACTGAAAGCCCGCCGCCCGGCGGAAATCGGGCTCAACGCGAGGATCGCTCTCGGCGTGATCGGAGTGGAGAGTCTTGCCCGTCCAGAACGCGAGCCCCGCGAGACTTCCGTCCAGAGGTATCCGGGTGCCGATCTGCGACGCCGCCTTCCCCGCACCGCAATCAAAAGTCAGCCACGACGGGGCGTGAACGAACCCGACGAGAACGCCGTCAGCAGCTGCGACGAGCGTCATCGCCTCGTCGGCCACCCGCTGGGTCAGTACCACGGGGTCGGCGGCGCGTCTTATCGCTTCTTCGAGGCCAGTACGGTCAACCACAACGGATCGCCCTTCCCGCGAACTTCGAGAAGCCTCGCCGCGGCCTCTTGCCTGCCACTGAACGACCGGCCTCGAGACTTCTCTCGTTGTTGCTTTTCGGGAAGCGCGCGCCCGGACATGAGGCTCATCACCCGCTCATCACCCGCTCATCACCCGCGGCAGCCCCTGAGCCCCAATCCCCTTCGGATCGGCCTGGACCGCGGCCGGACACAACACGGCCCCGGGACTTGGCCCGGGGCCGGGGGGGAGCTTCACGGTCACGCCGGAAGGACATGCTCTCCAATTTCAGTCAACAACTCCGCTGCCGCTCTGTCAACAGCTCAGTCGCCGGCCGAAGCGGGGCATCCGGTCGAGTGCGCTCGCAGTGCCTTCGCGGGACCTCAGCTCTTGTCCTCGATCTCCCAGGCGTGATCGAGGACATGCCAGGCGATTCGGCGTGCGGCGTAGCGCGGTGGCCAGCCCTTCGCCCCGATGGAGCTTGCGTCGGACGGTGCGCCGAGGACTTCGACGATGGCGGCACGAGACGCGGTGAGGTCTGAGCCGAGCCTGATGCCGAGCTTGCGGGCGTAGGCAAGCTCCGCCGCGGCGACATGGTCCACGATGTCGTCGCGGTCGCGGCCGCCACCGCGGGGGCCTTTGCCGAGCTGGGCGGGCGCGTTGCGAACGGCCCGGTCTAGGACAGGCCAACAGCCGGCTACGAGAGATGCCACGCGTGCGGCCCCGACGGCGTCGAGCGGCTCCCTCTCGGCCGCCGCGACGATCGCCGGAGCACCTATGTCGGTGGTCACGTTGCCCGGAGCGCGCTCCACGATGTCGAGCTCGACGATCTCATGGGCGAACGGCAAGCCTGCACCGGTGGCCACTACGGCATAGCGGCCGGCATAGCCGGCCAGCGTCTCCAACGCCTGCTGCTCGGTGCGGCCCGAGCGGCACCAGCCCGGCCAGTCGAGAGCCGAAGCGAACACCCGTCGAGCACCGAGCTCGATACATACGCGAGTTGCCACGGCGCCAGTACAGCACGCAAGGCCGATCGCGATCTGTGGAGGAAGGAGCCTCTGGGGAATCTCGGGGTGGTTCTCTCAGTTGCACCTTGTCGGTAAGCCGGGCTGGAAGACAGTTGGGGGGAAGCAGCGATGCCTGTGAACGATCCGAGGAGGCGCCAGCGCCATGCCTGACGAGGTCGAGTTCCAGATCCTCACACAGTCGCTCGCGCAGAAGAACTTCGGGGGCCGGGTGGTTGCGGCTGACCGGTTGAGGCGCGGCTTATCGGTTGCCGGCGTTTGTCTCGGTCTGCTGACATTGGCGGTGCTCATGGCGCTCACGAACACGGCGTCAGTCCTGATCTCGCTGGCTGTCGTGGGCGTGATCGCCATCGAGGTGGGTCGGGTGGGGCTTCGCGAGTTCAGGAAAGAGGCCCAGTAGGAACAAGGCCCTCCGGCGCCGGCAGCCGTCTGGACAGCAACCAGCCCGGCCACCCGGGAATGTCGACCGGATGTGCCGGGCTGGCAGCCCACATGCTGAGGACAAGCAGGAGCTCTACGCTCCCGCGACCAGCTCCGGTTCCATGCCGATCTCGGTCAGCAGGCCGAGGGCTCGGCAACAGGGGCGGCGTGGGTAGGTGAGCCTGTGAGCTTTGTGGTTCAAGCGGAGGTGCTCCCCATGGGCGGATCGCCCGGCTGGGCACCCCCGACCGGCTGGTTGGGATCGGGCATG